>Ga0209190_1000027_pt1:35000-107683 | contig 107683 bp, 84 predicted proteins | sample M_140205_XF_Meta_FD_187315 | JGI IMG/M metagenome (GOLD analysis project Ga0209190, IMG submission 187315) | Freshwater microbial communities from Lake Montjoie, Canada to study carbon cycling - M_140205_XF_MetaG (SPAdes) (version 2) | ecosystem: Environmental > Aquatic >... | reverse complement strand
GGGCTTTTAGATGCGGAGCAATTTCTTGAGCAGCAGGGTGAGCAGGCCCCCGAATCGTCGAACGGGATACTCTATATGGGAACAGTGCTGCTCTGTATCGGGTTGCTCTCTATTCTAGGGTCGTTCTCTCAGCGCTTAGATCTACGGCCAAAGGTGAACTTACAGGGACAAGCAGCGGCTATATTTTTGAGCGTAGCAATATCGCTCACTGTTCTTCTAATCCTGTTGATACTTTCGCTCGTGAGTTAATTGGAAGTGGGCCGCTCTTTCGTTGGCAAGGTTTGCTTCCCCTTGTCGCCGCACCCACAACTCCCACAGCCGGAGCGCTTCTTAGAGAGCGCTCTAGTAAGCAGCCGAAAAACGTAAAATGAGGAGATAATTAATATAGTACAAGCAATAACTGTTTGGGTCATAGATTACGGCACCTATAGGCAAAATAAGACGCTACTCAAAAATAATAGATCCGATCTGAAACGTTAGAAGGGATGCTACATATGCAAGGGTGGTCATGTAGCCAAACATTCCAAAGGTCCATCCCCACGAACCGGTCTCCCGTTTGCACACCGCAAGTGTAGACATACATTGACAGGCAAATACGTAAAACACCATCAGAGAGATCGCCGTGAGTGTTGAGAAATCTCCCGACTCTTTGCGTTTTTGCAGGGTCTTTATAAGCCCCTGATTCTCATTATCATCGTTATTTACACTATAGATGGTGCTGAGTGTTGTTACAAAGACCTCACGCGCTGGAAAAGATGATAAGATCGCTATGCCGATCTCCCAATTAAACCCAAGGGGTTTAATAGCTGGTTCTATAGCCGTACCAAGCCGCCCAGCATAGCTGACCTGAACCGGATTTCCAGTAAACGATGGATCTGGTTTGGGATACGAAGCTAGAAACCACAAGATCACAGAACACGCAAGGATTAGAGTGCTCGCGTTTTTTAGGAATGATAAAACGTTGTCGTAAACACCACGCAGAACAACTCGCAGAACTGGTCTACGTAGAGGGGGCATCTCCATCACATGAAAGCATGACTCCTTCCACAAAAAACACCTCTTTAAGATGTACGCCACGCAACATGCGCCAATAATCCCGAGTAGGTACATTCCAAGTAGCGTGACACCTTGCAGCGAGATAACGCCACCCAGCATGATTGTTGGAATAAAGGCGGCGATAAGCACCGCATAGACAGGCAGCCGAGCGCTACAGCTCATCAGCGGCGCAATCATAATAGCTGCGAGTCTATCTGAGCGGCTTGGGATTGAGCGCGTTGAGAGTATACCTGGCACCGCACAGGCAAAGGAGCTTAATAGCGGGATAAATGCGCGCCCTTGCAGCCCGACCTTGCGCATAAAATTATCAAGTAAGAACACCGCTCGAGAGAGATACCCTGAGTCCTCTAGTAGTCCGATAAAGAAAAAGAGGATAGCGATCTGCGGAACAAAAACCAGTACGTTTCCAACCCCTGGTACGATGCCCTCAGTGATAAGGCTTGTTAGTATTCCATTCGGTAGAAGTGCAGCAAGCCACGAACTCAGCCCCTCAACCGTTGCTGAGATAAGCTCCATCGGTAGTTGCGCCCAAAGAAAGATAGCTTGAAAGATAATGCCAAAGATTATCAACATGATCGGAAGCCCCCAGAGCTTGCTCGTAAGAGCTCTATCAAGTGTAGAGCTGACGATCGACCCATCCTCAGAGCGTTGCGAGGATGTTTTCTTTACGAGAGCTCTAATCCACGTATAGCGCAGCGAGCCGATAGCGGTAATTGTAGCGGCATCAAGGTGTTTAGTAGCAACTGATTCCTGCGTTTCAAGGGATGCTCTAAGGGCATGATCTAAAGGCAGCCAGGCGAGCCGTTTCGAGGAGCTGGAGGGCGTAAGGAGCGCGCGTGAGATCTCTCTAAGGAGGTTGGGAAACCCGAACTTGCTTCGGGCGATAATTTGAACCACCGGCAGATCAAGGGCGCGAGAAAGAAGCTCTCCGTATACCTTAATGCCAGCCTGCTCAGCAGCATCCATCATATTAATAGCTAGTACGATCGGAAAACCGGCATCTATCAACTCAGATACGAGAAAGAGATTCCGCTCAAGATTTGTGGCATCAACGACCGCCACCACAAGGTCCGGTTTTCTGCATCCCTTTAGCTCCCCACGCAGAAGTTGCGTGACTATCTTTTCATCTAAAGAGGAGCCGAGGAGTGCGTATGTACCTGGGAGATCTATAATTTGAGCGTAGCCACCACCATTAAGAGAGATCGAGCCCTCTTTGCGTGCAATTGTAACGCCTGGATAGTTCGCCACCTTGTAGCGAGAGCCGGTTAGTCCGTTAAAGAGCGTGGTTTTTCCGCAATTTGGATTTCCGACGAGCGCTATAGACCTTGGGTAGTTTTCGTTGACGTCAGTAATAATCGCCACAATAGGGGGCCAACCTTATAGTGGTTGAACTTGAATATGAGCTGCCTCAGTGCTGTGCAGAGAGAGCACAGAGCCAAAGAGCTTGATATTGATCGGAGAACCAAAGAAGCCGCGTTGAGTGACCGTAACCTCAGAGCCGGAAACTAGACCCATCGAGACAAGTTTGCGAAGTAGCTCAGCGGGGCAGCTCTTAATAGCTGAGATCATGACCCGCTGCCCTACGCGCATAGAGTTGAGAAGTGGCTCATCTTTGTATTGGGTTGCTACGTTGCAATTCACAGCATTTTCCATAATTTATGCAAAATATCGCATCTCAAGCTGATATGTTCACCTGAGTCTTTAGTGATATACCTTGCGCTTGTAGGCTATGTCAATTGGTTGCGTTATGAACAGCGAGCATTTGTGCTAGGGCGCCTGCTTTAGATGTAAAGCAAACGCAAGAAAAAATAGCTTTTACAGATAGTTACGTGATTTTTAATGCTGCTAGTGCACGTTTGAATCTGGATCACCCTCATCGCTGCGCGATCCCTTAACGAGGCGAAACTTCGATTTAGATTTCAAGCGCCGTAACTTCCAGGTATAGTAGGCGAGCTCGATACTTTGACGCAGCCGAGGCAATCTTGAGCGATACATATAGCCGTAACTTAGTCCTGCTGCGATTAGCTCCGGTATGACAGCGGTTAAAGAACCGAATATGCCGCTTAAGATCACAAATCCAAGACCCACTAGCGCGAACGTTTTTCCGGTAATCGGGGTGCCCCAAAAGTTTAGCATCTGACCCGAGAACCAGGACGAGAGTCCAAACATTATCCAGAGAGTTGTAACAACCTGACGTGTGCCTGGATAAAAGGCCGTAACGAATGCCTCGGGAGATAACGCTGCAATTAAAATCGTCACGAACTCGGCTAAGAGAGGAATTCCAAAGATAATAGTGACAAATCGCCGCCTACCCCAACGCGATTCAAGCAAGCCCCCGATGCTGTACATGATCAGTGCGGTAAAGATTATCTCTATCGGCGATATCGCGATAAAGAGAGCTGTAAAGGGGCGCCACAGCTCAAGGTCGTAGAGGGTATGAAGTGGAGAGAACAGGAACGGACGGAGGTTCGAGCGCTCAAGCAGCCCCTCAATAACGGAGGCTATCACCGTAATTATAGTCAGGGAGTGTGCAGCACTTTGAAATGAAAGGGAGGAGAACGATCGTCGGTTCAACATTTGGTTCTGGATTACAGTTAAGCAGTTTAATGGACCTAAGTGTCCACGGCAGGGTTATACTAGCTAAGAGATAGGGAGTAAGGAAAGGTGGTTATCATTTATGCTCTGCCAGGGCGGCGTTAAGGTCACCCTGCAGGTCAAATTGAAGCGCGCTTTTCAATACCTGTGAGACGGCGCGAAATGCAGGGATCTCTTCAAATGGGTCTAGTGAAGACCGTTTTCGCTGCTCGCTTGTGACGCGTATAGCGAAGCTACCACCAACACAATCGACAAGCAGTGAGTCGGTAACCTGTGGGGCATATCCGAGGCTAGCGAAGCTCAGAATGCTTCGAAAACGCTCTATCCCGAAGCGCAGAAAGCTTGGCTTGATGGGGGCCGCATATCCAAGCAGCCTAAGGGGGAGCCATTCAGGGAGGCTGCCGCTACGGTGGGGCTCAAGCTGGTGCACTATATGGTGCACGCCCTCAAAGCGTTTAAATGGAGAGAGCAGCGAGACCTCAAAGGGGGCGTAGTCAAACCCAGTTTTTGTTGCTTGTAGGGGTGCGGTTCCGCCCAGTCGAAAGAGCTCATCGTGCGGGGCTGCAACTATTCCAGGAATAAGGAGATCGTGCGCATTGCGGCCCTTAAGATCGGTTAGCGTCCCCTCCTCTGAAGAGGTCGTCAGTAAGGGTAGCACCGTACGCAGGAATCCATCGATCAGGTCAGAGAGAGCACCTGCGCTGATCGGGCGCTGCTCGGAGTACTCCAGTCCGTAGCCCCCCAAGATCCAGTTCCTTGTAATCTGCAGTGATGACATAGCTCTGCATTATCTCGCATAGGGGGCGTGGCTGTCACGCTTTTCCAGTTAATTCAGCAGCTTTGGTGCCTAACATCACAGCTCCCCATCAATAGAGATCCAGTCGGGGCCTTCGACAGCTGTTAGGCGCTCTTTAGTTGTTGCGAGATAGCTGCGACCTGAACGCTTCCTAACCTAAGGACACCCACCTGTAGTCTGGCATAAGCTCCTATTCTTACAGGACAAATTTAGGCAGAAAATAAGCTCAAGTTATTCGTCCTCTATACCGAACTACTCAGTATGATCTGGCTCAGACTCTTTATCGCCGCAATTGCATTAACCATCTCATCTGACCTTTCGGCGTGGGGACAGACGATGCAAGTGAACTCTCCTGAGGGGTTTTATGACTGCAAGGGTTTAGCAAACGGTGCAAATGAGAGAGACGGAACCAGCTATAGCGACAACTGCTGCCTCCCAACAGAGATGAAGTTTTGCGGGGCGTGCGGCGACCATCGCAGAACCTGTGAGAAGCAGACGGGGGTGTGCGGTGCGCCAGATCCGGTATGTAATAAGTGCAACTATACCATGACCACGTGCGAGGCTCAGCTTAATCAATGCGATACGACGGCTAATTTAGACTTGAAGGGCAATTGCTGCGACGCTTCACGGATCGTGTGCGGCCAATGCAACGGCTCAAAGCCTGCTGTTCCCAAGATCGCGTGTCGGAAAACGAGCTTCTATCCCCCTGTGAATCCCGGGAATAAGTTTGTGGGGCATTACAATCTCGATTTCACGGCGGCTGAGTGTGGCGGGGCAGTTCCCACATCCGATTATTTCGGATTCTTCGTTAATGAAGAGATCTGCGGAGCTGACACGAATTGGAGTGTTCGAACCTCACCCCCCGGCGCTGGAGTTGACTATTGGGGCGCGTGTCCGTCGCCTGCGAGCGCATCCCTCGTGGAGGTCATATGGGTAAGCAAGTATGTTGGCTGCCCCGGCTCCGCACCAGCATCGAGTGGCTCTGAGGTCATCAATAGGATTACCTCCGAATCTCCCTCCATTACCTGTCGTAAGACCAACTTCAACCCGCTAAGCGGCGGCTCAGCGGTGAGGGGGGTAACCCTTACCTTTGCAAGCTCAGAGTGCTCGGGCGGTTACCCCGATGGGAACTACGTCGGGCTCATTTCGAAGCGGACGACCTGCGGGACCAGCGAGTCGTGGACGCAGCCAGGGGCGGGATCCGTATCCTTCTGGTACAAGGGGGGCTGCTCAAACTCAGGAGCGGGCTCCGATATCGAGGTTCTCTACATCAGGAAATAGTTCGGCAACGAAGTGGGAGCACCGCACTTTTTGTAGCCTATCCATTTAAAGAATCTACTTGTGTCGGAGACACGCGTATCCTGTCGAGCTAGCAGCTCATTTTCTAGCGCAGTAATTTACTCGGAAGCTCTGTCAGAATATGGCAGAGGCTCGACCAAGCAAGCGTAGCGTCTATCGATTGGTTGTAATTCTTGCTAAGGGTCTCGACAAATAGCGTCGAGTGCTCGCTCAACCGAGAGACGGGAAGCTCCGGGATCATCGGTGAATTTCAAGGCCGAGACAACGTGGAAGTGCTCTGGCGCGGCGTTGCTTTTGTAGCTCTCCGACAGAAGGCGGTCTTGTAAAATTATATGGTCTATTCAGCGACCTCTGGGAGAGAGAAAGTAACCCCGTACCAGAGGTAGCCACGTGGTGGTAGAGAGCGACTCGGTGGAGATTTCAGGTGCGCTACTCGACAAGAGTGAACTGGAGCGCGTGCGCGACATCGCCCGGCAGGCAATGCCAGAGGGGTTCGGGCCCATTCTTAAGCGGCTGATGTCCCTGCACAGCACGATTATGTCGCAGCCGATTACCCAGCAGAGTGGCGCTCTGGCGGTTACGCTGCCCATCAGCGATTTTGGAAACTGTTCAAAGTAGTCGAATCCTAACTCCTGCGAGGGGCGAGCTCCCCAAGGTGCGGTCTAAAAGCCAGGGGCCAGCATAGGACTCTAAAGACCCGTGTTATTAAGGACAGGAAGATCAAATGCCTATTAGCAAATAATTGATCCGAGGCAGAGCCTCGCTGGTATTAGTAACCCAATTCCCCACCATTATCGTTCTTACTGCCCGGAGGATTGAGGAGCTTCATCTCTCTTTCAAGGTGAGGTGGTAGGGGCTGCAGAGGAAACGCTTCTTTTGCGACAGCGTAGCACTCATCGGTGAGTTTAATCTTTCGTGGATACTTCGAGTTGAACTCAAACCAAAAACAGGAATAAAAGGCAGCCTCTGGACGCTGGAGGGTTCCTTTAGCTTGCTCAGTCTTTTCGTAGCACGTATCAACAAAGGGGCGCATCGCTATTTCGCACTCAGTGGCTGGAAGGTCAACACAGGTGGCTAGCCTACCATCCTCGCCGCAGAATGATTTGACGACAGCGTTCTTTTGGCGAAACTCTCGTGTCAGATACCTAAGACTTACGGGAGCATCAAAAGATACTACGGACGATACTCATCAAGACGACGAGGCAAACGGGCTAAATTCGAGGCTCCTTCTGCAAAGGAAGCAGAGAGCAAGCCAGAGAGCGACTATCCTAGCGACTATCCTAGCGAGTTCCGTAAGAGTGCGTGGGTTGCCTGCACTAAACGCAATTGCGAGATAGATCCACTTGAGTGCTACAAGTGCAAGGCGCAGATGTGGATTGTCGCCTTCATTCAGGAGGAGCACTCAATCAAATATATCGTGAAGGCAGAGGGGCTACCAGACTTGAGAGCTCGGCTAGGTATTCTAAAGTATCACCGCAACCCCTACCTCGCAGGCTACCAACGAGCTTTTCTACTGTGACTCTTGCAAGCCGTCACCTGAGGACTTCTAAGCACCGCTTAGTTTCCTTAAAGTAACGCAACTGTTGAATAGTAGGTTAAGACATAAGTAAGTCTTAGGATACTTTGCAAAAAAATTTGCCCTATAGGCAAAAATAGCAGATAAATTAAGCATGGCAAATAATAAAACCAGCAGTTGCCCTTTTTCGGGCGGAGCAATCACATCGGCAAACATGGGCACCACAAATGCAAAGTGGTGGCCAAATCAACTCAATGTCAGAGTCCTTCACAACAATCCAGAAGTTGGCGATCCGATGGATCCCGATTTTGATTATGCCAAAGAGTTCAAGTCACTTGATCTCGACGCTGTAGTTAAAGATCTCACCGACTTGATGACAGACTCACAAGACTGGTGGCCAGCTGACTACGGTCATTACGGACCATTCTTTATCCGCATGGCGTGGCACGCGGCTGGTACATATCGTATTCAAGATGGTCGTGGTGGCGGTGGTGCAGGTATGCAACGCTTTGCACCGACCAACTCTTGGCCAGATAACGGCAACCTCGATAAGGCACGACGCCTACTTTGGCCGATTAAGAAAAAGTACGGCAACAAAATTTCCTGGGCCGACCTAATGATCCTCACCGGACATGTCGCTCTCGAGTCGATGGGTTTCAAATCGTTTGGCTTCGCAGGAGGTCGCTCAGACGTTTACGAATCAGACGACACTTATTGGGGGAAAGAAACAACTTGGCTCGGCGATGAGCGATACTCAGGTGATCGCAAACTTGCGAATCCGTTGGCAGCAGTTCAAATGGGTTTGATCTATGTCAACCCAGAAGGTCCAAACGGTAAGGCCGATCCAGTCGCTTCTGCACGCGATATTCGAGAGACATTTGCACGCATGGCAATGAACGACGAAGAAACCGTCGCACTCGTTGCAGGTGGCCACACATTCGGTAAAGCACACGGTGCTGGAGACCCAAATAAATATGTCGGGCCAGAACCCGAAGCTGCACCAATTCAAGCAATGGGTCTTGGTTGGTTGAACTCAATGAATTCAGGTCGTGGTGTAGACACAATTACCAGTGGCATCGAAGGCGCTTGGACAACCAACCCGACCCAGTGGGATAACGAATATTTCAAAATTCTGCTTGAGAATGAATGGGAGTTAACCAAGAGCCCAGCAGGGGCACAACAGTGGATACCAAAAGGTGGAGCGATGGCTGGCACTGTGCCAGATGCGCATGATTCTTCACGAACTCATGCACCAATCATGACGACAGCAGATCTCGCGCTGAAGTTTGATCCTGCGTACCTCAAGATTTCGAAAGATTTCTATGCAAACCCTGACAAGTTTGCCGATGCTTTTGCGCGCGCCTGGTTCAAACTTAATCACCGTGACATGGGGCCAAAGGCCCGCTACTTGGGCAACTTAGTGCCAAAGGAAGATCTGATTTGGCAAGATCCAGTTCCGAAGCCAGGCAAAGTGCCGACAGCAGCAGAAGCTGCAAATTTGAAGAAGAAAATCCTCGCAAGTGGGCTTTCAATTTCAGAGTTTGTCTTTACCGCATGGGCATCGGCTTCAACTTTCCGAGGCACAGACAAGCGTGGCGGTGCAAACGGCGCACGCATTCGGTTAGCACCTCAGAAAAACTGGGAAGCAAACAACCCAACCGAACTGGCAAAGGCTCTTAAAATCTATGAAGCACTGAGCACAGAAACGGGATTCTCGATTGCAGACCTGATTGTTCTCGGCGGAAACGCGGCAGTTGAAAAGGCTGCGCAAGACGCCGGAGTAACGATTGAAGTGGCGTTCTTGCCAGGTCGTGGCGATGCAAAGACCGAGCAGACCGATGCTGATTCATTCGCAGTGCTTGAACCAACTTTTGATGGTTTCCGCAACTACCTGCGTTCGGGCCACGCTCAGACAACAGAGCAGTTGTTGCTCGAGAAGGCAAGCCTACTCACACTTAGTGCTCCGGAAATGACAGTACTGGTCGGTGGCTTGAGGGCGTTGAGTGCCAACTACAACCGTTCAAATCATGGTGTATTCACCAAGACGCCGGGCGTTCTTAGTAACGACTTCTTTGTCGCGTTGACTGACATCAACATTGAGTGGCATCCAACAGACAAATCCGAAGAATTGTTTGAGGGTCGCGATCGCAAAACTGGGAAAGTCATCTGGACAGGTACACGCAACGACTTGATCTTTGGATCAAACTCGCAATTGCGTGCACTCTCAGAGGTCTACGCTCAAAACGATGCGAAGGCAAAGTTCGTGCGCGATTTCGTTGCTGCATGGACGAAGGTGATGAACCTCGACCGCTTCGACAAATAAAAAAGCAACGTTAAAAACTGTAGATCATTGGTACGGGTTACTTCTGGTCCACTATCCGAAAGTTAATCGATACCTCTACCCCGCAGGCTAGCAAGGAACTTTCCTCCTGTGACTCTTGCAAGCTGTCACCTGATGACTTCTAAGGGCCGCTTTATTTCCTTGATGACGAAATGGGGGGGGGTGAGTTGCTGTTATGCTATTTTGGGCTACGTAGCTAGGTCAAGTCTTTCTGGGGCAGGGTATCGCCTCGTACGTGGGATTGACGTGGGACTATCGACTAAAGGAGCTCGCCTTGGCGTAGAGTGGCGAAATCCATACAACGCGCGCACTGAATTTTTAAAAAAGTGCTCTAAGTGCCCTTATTAAACTTCCACTTAGTTATTTTCTGCATACTGCGCTAACCGACATGATCCGTTTCAGAGCCGTAACAGACCTCCTGTTGAACGTATACCACGCTCTTCTCGACGCCCCGGAGATCCTCTTCACTCATATAAACGGGAACGATGCCAGGGTAGAGAAGCACGGTATGTCTTGATTCATCGGTTACGATTCGATGTGTGCCTTCAAAGTGCGCCTGAAATCCTCCCCGAAGAAACGAACACGGAGACTGATAGACAAAAACCGAATTTAGCTTGGCGCTACCACCCACGACGGAAGATTCCGTGCTCACCGGCTGCGTTCGTCGTATCACCCAATTGGGTAACGATTGAAGTTGAGTCACCGTACTTAGTACCAAAGCGCAGATGAGCATCGAAGCACCGATTCGCCTAAGCCAAATCGGATAGATCTCAAATCCGATTACCGCGAGGGTTAAGAAGGGAACCTGAATAAAGAAAAAGTATCGAGGATGGAAGAAAGATCCGCCCACCAACGAACCGAGATAAGCAAGAATGATAAAAACGGACACAATTGTGGAACATGCAATTACGATCCCAAAGTGGCTCCTCGCCGACGTCACACCTGTTCTAGGATGCTTTAATACGAAAAGGCTGTAGATGAGAACGAGTACGCCTGTTAGAGCAATCAATGAATACCCTGAAAGTCGAAATGCGGCTGCCAGCAAAACTGATGCCTGAGCAGGTGGAATCCACTGATAGCTTTTGTACACCGTAAGTTGCTGTGCCAGGGGGAATAGTAGTGGTGTACACAAGAGGACGAATAGCTCGGTTACATTTGTGAATAGGATCCTCTTCTCTCGCTGATTGAAGACGAAAACAGCTCCGATTCCGATGGTAGCTGCAACAACGAGCCAACAGGTGTAGTGGAGGTGGCATGCTATCGCTGAGCATGCTCCCCACACATATACTGATCTGGACGTTCCGTTTCGACAAAAGTTTCTAAGGGCAAGCCAACTGATCACCAGAAATAATTCCGCTAACGGGTAGACTCTGATCTGTTGGGCGTACAACACGTCAAAAAGCGAAACCGTTTTCCCGATCGTGACGAGTAAGGCGGTCGATTCTGAGACCTCTGTTTTGAGTAAGCGGTACACCACCAAAAGAGTGAAAAGGCTAGCTATAATGCCAGGAAGCCTCCACAGGAGGATGTTGTCCGAGGCTAGGGCCCCCCAGATGTGAAAGAAGGCGTTTCCAACTGGCGGATTGTTATCGAGCCCGGCGTAAAGGAAGATAGACGTTAGTGGTACTTGGGTGAAAAACGTTGAATACCCCTCGTCAAGCGACAGATCTGGGTTGAGTCCCATAAGCGCCCGAAGAAGTAAAGCCACGGCAAGACAAGCATACAGCTTCTTATTCATAACGAATTTCCGTAAAACTGATACGATTAAATTCGTTATGTATGGGGGTGCTTACATTTCTATTACGCGGAGATAACGATATTGTAACGGGTTAAATATATAGATCATTGGTACGGGGTTACTTCTGGTCTACTATCCGAAAGTTAATCGATACCTCTATCTCGCAGGCTAGCAAGGAACTTTCCTCCTGTGACCCTTGCAAGCTGTCACCTGATGACTTCTAAGGGCCGCTTTATTTCCTTGATGACGGAATGGGGGAGGATGAGTTGCTGTTATGCTATTTTGGGCTACGTAGTTTTTCCTCTCGTGCTCTGCTAGTAGGTTGAAAACGGTAGTCTCGGTGGATAAAAAACAATATTCCTACAACTTCCCCCCACCTAAGGGCTTTGATGAAATGTCGCTACCGCAGATCAGCTACTTGCAGAAAGTAAATTGATCTTACTATCCTTAATTTCTAGCCCTTTTTAGCGGGTTTTCTTTTATAGCGCACGTCCTGCACTAAAAGGCTCATAACATCTTCTACAGGTATAGTTAGTGCCAAGGATCGCCGTATGCAACTTCCACCACCAGAAAAGGTGCCAGTACCCCCTGCTATAGTTAAAAAAGCGGAGGATTACTCAGCGACTGCTCAGCGTGAGCAGAGGCATTTGTGGAAGGCTTTTAACGACTCACTTACACGAGCAGAGGGGCAGTATGTGAACGATAGAGCGTTCCGTGGTAGTGAGGATCAGCTCGGACTCGATGTAACATTTCTCATCTATCGGCTTCAGAGCGGTAAGAAAGAACCCTCTCCTCGTCTTGATCTAGTCGCGCAGTTCTCTCCGTTATCACGCGAGGAGATCTTCAAAAAAGCGGTGCAGCAGGATTTACGCGAGGACGTTGTGACCCTTGAAAGGAGGCGCGACGAGATAACCAAAAAGAGTGCTGTCGCAGCAATTGAGTACCAAATTGAATACCTAGATAGAGAGTTGCGGCCGGGGCTCGAAGAGGAGCGCAAGCTCGCGACTTCAATCGAGCGAATCTTAAAAGATCACTCCGTCGCACGCGAGTTAAAAACCGAGGAGGACAGGCAGGCTGCAGTGAGCATGCTTAAAAAGCGTCTCAATACCGTACGTGATGAATTGACAAACGATGCGTGCGAGATCGCCTTACATAGGCACCACCTGGAGGAGGCGAAAGAGTTATCCGCGCGGCTTGAAAGTACGGAAAGGAGTCGTCTTGGCCCGATCGAGGAGGAAATAGCAGCCCTCAAAAAGCTCATTAGTGAGGCGCCGCCAATCACCATTCGAGATTTAATTCATACGGAAAAGATACCCGAGTTTCTGAAATTATGGGCAAAACTTGAAAGTCCTGGGCTCTTTATTCGCGAAGCGCATGCTGAGAGTGGAAAGGTGTCTGTGGCCTCGTTTGGATTGGATGCGCGGGGAGTTGGTCGGTCAACTAGCTCTATATTTCTCTTTGACAAGAGCGGTATCACGCTATCGTACGCGAAGTTTGCTCCGCGGCTTGAGGAGAACAACTCGCCCCGAGTTCTTATTACGGAGCCCGACTTCTCAAAATTTGAGACGCCGAGCTCTCAAACTGCTCCACAGGGAGATCTCGCACTCATCACCAGGGCGGCGACTCCGGCAGAGCAGGAAGGGCTTACTCTTTCATCGGGCAGCGTTGAAATTCACTCATCAAACGGAGCGCTCATAAAGGTTGGTCACATCCGCAGTCTCTCGGTGCAGCTCTTTGGGTCTCCTGTAATCGATATGACCAGGTCTGCCGGGGAGGACCAAACGAGTGTGAGGCTGGACTGCGATAAGGGCAATGGAACCGCGCCGCTCGTGTTGCTCTATGCTGAGATTCCTACCGTTACGGTTGAGGACCCTTTGTTTCGCGATCAGGTTTCGGTAACCGTTGGAGATCGGCTAATAGAGCTGGGTGGCGTGCATTCGCTGCCGGTTGAATTGCACGTTGTAAGGGGAAGTAATCGTGTCGTTAAAATTCCCCTTACGCGCCCAGGTGTCGAGAACAAAGAGTTTAATTCAGCTAAAGCTATCCGAGCTAGGATCCAGGAAGCCTTGAAGTAAGGGGCACCGGATATTTTTAAGTAGATCCTTAGTAGATAATTGGTACGGGGGGTAACTTCCGGCCCACTATCCCAAATTCATCAATACCTCTAAAGCTTTATTTCCTTAATGACCGGATAGGGGATGTGTAGCTGCTAAGCTATTTTGGGCTACATAGCTTTTTCTCTCGTGCTCTGCTAGCAGATTAAAACGGTAGTCTGGGTCGATAAAAAACAACATCCCTACAACATTCGGCCACTTAAGGGGCACTAATATAATGTCGCTACTACAGATCAGCTACCTGTGGAAAGTGAATTGATCTTCGCAGCCCTGAACAAAATTCTTACAAATCCCTAACTCATATTAACTATCTCTAGACATTTCAACGGTAGATAGTCCGGGTATGCAGACTACCGCCGACTCAACTTTTCTTGATTCAAGGTCACTCGACAAAGTTAGCGATGTTAATCGCAAGGAGCGAATGGGGAAAGTCATAGAGACTTTATCCAATTTCACTTTGCCACGCATCGACTTTAATCAGCTGTTGCAAGAGCAGCTGCTGAAAGCAAGGGAGCTCAAGTCGCGAATTCTAGCACCGCCGACTTTAGGTGAACGTTTTTTGAATCTAATCGAAGGGCCATGGGCGCCGGCGTCGCAGGATCTTCCTGATCGGCGCGACCAGTCCGTTCCAAGTCAGGAACGAACCCCTTTCCGAAAGCCTTTTAAGGACGGGGTGGACCTATCCTCTCGGCAGGCTATTAAACGAAATGTCGGCTTAAGCGAGCATAGATGGCCTCTTACTCGTTGGAGTTCGGTTTACGAGTATGATGTTCCAATTCAAAAGCTGCCGAACGATCTTCACGGATTAACTATTCTTCATCTCTCCGACATTCATTTCTTAAAAGGTTGTGCACGGCCGTGCGAAGAGCTTGCCCAAGTCGCCAAGTTCCTGGAATCAGGAAAGAGAAGGATAGATTTAATTTTACTATCGGGCGACGTTATTACTCGATCGCCAGAGGACCTGAACAAAGAGGCCTTGCGACAACTTCATCGGATGAGTGATGTGTGCCCCCAGTCGTTTATGGTGTACGGGAACCATGACTATCACGGGCATATGCCAGCGATTATTAGCAAGCAACTGGAAGAAGTGGGGTTTAATGACATCAATAATCATCACGTTAGTTTAAAAATTGGAAGATCCTCCCTCAATATTATTGGAGTTGACGACGCGTATTTCGGAGATCCGATTCCACCAAAAACAATAGATAAAGATGCTATTAACATCGTCCTGACTCATAATCTCGATGCTATTCGAGGAGATTTTCCAGCCGATATCGACCTGATCCTCTCGGGCCATACGCATTGGGGAGAGCTAAAGATATTTGATGGCGCAAGTCTCATGCGTATGTGGGGATACTGCGACAACATAAATGGACATACCAAACAGTGGGACGTTTTGAGTAATCGAACTCTTTCTTTTGTTCACCCCGGGCTAGCTAGGTACTACGTGCCTTTTAGAGGGCTGCGGCACCCACCCGGAGTAGCGATACACTCCCTGTACGCCGCTCCTCCGGCGGGTGCAGTCTAAAAGGAGGATAGATGCTCGGTGTTCAAAAGATATCCGACACGGTAGCAAATCGAGTGTTCTCTTGGGTTCATCGCAACAATCTGGTGTACAACACCTGTTGGGAGGATCCCGCGATTGATAGGGTTGCATTAGATCTTTCAGAAAAGGATCGCCTGCTCGTTATAAGTAGCGCGGGCTGTAATGCCTTGGACTACCTCCTGGCAGGGTGTGGGGAGGTGCATGCTGTTGACATGAACTTTATCCAAAATGCGCTATTGGAATTAAAGCGGGCCGCTGCCATGACCCTAGAGTACTCTGATTTCGAGATGTTTTTTGGTCACGGGAGGCATGATCGAGCGCTAACCGTGTATCAGAGCATCCTTCGTCCGATGTTAAGCCAAGGCGCGCGCGCGTATTGGGACAAATATATTTATTTCTTTAGCGGGACCGGCTGGCGCGATTCATTCTATTATCGTGGATGCTCGGGGTTTCTCGCGAAGTTCCTCTTAACGAATCTCTTTCGAGTTAAGGCTCTTCAAAAACCTCTTGAAGACCTCGTTAACGCCGATTCTTTAGCGAAGCAATCACAGATCTATTACGATGAGATCAAGCCCCGATTGTGGACCCGATGGATAGAGTGGTTGATTAGCCGCGATCTAACCATGAATCTAATGGGAGTTCCTCGCGCCCAAAAAGAGCAGATGACTATGCAGTATCCCGGAGGAGTCCCGAAGTATATCGAGAATAGTTTAGAAACAGTTCTCACGAAACTTCGATTCAGAGATAATTACTTTTATAGGGTATACATGGAAGGGCGGTACCCGCACGATTGCCGACCTGAGTATGTGAAAGAAGGTAATTTCGATCTACTTAAGCGGCGGGTCTCCGACCTTCACATCCACACTGGAACGGTCGCCAAAATCCTTGAAGAGACCGACCTTCGGTTCTCTCGGTTCGTGCTCCTTGATCATATGGATTGGATAAGTACTCATAAGCCTCAAGAGCTAGTTCGTGAGTGGAACGCCATACTCTTTCAGGCCACGTCGAAGGCGCGGGTAATTTATCGTAGCGCCGCCCTCGACGTAACATACCTCGACCACCTGGCTGTTGACTTCTTAGGCTCCCAATATCCCTTAGGCGGGCTCCTTCTCCAGCAGCGTGATCTTGCTAATTCTCTGCACCCTTCTGACCGGGTTCATACTTACGCGAGCTTTCACATAGTGGATTTACCAGAGCAATGAACCCAAGCGTTTTATTTCACGAGTGTAAAACCTTATTGCAACTCACTCTCCCGAAGAGATACGGAGATAGTCAGAGTGACAGGCTGGACACGTTCTATGCCAAGCAGAGTGTTACCTACGACGTTTTTCGAGAACGCCTCCTGCATGGGCGGGAGCAGCTGATGCGGGCCATCCCAATTCCAGTTAAGGGAACTCTCGTTGATATGGGGGGAGGAACAGGGCGAAATATAGAGTGGCTCGGAGAGCGATTGGAGTCAGCGGCCTCTGTGACCGTCGTTGATTTATGCTCGTCACTACTACATATCGCGGACCAACGTATTAGGAGCAAGGGATGGCAAAATGTAAAAACACGACTCGCTGATGTGACAACATACGCTCCGGCTGAAGGCCTTGTTGACGCCGTTACCTTTTCGTACTCACTTACCATGATACCGAATTGGTTTGATGCCGTAGAAAATGCCTACGCCATGCTGAAGCCAGGAGGCCATATTGGAGTAGTTGATTTTTATGTATCTGATAAGTGGCCAAACGATGGGATGGTTCGGCATTCCGGATTTTACAGGAATTTCTGGCCCGCGTGGTTTGGCTACAGCAACGTCTTTCTCAACCCGAACCACCTCACGTACCTAAGTCGTCTCTTTGAGATGGTTCGGCTCGACGAACGGAAGGGTAAAGTACCGTACCTTCCGGGCCTAAAAGCCCCATATTACCTGTTTGTGGGAAGAAAGCCGCTTTTAGTCTGATCAGAGCAGCAGGTCCTTTTCTTCTTTCCTGAAGATTCTACCAGGTTGGATAGGTAACCTTGCTTCAAAGAGAACCTGCTGGCGGCACTCACAGCGCCGCATCACAGATAGTTTGCAGCGTACCGAAATAACCAACAAAGACAATAATTCCTACAGGCTCATCCGGGTTTCGATTGGGTAGTAGAACCCATTTATGTGCTAATTACTGTTTGTTTGCAGAAGGTTAGTGGCAGATTGACACGCGAGAGTTTGAAAATAGGAAGATCAAATACCTCTTTGCGAGCATTTGATCCGAGGCAGACCCTCACCCCTTAGTGAGCGCTGCTCGGAGTACTCTCTTATACTTAAGGGTGAATAGTTACGTAAAGTTACAAATATAAAAAAAACTCGGAACAGATTTTGCTAGCTCATGCTAGGGTCCCTTTCCCTAAGAGCTTAAAAGTTTGCTTCACCCTCGGGTAAGGCGAGACTCCTGCTTGAAACAAGTCTCTTAAAGGCCCGATGATTGAACTCGGTATAGTAGACCTTAGCGCATCAGCTCGTAGGCATCTCGCCTCGCTCGTTGAACGTTGGGCCTGGGTTTCACCAGAAAGCCGAGTCTCTACCCCACGCGTATCCCTACACCTACTCTCTCCAGAGGAGGTTAGATTCCACGGAGCGCTGGATGTGTGCGTTGTTGGGCCGGAGCTAATCGCATGCGACGCAGCATACATTACGACCCTTCGGCAGGAGTTAAGCGATAAACTAATTCTGTGTGTTGTTGATTCTCGTACCTATTCCTTCGGTACAATAGAGCAGCTAGGCCGCCTCGGCGTTGATGATGTCCTAGTCGATACCGCAACGAGCGATGAGTTCTTTAGGCGCCTTGTGCTTCTACAGAGGCGCATGCGACACAAAAAGCGGGGACGCCTGATTGTCGTTGACTCAGCTCGCGGAGGTGTAGGAGTTACCTTTGTTGCAGCCGGTTTGGCAGAGGGCTGGGTTTCGAAGAAGGAGCGGGTATGTATCGTTGATTGCGACGTTATGTCCCACGATCTAACGCGGTTTCTACGGGTCAAGCCGCATGTAAACGAGCCGCTACGTATCCTTATAGAGCAACAACGGGTTGTAACGAGTGAGACAGTTGCAGAGTGCGCGCGTGAGGTCTGGGCAGATGAGTCGCGCCTAATGTGTGTCCCACCACCGGCTGGAAGCGATGATTCGGTCTTAGTTAGTCCGCAGGCATCGAGGGCCTTTATCGCGGTGCTTGAAACCCTGACAACTCTGCACGATAAGGTTATTGTCGATGCCTCCTCACTGCTTGCAGCAGCGCGCCACTCACTCTATCAGGCGGCCAATGAGGTTGTTTTCGTTATTAACCGCGATCCGGCCGGAGCTTTTGCCAGCCGACAGGCGCTCTCAGTTGTAGCGGGATACCTAAGACCTGAATCACAATTAAAGGTCGTACTAAATGATAGCGGTGGTGTTTCGGCATCAAGCACTCTCTTTAAACGTGAGGTGATCTCCGTTGTAGGTCGCTCCTTTGAGTGTTACGCCGTGCCGCACTCCGCACGTGCTGCGCGTTGGCCGTGTAGTGGGCACACCCCATATAGATTTCTCCGTCGGCATCTCTCATCAATGCTTGTAGATCCAGAACTGAGCGGTAGTGCACAGCACGCCGCGCAGGATGGGGCCTTAGAGCGTGGTTGGGTGATGTGTAGAGAGCTCGGACGAACTTTCGTCAAGAGCCTCTGGCGGGGGAGAAAGGGGGAGGCAGCTCTGACATCAGGACGGCAGGTAGGAGCAAGTACTAGGTCATACAACTCACTTACTCTTGGATTCACCGAGAATCTTTTAGAGCAGGGAGAGCTTGTATCAAAACCGGTTTTGCTCGGATAGCTGCTGCGTATTAAGCGCAGCGTTTCTGGTGTTGGGCGTTAGGAGAGATACTTAATATATATTGCGCACGTTCGGGGTGCCCACGACTAGGGAGTAAATCATGGTAAAGGCAATTGCAACGGCGATGTTAAAGGTACTAGTAGCGGCACAGGTAAAGGTAAATCAGGAGCGTGGTTACACGTTGCTTGAGTATTGTGCTGGTGCGGCCATTATCACAGGCATTTTGTGGACCTCGCTAAGCGCTCTTGGTGGTAATCTTAATACGCTGCTTACCGCAGTCGGTGGTTGGGCGACGACCAGAGCTGGCGAGGTAGTGCAGTAGTCTTAACTCTAGTCTTAAACTCAGGAGGTAGATCGTGGTTGCTCGTGTATCTCGCTCAGACTTACGGCGCTATTCAGCCGCCGGAACGGTGCTTGGCTTCGTTGTATTCGGAGCTGGGCTGGTCGGTGCTGCCTTTGTAGCAGGCAGGGGACAATCATCTGAGTTGAGGGACGAGCGGCCACGCGCCTTTGTGCCTGAGTTTAATGTCGTGGAGGTGCCGGTACCGGAGCGCCCGGTACCGGCAGGCATATTTATGCGCGATGTTGCTATCAGGTTTGAGAAATATCCGGAGCACCAGTTGCCACGTGGAGCTGTGCGCAAGCTAGATGATATTAAGGATAGCGTTGCTCTTGTGGCGCTTCCAGGCGGGCTACCGATCCTAAGCGAAAACATAGGCTCAACCGATGAGGCCACGAATCCCGTTATTGGCCGCATTCCGCCCGGGATGCGAGCCATGACGGTGCGAGTTGATGCAACGGCGGCGGTCGAGGGTTGGGCTCGCAGCGGCTCGGTTGTCGATGTGCTATTGATCGAAAAAAATCGCACTACGGTTGTTGCCGAGCAGGTTAAGGTTATATCAGCCGAGCGCTCGCTAGCGCCCATGGATGCCTCTGGAACCGCGCCCATACCGAGCACTGTAACGTTGCTCGTTACTCAGGAGCAGTGTCTTGCAATCAACACCGCCGTGCCGATGGGTAAGATCGCCTTCGCTTTGCGCAGTAACCGCGACTCAGGGAGCTGGCGTGATACACACTTCTCCTCAGAGGACTTAGCGGCGCCAGGCGCCGCTAACGAGAACCTGAAGGTTCAGGGGGTTGTTTTGGTTGGAGAGGGGGATGATGCGCGCCGCTTTGCACTGATTAACGGAAGTTGGCTGCCTGCAGATGAGTTGCCGGCCGGATTTCTGCTCGGACAGGGGCATAGGTGAGTATGAGTATGCCAGGCGATGCGCAGGCACCAAGTACCCCAGCGCTCTCTCCGGTGCTCTCGCACGTATTAAGCGAGGTGCGCCGAGCCACTGCATGGCAACGGGATGGGGATGCGGCGATCGATCTCGCTGCAAATGTCTCCGAGGTAGCTGCGCGCATCGGCATTGAGCTATCAAGTTTTGAGCGTGATGAGGTTCTGACGCACCTTGAGGGGGATGTGCGTACCTTCGGTATCCTACAGCCCTTAATAGATGACCCCCGGATCTCTGATATTATTATCTCAAGTTGCAGCAAAATAGCTGTGCAGCAGGGACGGCGCAGCATTCGCACCCAGCTAAGATTCTCCGATCAGCGGGCATACGAAGCGTACGTTGAAAAGCTGCTGCATCGAGCCGCAACTTCCTACTCAACTAAGCAACCGATAGCAGACGGCATGGTGGGCTCCCTAGTGCGTGTACACGCTGTGCATCGCTCGCTATGCGAGGAGGGTCCATATCTTACCATTCGAATTAATAGATTTACGTCAGTCAGCGTTAATGACCTGGTGCAGGCCGGACTCGCCCCGCAACCGGTTATGGATTATCTGGCGGCCATTATAGGGATCGGACGAACGATCCTGGTGGTAGGGGAGGTGGGCACCGGCAAGACCACCCTAGCGCGAGCGCTCGCAGCTACGATTCCACACGATGAGTCTGTACTTGTAATTGAGGACACCCCTGAGATCAGACTAGATCATCCGCATGTGCGTTACATGACCACCCGCGAAGAGAATCTTGAGGGCACCGGCCGGGTCTCTCCTGCGCAATGTATTCGCGCCGGTATGCGTATGGCGATGAACCGAATTATATTTGGTGAGATCCGTGATTCAGAGGCGGCTGAAGCGTTCGTGGACGTATGCGCCTCCGGTCACTCCGGACTCTCAACGTTACATGGGCGTAGCGCGCTCGATGCCGTTACCCGTCTTGAGCTCTTTCTAGCGCGCGCACAACGTAGCGCAGACAGAGCGCTACTGGGAGCGCAGGTAGTTACGGCGGTGCAGATCGTTGTTGTCGTAGACGTTTGCAGGGCTACCGGCCAACGCCGCATCGTAGAAGTGCGTGAACTCGGCCCCGTTGCCGACGGGGTTCTGCGACAACGGGAGATCTTTGCCTACAGGATTATAAACGGACAGCCAGCATGGGTGGTTGCAGGTAGAATTAGCGCCTTTAGGGATAAGCTTGAGAAGCCCCCATTTAATTTTGTCTTTTCCTCCCTCGGTGAAACGCTCGATCTACCGGTTGAGGTTTCATACCGTGAGGCGGCGAAATCTTTAAAGAGGTAATGAGTAAGCAGTGCTAAGAGCTCGAGACCGCTCCATCATACAAACCCTTGTAAGCTCCTTTGGGAGTTCTCGCACGGAGCCGCAGGTGGCGCTACGCCCGAGTGCTCGGAGCTCTTATGCGCGCATCTTAGCGCAGGCCGATATGCAGCCTGCACTAATTCTGCGCTACTGCGGCGTAGTTGTAATCGGCGCCGTTATCTGTGGTCTGATTATAGGGTGGCTCAGCAGTGTTCCTGCGCTTATCACCGGATGCTTAGCGATTGTAATGGCGGTCAAACGCAGAGCTCGACAACGGTCGGATGAGTTAGAGCGCGATCTGCCCGCACTCTTAACCTCTGTGGCATCCTCAGTGCGGGCAGGTATCGATCCCCTTTCAGCGCTCGCGGCTGCAGAGGAGTTCTTTCCACCAACTTCGACCATAGCGCGTGAATTAGGACGCTTTAACAGGGATCTTGTCGCCGGAGCAGATGAAGAGGTTCTGGTGCGAGACCTTATGAGTAGCATCGCAAATCCAGATCTGGAGCTCTTTAAACGTTGTCTGACACTCTCTAGGCGGCACGGTACGTCGTTAGCTGATCCGCTGCACCGTATCGTTAGAGTCGTGCGGCAACGCCAATCATTTCGCAGAAAAACGCGCGCGGCACTCGCCATGCACCGCATGTCCGCGATCGGCATAGCATTCTGCGCAACAGCTATAGGCGGCATTCAAGCGGTGATGAACGGAGCTGGGATTACCATAGCGTGGGCGCATCCAATTGGCAGTAAGTTAATGATCGGCGGAGTGTGTTTAATCTCTCTAGGAGTAGTCTGGATGATGTCTATGGGCAAAGAAGAGAAGCTATAAATGATTCCACAGACTATTTCATTCTGGTTCTGTTTGCTCGTAATCGTATCGGGCGCGCTGCTCTGTGCCTGGTCTTATCGAATAGCCGTAACGCAAGGGATCGCTACCGAATTGCTATCAGAAGCCAAGCCAGTAGTCGCTAAGCGCAAGCCGCACGATACAACGCAAACAAAATACCCTGCTAAGCGCTACTATGCTTGGGTGGTTGGTGCTTGCATATTTATTACTGGGCGCCTACTGATCGGCGCTAATTCCGGTATTGCGGAGCTGCTCTACGTAGCGCTTGGAGCACTAGCCGGCGAGATGTTCTTTAGGGTGCGCGCACAAGGGCAGCGTGAAAAGCAGCTTAGACGAATTGAGTTTCATCTTCCGACCGCGATGGAGCGGGTTGTAATGGCGGTTGGTGCAGGTCTTGATGTTATACCGGCTCTGGCTGAGGCTAGTCGCCAGAGCAGCGATCCTGTTTCAATGCTTATGGCGCAGGTAGTAGAGCTCTCCGATGCTGGAATGCCGGTTGAAGACGCATTTTCTACCGTCTCAGGGCAGGCGCTGAGCCCCTCCTTGCGACACGCCTTCGTACATCTAGGGCTTGCGTACAGGCAGGGGGGCGAGATCGTGCGACCCCTTAGGGAGCTCAGTGACGCCACGCAGGTGCAGTATCAGGAATCAATTGAGGAGCAGATAGCTAAGTTGCCGGTTAAGGCGGTCTTACCCTTAGTGCTGACCTTTGCTGGGCTGATCGTATGCTTTTTAACGGTGCCCCTTATGCAGGTCGGGTCTATTACAGCGAGGGTGGCCCATGTCGCGCAGCAACAACAGTAACAACAGGGGCTCGGTCTCGCTCCTATTTATAGTGGTAGTACTTCCACTCCTATTATTATTCTCGTGCCTCGGTATAGAGCTGACCCAATTCTTCGGTGTGCATGATGATATTCAACAGGTCGTCGATAACGACACTAGGGCCAGCCTCACCAAGCGCTTATCAGCGAGCGATACTCAAGGGATGATACGAACGCACCTCAATCGATTAAGTAACTTCGTTGAGATAGAGAAGGTTACTACCACAAAGACCGTACTACAGAGCCAGACGAGGGTAGAGGCCAGATACCGTGGGATATTTGGCGAGCTATTTGAAAGGTTAAGTGGCAAAAAATTTACTGTTTTACCGGTTCGTGTTGGCGCACGGGTACGCAAGGTGGACTCGGCTACGCTAATCGTTCTCGATCGAACGGTGCTCGATGCTGCACAGGGGTGTAACGATGCTAAGCTAAAGGCTTTGCAAACCTTCGTTGACGCTCTAACCCAGAGTCTTCTAGCTGCCGGCTCAAAACAGGTAAGCGTTGCAGTTGTTCCGGGGGATGCGTATGCGGTGCAGGTCTTGGACCCGGCATGGAGTGGAGACTTTTTAAAGCATTGTAGGGATCGTAACGCAGATCTTCCCTTTGATACGGCGAGCTTGTCCGGCAGCGCCGTAAGTTATCTTTCGGCAGAGGTTGCACATGGGGTTGTTGAAGCGGCGCGCGCTACGCTCTTTTCAATTACAGCCGAGGCGAGAGCGGTTGTGTTCATTCAACAGGGGGGCAATCCGGCGAGCTATAAGCATGCGCACACCATCTTTACGGTCCTCGACGAAAAACTAAGAGGGATGCTGGCCAAGGCTATAGGAATTCATCTCCTGATTGACTCCGATGGAATGGAGCAGACGCCAACTGTGCCGGTTGTGCAGGGTCAGGAAGCTTATGGAGTAGCCTTGCGATCAATAACAACCACCACCCAGGAGATAGCAAGCCCGCTACTTATGGCGGCCGTTGTGGGCCGAATTGGTGAGAAAACTGTACTTGTATATTAAGGTGTGTAGAGCATGCGGCTCAGATCTGAAAAAGGAATAGCGGTACTGGAGGCGGCTGTGTGGAGCAGCGTACTGCTGCCCTGCTTTATTTTCGCCGCCTCACTCGGCATCTTTGTGCACGATCAGAGGATCGTAAGCATCCTACCCGAGGCGCTCCTTAGAGAGAGCGCTGCGCCGGGGCTACGCTGGGTCTCTGATGGGAGCGGCGGAAGTTTTAATGTTGATAACGTTGAGCTTGAAGGGATCGTTACAAAGATGGCCGTAAGCGCAAGAGCGGAGGCCACGGCGAACGTCTTTCACGCCGATCAGATCTCATCGCGCGCCTGTTACTGGATTTATAGGGTGCGGGCTGACACAGGATTAGTAGGAACCCGGGAGCTCGAATCGTGCCAATCACAGGGAGCTATAGCTCTAACGGATGTTCTTAACGGGATGCTTACACAAGCGCTAAAGGGTCGTATCGGAGTGCCGATTGAAGGCTCTAATCTGAGCGCAGGCTACGTTGAGCGTATCGTGTTGATAGGAGTTGCAATTGGAGGGCAATTCTCACACGTTCATACCTTATTTAAAAAACAGCAGATCGAATTTGCACATGTGTCTTTTCCACGAAGAGAGGTAACCCTATGAAGCGTATCCTGACAGCGTTTAAGAACGTGCGGCTGAGAGGAAAAAAGAGCGAGGATACTAAACGGCTGCCATCGCTCGTTAAGGCCATGCGAAGCCTAGTTTCGGGCTCAGTTATGCGCGAAGTAGTTGCGTCCTCGCACGATAGAAGGCAGTGGGGGGTGCTTGCAGCGGCCTGGGTTGGAGTTAGCGAGCGTGAGTTTATCGGCGCAGCGGCGCGTGAGATGGGGCTTGAGTTTGAGGAGCACGTTGTTGCGCCAGATCTGACTGGCTTTGGAACGGAGGCGCGCGCGATCCTTGCGGCGTTACGCAAAGCGGGCGTAAGCGTCGTTATAGAGCAATCTGTGGCAGCGCGCTTTGTGGCGGTAGATCCAGCGGAGGTGCGCGCGTTAGCGCTCTATGATGGTTCTCAGGAGATCTCAATTGCACCCTGGTCTGAGATCGCTAAGGCGCTCGATGCTGCCGAGCGTGTCATCGCTGAGGGAGAGGCGAATGCCGACTTTATGTCCAGCAAGAAGCAGGACGAGATCAGCGCCAAGGTGATAGAGATCCTGGTGCGCGAAGCGGCACTACACGGCGCTCAAGCAGTTGAGTTAATAACTAACGACGAGAAAACGCGCTATCAATTTACAACTCCGCAGGGGAAAACAGGGGTAGGTTCAATTAATCGCGAAGCGCTCCAACACCTCCTAAGACATCTGCATCTGCAGGAGGGAACAACTAAGGCCATCTCGCAACGTGAGGTCTTTATCCGCTCACTTGGTAACGCTGCAAATTTTAGACTCTCCTGGGGCGCTAACAGTGATGAGAGGCAGGTGACACTTCCTGCCCCGCGGCAAGAGGACGTGTTACAGGCACCGGTAGCGCGGAGTGCGGCGCAAGTTGTGCCGATAATAGTAGCAGAGGCTCCAGCTTTGAGCGTAGTAGTTGATAAGAGCGTCGCTATACCGATCCTCGTTATAGATGATAATCCCATGTTTTGTAGGGTAATAGAGCGGTTGCTTAAACGGGATGGGTTCGATCCCTGTTTTGCAGAGAATGGCTCCGTTGCGTTAGAGAAGCTTGCAAGCTCAACGGCCTTTCGTCCCAAGGCTATTATCTGCGACCTACATATGCCGTTAATGAACGGCAAGGATTTTCTGCAGCGGGTTAAGAGCGATGAGCGCTTCTCTTCTATTCCGGTAGTAATGTTGACCTCTGATGAGGACGTAGAGGCAGAGTTAAGCCTGCTTAGTAGCGGTGCTGCAGCCTTTCTCTCTAAGTCCAAAGACCCGCGTGTGCTGAGCGCGCAGATCCAGAAACTAACCAGGGGTGGCGTATTGCAAGAGGCCGCATGATAGAACGGTGTGGAGCAGCCCTTGGGCGAGCGCTTGCGCACTGTAGCGTGACGAATACGACATCTATGGAGCAGCTGCTCGAACGGATGGCGTGGGAGCTTGGGCATGTAGTGCCGCAACAGTTCGCAGCACTTGCTATTATATTCAGACGCACGGATGGTTCGGCTATGGTCGGACGAGCGCAGCCGCAATTGGCGCTGCCAACTGAAACTTTGCTTGGGCTCCTAGTTGAGGAGGGCGGGCGAGAGCTTACCTATCGTGTTAGAGATCACGCCCTGGATTCCGCCAGGTTTATAGATGCGCGCTACAGAAGCTCCATATTAGTGCGGCTACCGTTACCACCATCAATTGAAGTAGGTGGAGAAGCCGCGCTGTGGATAGGTCTTGTTAGCTCCGCTACAGCAGGGCACGTAGAGGATGCGCGTCAAATTGGAAGGACTATATCAGAGTGGTTCGCTACCTATGCGCCGGTGTTGCAGACCCTGGGTGAGCAGAGTACGGCTCTTAATAGAGCTAAAATGCAGCTACGAGAGACTTCATCAATAGCACACGATGCCAGAGCTCCGCTGGGGGCTATTAAGCTCCTTGTTGCTGAGAATTCTCGCTTAGGCAGCACCTCTCAGGGGGATCTTCCCGTTGTGCTAGACGAGCTCGACTACCTAGAGGAGCTGCTCTCACGCTGCTCGCCGAACGCCCTTAATGCAGGTGCGGAGCGGCATGGCCATAGCGAGCTGTGTAGCGTTATCGCGCAGGTGGTGCGGCGCTTCGGTCCGGAGCTAAGCCAGAGCTCACTCTCAATAACGGTTGAGACACCAACTAATCCGATACCGTGCTGTATCTCAGAGCTCGACTGTGCACGGGTGCTGACCAATATACTTAGTAACGCTATTCGTCATTCCGAGCAGGGGGTTATTAGGATTGAGGTTCTAGAGGATGTAAAAGCGGGCCACGTGCAGATTGCAATTAAGGATAACGGCCCCGGATTTCCTAAGTCTGTACTTGATCAGTTCGTAGCAAGAACGCAAGGGAACATAGCGCAAGAGACCATAGCGGCAGCGGTTGGGTGGGGCCTCGGCCTTACCTCATCCAGACAACGGGTTGAGCAGAGCGGCGGCACTATGCGGCTGCTAAGTAACGAGCAGGGTGGCGCTATCGTAGAAGTAACTCTTCGAAGGCTGGGAGCCTTCTCCGCAGCCACGGTGGGGATGCAACCTAAGCAGCGCGCCGCCAACTCCGGCTCTAAGCTGCCATATGCTAGTAATCTGATTATTATCGATGACTGTCCAGACCAGAGCTCTTCGCTAGCGCGGGTGCTCGCAACGCGCGGGGTCTCGGTGAGATCCTTCACCTCGGTTGAGGGCGCGATGGGAGAGATCGTAGCGCATGAAAGCTGGCGCATACTGTGTGATGCTAATATGCCGGACGGCGGGGCAGAGCGCTTATTGCGCACGTTGCGGCAGAGCCGGATGAGACGCAGAGTTGGCGTGGTGAGTGGAGAGTCTTGCGACGATCTACTTTATAGCCTAGCAGCGCTCGGTGCGGAGGCCTTTTTTCTTAAGCCACTCGATCTGAATGAATTTGATCTGTGGCTAGCGCCAGAGATTTTAGAGCGCGCAGCTTTAGCTACACAGGCCTTGTAAGACGGGTATCGATCGGAGCCCCAAGTAACGGTGGTAGCTCCGGGTGTGGCTGTCTGCCGCCCTGTGATGGGACGAGCTGTTGTTTCGAATCTTGAATCTGTTTCTGGAGCTGCATCAGCGCATCAAGAACGGTCTCAGGACGTGGTGGACAGCCGGGTATATACATATCAACCGGGAGGATCTTATCGATCCCAGCAACGGTAGTGTAGTTATCGTAGAAACCACCTGAGGAGGCGCACGCACCGAACGCAATCACCCACTTCGGCTCGGTCATCTGCTCGTATACCCGCAGCAACACAGGGGCCAACTTGTGGTTTACCGTGCCAACCACCCAGAGTAGGTCTGCTTGACGGGGGGTAAAGCGGGGCAGCGCAGCTCCGAACCTATCGGCGTCGTAGTGCGAGCAATTAACGGCCATAAACTCCATTCCGCAGCAGGCGGTTACGAAGGGATATGAAAAGAGGGAGTACTTGCGGGCCCAGCCGAGGGCGCTCTCAAGGGTGGTGGTGAGGAAGCCGGATTGATCGGGTGCTTGTATCATAAAGTCTATAATACTGGGTTCCTGTAAAGATCGCTACCGCCAGATAAGCTAATGATCTATTTAAATAACCTTGCTAGAGTGCCACTTTATAGGAACCTCAAGGGCTTACCCCCTATGAATACACCCCCTGCGATGACCCCCCAACAGGAGCAGCTCTCCGATACATCGAGATCGGCCTTTGAGCTCTATCGGCGGCTAGCGGTGGGGGATGCCTCACTCCTGCACCTAATAAGCTACGAGCTTATTCAGGGGCTCTTTGCAAATCTGCCCGGACTGCCCGGACTCGCTGCGCGCTCTATATTATATCCGCACCTGTTTAAGGGGTGTGGGCGTCGCCCAGCCTTTGGTCGGGGCGTTACGATACGTGTCCCTAAGCAGATATCAATTGGGGAGGGGGTTCTTATTGATGATTATGCGGCGCTCGATGTGCGCGGCGCACAGGGCTCAATCGAGCTGCATGACAGGGTAAGCATCGGGCGCTTTACTACTGTAGCGGCTAAAGGTGGCGCGATAACTATCGGTGCCGGCTGCAACGTTGGCTCGTACTGCCGAGTTGCAACGAACTCACGGGTTGAGCTGGGTGAGAGCGTTTTAATTGGGGCTTATTGTTATATCGGCCCAGGCAATCACAGCGAGGGCGTTGATGGAGCAGCCCTAATCTCAGCGCCGATGCAGATCCAGGGCGGGGTTAAGATTGGCGAGCACGCTTGGCTCGGTGCGCGCGCAACGGTGCTAGATGGTGTCACCATAGGGAGGCACGCAATCATCGGAGCGCACTCGCTTGTTATGGAGGATGTGCCGGATTGGGGGGTTGCTGTTGGCACTCCAGCTAGAGTTATCAAGGTGCGGACCCCGTAGCCGGGGGGCTCACCAGCGCAAGGTGGATAGCCCTTCTCTGTTTTGTGGCCTTTTTTGTTTTGTGGCCTTTTTATTTTGTGGCGGTGTGTTTAGGTATCTGGAGAGCTTTTGCGTACCCTCTATCGTAAGCTAGAGTAGCGGTGATGAGGCGATTTTTACCAATACTCTTGATTATTATTATATTTAGCGTTGCTGCCGGTGCTGGAGGGTATCTGCTGTGGCGTAAGTTTGAGCGGGCCTTTCCAGCCTTGCCGCCAGCGCTCTATGCAGGGGTGTTGCAGGTTGCTGGGGGGCGTAATATTGCGCTCTTTATAGATAGCTCTAGGGGCGCGCGCGATCTCTCTGTAGCGCTCGGCGAGGGGGCTCTTCCGTCACAGCGCGCCATGACCGTGGACTCCTCTGGTAGCACAGCACTACCCCTAATTTTGAGCGGTAAGAATAGTCGCGTTAGGCTAATCGGCTTTGAAAGCAGTACGGGGCGTTATGAGGGGGACTTTATAGATCCGATTACGAACGAAAATGGGAGTTGGTTTCTGGAGCGGGTTGTTATTAGTGAGACGCCCGCCGCGCTAAGGGAGGATCTATCGAGTTGGGGTTTGGCGTATCGGGAGCTAATCAGTGGAAAACATCAGACTAGCCCCTCGCAGGTGGAGTTAGATGCAGATCTACGCAACCTAGAGTTAGCGCAGCGCAGCTCCCCAGAGGGCCGCTTGGTAGCGCTCGGTAGAGAGGGCATCCAGCGTGAGTCGCACTGGATTGAGCAGGTGTTGCAACTAAAACCCCCTGAAAGATCGCCAACCTTTGAGTCTGATCTTCAGCGTGCCTATCGGGTCAGAGATCTACTGGACCAGATTGCAGAGCAAAAGCGACTCTTAAGTGGCTCTGAATATGCCGAGCCGGAGCGAGATCTAAATAGAGAGACGCAGAGTGAGCAGGAGTTTTACAATGAGCTTCAATAAATGGGCGCTATTATCACCCTGTAGCCTTATCTTTATCTTTATTTTTGCGGCAAAGATATGTGCGGCTGACCAGAAGAGTATAACTATCAGTTTACCAATTAATGTAACTGGAGATCCTGTACGGGCGAATCTCTTCCTGATAGCGCCAGAGCGAACCATTGCTGCTACCTCTGCAACGGTTATTGCTAGTGCTGCTCAAGATAGGGTTATTTTGGTCGGGCGTCTTGCGATACCCGACAGTATAAAGGGTAAGCTGCAGGCTCTCTTTGTGCTTGAAACTAAGGAGGGGGCTCTCTTTACAGCATCCCGAGAGATTGCACTCCCTGTTATAGAGCCTGAGCTCCTGCTTGATACAGCCGCAATACGCAAGCAGATCGAGCGACAACGGGACGGCGCTACTAAGATGGTAGATGGCGAGGGTGTTGCGGCTGCTCGGGAGTTGGCGCGAGCTAGATTAGGCGCAATAAAAGCGAGCTCAACTCCGGTCGCATTTAAGAAGCGTGAGGCAGAGCTAAATGAGCAGCTAAACCTTTTAGAGCTCCGGGTCAGAGAGGGTGGGGCTGCAGGGGGTGCGGCTGTCTCGAATGAGCTACAAGAGCAGCTAAGCTTAATCGAATCGACCAGGGGCGAGCAGATCGATCTCTTACAACGCGAGCTGCATCAGCTCCAACGGGAACGGCGTGGATAGGGCCGGGACTTCTTAGGGGGGTCTATACAAAAGTGAGCTCATCACTGACTATGTCTTAGCGCAGATTCTACTCAAAACCACACGGGATTCGGAGTCTGGCTTGGTGACCCCTTACACGATAAAGAGAGCGAGAAGTTTGTAGCTCGCTATATCGAACGTGCTCCACTCTCTCTTGAGAAGCTCTTTATACAACATAATTCAGTCGCCTACCGTACAAAGGATGGAACGGCGCATGAGTTCGACGCACTTGAGTTTTTGGCGGAGCTATCGTGTCATATACCGAGGACCTACGAATCTATCACCAGGTACTACGGACGATACTCCTCAAGACGACGAGGCGAGCGGGCTAAACTCGCGGCTCGTTCTGCAAAGGAACCAGAGAGCGACTATCGCAGTGAGTTCCGTAAGAGTGCTTGGGCCGCCTGCATTAAACGCACTTGCGAGATAGATCCACTTGAGTGCCCCAAGTGCAAGGCGCAGATGCGGATTATCGCCTTCATTCAGGATGAGCACTCAATCAAAGATATTATGAGGGCAGAGGGTCTCCCAGACTTCAGAGCACCGCCAGCTATCCCAAAGTTTATAGATACCTCGTAGGATACCTATGAGCTTTTCTCTTGAGACTCTTTTGAGCCGTCACCTGATGAATTCTAAGCGCCGCTTTATTTCATTTGATGACGGGACAGGAGACGTGTTGCTGTTATGCTATTTTTCGCTACTTAGCTTATCCTCTCGTGCTCTTCTGCTAGGTCAAAAACGGTAATCTGGGGGATCAGAAACAACTTTTCTACAACTTTCGGCCATACCAAGGGTCCTGTTGCAATGTCGAGACCGCAGATCAGCTACTTGCGGAAAGTGAATTGATCTTACTATCCTTCCTTTGGAGTTATAGAGGGGGGAGAAATGAAGAAGCTACTCGGGTTCGCGGCAGTCATTGGTGCATCGTTTGTGCTGGTCGGCATGCCCAGCGTCTCTGCAGAGAAAAAGAATCTGCTACCGAAGCCACCACCACCTCAAAGCTCTCGCACAGATAAGGAGATGGACTACGGGGTCGGCAATGCGATGAACAGGCTAAACGAAGCAATCGACCGACTTCTTAATCCCAGCAGTAGTACACCGAAACAGCCTGTAGTAGAGACCGCCATACCGGGGATACAGCCCGATCCGGTTGCCACCTCAACCCCACAGCTTAAGCTGGAGTGCGAAGCGGCACTCGCGCGGCTCCAAGATTCAATCAACAAGTACTTCCAAGCCGGCAAACAGAGCTACCTCATACAGATTAAGGCCATCAACGAAAATAAAAGACTCAAATCACCCGCCAAACAAGGCCGCGTGCTCGGGCTTAGGAGATGGTGGGAGGGTGTGCTGGCAGACCAGCAAAACATCAACGCTGAGATCGCAAAAAAGAAGACTGCCTGCTCAGACACCTTGCCACATCCAACAAATGCCTGGTCCTTCGAGGAAGGAAGCCGGGTAAATGCCGAAGACGGCAAGCAGGTTGCAGACATCGTCAACGGCCTTATTTGGAACCCGCCCCCATCGGGTGCCTTCCGCTCTGACCAGCTACTGATCCTCATTAAAGAGCCACGAATAATCCCCTAGTGGGCGGCAACGAGAGCTCGCACTAGCGAAGAAACTCCTCCTCACATACCTGGAATTAAATAATTGGTACGGGGTTACTCCTGGTCCACCAACCGAGCAAAACTTCTCGGATAGATATCCCTTAACTTAATGGCCGTGACCCCGTACCAATGCCTAAAGAGTAAAATCATTGGTACGGGGTTACTCCTGCTCCATCAACCGCGCAAACCTCGCGCAACCTAGTTTCCACCACAATTCATAATTTTAGATATGAGGGCCACCGATCTATTGCCCTAGTTTTGCTATTAACCAAGCTCTGGGTAGTGGGTTTTGCAGCATAGATCAATGGTACGGGGTTACTCCTGGTCCACTACCAAAAGCCCGGAGGTTCTCTGTGTTATTGAAGACGATACTGAACCGACTTCAAAGATTCAGATATAATTAGTAGGAGTTACTCCTGGTCCATCGAGGATAACTGCTGAAATCTGACGTGCCATTCCCATCTCCTTGGCAATTGTTCTCACCCTTTTGTGGCGATAACTACGCCGAATCCGGTCTCGTCTCTGAACATGCCGTCGGCTAGAATTTCTTCGCTAACAGAGTTAAATACCACGTCCATAACCCTTCGCCACTCTTGGTCGGTCGGACGTGGTTGCCAAAACTCACGAAGAGAGTCAAAGTAGTTCAATAACGGCTCTGGTTCAGTAAGTTGCAACTCGCTCCTGAAGTGAACGACACGAGCGTCAGCGAAGTGTGCACTCAAGAACGAAACTCCATTTTCGAGATTGAATCTCTGATTGGGATCAGTAAACACTTCTCGCCCCATCGCAGCGGCAGCCTTTGACTTTAGGCTAGCTAGTTTTTGCCGATTCAGCCCACTGTTCGCAGTAATTGCTACAACGCCACCGGGTTTGAGAACCCTGGCTAGTTCCGAAATGGCTTTATCGATATTTGGCACATGGTAAAGCATATGCATGGCTACAATTTTGTGAAAACTTGAGTCCCAAAATGGCAAGGACTGAACATCAGCAGTTTCGAAAGCGACTGCTACTTCCTCGCGTCGACAGGCGTCAACTGCTCCTTGGTAGACTCCACTGGACAGGTCAATGCCGAAGAGTTTGACGCCCACAAGTGAACGATCTACTTCGAGAAGAAGTTTTCCTGTACCGCAGCCAACATCGAGTAGTCGTTCATCTTGCTGGAGATTAATGAGTCGCAGTACTTCTTGCTCGATTGAGTAGTAGGGATGTGTGAAATGATAAATGCCTTTCCGAGCATCGAGATTCTTGGACGTACGATAGGCCTCATTTCGAAGTGTTGCTTGGTTCGTCAAGCCATCCGACTTGTCAGTTAGCTTTCGTGATTTAATTTCACCCTCCGAAGTGTTTGGTATGCCTTGGCATACGTATTGAAGCACTTATGGTAAAGGATAGGAAGATAAATGAGAGCTTTGTACCGAGCGCTCCGACCTTGAATACAAACCATATAGCTCCAAATGGGAGCGTCCCGAACATGGGGAGGAGTTGGAGTGGAATCTTTGGACCGGAAGATGGAGGTATGCCAAGGATTAGCCGTCTTACATAGGATGTTTGTACCAGACTAGGGACAAACAGCTCTAGCACCCGAGATGTAAAGGCTGGTATATTACAATCCATGGAAAATACCCAGGAAATGGACGCTTCGGCTCAACAGCTCTCTTCCGAACAGAAACGACTGTACGACGTTCTCACTCTCATTGAGAACGTCTGCAAACAGGAGACTCCCACTCCCACAGTGGAGGAGCATAAGGGATTCGTCGGATGGGAGAGTGACCTGCGAGGATTGCCAGGTATCGTCTACAATCTCGAAAACGATGGTGATTCAATCTGGATGGAGGTTCGACGGTTGGTGCCAACCCTTTCGCCAGCCCGAAGCGAATCTCTCAACCCTTGGGTAGAAAAGAGCGACGACCCAAATAAAGAGCCCAAGCTCCTTCAGCAAATTGTGGTTCAGGTTTCATGGTCTGAATCGAAGGCCTATGCCGTGAAGATTGCTGCTGATGAAGACGTTTCGTTAGAAGCTACGGGCTATGAGCTCGATACCGTTGTTGACGAGTTTCTGACCCTTGAAGAGCGGCCTGAGATAAAAGAGAAATTCGCAACATATAAGAGTGAATTATGGATGTCTTGGGCTGAGTCAGAGCGTCCCCGCAGAGCCACCAACAAAATCTACTCCCAGCTTTTCGAGCTTATGCGGAGGATGGACCTTGAAGGGGCAAGCGATCGAACCGAGATCGTATGGGGTATGGGAGTAGCAGTTGGCTCGATCAAAGAGCAAAAAATTCGTTATCCGCTCGTAACCCAGGCAAGCTTCCTGACAATCGATGAGGCAACCAGCTCGATCCTTGTTCGTCCACGGCCCACTCTGCCGGTTCTTGAATCGTTGAATTACGAGAAGCTTGAGGTCCCTGGTGCTAAGGACCTTATTGCCCGCTTTAAGGAGTGGGTAGAAAAGGATCGACCGACCCTGTCACCGTTCTCATCGGACACCTTTTTCGATATCACACGAACGGCTGCTGCACAGTTGTCTGAAAGGGGAGTCTATTGGCCTGATGTCAACACGGACACTAATGATCGGAGCCTTCCTAAAAATATGGATGGATTCGTGATAACTGATTCATGGGTGCTCTTCTCACGAAAGAAATCCACGCACTTTTTCGTTGATGACGTAAGAGGTCTCAAAGAGGACGTAAAGAAAGTAAAGGAACTCGAGGGAGGTGCTCGGGCAATTGTTGCCGATCCATCTGATGAGCAGAGCCCCGAGCCGCGGCGTAATTATCGGGGCGTATGGGGTGTCATACAAAGTTCGTTTGGATCAGAATCGAGTACGCAGTCTCAGCCCGAAGAGCTCTACTTTCCGAAACCATACAACAGTGAACAGCTCGATATCATCGATCGCCTCAAAGCTGCTGATGGAGTTGTAGTGCAAGGACCACCCGGCACCGGGAAGACCCACACAATTGCCAACGTGATCTGTCACTACCTAGCTCACGGTAAGCGCGTACTGGTTACTTCCAGCGGCGAAGCGGCGCTTAAGGTGTTGCGCGATAAGCTCCCCGACGGAATTAAGGAGCTCGTAGTCACTCGGCTTCAGAACGACCAAGAGGGCTCTCGTCAGCTTGAGCGGTCGATTCGCCACATAGCGACCGTGGTTGCCTCCGCTTCTCCTGAACAACTCCGTCAACAGATACGTGATACCGAAAAGCGCATCGACGCACTGCACAGGCAACTCGAGAGTTTTACTGGGCAGATGCGAGAATGGGCAAGGGCCCAAACGACGACGGTTCCCTCGGACCCAGAGGGACGTTCTCCGATCGAAATCGCCCAACTGGTATACTCTCAGCGCGATGTATACAAATGGTTTCCTGATCCTCTTGGCGTCGATCCAATATTCAACCCACGGTTCGAGCGAAGTGATGTGTCCTCCCTCAGAGAAGCTCGCCTCGCTCTCGGTGAAGATATCCGGTATCTCCGAGATTCGCTCCCATCCGCAAGCGACCTGCCAGCAGCTCACTTCGTCGTGCGGCTCCATGAAGATCTCAAGAGGTTAGCCGGCCTAAACCAAGAGTCATTGTACACCAAAGCTTTACCTCTTGCCAATCTCGAAGCCTCCACGATTGAGTCTGCTGAATCGCTACTTTCTGAGACTTCTTCGCGAATCAGTTTGCTGGCTTCGTTTAATTCAGGAAGCGAAGCGTCGAGACGCATCCTGTCAGAAATGCAAGCGCGCGCGGATGGCGTGATCGCTCAGGAGCTCCTCACCATCCGGGCTGGAGTCGTTGAGCTTGAGAAGCTCAGGATGTGTCGCGTAACCTCTCGTGTTGAACTACCTGATGCAGCAGAAGATGACCCGGCGTTCTGCCAAAGCGTGACCAAGCTCGCCGCTGGGGAGAGTGCCGGTGGATTGCTCAAACGGGCGCTCTCGTCGTCATTCAGGGACGTACTGCGCAAACTCAAAGAGGCTCGAATCAATACCGCGACTGTCAATGAAGTAGCTGGTTGGGAACGGGTGCAGGACGAGCTGTCGTTATTTGAGCAAGTGAAGCAACTTTCGGTGCGGTGGAATAATATCGCCCGTGAACTTGAGCTTCCTCTCGTGTCCGGACAGCGATACGACACATTGAAGGCACTCGTTGCGCAGACTTCAGTGGTGGACGACTCGTATAAGTTCTCCCCTGAGCAGGAGGGCGTCATTCGTAAAATGGTGGACGTGGTCTTTGCCGATCCGTCGGAAGTCAGCTCGACTCTTTTTGAGGATTCTAATCTCAGACGAATTAGCGAAAGCCTTCAGTTGGGCCTCCCGCACCAACGGCGAGGTTCCTATGAGCAACGCAGAAGGGATATTCTCGAAAAGTTCGATAATAAGAGTGGCACTATCGTCGACGAGACTCGTCTCCTCTTGCGGGAGAAGCTTGGTAACCTTGAGGTGAATGGCACCTGGATTTCAACCGAATGGTCAAGGATCGTTGATACCCTCGCGAAACGTGAGGTGCAGCGCCCCCGATTTAAAGAGATAGCGCGAGTCACCGATATTCTAGAAGAGAATGTGGCCCCTAAGTTCGCTGAACGCCTGAGGACAGAGGCTGTTCTTGATGGCAATGACGCGTTGCTACCTGACAACCTCCACGATGCATGGCAGCTCCAGCGCTTTGCAACTTACCTCGCAGAGATCGACTGTCACTTCCGTCTTCAGAAGCTGATGGTGGAGCGAGAAAGTGCCGAAAAGCAAATTGCGGCGTGTTATGAGGAAGTTGTTCGATGCAGAACCTGGCTCGAGCTCAAGGATAGACTCAAGCCCCGTGTTACCTCGAGCCTCAACGCATTTATCAGTGCAATCAAATCCCTAGGCAAAGGAACTGGAATAAGAGCCGAGCGCCATCGCGCCGATGCTCGCACCGCAATGAACGACGCGTGGGAGGCGATCCCGTGTTGGATTATGTCTACTGCCCGGGTGAGTGAGAGCTTGCCGCAACGTCTCGGACTCTTTGACCTCGTGATCATAGATGAGGCATCGCAAAGCTACATCGAGGCTATTCCGGCTATCGTCCGAGGGAAGAAGATCCTGGTTGTGGGGGATGATGAGCAGATTAGCCCTACGACCTTCGCAAGTGAGGCAGATATCAACCGTTACAAGGAGAAATATCTAAAAGACCTGCCGAAGAACTTTCAAGCACAGTTATCACCGGGTAAGTCCCTCTATGATTTTGCGCGAGTAGTGTTCCCAAGTGGGCAGGTCACCTTGCGAGAGCATTTCCGATGTGTTTCCGCGATCATCGAATTCTCTAATCTGCTATGTTATGACGGCAAAATTCAATGCTTGCGAGTTCCCAAGCCATCCGAACGCCTCGATCCGCCTCTCATCGATGTTTATGTCAAAGGAGGGTTCCGCCAAGACAAGACGAATCGCGCTGAGGCCGAAGCGATCGTTCAGGAGATCGAAAAGATTGCAAAGACACCAGGGATGGAGGAGCGCTCAATTGGCGTCATCTCTCTTGTCGGTAACGAGCAGGCGAAGATCATCAATGACGAGCTCATGGCAAGGCTTGGTGAGGAGTTCATTCGACGACATGACATCGTCTGTGGCGATGCGCATACCCTGCAGGGGAATGAGCGGGACATCGTATTCTTATCCATGATCGCTACCCCTGAGGACGCGCGCTCACAAACCAGCCGCGAAACCAAGCAACGCTTTAACGTAGCGGCTTCTCGTGCACGTGATCGAATGTATCTTTTCCGAAGTGTCGAACGCAGGGACCTTAAAGAGGGCGATCTCAAGGCACGTCTTCTTGATCATTTCCGAGCCCCGCTCCCAAGTGAGGAGACGGAATGCCTGGAGCAGAGGGATTTGTGCGAATCAGGTTTCGAACTTGCGGTCTTCGATGAACTGATAAAGAGGGGCTATTATGCGACCCCACAGGTAAGCTCGAGCGGCTATCGAATTGATATGGTTGTTGAGGGTGATAACGATGCCCGCCTTGCTATCGAGTGCGATGGTGACCAATACCATGGGCCAGAGCAATGGGCTGATGATTTCAAGCGCCAAAGGATTCTGGAACGTGCGGGTTGGAAGTTCTGGCGTTGCTGGGGTTCAAGTTTCTATCGGGATCCGAACGGGTGCTTTGAAGATCTCTTCGCCAAGCTCGATTCCCTTGGAATTAAACCGAGGAAGCCAGGCAATGAGGTAAGGTCTAGTCGTTTCGTCGAGTATCGAGAGATCGATCCGCTTGCTATATCTGCTCAATCGGAGCCGATCTCAGGGGAGTCAGAGGTTGTCCAGCCTGAGAGTGGAGTACCATCAAAGGCCACCGAAGCCCTATTCGAGTCAGATGTAGCGATTTCGTATGACAGGGAACGGGGAAGGGTAGACCTCAATGAACTTGTCGAATACAGCTTTGAGGACGCGCCGTACCAGACGCTATCACTGCGAGTCGTTGAGCTGGGAACAACCAGTATTCTTCAGGGAATCGTTGCTGCAAAAAGTTCTTTAGGTGGCGTTATCCTTGGCAGTCGAGTGGGGGATACATTTGAGGTTCTGATGGACGGAAAACCTAGACTCGCTCGAATCGTTGTGATTCACGATATCGAGGATAATGAGCCAGTGCCGGTAAAAGTGTCCGAGGAGGAGCAATTGCCGCTGACCTTGAGGCCTAGCAATATCCCCGAAGGCGTTACTCTCAATCCATATACGGCTTGGAAGAGTAGGTCGTTAGCCAATCCCCGCTTCGCCAAGCCAAGCGAGATCCTTGTCGGATTGCAGGAGATAGTGAGTGCTGAGGGGCCAATTACCTGTGAGCGTGCTTTTTTATTGTACGCCAAAGCGGCCGGGTATCAGCGATTGGGAGCTGATATCAAAGACTCTCTGTTGAAAGCATTACAATCGGGAATCAACAAAGACCTGATACAGTCCGTAAATGAGCTTCGCCAGAAGGACCGCCTCAAGAATATCCTCTTTATTCCTGGAAAGATGCCCTCGTTGCCGAGAGAATCAGGTGGTCGGGAGTTCAGCGAGCTTCCTGCAAGTGAACTGCGGGTGCTGTTGGAGCAGGTGATTGCTTCAAGAGGTGGAGGAGGGGGTCGAAACACTATTCACCGCGAGGTAGTGCGTTTAATGGGTGGAAATCGTTTGGGCGTTTCAGCCCGGGAGCATTTGGCTCGGGTGGAGGAGATGATGGCGCAGATGGAGTTAATCTAGGAGCCGTATTGTGGCAGGCGATCTGGATTGTTTTTCCCTCGTTTTTAGGATGTATGAAGTCTGGGAGATCCTCTGCCCACATAATGTCTTTGATTGAGTCCTCATCCTGAATGAAGGCGATAATCCGCATCTGCGCCTCACACTTGGGGCATTCAAATGGATCTATCTCGCAAGTGCGTTGAATGCAGGCGGCCCAAGCACTCTTACGGAACTCACTGCGATAGTCTCTCTCTGGCTTGCTCTCTAGTCCATGAGCGCAATGAGCCGCAAGTTTAGCCCGTTCGCCTCGTCGTCTTGAGGAGTATCTTCCGTAGTATCTGGTGATGCTCTCGTCAGTTACCACCTTTTCTCAGCACCGTTTTTTTACTACCTTCCATGTATGACAGAGAGCAGCCTAGCAGCTAGCACCGAGCCCTTAGTTGAGGCGATTATCCGCCGCAAATTATGCGAGCCGGCGATCTTTATTCTTGAGATGTGTAAGCCCCTGGTTGGTTGTATGCGTGAGCTTTACGGCATAGGGGAGCCGTTGGCGTGCGCATTGCTAGGGCCTAAATTTGCGCCGGCCTTACGCGCAGCCCTTGCCTCAAGTGAGGCCGTTGAGGACATAATTCAACGTCTTGAGAGTTCGCGGGATGGTAATAGGAGTTTAAGCAGCTAATAATATGGGCGGACTTGAACACGCAACTCCAGGGATCCTTGTCACGGTAGCCTTCGCCGTACTGCTACTGCTGTACGAGCTGCGCCGAGTTGAGCGTGGATACCGCCATTTTATTCGGCGTATTCCCGGTATCGATGCGGTTGAAGGGGCAATTGGGCGCTGTGCAGAGCAGGGGCGCGCGGTAGTCTTTACAACGGCGCTGACAGATGTGGGCCCGGTGCTCTACGCCTGTCTCGGCGTGTTGCATGCAGTTGCTAAGCGAGTCGCTGGATATAAATTAAAGCTGATAGTTCCACAGTACTCCCCCGAAGCGATGGTGATAGTTGAGGATGCTGTGCGTGGGGCCTATAACGATGCGGGGAGGGGTGCCGCGTTTGATCCGCAAAGCATAGTGTTTCTTTCAAGTGAGCAGTTCGCTTTCGCCTCCGGGTATATGGGGCTCGTACACCGCGAAAAAGCTGGAGCCGCTTTTATGTTCGGCGTATTCGCCGCAGAAGCGCTCGTGCTAGCCGAGGCAGGCCAACAGGTTGGCGCACAACAGATCGCCGCAAGCGTCAGTCCGGAGCAGGTTGCATTTTTTATCTGTACCTGTGATTACACCCTGATCGGAGAGGAGCTTTTTGGAGCCTCGGCCTATATGAGTCGTGAGCCGGTGCAGGTTGCAACCCTTGCAGCACAGGATCGCTTAAAGCTACTCTTTGCCCTTGTTATTATCATCGGTGTGCTAGGGGCAACCCTGCAATCGATCTACCCAACCTGGTCATTGCCAACGGTAGATCTATTTTTTACTACCGAGTGGAGTAGCCTTACGTGGTAACGATAAATTCAAGCGATCAGAGAGCGCGGCTGATAGGAATCTTTACGTTTTTGGGTGGCATTTATTTCTTCCTTTACTTTGTGCTGCCTGAGTCGGCGATAAGTTTTATCGGCGTTAAGGATCGCCACGAAGCGATCTCTAACGGCTTTATCGTTATCGGAGCGATGGCTATCGGGCTTGGGCTCTTTAACCTCGTAAGTGCGCACGGTACAAGAATAGTTTTTAAAAAAATCGGATGGGTCTATAGCCTAGCACTTATAACCGGGCTTGTTTGCATGCTCGGAGTTACTAGCGCCCAGTGGCTGCAGAGCCTGGCACTGAGCGCAGAGCAGCAACGTAGTCAGATTATCTCAGAATTTGCGCAGCGCATTATTGATGATGCAGATAAAACTACAGCCACGTTAACTGTACCAGCTCTGCAAGTCCGGGTGGATGCGCTTAAGCTCTACGGGTTTGAGCATCTAAGCGTACTTGAAACAAAGCTACTTGGGCAACGTGGGGCATCCTCCCTTCTGCAGCACGAGTTGCAGAAAAATATCGCAACTGTGCGTGAAAAGCTTGCGCAGCTCGATGCCGTCTCATGGGGCGAGCTCTCTCCAGGTAGCGCTACACTCCTAAAGGAGGTCGTAACAAGTGGCGCAAAATTTTCCGTCGCACGCGGCGCATACCTGCGTGAAGCCGCTGCAACAACTACCGTTCAGCAGCTCTATACCCTACTTTACGAAGGTTTTTTCAACCAACTTGGCTCGGCTATGTTCGCACTACTAGGGGTCTATATCGCGGCGGCGGCCTACCGTGCCTTTCGGATAAGATCAGTAGAGTCGGCGCTGATGATGGCGGCAGCTCTGATTGTAATGCTCGGCCAGATCTCGTTTGGACGGATGATCTCTGATGATATGCCGGCTCTAAGGCAATGGTTACTGGAGGTTCCTAACAGCGCCGCCTTTAGAGCGATTCGGCTAGGGGCTGGAGTTGCCGGGCTAATGCTGGCCATTCGTATGTGGTTATCGATCGAGTCACGTTCATTTTCAGCGGGTAAAAAACGATGAAGATGCGACGGATTATATATCTCCTAATGATCCTGGCGGTTGGTATTCCAGTATTTCTTGGATACTCACGTCCACCCTCTAGACTCGTTTCAGCTGAGCGGATGTATGAGGTGATGGCAAAAACGGAGTTCAAGCCCGGAGAGGTTGCGATGGTGTGGCTTGATTTCGGACCGGGCACCCTGGCCGAGAATCAACCGCAGGCGGAGGTTATCCTTGAGCACCTCTTTCGACGTAGGGTGCCGGTTGTGCTCCTTTCGCAGTACCAACAGGCGGAGGTAGCGTTACAACGGGTGCCACGCGAGGTTGCTAAACGACTTGAGCGCGAGCTGCCGGACCAACGGTGGAGTTACGGAGAGGCCTGGATTAATGCGGGCTTTAGGCCGGGGGGAGCGATATTTATTCAGGCTCTGGTTAATGCAAGCGATATCTCAAAGTTTCTTGGGCGCGATGTGACCGGGATGCCTATTACGCAGTATCCTAACTTTGCTGCTATCGGTGGAGTAGAGCGGGTAAAGCTCGTTGGTGAGGTGACCGGTCTGACCGGTGTATTCGATACGATTATTCAGTTCTTTCAGAAGGGTGGGTACCAACCGACCGTAGTTCACGGCTGCACCTCGATTACGATTCCGGAGGCGTACATATTTCTTGATTCCGGGCAGCTTAAGGGTCTGCTTGAGGGCATCGCAGGAGCGGCATGGTACTCCGAGGTTCTTAAGCAGCACTACCCTAAGAGCGATAATACGAAGCTGCTGGTTGTTAATACCGCCCTTAGTGCAGCACACCTCGTGATTATCCTCCTAATTGTGATCGGTAACCTGGTTCCACTTTATCAACTGCTACGGCAACGTCTGTGGGGGTCGCATGGATAGCACTACCTCTTGGGGGCTCGTTACTACATTAATAGGAGGAGTATGTACGCTCGCTATCTTTAGTTTTTTACTAAAGGAGAATCCGTTCTACCGGTTCTTTGAGCACCTATTTATCGGCATCGCTGCAGGGCTTGGCCCGCTACTTGTACTGCGAGATTTCTTGTGGCCTAAGATCTTGGAGCCGATGTTAGGTCTGACCATTACTACCTATCCCGATGGTACGTTATCTGAGCCGTACCAGCCCCTGTATCTATTGTACCTAGTGCCGATGGCGTTTGGATCTCTCTATTACTTTATCTACTCTAGGCGGCACGCCTGGTTAGCAAAGATAGTAATCGGATTTACCCTAGGTACCAGTGGTGCTCTGGCCATTCGGGGCTTCTTTGGGGAGGTAGTTCCTCAGATAACGGGGAGCTTTAAGCCCTTGGTGGTCTTTAGTAATGGAGAGCTTGCACTGTTTGAAAGCTTTAATAATATCCTCTTCGTTGCTACGCTGCTTTTGGTACTCAATTACTTCTTTTTCTCATTCGGTAAGGATAACAGCGCGCAAGATGGCTCCCCCGGCACGCTACAGAGTAGGATGGCGCCGTTAGGGCGCCCCCTGCTGATGATCTGTTTTGGAGCATTTTTCGGCTCAACGGTTATGGCGCGTTTGGCCCTCCTCGTCGAGCGCGTTCAGTTTATTATCACCGATTGGGTTGCAGCGCTTAGTAATGTAGTAGGTATCGGATAAGAGAGATGGAGCCACAATTACTGCGAACAGTTCTAGTTACCGATTGTGGCTCAACCACAACGAAGGCGCTTCTTTTTGAGCGTAAGGAGGACCGTTGGCACCAGACCTTTCGAGGCGAGGCTCCCACTACGGTTGAGGCACCTGTAGCTGACGTTACCGTAGGAGCACTCAACGCCTTTAGCGAGGTGGAGGAGCTTAGTGGCAGAAATATCCTGCAGGAGGGACTGGAGCTGCCCTTCATTATTACGGAGGGCGATCTTACAAAGGGGATAGATCTCTATCTCTCTACCAGCTCGGCCGGTGGTGGGCTGCAGATGCTTGTAGCTGGGGTTGTATCGACTATTACAACTGAATCAGCGGAGCGCGCAGCGCTCGGGGCAGGTGCTATCGTGATGGAGGCGATCTCCGCCGATGATGGACGCCAGGACTTTGAGCGTATCGAGCGTATCAGACACCTAAAACCAGATATAGTTCTGGTAACCGGGGGAGTCGACGGAGGCTCCACGAGACATGTGGTTGAGATGGCGGAGACCCTTGTTGCTGCGGCACCGAGGCCTAGATTCGGCGATACGTTAAAGCTGCCGGTTATTTACGCTGGAAACGCCGCGGCTGCCGAGGAGGTGAGGCAGATCTTGGCAAAGATAGCGCAGGTGGTGGTGGTTGATAACGTACGGCCGCAGCTTGAAAGGGAGCTTCTAGGACCGGCCCGTGAGGCTATTCATGAGTTTTTTCTCTCGCATGTGATGAGCCACTCCCCAGGCTACGGAAAATTAATGTCATGGTCATCTGTGCCGATTATGCCGACCCCTGCAGCGGTTGGAGATATCGTTCAGAGCTATGCGCAAAGGACTGCTCAGAGCGTACTGTGCGTAGATATTGGAGGGGCAACGACAGATCTCTTCTCAGTATTTCCGAACCGAGAGGGGACAAGCACATTTAATCGCACGGTGAGTGCTAATCTTGGCATGAGTTACTCTATCGCCAACGTGCTGGTGGAGGCTGGAATCTCCCAGATTAAACGGTGGCTTCCATTTGAGTTCACCGATACAGAACTCGCCGATCGGTTGCGAAATAAGATGATTCGCCCTACCTCTATTCCACAAACTATAGAGGAGTTGTGGATTGAGCAGGCCGTTTGTCGCGAGGCTCTCAGGCTCTCTTTAGCGCATCACCGCTCTCTAGCGATTGGGCTTGAGGGTCGGCGTGAGCGGGGCATCTCCGACATCTTTCGCCAGAGCTCTGAGCGCTATGAGCTAGTTGATCTTATGAAGCTCGATATAGTGATAGGCTCTGGCGGCGTTTTGAGTCATGCACCCTCTCGCATGCAGGCAGCCCTGATGATGATAGATGGCTTTGGACTAGAGGGGGTAACGCAGCTAGCGGTTGATTCAATCTTTATGATGCCGCACCTTGGGGTCTTTGCTTCGGTTCATCCAGAGGCGGCCTACGAGGTGTTTGAGAACGATTGTCTAGTACAGCTCGGCTGTGCAGTAGTGCCTGTTTTTCCTAGTAAGCTAAAACGAATCGAGCGGCTGGCGGAGATTTTTTTGGATGGTATCCTGCTTGGATCTATTAACCGTAATGAGGTGACACGCTTCTTAACCCCCTCTAGCGGTGAGGGGAGCCTTAAGGTTGTGCCGCTGCACCGTAGTATCGATATCGGAGCGGGATTCGGGCAGATACTTGAGCGCCGAGTAGTATTTGGCGAGTGTGGTGTAATCGTTGATGGGAGAAACCGTCCGCTGCGACCGGAAGCTCTTGGTGTTGGAGCGCAGGAGCGGGTGTTAAAAAATCTAGGACTGAAAGGATAGCGCAACATGTCGAGAGCGTTCTCACCTGGATTGCAGGTACATTCAAGTTACTTGGTGCAAAAGCGCAGGGAGCTGCCGATCAGGGGCGAGATCCTGGTGCAGCAGGGGCAACGTGTCGAGGGCGATCAGATCGTTGCCAGGGCTAAGGTCGATGGAGAGCTTAGGATCGTGCGTGTCTCAGATGAGCTTGGAATTGCTCCCGCAGAGCTCGCGCAAAGTCTAACTGTAGCGCAGGGCGATACGGTTCAGCAGGGTGCTGTATTAGCTGAGATGCGTGGACTATGGGGGCTCTTTCGCAGCACCGTTAGTGCGCCTATCTCAGGAACTATTGAATTTATCTCGTTATCAACTGGGCATATTGGGTTGCGCGCTGCGGCGCAGCCGTTAAACCTTACGGCGTATATTGCTGGAACGGTCTCTGCTATCGAGGCTGAACGGGCTGTAGTTATCGAAACACAGGCGACCTTTGTGCAGGGTATCTTCGGTGTTGGTGGGGAGCGGCTTGGAATAATACATCTGATGGCGGTTAAGGAAGATGGCATAGTAGATGTGCAGCACGTTCCTAACGATACGCAGGGGCTAATTCTTGTAGGTGGATGTTCTCCTACCCTTGCAGCGCTTACCAAAGCGGCAGCAGGTGGAGCGGTCGGGTTTATTACCGGCTCTATCGATGGCGCAACCTTAAGTGCATATCTAGGTTACGATATCGGTATAGCGCTAACCGGTGATGAAGATATTTCGATGACCGTAATAGTGACAGAGGGGTTCGGATCTGTCGCAATCAGCAGGCGAGTTCTCGATGCTCTGCGGCAGGTTGATGGAATGAGCGCCTCAATTAACGGCGCAACACAGGTGCGCGCCGGAGCGCAACGACCAGAGATAATTGCGCCAGCCGCTAGTGTAGCGCAGCACGACCGATGTGCGGCTTCGAATGGTCTCGTTGTGGGGGCTAGAGTTAGGCTTATTAGGGTGCCTTACTTTGGAGCCACAGGCACAGTAGAGCAGCTTCCGCACGAGCTTGAGCAGATTGAAAGCGGTGCCATGGCCAGAGTTTTACGAGCTAGACTTGAAGGGGGAGCCATAGTGACGGTACCGCGCGCTAATGTCGAGTTGCTCTAAGTGGGCCAGTTGCACATAGCTCAGGGTGCGCTAGACTAAGGGCGATATGAGCAAGATCGGCCTGAAAAAATTCCTACTTATTATTACAGCGATCTTAGTAGCCGTCGTACTTGTTCTACGGGACTCAGCGCCCAAGGAGCTCCCAAGCATATTAAAACTAACCCCTCCGCAGGGCTCGCAAGCAGGGCTATTGCAGGTGCCGATAGTTAGCTACGAGCGTGCTAGCGCATCAAATGGAACCGAGCGGGTGGATTTTATCGGGGCGGTGCATCTCGGGGAGCCTGCCTACTATGCTGACCTCAACAAACGGTTCAAAGGGTACGATCGGGTGCTCTTTGAGCTAGTAGCTGACCACGGGCGAGTAGAGCAGCTCGAGGACCCCAACCAGGACTCTATGCTCGGAGCGTTTCAGCGCGCGTTTTCGCAGCTCTTGGGGCTGACTTTTCAACTTGATGAGATTAACTACGGCGCTCCTAACTTTGTTCACGCCGATCTCTCCCCTACGCAACTAGCACAAGCGATGACTGCTAGGGGAGAGAGCGTTGCGACCCTGCTTTTAAAGTTGTTGCGGTTCTCATTTGATCCAAAGGTCCGTGAGGATCTAAAGAGGGCAGGTTACGAAGAGCCCCAATTAGATGGGATAAATCCGGTTCTTATCGCACTGCGTGGGCCGACCCCCAAAGAGCGGGCACGGATCAAGCTCTTCTTTGCGCAAGGATTAGTATCCTCGGATGTAATCATGAAGTATCTTGAGGGCGAAAACGGAATCTCGCTTATAGATGATAGAAATATAGCGGCATTAGACGTTTTACGGCAGCAGCTTAAGGCAGGCCAGAAGCATCTCGGAATATTCTATGGGGTGGGGCACCTTCCCGATATGCATGAGCGGCTCACGCAGCAGCTTGGCTTTAAGATTATAGAGATCGAGTGGGTCACGGCTTGGATGCTTTAGGATAGCTAAGAGCAAGTTAGCGGAGCAAACAGGGGAGGAGATAATAACTATCACAAACTTGAACAGGGTCAGTGCGTAATTAGAATAGCGATATCGCGAAGCGCTGGGAGAGCCGTTCTCCAGAGCGGCTAGGTATAATAGAAAACACCACCCTGTAATCTTGTCTGCTAGCTTCCGTTTGGTTAGAATGCCCTCCTATGTCGATCTCAACGACAAAACCGATCGGATTGTTTGATAGCGGGCTTGGTGGCCTGACGGTCTTGCGCGAGCTGCAGCTCGTTCTTCCTGAGCATAGCTATACCTATCTCGGAGACAACGCGCGCTTTCCCTACGGGACAAAGAGCGTCGAGACGATTATCCGATACTCTCGGGAGTGTGCACAGTTTCTTCTAAAGCACGAAGTTGGCCTGGTTGTAGTTGCCTGTAATACAGCCTCGGCAACCGCGCTCTCCATCCTAGAGCAGGAGCTCCCCGTTCCTATTATTGGCACAGTTGGCCCAGCGGTGCGTGAGGCTTTGGAGGCAACCCGTTCCGGTATAATCGGGGTACTTGGAACAAGTGCTACTATCGCTAGCCATGTATATGAAAACTCCCTAAGGGAGCGCGACGCCTCTATTAGGGTCATATCTCAAGCCTGTCCACTTTTTGTGCCACTGGTAGAAGCAGGTATGCTTGAAGGCGAGATCGTAGATAAGGTTATAGAGCTTTACCTTGCACCACTCAAAGCACAGCAGGTCGATACGGTCATCCTTGGATGTACACACTATCCCCTGCTGTTAAAGGCTATCCAGGGCTATCTCGGCCCCGATGTTGCAGTGGTTGAGTGCTCCAGAGCGATTGCAGCGGATGTTCAAAGGATCCTCGCTAATAACCGCGCTCCAGCTGGCGAGTCCACGCACACCCAGTATTTTGTTACAGACGAGGTTGGCCAGTTTAATCAGTTAGCGGCGCTCTTTCTGGGGGAGCGTCAGGTACAGGCTGTTCGGATTGAGAGCTTTTAATAAGGTGATTGAAGGCTTCATCTTCGAGTAGCGTTTTTTTCAGGTCGGCAAGGGTTGTGAGGGTTGATTGACGTTTGCGACTCTGTGTGTGCGAAGCTATCTGTTGCGTAGTATGAGAAGCCGTTTCAAGATTAGATATAACTCGGCGGAGCATTAAATTAACAGTGTGCTCCCAATTGATTAAGGCCTGCACCTCCTTTAACTCAGTAACTATCTGCTCCATTGAAGTGGAGCCCTCCTTAGTATCAGAGATATAATTTAGTAGGGGTAGAGCCTCGCTATATTGTTTGCGGGAGAGCAGATTTTGAACCTGCAGGTCGACAGACTCTAACTGCTCAATCAGCTTCATAAGCGATAGCCAGTGGTCGTCGTTAAACACCGCTACATATTCATTTGAGTGTTGATCAAGGGTAGTCGCCTGTGCCCTGAAGTGGCATACCCGTTCATGGAAACACATGGCCTTAGCATGGACAGCCAGATTACCTGAGCGTCTAAGCAGCATCGGACGGCTTATACGAAAAACCACTACGCCCGATACCATAGCTAACAGGATTATGGAGAGCTGAAGTATAGGCGCATAGAGAAACTGCATGTTTAAAGGTTCGGCCTTAATACCCGAACACTTAACGAACTACGCCAGTTTTTCTGAAATTAATCCTTACTTGCAATCCAGAACCGCAAGAAAACAATCAGGCGTCCGCGCTCCTTCGTAGCTTTATCTCAATCCAGAGCGCACTAGCCGCTCAATAATCGGAGCCATCAGGGTCTCTAAGGCCTTCTTTGAATCCCCTGCACCAGCATGAAAACGGAGCCTATGTAGCAGCACGTAGGGGGCAACGTAATAAAGGTCATCCTCTGTTGCGAAATCACGGCCATTAATAAGGGCCCAGGCCCTGATAGAGCTCTGCAGCATCAGAGCAGCACGGGTAGAAGCCCCGAACTGAATCATAGGATTCTTGCGGGTTGCCTGTACCGTACCTACGATGGCCTCTCTTAATGCAGGGCTGACATGTACGGCCTCGCAGGCTCGCCGCGCAGCAAGCACCTCACTGCGCGAGCAGGCCGGTTCAATTGATATGGAATCCTCACGTATAGCCTGATAGTTCTCAAGGATCGAGTTCTCGGTAAGGCTATCTACATAGCCCATCGGGATCTTAAATAGGAATCGATCAAGCTGCACCTGCGGTAACGGATAGGTGCCCGCGATATCAAGGGGATTCTGAGTACCAAGCACAAAGAAGAGCTGATCGAGTGGACGGGTTACGTTATCTAGCGTTACCTGCTTCTCGGCCATGCACTCTAGAAACGCCGCCTGAACCTTCGGTCCGGTACGGTTAATCTCATCTGCCAGAACGATATGAGCAAAGACGGGCCCGTGCATAAAGTGGAACTGTCCGGTCTTGGGATCGAAGATATTTACACCGAGCACATCCCCTGGAAGCATGTCGGGGGTAAATTGAATGCGCCGAAAAGGTACTACCTGCTCACCGGCATGGGAGGGGAATTGAGAGTGTCCAGGTTGATCCTCTGCAATTAACCGACCAAGCGTTTTTGAAAGGGTTGTTTTGCCCGAACCTGGATAATCCTCAAGCAGCACATGCCCATCAGCTATAAGTGCGGCGATTACGAGGCGGATCGTATCGCTACGCCCCCTGATCACCCGTTCTAACGAGGAACACAGCTTTGATACGGTTTGCTGCGCGGTGTTAAGTTCTTCAGTTATTACTGCCATTGCTAATCTCCTCCCTAAATAGGGCCTCTGCTAGTTTATTCACAAGTTCTCGAGGATCAACATCCCCGATAATACGATTTTTAGCGCTGTTGCCCGGGCATGAGAAGGAAAGCGTCGATAATGTGGCGGTAGGCTCAACTCGGATAGAGCACAGCAACGCGGAGTTCTCAGCAGCGAGAAATGGCCCGCGCTCTATAAATGCCCTAATATCATCCCCCATACCGACGCTCTCAATCCGTACCGGTAATTTAAAGCCGCTGTTTCTTAACTCCGCCGGGGCGGTATAAAAGATGCGATAGGCAAGGTCACGGTAACGCTCGCTGGAGCTCTTAAGAGAGCGCATACGCAGCAATATTGCATGTGTACGCAGCAGTTCATCGTAGTTCGGGCGAGCCCGTTCGATAACCTCATCGAGTAGGGCGTTAGCCTGCCCCTGGTTAAACCACCCTAGCGAAGATTGTGCTAGGTAGGCCGTATAAAAAAGCTGCGCAGCGGGCCTACGGTCGATCTCCACTTGTCGTTGTAACTTATCCTTAAGAGCCGTACTGGATATCCCTGATAAGGTATCTCCCAGGGTTGGATACTCAAGCAGACTATCGGTGTTTCTAATGGTGAGGTCTTCGATCTCCTTAAGATCGGCGATTAACATCTGCTGAGCGCGCCGCAGCAGCCACCACGATCTAATGCCGTTAGATGCTAGTGTTTCCTTAATGCGTAGCCAGTCGCTCCAGGAGGATGGTACACGCGAGCGCAGGATATTATTCTCCTGTTTAAGCGCCTGAGCGAGAGAGATGGTGCTAGCAACGAGCATGTCGTTCTGATTAGTGCCGATCTTTCCAAACCACTGCGTACCTTCGAGTGAAGCTTCAAAGCGGCGAATGGCCCGCTTAATATCTCCGGTATGAAGATCTATGCGCCCGCGCACAAGACTTTCAAGGGTTAGATGCTCCTCGTTATTTCTTAGAGGAAACTGTGCAACACATCTATCAAAGGCGTCCATTAATCCAGCAGCCGCTTCAAACTTCATCTGATCTATATAGAGTAGCGCTAGGTTTAGGCTAGGCAGGATATGTTCGCAACCATCAGGATAGGACGTTGCACGTAGGAAAGTTGATTCCGCCTTATCATCCTCAAAAAGCTCCTTGTAGACCTCGCCGGAGTTGTTGAGCGGTGTGGCGGGCTGCCCCTCATTGCCAAGGGACATCTCGGTTGCGATCGCCTTACGGAACACCTCTAGCGCCTCATACGACTGATCGTTCATTGAGAGCAGGATTCCGAGCATGTTTAAGGTTTGACCGGAGCCTTCACCAGCTAGTACCCCAAGCCGCGCTATCCTAATCGCCTCCTGAATATTGCCGAGCTTCATTAGTACCCAAGCGCGAGACCCAGGATACCATTCGCCGTGGTATGACAAGGCCTGATAGCGATCGAGCGCCTCTAACGCTCCCTGGTAGTTGTCCAGATTAAGTCTGATCTGACTTAGGTAGTAAAGGATATTGCCATGTTCAAATTGTAGGAGGCGGGTAGTATACGGAGGTGGCCCGTGCATTTTTTCAAAGAGCTCCTCTGCGCGCTTAATGTACTTAAGCGCCAGGCGGTAGTGCCCTACGTGTACCAGGTAATATCCAGCCAGCAGATGGTAGGCGCGGTAATTATCAGGATCTTTTTTAAGCGCCTTTAGCAGCTTAGTGCGCGCATCAAGGGGTCGATCGGCAAGCAGCAGCAGCTCGCTATCACGGAGCAGATCTTCGGCTGACTTCTGCTCGTCGTTGGCCGAGGATACGATCTCCTCCGATCCTAATATATCGAATGGATCAAATGGGTCTAAGATCGGAGCTTCTTTAGGTTGAGAGCTAGCTTGTGAAGCTGAATCCTGAGCAGATGTTTCGCGGATAATTAAGCACGAAAGCGCCATGAGCAGAGCTAGCATTGCTATTGGGCGTAGCGCTCTTACCACGAGGCACCTCCGAACAGTTTAACGATTGAGGCGGGATTTACGGCGACAATCGGTCGTTTCCATCTAGGTAGGGTTTTTAGTGGAGATTGAGTAGCTTTGATGGTGCGCGTTACGGCCTCCATCTGCAACTGATAGTTAGAGGAGTATCTCTTGGTGACAACTAATTGAGTCAGGGGTCTAAGATCAACCTGCGTAACACGGTTAGCAAAATCAAGTCTAGTCTCTCCCCGTTCACGTGTTATGCCGATATCGCACAACGAGGATGCTACAGAGATATAGCCCCAGCGCAGCCGCGTTGAAGGGGATCTTGCTAGGCGCCAGCCCTGTCGTAGCGTTAGTTTTAGGAGTAAAAAGAGTGCGGCGCTAAGATAGAGCAGATTTATGAAAAGCTGTGGATCGGGGGTCCAGATCTGATCAGGATCGAGCATGCCAGCTTCATCTTTAACGGAGTCTTTTGGCAGGATCTCTTCACCTGGTTGCAGGATTCCCATTAACTCCTCAAGTAACTTCGCATCGACCTGCGTTTCAGCGTGACTCTCGACCTGCTCAGGTTGTACGTCAAAGGGCACCCACCCTATCTCGGTTATATAGATCTCGCCCCAAGCGTGCCGATCGCTCATACGGAGCAGGATATGACCATCCTTGGCCTGACTTAGATCGGTTAGGTAGCCGGTGGCAACGCGGGCGGGTATGCCGAGCGCGCGCGCCATGTATGTTATGGCGTGTGCGAAGTGTACGCAGTAACCACGGTGATCACCGAACATAAATGGCGCGACTGGATCCTCTGAGGGTTTTACCTCGTGGCGTGGGGCGAGGGTATAGATAGCGGTCTTTGAGAGGTACGAGGTCAGGGCCTGCGCCTTCTCGATAGGATTCTTTATATCGCCAGCGATCTTTTCAGCCAGCTCCTTATAGCGTGGGTCGGAGTGCTGAACTAGGTAGTGTTCCCGCACCTCAGCTGCCCAGCGTGGGTCTCCAACAGAGGAGCCCTCAATCTCTGAAAGGGCGTATGCTGGGGCGACCGAGTATGCTCGGTATGTACCGCTAAAACGGGTAGGCTTTGGATTTTTGAGCTGAACTATTGAGACCGGATAATCAACGGCGAAGGCGTTCGTATGCTCTGCCAATAGATAGATCGATTGAATCAGGGGCGTGCGGTGACTAAGCTCTGCGTCCTCTTTGCGAGTAAAGGCTTCTCTAGGAGCAATAACCGGCAGATCGGTATCGAAGGCACGTCCTGCAAATACCATCTCTTTGCCGCTAAAGGAGGAGAGCGCTGTTTCGCGCAGGTACATCATCGGGCTAAATGGATTGTTTGAATAATCACCCTCAAGGCGCACTAGGGCCGCGGGTTGATTAGAGCTACCGAGCGCCGATTGAAAGCTAAGTGGACTCATCCCTTGGCTACTTCCCATGCCGACGCCGTTGGCAACGCGCCCAAGCATAATCGCATTAAAGTGCTTATAGAGCGTATGTTGAACTAGATAGAGAGCGCCGATCATAAGCGTCATAACGGCAAGCGTAGTTATGATCTGCCGCCCACCGTGAGCCCGTTTGATCGTAACCTTGTCAACTCTGGGGCGGGTGGCGAGCGAGGCTAGGTAAAGGTAGAGCAGCACTGATAGCAATAGGACTGTCCCTAGAACAAAGAGCATTGAGAGCGGGTCTATGCCGAGGCGCCAGGCAAGCGAGTTCAGGATCTTCGGCCTGTCGAGGTGAAACTCACGGTGTCCAGAGAAGATAGCTATTGCGGCGGCAAAAAATAGTAGCGCCTCAATAGTAACGGCGATGCGAGCGCGCCAGAATATCCAGGTTGCTAGGCCCGTCACTGCGGCGATTAAGCAGCCGGTGTTGGTGTGTACAGTGAGCTTCTCAATAAAGAGAGAGGTCAGCCCGAGGGGCGAGAGCAGAAGAGTCAGGCCCCAGAAAAATATAGTTGGGAATAAAGGTAGCGTTGCTAGCAGCGCTATACATCCGAGGTTTGTTAGGCGCGAGCGCGCAAGTAAGGAGGCTCCGACAACACCGAGTAGCCCAGCAATCGAGGTTATAAGGAGCGGGGTGCCGAGCGGAAGGAATGAGTTGACGATAATAACGATGCCTATAGCTCCGATTGAGCGAAACGCTACGACGCTCCAGAAGAGACGATCCGTTTTGAGGTTGGGTTCTATGCCGCTACTCATAGGTGGACCTCCCACTGTCTAGAGAGGCAGTCAGCGAGAAATCTTTGGTAGTTGGTCGCTACAACTGGCGCAGTTTTAGTTGTTTCATCTGCAACGAATAGCGTGCCTAAGCGCTGCATAATGGGGAGTTGAGTGGTGTTGATCAAGGTGCTGGGGGGCGTCAGGCAAAAGATCGGCTCAATCCCCTGTGTGCTAAGCCAGGTTGCAAGTTGTAGTATCTGCGCTCCAGCAAGCGGGTCAGCTGTACGTGCTCCCGAGCAAAAGATAAGGAGCTTGCGTACACGAATGCCGAGCATTTGATTGCAACAGAGGTCCAGTAACTCAGTTGCATCGAGCTGTATCGAGCTGCCATTTAGTGCCTTGGCATCCCAGACGGAATCTATTAGCAGCTCCTTGCAGCGCGCTATATCGCTGGCAGGGGTGCGCCCGCGCGCCCCTTCGCAGCTCATAACTATGTCGAGCTTTAGCTCCGTAAGCGAGATGGCGTAAGCCAGTGCGCGTGCGCATACCTGGTCGTCTTCGGGACGAGCTAGCACCAGCATTACAACGAACCCCTCAGGGGTCATCGAGGCTTCAGGGTGACGTGAGAGCAGCTCGCCCCGCTTAGCAAAGGTCTTCCAGATAATCTTCTTGATTCCATCGGATGGGTGATACGCCTTAATATCAAATGGATCGCCCTGACGGTTAAGCATATCCGTAACCATATCTCCGGGGCGCTGCGTGGAGCTTACCAGGGGTAAATTTGTCTCGTGCATGACCGGGGGCGTTACAATGATAGAGGCCGAGAGCTCCTCTTGCCAGATAAAGCGCGAAAGCCCTGCTACATCGCGCAGCTCTAACTGCACGCCTGAGATATCCCAGTTGCCGCGGTGCGGCATAGGCAGCTCTAGCACTAGGCGACGCTCGCTGCGCCCTGTGCCAGTTACGCGGATAGTGCTGCGGGGGAGATCGGCGTGCGGGCTTTTAAGCGATATATCGAGGTAGGTTAGTGGGAGCACCCAGGTAGGTGATATGATAATGGCAACCCGTACCGGGGAGCCGACGTAGCTCTCGCCGCTAGGGGCAACGACCTCTAGCGCCAGGGAGCGTTGCAGCAGCGCCCCCTGGGCTACGATAATGGTGGTGAAGATGCCGATTAGCGCAAGGAGTCCGTATGCTAGGGCAGCTGCGATGATATCCGTGGAGCTAGAGACTGGCCCCAGCAGCAGATACAGTATAAAGAGCATGATAACGACGGAGCGCGTAGTGAGTGGCCCCAGTCCAGGGTGGTAATAGAGCCTGTAAAAAACGTTCATTATGGTAGCTAGTAGAGCGCGTGGTGAGATATTCATTAACTAGAGATAGCAGTTATTAACCCGGTTATGGGGCTCAGGTGTTGCGCAACCGCGCTACACGATTAAAGCAGGCTAGCAATGACTATGGAGAAGGGAAAGGAGCAAGTAGCGCTAAGGGGGCGCATTAATAAGGGGAGCATGGCTACGGTCAGCACACTTACGGATTCTGACTATATATATATGTCTAACGGATTGCTCAGTGCGTCTGACGCGGCGCCTGATTCGCAGGGAGCAATTGAGGGACATGGCGCGGTCGCGGGGCAGGGCGCACCCCTTGTTTTACCCCTTAATCCCCGAGTTGGTAAACGTGCGCTCGATGTTCCCAGATCTACTCCGTTTGGAATGCTTGCAAGTTCCCTGATGCAGCTCTTTAAGGTTGAATCAATGCTAGTCGATCTAGTGCTTACGGAGCTTAGGCCCCGCTGTCCAGTATGCAATAAGTTGGCTGAGAGACCCGCTAACATTAGAGATCTTAATCTGCCTAGTGCTGGCTACCTAGCGCTGGTCCTGGCCGACGATAGAAACGAGATCTCCCTTTCAGAACGGTGCGAATTGCTCGGTGTTGAGCGGGTTTTTGTTGCTGGGCGGATCTTGAGGGTTGAGGAGCTCCTAGGCGACAGCGACGGCGAGCCGGTGCTGTCGCTGGTTGCAGCATCTCAGCACGAAGAGCTCCGGCGAGCGGTTGCGCTCTGGTCTGAGCGGGGTGGTGCAAAGCTGCGGATCTTGCACCTCGAACACCGCACGGCGCTTGCTCTGGAGCTCTTCGTGCTCAACTCCAGATGGAGCTGCTTGGAATGTGATCGCAGCTTTCCTGAGGCGACGAGCCTGATGCTAGCAGCCACTACTCCATGCGTCCGTTGTAGAGGAGAGGGGTGGCTCGAGGTACACGGTGCTCGTCTGATCTCGTGTGAGGGGTGTGATGGGTTCGGTTCTAGCGACTCAGTTGCGTTGTATGAGTGGCGGGGTGTGCAGTTAAGGTACGTAGCAGCGCTGCCGTTTCGCTCTTTTTTAGAGCCTAGTTCAAGCGCTAGTAGTGAGATTTCGCACTTGCAAATGATCTGCGAGGGTGGTTTCGGGGACTACCCGATCGGAGCTCCGGTTAATCTACTCTCGCGAGGTGAGCAGGCGCTCTGTACGCTCCTTAGCAGCAAGCTCTCTAAGCTAACGGGGCTGACCCTAGTTGCTGACGGCGCAGCGCTCTGGCCGACCTGGAACGGTGTGGCCGCTGATTATGCCGAAACTCTAAGGGCTTTTTATCCCGTAGTGGCACCCCTCACACCGCTAGGGCCTCCTGAGCGATTGGGTGAGGCGTTTCTCGTGCGCGACATAGAGCGTGGCCCCCTTAGTATTCGCGAACTCTCTTGCCCCCTGGGGCGCCCAAGCTTAATTCAGGGGGGTGTGGGTACTGGCAAGGGGCTACTTCTAAAAGAGATTAAGGAGGTCTTCTCAAAGAGGCGCAAGCTCGCACAGCGCTGCGCCTTTGGCAGCTTAAAGAGCTGTTATCTACTCGATCCAGGAGCTGAACTACCGGATTTAGTCATAGATCTCCTTGGACTGGAAGATCTGATAGCCGCTGAGTTCTGCCGGACCCGTATCGCGCGTGAACGCGGATATTCAATAGAGGATCTTTTACTATCTTCGTCACGTTATCGATGCCGCACCTGCCTAAGAGAGGTCGGGGAGTGTCCAGAGTGTAACGGTGCTCTGATCGATTGGAGCATTGGTCAAATCCCGTTCGGACAGCTCACCTTTAGCGCAGTGCTACAGGCGCCGCTAGCGGCGCTTAGTGAGCTACTTTGGAGTAGGGATACTATCGGTGAGGTTATACGGGCCTTACCACAGGAGCTTCAAAGTAGCGTAACGCTCGCAACACCGGTTGCTTCTCTGCCCCCAGCAACGGCGCGCGTTATCTATCTACTTGCGGCCCTGACTCGGATCGGAGCGTCGAAAGATGGGCCTAAGCAACTCGCGCTCGCTACTGAGCTTATACTTATTAACAAGCCCTTTGCGCTCGCCGCAGCCCAGCAAATTCGTGTTTGGGAGATGCTGTGTGAGCTTACTTTGCGAGGAGCTACGGTAGTTTGCGCTGATGTGCCCGAAACCCTCGAAAACCTATTCAGCTCTGTGCTACGGTTAGCTCCCGCTCGGGGTGTTGATTCGCAGAGGGGGCGGAACCGTTTGTACGACGTACGGATGGCCCGGCCAGTAACGTTAGATGTGGTAGCTCAATGATATGGCAGTTCAATGATTAAAATACGAAGGTCCGAGAAGCGCATAAGTAGGGAGGAGATAAAGGAGATCCTTTATCGACGTCGTTATGTGATTCCTAATGCGGTCACGGTTGGGAATATGTTCTGCGGCTTTCTCGCGATTATGTACGCCTCTTCCGGGCGTTTTGAGAAAGCTGTCTTCGCCGTTCTAATCGCTATCCTTCTTGATGGTCTCGATGGTCGTGTCGCGCGTAAGCTTAACGCCACCTCAAAGTTTGGTGTTGAGTTTGACTCACTCTCTGATCTGGTCTCCTTTGGGGTCGCCCCAGCGGTGATGATGTATCACTGGGCATTTCATCTTTTAGCAGATGAGTTGGGTGTTGCTATTACGTTCTTCTATCTGTTGTGTGCCGCGAGTCGTTTGGCGCGCTTTAACGTATCGACCGAGAATTTAAAAAACTTCTCCGGGTTGCCAACGCCGGGAGCCGCGGTGTTTGTAGTTGCTGTAATCAATACCGCTCCGTATGCGCAGAGCTCCTATCTAATGGTTGGTGTTGGGATGGCTACGATGCTTAGCATTGGCTACCTGATGGTCTCGACTATAGAGTTCTTTAGTATTAAGCAGTTTAAAATGTCAGGGATTAAGCGTATTGGCAGGCTGCTACTGGGGCTTCTAATAGCACTAACCTGGTACGATCCGGTTATTGGGCTATTAGTGATAGCTGCTGCCTATGCTGCAAGCGGACCGTATATGCGAATTCGTTCGGCGCATTCCATCTGATTGAGGAGTGCGCAGGATTTACGCCGCCGGCTTAACGGTATAGATATTTACCGGCAGAAGGTTGAGCCATATACGCTCCTTTGTAAGATAATTGAGCGAGTTCGATTCCTTTAGATATTCGTTGACCTGATTAATACGAGCAGCGCGGTCGGCTGGAGCAAGTGCCTCATTAAATGTGCGCATGCCGATATATTCATAGTAAGTCATCAGGGTCTCTGGGGTGCTAATCTCTCGTAGGCGATTAAAGATAGTCTTAACGGTCTCTAGGTCGAAGTTAACGAACGGTAGGGCGCACACTATTATGTCGTAGCGCATATCGGTTGGAAGGTCCTGGGCCGCGCCTTCAAAGAAGAACACCTGCGCCTTGCAGCGTTGATAGTCGTCGTCCCTCTCGAGCTTATCTTTAAGAGCCTTCATAAACCGAGGGTTTATTTCGCAAACCGTTAGGATGTCACCATCTTGGAGCTCCTTGATTATAGGGAGAGTGACTGAACCTGTTCCTGGGCCTAGCTCTAGGATCTTCTTGGGGTCGCGATTTGGCTCCCGCATCGGCGTGATAAGCGCCTGCGCAGCCCAGCGTGAGGTGGGAAAGCATGCTCCGGTAGTTTTAAATTCAAGCAAAAACTCACGTAAAAAGACGAGATTCTCTTTGATCATATCGACGATTAAACCTCTGCGACCTGATTCTGGTTCGTTCCTACTCACGACACCCGCCTGTCACCCAAAGGCAACAAGTGTAGCTGTTATGGTAACTTTCATGAGAGATGTGCCCGATCTCAGCAAAACCACAGCTTAGTGGCAAAATCCTATCCGAGCCCCCCTCTAATGTAGTGATCTGTAAGAGTTCGGTAAAGTCTCTAGAGGGGATAATCTTTAGAATAGATCTCTCAGTTTGCTGCACTGAGCGACTTTCGCAATCGGTCGTACTAGTAGTATCAAGTCTCTTAGGAAGATACATATGACCCATCAGGTAGAGAACGAGGGTATGTACGCAATTAATGCCTACCGTTAATACTGTCGGATGTTCCTGCGATTTGCTTCACAAATGGGCGCTATAATGTTTGTATTAAATAACTATCGCTAGTTTATACGGCAGGTTGCAACTTTTTACTGCAGATAGGAGCCAAGGATTGATTATGGAAACAAGGGATCTCTGGGGCCGGTTTAAGCAACGATTTTTTTACGATCCCTCCTCTGGGTTCTCGCTCGATACGAGCCGCATCAATTACGAAGATGCTTATCTTAAGGCGATGGAGCCCAAGCTTCAATCGGCGTTTGAAGAGATGGCTCGCCTAGAGGCCGGGGAGGTCGCAAATCGGGACGAGGGGAGGATGGTTGGTCACTACTGGCTAAGGGCACCACAGCTTGCGCCGACAGCAGAGATCCGCTCAGCGATCTCGCTCACCCTAGATAAGATAAAAGCCTTTACCAGGGATGTGCATAGCGGCCAGATCGGACCGAGGCCAGGGGTTACATTCTCTCATATCCTAATTGTGGGCATCGGAGGCTCGGCGCTCGGACCGCAATTTGCGAACCAGGCCCTGAGCGCCTGCTCGGACCCGATGCGCATCTCCTTCTTCGACAACACCGATCCGGACGGCATGGCAAAGACGCTCTTCTCCCTGCCAAAGCTTGAAGAGACCCTCGTAATCGTAATCTCCAAATCAGGGGGAACCAAGGAGACCCGTAACGGGCAACTTATTGCAAAGGCCGCCTTTGAGGGGGCTGGATTAGATTTTAGGCGGCACTTCGTTGCTGTAACGGGTGCGGGGAGTGATCTCGATACGACCGCCAAATCGCAAGCGTGGCTTGAGCATTTTCCGATGTGGGATTGGGTTGGGGGTCGCACGAGCGAGTTCAGCGCTGTAGGGCTGCTTGCGCTAGCGCTACAGGGATTTGATATCGATGCGGTTCTTAAGGGTGCTGCTGATATGGACCTGCTAACCCGCTGTCGCGAGGGTCATAGGAACCCTGCGGCGTTGCTGGCGCTGGCGTGGTACCACTGCGGGTGCGGCAAGGGAAATAAAGATATGGTGGTGCTGCCCTACAAGGATCGCCTCGATCTTTTCAGTAAGTATCTCCAGCAGCTCGTCATGGAGAGCCTCGGTAAGGAGCTCGATCGCTCCGGTAATGTGGTTAATCAGGGCCTTGCTGTGTATGGAAACAAGGGATCGACCGATCAGCACGCCTATGTGCAGCAGTTAAGAGAGGGTCTTAATAACTTCTTCGCTGTGTTTATCGAGGTATTAAAGGATCGCGCGCCGCGCACTACTGCTAGCGCCTCTCTCAAGGGTTTTGCAGCGGAGGAGATCCAGGTCGAAGCAGGGATAACGAGTGGAGATTATCTAACTGGATTCTACCTAGGCACCCGTACGGCTCTTTATGAGAATGGTCGTGAGAGCGTTAGCGTTACGATACCAGAGGTTAGTGAGTATTACGTTGGGATGTTGATAGCGCTATTTGAGCGGGCGGTTGGCCTCTATGCTTCGTTAATTAACGTAAATGCCTATCATCAGCCCGGTGTTGAGGCCGGGAAAAAAGCAGCGGCGGCGGTGCTGGAGATTCAAGCGCGTGTGACGGCGTATATGAATCAGGCCGACAAGCCCCTTAGCGTAGAGGCTATCGCAGAGGGGATTGGAGAGCCTGATTCGGTTGAGACGATCTTTAAGATCCTTCGACACCTGGCGGCTAATAAGCGCGTTGAGCTTAAGTTAGGCGCTACTCCATTTGAGGATCTCTATGCACCTGTATAATAGGAGGTAACTGGTCACCGTAGTTTAATGTCACGATTCAAGCTACTCAGATTACGGCGAAGTTTCATAGGTAATTAGGTTGTTCGTCCCCTGATCGGGGACGGCAGATTTTGTGACCAGTTAATGTTTTCACCCTCACCGCATTGCTGCGCCTGCAGCTTGCGCTGCAGGGCGGGCTCCGCAAATCGGCCCCTTAGGGGCTATTGAGTGTCATTACCGTATGCGAATATTTCTGGAATATGCTGACTAGTTATAATAGGAGTTTATGACGTTTGAGCTGTTGGGCGGCGCTGTTCACTCATGGGGCCTCGTGTTGGTGGTCCTTGTAATGGTGTTCATGTTTGTAACTGAGCGCATGCCGGTTGATGTAATCGCCATGGCGATGTTGGTTGTGTTGGTGCTTGGAAAATACGTAACGGCGCAGGAGGCTTTCCAGGGGTTCTCCTCGCCGGTAGTAATCGTAATGGTATCTACCCTGTTTGTTGCCGGAGCGCTGCGTGTAACGGGGGTGAGTGATGCCATGGCGCGTTGGATCAGGCGTTATGCCGGATCGAACCAGCAGGTAGCGATCGGAATAGTGATGGTCGTTTCGGCGCTACTCTCCGGTTTTATGAACAACGTATCTGCGGCGGCGCTGCTTATGCCAGCGGTCGCCATGCTATCGCATGAAAGTGATATCCCACCCTCAAAGCTCTTTATACCACTCGCATTTGCTGTCTCGCTTGGTGGAATGTTGACCCTGATCGGAACTCCGCCCAATATCCTCGCTGCGGAGCTGCTTAGTCACAATAATCTTGCGCCGCTCTCATTTTTTCATTTCTTGCCCTACGGATTGGCAGCGCTCGTTATCGGCACCCTCTTTATGATGGTATTTGGATGGAAGATCCTTCCGGTACGAAAGACGCATGGAGCAACGCGGCGCATTACGGATCTGCGCGCGCTTTACCGCTTGCAGGACCGCATATTTTCAGTGCGAGTTCCTGCGGATTCAGCAGCGATCGGAAGATCGCTTTCTGAGCTAAAGTTCGGCTCGCTTATATCCGGTGTTGTGGTGACCATTATGCGCGGTGGACGCAAGCTATTCTCCCCCAAGGCCAACGAGAAGCTTCAGGAGCGCGATGTTCTGCTTGTACGCGGTAATCCAGAAAATTTTGCAGAGGTGCAAGCTCTGCAGGGGTTAAAGTTTGCAGAGCTGCCAGGCGCGGTGCTTGAAGCGCTTGCAGGGAGCGCCGATATCCTTAAATTCTCCTTACGTGAGGTGCATACCGAGAGCCGTGTAATGTTGCTCAGAGATCTTTTTAAGGGAACCGGCATCTTGCCGCTTGCAGTTGAGCGTACGGCGCATGAGCATGCATGGGAATCCAGGCCACCCTCGTGGTTCCTTGATGTGAGTGTGCATGACGGTGATGTAATCATCGGGTGTGTTACTGGGCGCTTTCGTGAGGACTCTCCAATCGTTGATCTTGAGATACTCGAGGTTTCAGATCCTAAGCAGCTTCTGCTGAGCTCGCTCTTTACCGTTAGCATAGGGCCAGGCAGATGGGTCGGTGCGCCGCTGCATCGTATCGCGCATGAAACGAAGCTTGCGATCCTTGGTCGTGTTGTTAATGGGGGGAAGATCGATTGGTTAGATGTTCCGGTTCTAACCACAGGGGGAGAGACGGAACCGGCCAAACTCTCTGCGGATTGTTTATTGCTTGAGGGTGAGGTGTTGCTCGTAAGTGGAGTCCTGGAAGAGGCGCAGCGCAGAGCATCCGTCGGAACCCTTATTTTTGAGGCGGAGGCTGCATGCGCGGAGATAGAGTCTAGCGATGTTGGCATTATTGAGATTGTTATCACGCCGCGCTCTGAGTTGATCGGCAAGACCTTAGCTGATCTCCATTTTCGTGATAAGTATGATTCGCAGGTGCTGGCGCTGTGGCGTGATGGTAAGCCCTTACTCTCGCTCTCCTCTGCGTTACCTTTGGTCTACGGGGATGCGCTACTTGTACAGGGGCCGCGTAAGACCCTGCCACTGCTTGCAAAGGATCCCAATTTTCTGCTGCTCTCTGAGCATCACATTACCCCGACACTCTCGAGGGGCTCGATCTTCTCTTTAATTGCGCTGGCGATGTTGATCTGTATACCGATCTTTACAGGACTTCCGGTGCACGAGGCGGCGTTTTTTTCGGCGTGTCTAGTTGTCTTTAGCGGGGCGATTACGATGGAGCAGGCGTACCGCGAGATCGACTGGAGGGTCGTTTTTCTCCTTGCGCTTATGATACCCCTTGGGCACGCAGTTGAGCGAGTTGCAGATATCGAAAGCATGTCGATGGGGCTCGGACAATTATCTCAAACGATACCTCCGATCGGACTAGCTGCACTTTTTATGATTGCCGGCAGCATCGTCAGTCAGCTTATAGACAGCTCCGTTGCAGTTATCTTTTTAGGGCCGATAGCGCTAGCCATCGGGGAATTTCCTGGGGGATCGCAGCAGGGGTTGTTGCTGGCAGTTACGCTTGGTAGCTCGCTGGCATTTATGCTGCCGACCAGTTGTCGAGCTAATCTTCTTGTTTCTGGGGCAGGGGGGTACCGTGCGGTGGATTTTATGCGGATAGGGGTGCCATTTACTGCAGTGGTTGGGCTGGCGTTACTTGGTATGTTGTACTTGCTAGATTTTTAAGGTGCGGTAGGTTAAGCGTCAGCGCCCCCGAAAACTCTGGTAAGAGACTACATTAACGTGCGCTTTAAGGGCGCTCACTACCTCGTTACTGAGGAGGCCATCGCTCATTTTAATCAGATCCTGTACGGCGGTGAGGCAGAGGTTGGCATGCGCCCAATCGGGGCACTCCTGGCTTCCAACGCGCAGTTCAATGATCAGCTCGCGCCATTCACTACGTGGCCACGGGGATAGTGCTGAGCGCTTTGCGGCGCTAGTAGCTGGGCCGCGCAACGTTACGCGGCATAGTTCGGGGTCGGAGTGTAGGGTAGCCTGAGCTTGGCTCATACCTTTTCTACTATCTCTAAGGCCATCATTACGGAGCCGATAGTGCATTCACCGAACTTTGCCTTGACCGATTTTGCGGAGTGAGGATTCAGTAAACGGTCTGGGCCCTCAAGCATCATTTTAACGCCGAGGTCAATTAGATTGGGTGACTTAAGTTTATCGAGGTCGGGGTTAGGATCTGCTCCAGGTTGTGTGGCAGGGGAGGGGCTCGCGGGCGGTGCTGTTTTTGGATCGCTCTTGAGATCAACCATAGCGCGTTATTTAAAACCTAGATGCAATTTAACCTACCTTGCATGGTCGGGCAGTTCCGTAGATACTTTAGTTTTGATGCCTAAAAAGTGGTTTTTGGTTGAGCCCTATTAGCAAGGCGTCGTAAGGTGCTGATTCCAGCTTGTTTATTTTTGTAAAGATGATAGTGATGGATCTTACCTTACGTCAGGAGCTTGCAGGGAGGAGCTGTGCTGGGATTCCCAAGGGGAGCCCTGCCCTGACACCAGATCAGGCAGCACGGTTAGCGTTGGCTGTCCCAGAGTGGTCGAGCAGCGGTGGTAAGCTTGAGCGTGAGTACATTCTTAAGAGCTACCTAAGTGGGGTTAGGTGGTTTGCCGTGTTAGCTGACATAGCGGAGCAGGAGGATCACCATCCCGATGCGTTTATAACCTGGCGTCGAGTTAAGCTTACACTATCGACGCACACCGTGGCAGGATTATCAGAGAACGACTTTATCCTTGCGGCTAAATTAGAGTGTGCCTTTGAGGAATTTAATACTAAGTAGTCTTAGAGCTATTTTTTAAACAGGGAGATCTTATGGCAAAGAACAATGAAAATATCACGATGAAGGGTAATGCACTTAAGGTCGAGGGACGCTGCATTGAAGAGGGTGCTGTCTTGCCGAGCTTTAAGTTAACCGGGACCGATATGGGGGACGTAACCAACGCCACCTTTGCTGGGAAGGTCGTTGTGCTTATCTCTATTCCGAGTATCGATACACCTGTGTGCGCTACAGAGACGAAGAGATTTAACAAAGAGGCGACCTCGCTCTCTCAAGATGTAGCTGTTGTGGCGGTAAGCCGTGATCTGCCCTTTGCCTTTAAGCGTTGGTGTGTTGCGGAGGATGTCTCGCGGGTCGTGACCCTAAGTGATTATAAGTACCGATTATTTGGCAAGGAGTTCGGCGTAGAGTTGCCGGATCTTGGAATTCTTGCGCGCGCTGTCTTCGTTGCAGACAGGAGCGGTAACGTTGTGCATGTTGAGTATGTTACCGAGGTAGCGCAGGAGCCCGACTATGAGGCTGTGCTTGAAGCCGTTAAGAGCTGCCTTTAATATATTGGGGGGGGGTAACTAGTCAGCATATTCCAGAAATATTCGCATACGGTAATGACACTCAATAGCCCCTCAGGGGCCGATTTGCGGAGCAAATCGGGGGTGATAACATTAACTGGTCACAAAATCTGTCGTCCCCGATCAGGGGACGATCAATCGAATTACCTATGAAACTTCGCCGTAATCTCAATAGCTTGAATCGCGACATTAAACTACGGTGACCAGTTACTATTGGGTTTCTTGTAGGATGAGAGCGCATAAAATTATTACGCGCAGCTTGCAATTATTCTTAGCTAGCCTAATTTTTATCGGCTGTTCGAAGGGGCCCGAGGTGTCGGTTGTTAAAGCGACCAGGGGCGCTATTGAGGAGGTCATCACAAAGGCTAACTCCGGAACGACCCGCGTGGAGCAGCTAGCGGAGCTCACATTTGGAACGGTTGGGCGAGTTAGGGAGCTAAAGGTTCGCCGCGGAGAGATCGTCTACAAGGGTGATGTACTGGCGCAGATAGAGCACGATGCTGCCTTGGTAGCTTATCAGGATAGCGTAATCACGGCGCCCTTTGATGGTATCGTTATTGGATTTGATCTGGAGCAGGGGGAGATCTCGCAAGTAGGCAACACCGGAGTGGCGGCATCTATTCGCTTAATTGATAAGCAACCTCGCTATGTACGGGCAACGATAGGTAGGGCCGATCTAGAGCGGGTGCAGGTAGGTCTTACGGCGCGTGTAAAGATTCCAATCATTAGACCGGAGCCATTTAAGGGAACGGTCAGAAAGGTTGGATTGTTTATGGGTGGAGCCTCTGAGGTTGAACTAGCCGTTGATAACGAGCGAGCGCTCCTTCCGCCAGGTGTACCGGTAGATATTGAGTTCGTTATAGCATCCAAGCAGGACGCGCTAGTACTTCAATCCGAGGCGATTCTTGGCGTGGGCTCAGAGAGTTATGTATATAAGCTATTTGGTAGCAGGATCTACAGGACGCCGGTAACGGTAGGCATAACAGCTCTTAACACGACTGAGATTGTATTGGGGCTTTCAGATGGTGATGAAGTTGTGCTGCCATCAGACAAGATCGCACTTAAAGATGGTAGCACAGTGCAGCCTAGCCCTGTGCAGCCGCAGCACTAGCTTTTAGTGCCTCCATTAAAGTCTGAAAAGTCGTACAATTCAGACATATGTACACTATATTGCGCAACCCCTTGAAAAGCCGCAGTTTTTTCATTATTGGGCCACGTGGAGTCGGTAAAACCTGGCAGTTACGCGCTATTTTTGCAGACTAAGCAGAGCGTGTCGTGACCATCAGCTTGTTAAAAGAGGAGCCTTATTTAGAGTTACTCGGCGATCCGGCTCGTTTGCGACGTTACTTGAATCCTGCATCGAGTAAAGAGGTGCAATGGATAATCATTGATGAAGTTCAACGAGTTCCTGCAATTCTGTCTGAGGTCCATGATATTCTTGAAGATCCAATTTTTAATAACAAGGTTCGTTTTGCATTGACTGGCTCAAGTGCAAGAAAACTAAAGCGTGGCGGAGCTAATCTTTTGGCAGGAAGAGCCCTTGTTAATAACCTTTATCCCCTTTCATTCCTGGAAACAAATGATCAATGGTCCCTTGATCAAGCTTTAAATTGGGGCTGCCTGCCGGCAGTAGTTGATGCAGAAGATGATACTTTACGCGCTGAAATTTTAAGGGCCTATGTAGGGACATATATTAAAGAAGAGATAAAAGAAGAGCAGATCGTTCGAAAATTAGAGCCTTTCATTAGATTTCTTGAGGCAGCAGCACAGGCGAATGGCGAGTTAGTCACCTACTCAAATCTTGCGCGTAAATCAATGGTTGATGAGAAAGCGGTCTCTCGCTACTTTGAGATACTAGAAGACACGCTGATAGGGTTTTTTTTACCTCCATATACAAAATCTGCGCGTGAGCGTGCGCTGGCGCTGTCAAAATTTTATTTTTTTGATGTCGGAGTGAAGCGCGCACTTGAACGTAATCTCGGGGTTAAATCTAGGCCTTCTGATTCGAATTGGGGTAGGGCTTTTGAGCATTATATTATTATGGAGTGTGTCTGTCTCAATTCTTATTTTAAGCGCGATGCAAAACTCTCACAACTCAAAACAAAAGATGGCGCGGAGATTGATCTGATTATTGAGTTTCCGCGTAAGAAGCCACTTTGTATTGAGATTAAGTCATCCAAAAATATACCGACAGTAGAGATAAACAAACTCTTAAAGATCAGTCAGGCTATTCCTGGAGGGATTCCAATTATTGTTTATGATGGTGAGCACGAGCAACATGAGAATGGTGTTAGAATAATTCCGTGGAAGAAGTTTTTTAATGAGATTTGGTAAAGGGGATGCCTTGGCGGCAGCCCCTTTTGAAATGCTTGTTGTGGCAAAGCAGGGGCTGGATAGGGGTAGAAGGGGGGGCGTTAGCCCTGGGAGCGCCATTCTCCAGAATGGCCAGGTATGAATGCTAAGGGAGCTTGTCCCCCTTAAGTCTAAAATCCAATGAGCCAAAACTTCAACTACTTACAAAAAAGCACCTGAAATTCCTGCCATATGCTAAACTTGTATAACTTTTCAGCCGATTGTTAGGGCGTAGAAGATGCAAACTAACATACGCTAATAGCCGAGCGCGGCACCATCTGCCCCCTTGGATATCGACCTTTAGGGTGCAGTTGAGGGTATGCCTAAACATACAAAATCACAAAACAGCGACCCTGGAGTAGCTCTGCTGAATAAGATATTCGGAGATATTGCAAGTTCTCCTCTCGCCGTTAGACGCTGTCAGCGCGCGACAAACAAACAGATTAATCAACCTGAAGTGAGAGTTAAGCACCACCTAGAGCGCCTTGAAGAAGCCATCAAGCGCCCCCGCCGAGATATGGATGGGGAGGTTCGCCAAGAACGTCTCCAAAGAGCGCTTGTCAACAAAGCCACTATTAATCTCCAAGATGAAGCTCTGGTGGAAAAAATTGCTCGTGGGATCTTCACCTCTGAAAAAAAAGCTGCTCAAGAGCGGGGGGAGGGGCAGGGTGCAGAGGGAGCGCAGCCCGATTTTGAAAAGGTTAAAGACGACTACATAAAGCTCGTGCACGAAAAGCGCTCTCTACAACTCTCCTCGCTCTCACGTTGGACAGAGTACCTGCTCAAGAACGATGCTCAGTACCCTCCCTGGTTCCGCTACCTCGCTATAAGAGGCGCTCTAAAGATGGGAGATTTCGACAGAGATACTCCAAAGTTTGCACACCGCTCAAAAGATACCACAGCCCCCTTTCCCGAGCTTAACGCAGAGGCGCTCGGATTTGTCTTTAAGGCGCTCTCAAATCACTCGGACCCCTCTTTACTAGAAAACATCGAGGAGAAGCTTACTCTTCCTCTGCGTACAGCACTCGCCGCAAATAATTTCTCTGCGCTCTACGCCGTAGCACTTGTAGCGTGCAACCAAACCATAGACCGTTCTCGACTTGAGGGTGAATGGCGCAAATACGATCAATTCTCTGAACACACTATCTTAGAGCGTGATCTTTCCGGCAAAGGAACCGGATGGTGCACCGCTACTGGTTCTGCAAGCGGGCACCTTAAAGGAGGGGACTTTTACGTCTTCTACACTAAAAACGAAAAGGGGGAGTGCACAGTTCCACGCTTAGCTATTCGGATGAATAACGACCGCATCATAGAGATCCGCGGAATAGATCCAGGACAAGAGGTTGAGCCAGAATTTGTAGAGGTAGCCGAGAAGATGAGCAGGACTCTTCCCGGATATGAGGAGTTTAAGAAGGCTTTTGCAGAGATGAAGCGCATGACGGAGATTGATAAGAGCTGCTTTAAGCGCGATGCGGCAGGGAACTTCTTAGGGCGACTAGAGCCAAAGCCCCTATTTTCAAAAGATGACCTGCGGTTTTTGTACGAAATCGACTCTAAAATATCTAGTTTCGGATACGAGCAAGATCCTCGGATTGAGGAGATCCTGCAAACTCGCAGTGATAAGCTCGCAGACTATGCGCAGATGTATGAAATTGAACGCGACCAGGTTGTTACTGACAAGCGCGATATAACATCATCTACGCGTGTGTATATTGGTGATTTAGTGGGCCCTGAAGATTATCAGCTTCTAAATGGACGTAACGAGCCGATAATTATTGCAGGTAAAGCACACTTCAGAGACTGCACCTCCCTGAACTCGATTCCTGAAGGGATTGAGTTTAATGCTAATGCCGACTTCAGAGGCTGTACCTCCTTAACTGCGATTTCTAAAGGGGTTGTGTTTAAGAGCGGAGCTAACTTCAAAGGCTGCACCTCCCTAACCGCGATTTCAGAGGGGAGTGTCTTTAATGGCTATGTCGGCTTCGAAGGCTGCATCTCCCTAACCTCAATTTCTGAAGGGGTTATGTTTAATGGCGAGGCCGACTTTAAAGGCTGCACCGCCCTAACCGTACACACAGCCGGTATGCGGCCGCACAAAATATAGCTTCTCTATAAAGCACCCGGTACCAATCGGCTTTAACCGCAGCCTAGTCCTGCGGCCAGCGTGCCTACGCATATTTCGTATAGCTTCTAAGAGTTCCCGAGAGTAGTTGGGGCATACAATTGAGGCTAAGTGCCAAATATTACTGGATACTCTTTTGAGATAAAAGCCCATGCATTTACCTGAAGCAGAGATCTTAAATGACCTGATTAGTTGTTATGCAGTCATTAAGAATTATAGCGATGCTCATCCTTTGTTGCAGTTATGGATATGCTGAGGGCAAGACCCCTTACACTACTACTGTTACCGCATCAGCAAAAAAGCTTAAGGCCGCTGGCCGCTCTTCAAAGAAGAGCAACTTTGAGAAGGTTGCAGCAGTTGTTGTTTCTGGAAGAGCGTATGGATTAGGCGCATTTTCTGCCCGTTTTAATACCCGAAAAAACGTTACCTGGAGCTCTACTATTTCACGTAATGGAGTGGATTCAATCGATACTAACGAGCCTACCTTGTTACAGGGAGAGGTTTCAGTGGGTGGTAGTTGGAAGCGCAGCCGCAACGTATTTCCTGCATCTGCTTCGGTAATTAACGGTGTAGCTAAATTTGAATTTCCAGGCAAGGTTCGCGGTACACGCGCTTCACGTCAGCGTATGTACACTATCACTTGGAATGTTGGTTCATCTGATCTATCGAAGGCGCGTGTTTCAAGCCTCCCGGCGTCAGTTTTTGCAAAGCGCGCCTGTCAAACTCTAGGGCACGAGCATAACGGCGAGCATAAGCATGCTGGAACGATTCAGCAGGCAGCTATTCAGGCAGCGCCTTCAACTGAGAGCTATCGTGTTGTAACTATAAGCACCGATGCGGACCCTGAGTGGTACGCGCGTTACGGAGCTCAGAGTAACGCTGAGATCGCCTCTATTATCAATACAGCAGAGGCCATGTACGAGCGTCAGTTGGGGATTCACCTCCGTATCGTTAAGCAGCACGTATATACCGATTACGCGACATCGCCCTACACCGCCAACGTAGCGAGCGAGCTGCTTGGACAGTTCAGCAAGAACCCAGAGAACCCAAGCAATCTTGGTAACGGAGTAGGGGTGTTTGACCAGGAGGTTGATCTTAAGCACCTCTTTACCGGGAAAGAGCTGTATAAGGATCAATCTCGTATCGGCACAACAACCGGAATCGCCTACACATCAGCGTTCTGCTGGGCGCCAAAGTCTGCATATGCAGTAACCAAGAGCAGCATGCTTACAAGCGTTACGTTCGCACACGAGGTTGGACACAACTTAGGCGCCTCGCACGATGCTAGCGACCCGAGTGGTGTTATGTACACATTCATTCGCCCAAATTCGAGCCTTTCAAGTACGAGCTTACAGCAGATTAACAGCCACCTTGAGCACTTCGGTGCATGTCTTTCGAATGAGGAGCTGGCCCCAAATCTGCGCAATACAAAGCTCTCTATCAAGAAAAAAATCACAAATAACGGCCAGATCATAAAGATTCAGGGCGTATTGCTCTCATCAACCGGAAGCCCTGTTGGTGGAACTACCGTAAGAATCTTTATTAACAGCAAAGTTATTCAGGCCAAGACCAACGTGAATGGCGTTTATACTTACAACCTAAAGGTTTCTCAGCTAAAGGGGCGTGGAGCTGTTGTTTATTCCGAGACGCAGAATGCTGAGGTTCAGAGTGCGCAGGTTCTAGCGATTCCAGGCAAGGCGTAGGACAGCGCTACTCCCGAAACTATTCCCGAAAGTTTATAAACTGCAGGTCAAGGTCGGTTATTGAGCTACGTATCTGCGCAATTGCTGTTTGCAGATCGTCCCTTTTCTTACCTGTAACTCGGATCTGATCGCCTTGAATCTGTGTGGTAACTTTGAGCTTGGTCTCTTTGATTAGCTTATTAAGGCGCTTTTTTTCTTCATCCGTTAGGGACTGTTTAACGAGCACCTTTTGCTTCAGGGTGTCGCTACCGGCTGGTTGAGGGTCCTCAAATGTAACCGATTTAAGGCTCACATTGCGCTTAGAGAGGCGCTGTTTAAGGATCTCCTGCATAGCGCTTAGGCGCAGCTTATCGGGGGCGTGGAGGAGGATGTAGCCCTCCTTTTCTAGCAGCTCAATCGTTGCCATTGTGTCCTTAAAGTCATAGCGAGCTACGATCTCGCGGGTGGATTGATCCACGCCATTCTTCACCTCCTGCATATCTACCTGCGAAACTACATCAAAGGACGGCATAACTGACTCCATTAAAAGATTTGGGCCATCTTAGGGCCCTAGCCCCGTAGCAAGCAATCGAATAAAACAGGCAAAAAAGCCATATAAAGCAACACTTTTAGAAATGATAGATTCTTTCCGCTGAGGCTCTGTTGACATTAAGAGCTCGCTCCGTCTACTATCCGC
>Ga0209190_1000027_pt1:0-27500 | contig 107683 bp, 84 predicted proteins | sample M_140205_XF_Meta_FD_187315 | JGI IMG/M metagenome (GOLD analysis project Ga0209190, IMG submission 187315) | Freshwater microbial communities from Lake Montjoie, Canada to study carbon cycling - M_140205_XF_MetaG (SPAdes) (version 2) | ecosystem: Environmental > Aquatic > Freshwater >... | reverse complement strand
TCCTCTCAGTATGCGCGGAATATGTGCTACTCAGGACCCCATTGGAGCAAGCTCGCACTCCATATAATCATAACTCTCTAATACTCTCTTGTGTCTAAGACGCTTAATAATAGGGGGCGTAAAGGGACAGACCACCAGAGGCTTAGGCAGCCATGAAAATCGCGCTATCCCCTCCTGCGAGCGATTAAAACGCCACTTCATATTCCAAGCATGGGACATAGTTGTTGCTGATAAAATAGAAACAGCACAAAGAATCGTCAGGAAGGTCTTGGGTAGTAAAACCCTGCGCTCAGTAAGCAGCATGGCCAGAGCAAATACTATCAGCGGCATAAATTCAGCAAAGTAACGTTGTGTGGCGTGATAAAAACTCAGTATAAGGATCGGTTGCAGAGAAAGTAAAACGAGCCCTGCTAGAGCTAACTTTGACCGTATTCGCCCAATAGCTAATAGCCCAAGCAGAAAAAGCACGAATATAAGTGGGCTTACAAAGGGTAGTGTTCCGACATCCTCTCGCCACCAACCTGGCTGTATAAAGATCTCAGGCGGTGAATAGAGGGCGGGAACGGGACGCAGATAGGGAAACGACGAAGAGAGCTGAGAGGGGCGGACTCCGAAATAGGTCATAAAATTAGCCGGTATTCGGGCTAGATTCCACTCTCCACCGAATGAAGAGACCTTAAGGTAAGAGGCAATTCCACCAGGGGGTGAAAAAGCCAACAGACTATCGTACCTGGCATAGTTATACCAACCCTGTACAGCGATAGCACAGCAGGCAGGTATTATCAGAGCAGCTAGCCGCGAACGAGTTCCAACTTTAAAGCTGCATCTATATAGGTGAGTTATAATTAGAGCTGCTCCAACTAAAAATAGTGGAATGGCGAAGGTTATGCGAGAGAGGAGGGTAATGCCGGCAAAGATCGCAAACTGCAGATATATTCGAGCTGTACGTTCATTATAAAAGATGATTCTAAATAGCGCTTGATAGGCACACATACTCCCAGCAAGTGCCCATAATATCGCCTCGGTAAAGAGAGAGGGCCACGCCAATATAATTAGTAGTGGGCTACCAACTGCTAGCGTTAAGGTTAAGTAAAACGCATTTTGCGTATCTGCGGAACGCTCAGCTCGCCAAGCGCCGATGCGTTGCGCTTGAGTAAGGATCGATCGAATACTCAAGGTCGTAACAAGGAATGTTAGTATGCATGAAATACGGGAAACACAAAGATTTTCAAGGCCGGCGACAATAAGTGGAAAGCGCATAATCGCAGGCCACGGCCCGAAGTAGACGACGGTTTCTTTTCCATTATAAAAGCCCTCGCCGATAGCAAGGATAGCATTAACACCTGCATGACCTGAGAGCAGGCTCTTGGCGAGGTCGTTAAAGAGTAAGCCCCCACTCTCCATCCCAAATAGGTTAAAATCGTAGCGTGTTGCAGTTGCAACGAGTATGCCGAAAGCCACTAATGAGATAGCTTCGCGCAGCGCGCTAGCCAGTACCGAGATAGGGGTAGCACTTGTTGCTAAGCTAGCACTAGGTGTCGAAGTTGCGATAAACAGCACTACTCTAAACTTATTAGGATTTATCCAGGACCACTACATGCCGTAGCATATTGCGCGGTTGCCTGTAACAGGGCTGTAGATTGACAGAAGTCGGTACCATTTAGCTTCTCCCCATCACACTTCGTAGCCACCGCTTGAAAAGCTGGATTCTGGAAGGCTAGAGAGATCGCTATATCTGGGGTTGTTGAGCAGGAGAACTCATCTGGGTTATTAACGGTTGGGAGAACGGTGTAAAAATCATCAGCAGAAAAGTCAAAGGAGGCAATCTTGGCTGCATAAGCGCTATTCGGAGCTGATGAATAGAATGATTCAGATACTGGACTCTCTATCGTACGGTACTCCGTTGCTCCGTTAAAGCCCTGACCACCATTGAACTCATTCTTTGCACCACCTTCGAGGAAGCGTAGATCGGCCATCGATGAACCGGAGAAGTGACTGATCGAGTAGCCCTTAAAGGCGGACGGCCCTGAGTTATCGCGAAACCGTGAAGTTATTTCGTTGTTTGGCGAGATTTCAAGGCGTGATGCAAATGTTTGAGCTCCATTAATGCCCACGAATGAGGCGCTACGCGAAGTAGCCGAGTCGAATTCATAACTGTTATTAGCCTTTTTAAGGTTTGCAGTGAGGGAGATAGCCGATCTGCCGCTATCCCCAAAGGTATGATTTGTGTTGGCAGTTAGCTTACCCCCTAGACTGATTTGCGTTGATTCAGAACCAGAAACTACATTGCCCTCACAAAAATTAATCGTATAGGAGTATTGTAGGCTTTTAGCAGCGTTAGCACTCTCTGACGCTACCCGTATAAATATATCCTGTTGGCCAGTCGCAATCTTTACCAGTCGAGAGGTGCTCCCGGAGGGAACCTCAAAAAGCTTAGTAATGTCACCTCCAGGCAGGCTGCCCGATACGAGCGTTACAACCTCAGCATCCACAAGCGCCTGAGTTGGCATGCTCTGCATGTAACAGAGCGAGCTGGTTGTTTCGAGGATATTTGAGAACCCTTGGGCGACGTTCTGAGCCATATAACAGCCGGCATAACCGGAAGACTTGCCATCCTCCTGGCTTCCAAAAAACTGATTGCAAGAGTCAGCAGTGGGGGCGCCTGCAATAATATCGGCGATTACACCAGCCTGCCAGAAGACGTTCTGCGCGCCCAAGGTCTGGATATCCTTTAGTTGAGGAGGGGTGCCGGAAACGTCGAGGGAGGAGACCGAACCCTTTGCTTTGGCAATGCCACTAAATGAGGGGATATCATCGAGAGAGAACTTCTTGCTCGGCAAGAGTAGCGATTTGCAGCTCTTCTTCTCGGCATTTGAGGCATTGGTCTTTATTACGAAAACCGAACCCTGCTTTTTTACAGGGGTCCACTTTCCCTTCGATACTGCGCACTTCGCCGTGCCAGATGTTGCAACCTTTTTCTTTGTGAAGGTTTGAGCCTGCGCCGGAGCGCACGGTAGTAGGAGTAAGCTGATTGCTGAGATAAGGAGAGTAGGGACGAAGATGAGTTTTTTCATGGCGAAGCTCCCGTTTGTGATTGGACCAGATTAAGGATCGCACGATAAACTGTCCCCTGCCACTGCTTTTTAGTAGCCGTGCCTCTCACTAGTTGTGTGGCGTGCGGAACGTTAGCCAGGTTATGTAAAATATATCTATAATAATAAGCTGGTTAGCGAGTGTGCCTGGCATTATGGCAGCTCTCTAAAGTTTATTAGCTTTTCTTAAAGCTATCGATACCGACCAGACAAAACAGGAGCAGCCAGCGCTAAGATAAGATCCTCGTAAAATGCAAGAAAGCTTGGTAAGCATGCCGAGTCTCTCTATGGTACGGTGGGTATATAATGGCTTCTCAAGCACGAAATAATGAAGAGTTTCCCGCAGCCAGGGGTTGCCTGACCCTCGAACAGCTAGGGCTTAAGGTGCCACGAGTAGTAACCGATCTGCCTATCGCCGATGTACACGCCCAGGCGTCGTACAATAGTGTTCTCGATGAATCCCACACCGGTCTGACCTTACAGGGTAGGTGCGAGCGCGCATGGTACCTAGGGAGTGGACTTGAGCCCAGCATAGACCAGAGAGAGCATCATATCTTGCGCTCCCTCTCTTCGTATCTTGGCGCTCTAGGAACGGTTGTGCACGAGGGTATTCGGCGCGTTCTGGATGCGCAACGTGAGCGTCTTAGCCACGATGGGCGGGTTTTAAAGGCGCAGACCCCCTACGATCTTGATCAGATCTTGAAGAGTATTACTGAGCGCTTCCGTTATATGGAGCAGCACTCCTGGGCCGAGTTCTTTCCGAACGGTAGAGCCGATCGAGATCATCCCCGCTTTGTAGAGCACTTAAAGATTAAGCACCAATTAGTTGCGGGAGAGAGTCCGCAGCTAGTGAACTTGCAGGAAAAGTCCCCCGATCAGCACACCTTTGTACGCCTTGAAGAGGAGGCGCTGCAGGCCTTTAAGAACTGGCACGAACTTGTCTATTTAGATAAGCAGGACATATTTAAAGATGACCCCCGCCAGATCGTCCCTATTGGTGGGCTAGCCAAGGTCGATCCGCTCCTTATTATAGAGCTTGAGGAGAAAAACGTAAGCTATGTAAAGCATGACTCGTTTGAGATCCTTGGACTCGGTGGGGTCTCTATTCCGTATTACGAGATCGAGGTGCCGATTGAGCATCCACCGATTGATAAGTTGTCACGGAACGATCTTTCGGCCCGCTTTACATTTCGCGTTAAGACGGTGCTCGACTTAGCATATCTGACCTTTACTCCAGAGGGCGCCCCCCGTTTAGTCGCGATGGATTGGAAAACAAATAGGCTGGATTCATTTTCCGGCGCTCCGTCGTTCGCTGCAGTAGAGGAACATGCTACACAGTTAAAGCACTACGCTGTCTATCTACTACAACGCTACAAGGATGTGTTCCAACGTTTTGCACCTGAGATTAAGCGCGCCTTTGAACGCGCGCACCGTACGATGCCTAAGCTGCCTAATGAGCTTAGCGCTGATATGGTCTATCTTGGAGATCTCTATCTGTATGGTGAGGAGCTTTCGACACCGTATAGATTTAAGCCGGTCTGTGCAGCTGATATGGATCTCGATCTATTCGTTGACAATCTGCGAACTCGATTGGCAGCAAAGGTAGGAAAATTCACTAACATAGATCCCCCAGTTTCAAGCCTGCAAGCCTGGGCGCCAACCGGTCTTGAAAATAACGTCTGCCAGAGGTGCAACCAGGCGCCGTTATGCCCAGACGTCTCAGCCGAAATTCGTAAGGAGTGGCCGGTATCATCGGCTGATATGTTGGCGCAATTAAGACATCCGCGCCGAATTCCTCTGAGCTAGCAGGCTGGATCTGTTGTATCTGAGCTCGATCTGGCGTCCTCCCAGCTCTCTGAGGATGTCAGAGCATTTTTCATCCAGTTGTATTTTTTAATAGCGCTCTTAAATAGGTACCACTCGGGGGTATTGCGCGTTACGTGGTAAAAACACTGCCCAACACGACCGAAGAAATCCTCTCCATCAGGCCTACCAACGCGACCGATCTGTTGAATCAGCTTCTGAGCATCGGCGTGCATGGTATAAACGTGCGCCTCTGCCGCAGCAGAGAGGTCGTGTCCGACAGAGAGCCTACTAGTTGCAACTATAATATCGACACGCTCGCCCGCCTCCTTTGGCGAGCGTTGAAAGGCCGCTCTAATCTCAGGCCATGAACCGAGCGCTGTAGTTGGTGGTTTTTTAAAACCGTCTCGTAATGATTCAAGGTGCGATAGTAATCTGTCTGAGAAACCGTCCCCCTCGCCCGTTACAAACGCTGTGCGCAGGTTAAGAGCAGCAAAGCGGTGTTGCAATCTAATGGCAAGGTACTTAGTGAGGTGTCTGGGCTCAGCAAAGACGATAATTCCACGCGCCTGGTCCTTGCGGTGCAGCTCCTCGATACGAGCAAATAGGGCAGCCTCTTTGGGGTGATCTAGCCCAGCTCGTTTTGACATTTCAAGTAGAGCAAGATTTAAAAATAGTGCGCGGCGCTGCGCTCCAGTGGAGGGGATCATAGTGGTGGGAAGATTAAAGGCGCGCTCTAACGCCTCAGCGCACGAGGAGGTTTGCAGCAGCTGAATAAAGGGGGTGCCCTCTGCTACTACCCGCACGATGCCGCGATACTCAGGTTTCTTAAAGAAATCCTGAAAAGCTGGAAAGGCGCCCTCTCGACGGGGATTCTCAAGGTAGCGCTGGATCCAGGTTACTGAAAAATCGTGCAAAAAAGCGTACCGACCGGCCGAGGCTAGCAACGCCGCTCGCGATCCGAGGCTCGACATACGAGCGATGTTAATTGAGGCGAGGTTGAGATCGGTCTTGGCCCTAAGCCCCCGCTCACATAGAGACTCGCCTTTAGCGCGCAGCTCATGTTGCAGAGACTTCTGGATCTCCCGCTGCTTATTTACCTTAGCCTTAAGAAGTTTAACGGTTTTTGAGGGCGGGGCCGCAAAGCTCTCTATATGTGGCTTGCGTTTAAGGGTGAGGCGCGAGTCAAAAAGCGATCTGGCCTCCTTGCCGGTGATCTCTCTGAGGGTTGATGTGGCGTTTAGAAGCTGCTCTCTGCAAGAAACATAGGGAGCGAAGGAGAGTGAGGCAACCTCACGCAGCAGTTTTAAAATTCCTGGCTCCAAAAATGAATTAAGAAGTTCATGGGTCTTTAAAGGGGCTAAGGCCTCCGGTACAAGCGTTCCTTTAAGGGGCAGAAGTGCGCGTTTCTCCTCAAGGTCAGCAGCATCGCGAGCAGGGGTGCCAGATTGAGAGAGGATCGGCACGCCTGCGGCACGCGCCTCTCGGATCAGGCGAGCCATTGGGTGCGCCCCCTCAGCGCTCTGAAATTCATCAACAACGAGTAGCGCAAGGGAGTCAAAACCGCATTCAGCAGGGGCCTTTGCCACCGTTTTAAGTAACGTTTCCGGTGTGCAGACGATGATCCTATTGGCCGGATCGAGGATGATCTCCTCCCGTTTTTTGAGCGAAGTCTTTCCATGTAGAATCGCAACCTCTGAATCCTTAAGGTCAAGGAAACGGAGGAACTCAGCTTTTGCTTGAGCGCAGAGGTCCACGTTAGGGGTGACGTATCCGATCCGATAGCCACGCAGGCACTCCGCCGGGGTCAGGGGGGAGTTGCCAAGCCGCATGCCCATAATAATTGAGGCTAGTACTGTCTTACCGAAGCCGGTATTGGCCTTTATTAGCCATTGAAACGAGGGCTGCTCAAGCATTCCAAAGACGATCTGTAGTTGATCTTTACGCGGCACCAGGGCGGGCCTAATAATGGTAATACCGAGACGGGCATTAAGCTCCGCCGTTGTTGTAGGAAGGGTTGCAGGGTCTACCCGATGTAGTGCTGCTACAGGGAGGGGAGTGGCTGGGGGGACCAAAGACTCGAGGGTTTCTTGGTCAAAAAGAAATAACTCCTTAGCCTTGGGTACAACGACCTTGATGGGGGATCTTTTGTGAGGTTTTGCAACTACACTCACCTTGGATGTAACAACGGCCGGGGTCTCGGGCACGGCAGTAATGTGGCTCGGTAGCTTAGGCGTAGTGGGCCCCAGCGTAATAGAGCTAGATGTGCCATCATTTGCCTGTTGATAGAGCACATGATCAACCCCAAAAAGTGAGGAGTCTGTTCTTAGCACAGCTAGCGAAGCATCTGGAAAGCGTGCTCGAATCTGAGCCAAGTTCTGCGCCGAAATATAGGTTATCTTTGCTCCATCAACTGTAAGGGGGGAGTAGATCAGCACCTGCGAGGGGTTCTCGCAGCGAAGTGTGGTTAGCGCGTTGAGTGGAGCAACAAAGATGCGAGCGTTGCCTGACCCGTTGCTGAGAGTTGTATCGCCCAAGCCCCGTCCGAGGCTCTGTACATATCCTGTGGGGGCTCCAACCAGCGCGCCGCTGAGTCGCGCAGCAAGTTTTGGGGCGTGATCAGCGGCGGTGCCGATCAGAAGGCGTTCTTCTAATTGCGTAGTCGAGCGCAGCATTCGAACCCCCTCGTCGATTAAACAGCGCTCCTTTGAGTGCTGCGGCGACGTGGAGTTGCACAGGCGCTCTATAGTCGAGCGTTGCCCGCCGATCGTTGTGGGCGTTAAAGCAGCTAGCCTGATAGATTCGATATCTACCGCAGCAAGTTGAGCGTTAAGCGCCTGAAGGCAGAGCGGATGGGTATATAACCTACGTATATGTTGTGGTAAAAGCGCTTCAGAGAGCTGAGTTTCGGCTACCTTTGTAAAAACCCTTGTAACGAAGCTTGCGGTTCCGTACGACGCAAGCAGCGAGGCTATAAGCGCCGTTTCGTGCAGCCCGTTAAAGAGGTCCCGGACCTCTTGTGAATCGGGATGCCCCTGTTCTTTCAGAGTAGCGGAGCTCCGCGCCAGGATATCCCAAGATGTTTGGAAGGGCTGGGTTTGTGAGCAGATCTGCTCCTGGAGCGAATTAAAGAGCGGACCAAGGGGCTCTCTGTTCCTTTCAATAATTGGTTGCAGTTGCGAGAGGATTAGGTTCCATAGCTTGGCTAGCGGCTGCATGCCAGCCGTTTGGGCTGGCGAGAGGGAGCAATGTCCAAAGGGATCGGTGAGCGAGCTCTCCAGTAGAGAGGGGAGGGTTAACTCCCTCCTAGCATATCCATCAGCTTGCGGTGTTAGCATGAAGAGCCCTGAGTCAGACCTTAATAGTGCTGGTTTTAATCGAATTATTAGATAATTTCCAGATCAGTTTACAAAGGGCAGGAATGCTAAATTAGGGAGCTTTATCTGGTCGTTATCTGCTCGTAAGAGGGTGTTTAAGGAGTTAGGCAATTGATATGTTAAGGGAGGGGAGTTTGTTACCATTGTATGATTGTAATAAAGAGCGAGGGCAGATTCTATGATATTATCAAAGGGGTGGGGTAGTCTTGCACCGCTCGCTACAGGAAACACTCCGGCATTTTTCAGAGATCTGAACACAGATTCGATCAAGCGCGAAGCGCTTTACGCCGGTGTATACGGGCTCGTTGTTAGCGCCGGCAAGGGGGATGATAAGAATTGCCAAAAGGCGATCGACCACCTTTATCATACCAGCGGCAATAAGGACTCTCTATTCAATAACGCAGTGAGGTTAGCACACGCCCTTACAACCTGCGATCAGCATTTCGCTGTGTTGCGTGATTTTATTGCCCCTCTTTGGCAAGAGGGGCTTGATCTCAGCAACCGGGGTACAGAGGTTGTGGCTTATGATAAGGACCTAGCTGAGGCAATGATCAGTGAAGGGCTTATTAATAAGTACCTACTTTCTCCGCAGACACGCCCGGCTCTAAAAGCGATCGCTCAAGTTATGTATGGTGTTCTTCAGGAGACCACAGCATGGAGAGAGGGGCGCTCCATACTTGATAAGATGTCTCCAGATATAATTGGCCCGCACACAATGACAGGTAATCCTGGCCTGCGTGAGCTGACAACTACCGTACTGATGATCGTTCATTTAGCGCGGTTTAATATTATAGGGCAGTTGTCTTCAACCTGTCAGGACAAGCACGAAAGCGACGCATACATAGGACCAACAGCCTGGGCGGCAAATGTGCTAGAGCGCACGCTTATGAAGGAGTTTTTTGAGCTGATAGATCCGATCGAATCTCAAGTTACCCTTAAGTTAGTTGGCACGGTTGCAAGACAGTTTCACTACAGCCCATATTACCTTAACGCTCGGTACGAAGGGTTTAAAAGAGGGATGGAGGCAGCTAAGGAAACGGGAGCTGCAATGGCGAATCTTGAGGAGCTATTATCAGAGCAAAAAAAATTGCGCGAGGAATTTAACTCGACCTCTATACTCGATGCTTTGCCAAAGGCAGATGAATCTACAAGGGCCTACAGGCAGGCCCTCCCGCCATACTTGGTACGATATTGTAATATGCAGAGGGAACTTGTTGGAGGGGTAGCGCTACTGCATCTGACAACCTCTTCGGCGGCCGGATTAGTTGCTAAAGAGATCCCGAAACATTTTAATATTATGGAGCTCTTTAATAACGGAAATGCTACAGAGGACTTCGTTAGATGGCGCATCGGAGAGGATAAACAGCTACGCAGCTCCTACAAAACTGGCGCAATTCCCTTTATAGCAGAGGACCTGGGCGTTTCGTCTGAACAGTTCACGGAGATGAATCACCAGATTGAGGAACGCACACTGGCTCTTATGCATAAGCTCGTAGCGTTATGGGAGCGTTATCCGGGGCTCTATAGTGCGAGATTTGGTTTTAAGCCAGGATTGTTTGTTGTAGAGCAAGATAATCAGCTACTGCTTTGCGTTGATAAGAGCGAGAGTCATATCTTACGAGAGGCTCTCAAGGGCCACCGGACTAGTGGGGGGAATCTCTATTACGACACACGAGAGTGCATAGAGGGTAGTACGTTTATGATAGTTTTAACAGTGCAAGAGACGCCACCTCCTCCTCCAATGGTGGTTGAAATTCAAAACGAGAGTATCTGTGAGATTGATAACATATTTATCGCCAAATATTGCGCGCACTTTAGAGACCTTGCCCGAGTCCTAAGGTCATTTAATGTCACGCTAGAGAATGGTGGTAATGGTTCGCATCAGAGGTTCGAACTAAACGGTTCTACATATACTGTGAGTAAGAACCAGCGTGACGGCACGCTGCTTATCGATCGGCATTTAATCCGACAGATACTGGCACAACTCAAGATAGATGAAGCAGAGTTCGTTTCGAGAGTTAGTAGGGATAGGCGGACTAGCGCTACTCACTAACAGGGCGATTACCAGACTGATTATCATAGTTAGCCTTGGGGAATGTTGCGGTGCCACTTAATGTTTGTGGCTACACGTCGACCGAAGGAGGCCCGGCGGTAGTACACCTCGATAATATCTATTTGGTGTCCCTTAATGCCGTAACGGCGAAAGAATGGGCCGTTATTTCTTATAAAACTGCGTGAGAGCGCCTCTAGGCGCGAGCGCTTGTCTGGCGTCACGGCGTTGTAGGCAGGATATCGCTCCTCTAACCGCTCGTGCCTGGTCTTTACCTCGATGATCGCGATAGTGCGCTTATCGAGGGCTATTATATCAGCCTCAAGTCGACCACTTCGCCAGTTGCGTTTCAGGATGGTGAGCCCGCGCTGTCTTAGATAGCGCGAGGCTATTCGCTCCCCCCATGGGCCAACATCTCTTGCGGCCCTTAGCTTGCGATAGAAATAACTTGCATACGATCTGAGTTGATAGATTGGCTTAAAAAACCAGATACGCCAGCGAACGTTCGTCGATGTATGCGGCATGGCCCTAGCTCCAAGATAGCTTGTTTGTGTGCAGGGGTTGGATAGCCGGCATGTTTTTCAAATCCATAACCTGGGTAACGTTGGCCGAGGTCCACCATTAAGCGATCACGCCACACCTTGGCCAAAATCGAAGCGGCCGAGATCTGAACGTGCAAGCGGTCCCCGCCAATAACCGTACGTTGCGGAAGCTGGCAGACGATCGGCTGGTTGCCATCAATCAGAACTAGGTCCGCCTGTATCCGCTCAACCGCGAGCCGCATAGCTAATCGGGTGGCCTGAAGGATATTAATCTGCTCGATCCTTCTCGGCCCTACTGCGATAATCGACCACGAGAGCGCAGTCGCACGGATATGTTCGTAGAGCGCCTCCCTTTGTTGCGGGCGCATAAGCTTAGAGTCTTTTATGGCCGGATTTATATAGTCGTCATGGTACACGACAGCAGCCGCAACGACCGGTCCCGCTAGAGGGCCACGACCGGCCTCATCAACTCCACATATAAGCATCCTAGCACCCCAGAACTATTCACCCGAGTATAAACTTGTCGCTCAGTTAAAAGGATTTGTTCTTGCGATCTGTCCTAAAACCCCACCTTTCTTCACGTCCCTGTTCGGGACGCTCATTTTAGGGGCGAATAGTTTTAGGGTCCTTATACTCCGCATATTCGCAGCCTTCAATGCCCTCATGCAAAGGCGTAATACAAGGTTGGTTGCGTGCTGTAGGCATTAGCGATAGGGTCAAAACTAAGGGTTAACGAACTATGTCCAAAAGTAATAAAAACAAGAGCCCCAAAAAGGTTAATAAGCCGGCGGCAAAGAGCAGCACGCTACGAACAGCTGCCCGCCCAACGCCGCGCGTTCCCGGTTCAGGCCGGGCGGGCAAGGGGAGTCGCAGTGAACGACGCAAGCATCTCGATGAACGGCTTCGGCTGCTCTATCAACGAGCGTTACTGATAGAGAACGAGCTCAAGAAACTCGATGAGAACCGCTTCTATCGTGCCTGCATATTCGGCAGTGCTCGTATTAAGCCAGATACCAAGCAGTACATTGATGTATTTGAGTTGGCACGTTACCTCGGATGGGAGGGGATCGATGTATTGACCGGTGGTGGTCCAGGGCTAATGGAGGCTGCTAATATGGGAGCCCGTCTTGGCTGCGAAGAGAAGAAGACCAAGAGCCTTTCATACGGACTATCAATTCAGCTAGATTTTGAGCCAGAGCCTAATCGCCACCTCGATATCAAGCGCCATCACCATAAGTTCTCCTCCCGTCTTGATGATTTTATTCGCCTTTCGAACTCAGTAGTATGTACGCCAGGTGGAATCGGTACGATGCTGGAGTTCTTCTTCGTCTGGCAGCTAATACAGGTTAAGCACGCAGCACCCCGCCCAATTGTGCTTCTTGGAAAGAGCTTTTGGGAGGGTGTGCTTGATTGGATGCGGAGCGAGCCCCTAGCCCGCGGATTAATGGGAGAGAGCGATTTCGGAATTATTCATATAGTTGATACTCCAGAGGAGGTGTTTGAGATCATCTCGGCGCACCACAAGGAATTTAGGGTCCGTGCGGGCCATGTAGGAGAGCCAACGTAACTATTCACCATCTGCAAAAGCTGCAATTAGCTACTCCTCGTCTAGCGCAGATTCTCGCCGCTCTGCCGCTGATCTAATGGCCTCAAGAAACTTGGAGCGAATCACATCTCTTTGAGTTGCTTCGTCGGTAGTTTCTTCGGTAGTTTCTAAAGTCTCATCCTGCTCCTCTTGCGCTTCATAGGCTGGGGCAGGGTATTCTGGCGGATATGAGGAGCCTGATTTTGCGTCGCCCCCGTCTGTTTTGGAACTTGCGCTCTCTAGCAAGGAGTAGAGATTACCGGAGCGGGGCGCAGCGGGCGCGGCCTGAATTGCGGCGGTGTTTGCCTCTGCTATAGCGACCTCCCCGACGATACCGTGAACAGTTTCAAGAACTGAAGCTCGGATTACTTCAGGATAGCCATCCAGGATATATATCACAGAGGGGAGCACAGCAGCTGATTTAGCAAGAGCTGCCTGCGAGGCACCCGTTGGATTAACATCTCCCTGTACGATAAGATCTTTGATGTTTGGAACCTTAGCGACAACCTCTGTTTGCGCTGCCTGTTGTAGCTGCGCTGGTGCTAAAATAGCTTCTTGGCCCGTTAGTTTTGGAAGCGCCCCCATAACAGTAAGTGCAGTTAAGATGCCAACACCCGAGGCTAGGACCGTTCCTATAACCTTAAATGCGAGGCTATCGCGGCTTGCAAGCCAGGCTTTGATCAGAGATAAGTCAGAGGGGTTTGATTCAACACCGCTCTGCATGGCAACTCCCGCCGCTATGGCTCCTACGGAGAGGGAGCTGGCGGCGCGTTTCTCATCTCGTGCTTTGTCCCCAAGGATCTGTTTCTTAAGGTCTGCCATAAGTTGGTTAGAGTCAGACCCAGCAGCTCCAAAGCCTATAGTTCGTTGAATTGACTGGCCGACCTCAATTCTAGAGATAAGGGCATTGTCGATCCAACACTCCGGCCTATACGAGAGACTTGGAATCACGAGGAGACCCTCCTGATTTTTTACAAAACTAAGTAGCAGCTCTGCAAAACGCTCCCGCCACTGATTCCCGATACCCTCAAACGGTTCATTCACTATAAGCGCCTTGGAGGGGTCGGCCGTAGCGGCGAGAAGTCGGATGCGACGCTCCTGATCCTGCGCAAGGGTAGAGCATGTTGTATCGATAACGGATTCAAGGCCGTACGAGGTGAGGAGACCAACAAGAGCGTCTTCAAGGATACCAACGCCCGTTAGATACTGCCTCGTTGTAAGTCCAGCATACGGAGCTGACTCGCCAAGTCCGATTAAATTCTGTTGTTCAGGGAGATACTCCGCGCCATCAACGGTGACTGAGAGCTTCTCTTTGCCATGTGATCCGATTAACGCCCGTTGATAGGGGCGAAGATCAGCTGGGGTATTGCCGCGAAATACGCAGACACGGCCGGCTGGGCAGTTGATAACATTCAACAGCTCACCTGAGTTAGATACGGTCTTTATCTGGAGTTTTCTAGGCATCCCTTCCCCTTAAGCAGATCCTTCCAACTGGTATTCCTCTGTTATGCGTACTTAGTTACTGTCGGTATACTAACTGTTTTTCATGATAGGCAAAGGGCAGCGTGTTTTTATATCGCAAATCTAGGCAGTTGGCGCGTAGCAGACGTTAAAGCGTGGGCTAAAGTGGAAGAGGCGTTACCGTAATAGACTTCGGCAACTCTTTAGTAGGGCGTTGCGAAAAGAGGAGTCGGTCGTGTACCGCTGCTTTTTCCAGCGCGCGGGTGCCCTCTGAGCGCTGACCCTTTTTGATTAGAACAACGGAATAGAGCCCCTCTCCGCATAACGTCACTGCGGTTCCACGTAGCATTTTAAAGGGGGGTGTAATAACACGCATTCCAGGTCGTAACTGCCCACCGTGCTGGAACACAAAAGCGCAGAACTTTATCCTGTGTTTATTAAAACTGAGCATGGCATCGAGTTGTCGACTCAGCTTGGGCTGTGCCCACTCAATAGTGCTGTGGCACCAGTCGGTTTCTGAAGCTTTAAGCATCGGGCAGATATCTGCACGGGTACATGGAAAGAGGGGCGTCAGTTTAGGGCTAGTCTTGGCGAGACCATCCCGGAACCTCATTAAGCGCCGTGAGTGTAACTGTTGTCCAGGCTCAAGTAGGATTAGAAACCCATCCGGTGCGACCATTGAGGTTAGATGGGTAATTAACGCCTGGCTTTCTGCCTCGCTAAGTTCAGCCAACGCATTGGCAGCGACTATAACGTCGTAAGAGGCGGTATTTGAAGTTGGTAGGTGTGATACGAAGGAGAGATCTGCAAGCGATTTGCCAGCATTCCAGGAGCTTAGTAGCTTTTTTGCTACGGCACGCATCGGCTGAGAGCTCTCAACGCAGGTAATATTAAGTGGCTGCTTAATGCTCGCTAGTAGGGCGAGCGAAGCTGTGCCAGGTCCGCTGCCGAAATCAAGAACTCGGAGGGTCTCTTTATTTGATGTGATATGCGGCGTCAGGTGCAGCATCTTGGCGGCGTTTACGGCGAGATAATACAGCGCATAGGCCTGAGCTGAGAGCTCGCTCTTAATTAGTTGCGGTAATTTAGTTCCAACCGAATGTTGTGTGTAAGCGTCGGAAAGTCGCTTTAGCTCCTGTATAAAGGGGCGCAACTCATTATGACCGACATCGCCCTTGAGGTATTGCGCCCAGGCTGCGGGGGAGAGCAGTTGCTGCACAACATGCTGCTCTATCTGTGCGATTGGCTTTGTGGCGTCGAGGGGGGTGAGAGCTCGCATGGGGTTCAAAGTTGGGCAGCATCGCTTGAAATGCAGGCCTTCAGCGAAGATAGTGGAAACTTATCTCCGATGGTCAGTATAAATGCCTCTTATTAGGTATAGATTCTATAGGAGCAGAGAGTATTTGACCTAACTGATCGTTGTCAAGGAGCTGGGAAGTTGGTCTATTACAGTAGGTGGTCGAAAAGCGAGGGGTATGCAGGGAAAAATAGTTACTAGAGAAGAGCTAGTTAGGCTTCGTGAGGAGCTTCGATCGGCTGGAAAGCGGGTCGGGTTTACCTCTGGGGTGTTCGATATAGTTCACCCTGGGCACGTTGAATACCTAGAGCAAGCACGCGCACAGGTTGACGTACTACTGGTTGGACTCAATTCAGACAGCTCAGTTAAAGCCAATAAAGGGGAGACCCGTCCGATCGTCCCACAACGCGCACGCGCCGAGGTCGCAGCTGGCTTGCAGGCGGTTGACTACGTATTTATCTTTAGTGAGCGCAATAACAACCTAAATATCGAACTCATTAAACCGGACGTATACCTTAAGGCGGGTGATTATTCCCCCGATCAACTAACGTCGAAAAAGATCGTGGAGTCTTACGGTGGAGAGGTCAAGCTAGTACCCTTTAGAGCGGGACTCTCAACGACCGAGATCATAGAGAAGATCGCCCTGATGGCGCAGAGCGAAGAGGGGCAGCAGATCATTTACGAAAGACGCCCGGCCATCTTTGTTGATCGGGATGGTACCATTAATGAGCACGTTGAATACTTAAGCGATCCCAAGCTATTTCGCGAGATCTCTGGAGGTTTAGCGGCGCTTGCGAGGCTACGAGAGCTTGGTTACAGGATAATAGTTGTCACGAACCAACCCGGTATTGGGCTTGGATACTTTTCGCGTGAGGATCTATTTGCAGTTAATAGAGAGATGCTGAAACAGGCATCCCAGGCCGGCTGTGCTATCGATAAGATCTACTTCTGTTCGCACTCAAAGGCAGATAACTGTGAGTGTAGAAAACCGTCGCCGTATTTTCTTAAGCGCGCAGAACAGGAGCTAAATATCGATCTATCAAAGAGCTTTATGATCGGAGATATGAGCCCCGACATTCAGTTTGGAAAGAACGGAGGGTGTCGCACCGTACTAGTTAAGACTGGGCGAGGAGGTGAGGACGGTATTTGTCAGGTAGCGCCGGATTACGAAGCGCCTAACTTGGCCGAAGCGGCTGCGTGGATCGAAAAGCAGGGCGTTGTCGTGGCCGGACCGTACCATAGCGTAGCGACAGAGGGCTTGAGTTTGAATGATAAGGCGCTTGCAGCAAACAAAAAGTTTGCGACAACAATTGGGCACGATTTTAATACGCTGCTCGGCTCAATCTTGGGGTGCGCAGCTTTGATCGGACAAAAAACCTCCAGTGCTGATGGGGTTTCTAGCGTTAGTGACGTTCTGGAGATCTTACGCAAGGCCGCTAATCGTGGACTGGTGCTCTCAAAAAAACTGCTCGGTATCGCTGCACGAGATAACGAAGGTCAGCGTACCCGCAGGTCGCTACGCTCCTGTGTTGAAATGGTAGTTGAGTTGGTTGCGAGCTCGCGTGGAGGTGAGTGCCAGCTCGAGGTTCTCTGTCCTCAGGATGTCGAAGTTGAGCTGGCTGATTTTACCGTAGTTCAGATGCTACTTGAGTTATGCCAGAACTCGCTAGAGTCCATGCAGGCCCTGCCCGAACGCTTTATCCTTTTCCATATCGATCGCGTGCAGCTTTCAGGTGATGCCAAGCTCCTCGACCTTACTCCCGGTGTATACGGACGGATCAGTATCGTTGATCACGGCGATGGCGTTAATGACGGCCAGCGCGAGACCATCCTTCAGCCAGCGTTCTTGACCAATACCAGAGAGCTGCAAGGGGGACTCGGGCGCAGTATTTTGATGGCGCAGAATGTAATGAAGAGGCACGGTGGTACTTTGGTGCTGGCTTCACGCCGAGAGGCAGGAACTAATATTGCGCTCTATTTTCCTGTCGTAGCTGAGTAAGGGTAAATAGTTAGTAACTAGTCAGCATATTCCAGAAATATTCGCATACGGTAATGACACTCAATAGCCCCTAAGGGGCCGATTTGCGGAGCAAATCGTGGGGGTGAAAACATTAACTGGTCACAAAATCTGCCGTCCCCGATCAGGGGACGACCAATCGAATTACCTATGAAACTTCGCCGTAATCTAAGTAGCTTGAATCGCAACATTAAACTACGGTGACCAGTTACAATAGTTACTTGCGCTGCTTCTTGATTGTCCTGCTTTTCTTAGCGCTCACTTTGTACTTACCTGAGGAGCGGGCCGTAACTTTTTTAACAACGACCGGCTCAAGTGGGGTAATGTTAAAGAACCTCTGAAAGATCAATCTTCCGAGGTGTGAAGCCTTTGAAGCGTAACGGGGATCGACCGTAATAACCGCCACCGCCAGTTGTGGATCGTTGATTGGAGCAGCGCCGATAAACCAGTTATTAAGACCGATTGGGTTGGTGCCTTTAAGGGTGCCGGTTTTTGCTGCAACGCTCAAGTTTCCAAGGGTGGCGCGTGAGCCTCGCATAAATTCTCGCCGACTGGTCCCGACGGTTGTTGTAAACTCCATCATCTTCATTAGGTCCCGGGCTGTTGCAGGCTCTACGGCCCTGTTAAGGCTATCGGGGGTGTTTCTATGCAGCACCAGTCCATCCGCTGATACGATCTTATCAACTATATGCGGACGGGGCAGGAGCCCGCCGTTAGCAATTCCAGATGCTATTGTTGCTGCATGGATTGGGCTGATTCTAACCTCACCAAAGCCCGCCGCAGTTCTGCTGATCTCGTAAAGATTATCCTGTGGAATAGATGCCAAACTAACTCCTAGCGGGGCTTCAAATCCAAGCGGCTGGTTGAAGCTGAATCGGCGCGCATACATCGAAAGGATAGAGCCGTTTAAATAGCGCGACCCAAGGTGACCGAAGACCGGATTGCAGGAGCGTCCGAGGGCCTCGCCGACGCTCATTACACGGCGGTCTCGTCGTGAATCGGGGAGGTAGTTATATTCGTTGAGCGTGTACGTGCCGCCACGAAACGGGATAAGCGAAGTAGGGGCGATGCCGGCCTGCTCAATGGCTGCTGCTGCCGTTACTACCTTAAAGAGCGAAGCTGCGGGAAAGTCAGCGTGGTACTCTATGTTGGGGATCGTTTTAGACTTGCCAGCGATAGCAAGGATAGCACCGGTGCGTGGATTCATCACCACAACCGCTACGTGATTCGCCTGGGCCTCGGCTACAACATCGCTTACAAACTCCTGTAGCTCCGGATCTACGGTATAGAAAACATAGTTGTTGTTCTCCGTGATGTTAGCGTAATGCTCTCCGATCCGGCCATCTAGGATCGGGCGCTGGGAGAGGGTTAGTGCGCCCTCTGTACCTGCAGAGATAGAGATCTGCTTTAGGTGTGGCGGTGGATATATCCTACCAACACCAAGATCTCTGCGCTTCAACGCTAGCAGCTCTCCGTTATCGAGGGTGTTTGGTTGAGATCCGCGGCCAGCTATCATTGATTCTGACGAGATCGCTGATATGTCCTCAGACGTTATTGCCGGGTCTGCCGCAGTGGCCGTATCGCTGCTGCGGGGGCTCGGCATAAGGACTATGGCTAAGAGGGCAGTAACGCTGAGGGCCACGAGCCAGAGCTGTTTTCGTGACCAATGGTAGCCGTTTTGTTGTTGCCGCATCATTAACTCTTAACTCCTAACATAGTTGCAACAGTAAAGGTTTAAAAAACGGGAACTATTCACCTTAGTTTACTCTGCAAACTCGCTCCTTGATAGGGGCTACCGCACAGGAATATGATCCGGTGAATAGTTGTTCTTGCTGTATGAAAATAAGTGCAGTACACCATCTATATGGTTTGGCCACTTAAAAAACGTACCCCCACTGCTGCAAACGAAGTTAGCCCATCTGTAGAGACTATCTCGTCGCTGGGCACAACTCTCTCAACCGGACTACCTGAAAACCTGGACGCTCTCAGCGCCAGTTCGAGTAGGAGCTCGCGGAGCATAGCTACCGCTTCAATCCCTGGTGCTTATGTTGTTCCAAGTGGTTATCGGATTAAGGGTGCTATATTTACTACAAGGCCGGTGGTGGTTCACGGCGAACTCTCAGGGCCTGAGGTGCGCACGTCCCAGCTCTTCGTGACTCCTGGAGGACAGCTTAGGGCGCCAGCCACGGTAGATCGTGCAGTGATTGGAGGACTCGTTGCCGCACCCCTGGTCGCGCGTGATGTGGTGGAGGTGCTTGCTGGGGGCCTAGTTAGCGCTAGGCTTGAATCCCGTAGCCTAAAGGTGCTGCCAGGTGGAGTTATCGCCGGAGTAGAGCTCTCAGTTGGGGCGTGACTCAGCCAATACTATAGACCGCCCAATGCTATAGCCGGGTTTACAGATAATAGTTCACAGAAAATGGCTCAGAGCCAATAGTTCTACCAAAGGGCCAGAGACTAGCTCGCCTAAACTAGCTAGCCTGCGGTCCACCACTGGTAGTAGCAGTGTAAAGGGTCTTTATGCGGGTCGCCTTGCCCCGTAGAGGCCTGATGTAGAAAAGGCGAGCCCTACGAACTCGCGCACGGGTAACTACCTCGATCTTTTCGATGCGTGGGCTGTGCAATGGAAATGTTCTCTCTACCCCGATGTTGTATGAAATCTTGCGAACTGTGAACGATGCATCTGGATGCTCGCCTTTAGAACGCTTTAAAACCACACCCTCGAACACCTGGATACGCTCCTTAGTGCCCTCGACGATCTTGGCATGAACTCTAACGGAGTCCCCGCTCTTGAACTTCGGAAGGTCCGACTTGATGTATGAGCTGCTGATCGATCTGACCGCACCATCAAGGGTTATCTTAGTATTCTTCTTGGTAGAAGTAGAAGTAGCAGTAGTAGCGGTCTCTTCGCCGGCGGACATGTAGGTATCTCCGAATTTACAAACAGTAATGGCGGCTTAGGCGCCTGCCAAAAAGTTGCAGCTTAATCAAATAACAGACGGTGGTTGTAACATATTAAAAATCGTAGTTCAATCAATCTGGCTCTGGTAAGCTACACGACAGAGTCCCCACAGGCTATCCCGAGCAATAAGCATAACTAGCTGAAATTCCTAGAGGAGTTCTTTTGAAGGTACTAAGTCAGATAATTCGCAAAGTTAAGCGTAGAAAAAGTTCTCGACCAACTTGGTCAAAAGATCAGGAGATTCGTTATCGCGATCTCATCTCGCAGCTTGAAGGTTTGGGGTATGTTGTGCGCCGTGAAGAGCTTAAACGGGGGCATTGCTGGAAGGTTATCAGTGGGTCGTGTCGCTCTCTCACTCAGAGGATGGTCTTTATTGATAGTCGTCTGAGCCCGGACGATCAGATCTCATTCCTTCTCTCTAAAGTTCAGGAGGCCGCGCCAGGTCCAGATCAGGGCCAAGGGTCAGAGAGCTTCCCGCAGTTAGCAGCTCTGCAGGCAGTAGTGCCGCAGGTAGCGTAACGTTATAAACTTAGCCTAACGCCCTGAATTAAGACCTACCCCCCCAATATTACCCGACTGATTATAGTAGCGGCATTTTTTCCGCCATAAACATTGCTATGGTACACTAGGCGCTGCCATTATCGCGGCTTGGCTTATAGTATGGTTTGTGTCCCGTGGATGGCCGCAAAACAACTCGCCCCGCCAGTTTCTAGGGAGTTCTAATGATCTTTGATTACCTGTTCGGTCTGTTCTCTAACGATCTAGCGATCGATCTCGGAACTGCCAACACTCTCATCTACCAGAAGGGGCGCGGTGTTGTATGTAACGAGCCATCGGTGGTTGCGGTACAGAATGATGGGAGCAGGGGAAAGAGAAGGGTTGTCGCTGTTGGTAGTGAGGCCAAGCTGATGCTTGGGCGTACGCCGGGCTCAATCACCGCTATTCGTCCGATGAAGGATGGTGTCATCGCAGACTTTGAGATGGCTGAAGAGATGCTGCGCCATTTGATTCGCAAGGTCCATAATCGCCGCACATTGGTACGGCCGAGGATTATTATCTGCGTTCCGCACGGGATTACCGAGGTTGAGAAACGCGCTGTTCGTGAATCCGCAGAATCGGCAGGAGCGCGTGAGGTCTATCTGATCGAGGAGCCGATGGCAGCAGCTATAGGGGCTGGGCTACCTATCACCGAGGCGTGTGGTAGCATGATCCTAGACATCGGTGGTGGAACAACTGAGATCGCTATTATATCGCTCAAAGGGATAGTGTACTCCCGTTCGGTACGGGTTGGAGGGGATAAGATGGACGAAGCGATAGCAAACTTCGTGCGTCGTCGTCACAACGTTCTGATAGGAGATCGTACCGCAGAGCAGATTAAGATTGCGATTGGTAACGCCTTCCCATCAAATGAGGAGCTGCATGTGGAGGTTAAGGGTAGGGATCTTCTACAGGGTATTCCCAAGGCCGTTATGGTCTCCGAGTCCGAGGTCAGAGAGGCGCTGATTGAACCGATCAACCAGATCGTTGAAGTGGTAAAGATCGCACTGGAGAAGTGCCCGCCAGAGTTGTCCTCAGATATAATAGATCGTGGTATTGCTATGGCTGGTGGGGGAGCCTTATTGAGAAATCTCGATAAGCTAATTACGCAACAAACAGGGATACTGACCACCGTTGTTCAGGATCCACTCTCTGCTGTTGTAATCGGATCGGGAGCTGTGTTGGATCAATTTGATGTGCTCAAGGATGTTGTGATCCAGTAGTGATGATGGACTTGGGCCTATTTTGCGAGTTTATGTAATTATTCACCCAAGAGATGAGCGTGTACAAAGACCGCCTCCTATAAGCATTAACGAGTAGAGCAGTTAAACATGGTAAATAGTTACCTCTCAGGCATATCAGAACGGTTTTCGGTCTTAGGGCGAGTGACGCTCTCATCGTTTTGCTTGTTGTGTGCCGCATTTTTTCTCACAGCCTATAGTTCAAGACACCCTGAGGTTGCACGCAGTGGAGGGGTGCTGGTTTCGGAGGTCGTGGCCCCAATTCACTCTGCTATCGAGATTGCGCGTAGTGGCGGCCAAAACCTGTGGTTTCGCTATCTTTACCTGGTAGGTGCTGCAACAGAGAACGGCTCCTTGCGTGAGCAGTTGCAGCGCACAGAGGGCGCTCTTGCGGCTATCAGTGAGGTACGCCAGGAAAACAATAGACTGAGAGCGATACTTCAATTTTCATCCAATACGTCATTAGAAGGTGTCGTTGCTGCGGTTATTGGGGAAGAGCCTAGCGGATGGGTGCGAGGCATACTCATTAATAGAGGAACCTCGAGTGGAGTTATGGTTGGGATGGCGGCAGTGCACGCACGTGGTGTGGTTGGACAGGTGATAGCAGCGGGGCCAAATTCAGCACGCATTCTTCTGATAGACGACCACTCAAGTGGAGTTGATGCCATAGTTCAGGAGAGCCGCGTGCGCGCGATAGTTGCCGGAACAGGACCCTCTAGCTGTGAACTTAAGTACGTAACCAATGAATCTGCGATACGACCAGGCGAGATCGTTGTTACCTCTGGAATGGATCGCATCTATCCTAAGGGATTAATTCTAGGCACCGTTATATCGGCGCACCAAAATAACGCGCTGCTTTTTCAGACCGTCCAATTAAAACCAGCCGTAGACTTTGCCAAGCTTGAAGAGGTGCTGATCATAGCGAGCGATCATGTAACAGATACTCAGAGCCCACCGCCCCTTCCTAAGCTGGCCTCCTCAGGTAAGGCCAGTCCTGTCAGGAGAAGATCGTGAAGATAGCAATATTGATACTGATCGGTCTGGCCGCGCTTATGGCGCAGGGCGTATTGGTGCAGCTTGGGCTGCCTGCGTATGCAACGCCACAATTGTTATTGCTCGTAGTTGTTTACCTCTCATTCTCCGATATTAGCGTACGGGGGAGCCTGGCGGCTTTTCTTTTGGGGGTTATGATGGATCTCTCTACCGCGATACTTGTGGGGCCGTGGGCCGGAGCTTTTATTGTTGTTTATGGCGGTCTGGTGCTGCTCTCTCAGCGGCTCTTCATCGAATCTGGAATTGTCGCAGGTTTCGTCTCGTTTTTCGCGACGATCGTATCAGGAGCCTTCTATACGCTACTTAGTCAGCAGGGAGATATTCTTGTATGGAGCCATACGGCACAACTTTTCGGGCAGGCGTGTGCTACGGCAATTGTCGCACCCTGTGTTATTTCATCCCTTTCTCATCGTTTCAAACGGCGTAGCTCATCCCTGCCAGGGCGTATGTCACAGCCCTCTGCTATTTGAAGAACGTGAAATGGTAAAACATGGCGAATAGTTACGAGCGTTCAGCACCAAATAATACCTTCAGAATTTGGGTAGCGTTTGGTTTTGTGCTGCTATGCATCTCCATCCTTATATTAAGATTGTGGTATCTGCAGATTGTTAGAGGCGAGTTCTTTAGGGATAGATCTGAGAATAATCGCCTGCGTATGATCTACATCCCACCGACACGGGGCATAATCTACGATCGGAATGGTGAGGTGCTAGTGCGTAATCGTCCCTCCTTTAACGTCGATCTGGTGATAGAAGATAGCCCCAATCCGCAGCAGACAGTGGCGGATCTGGCTCTGATTGTGGGGGAGGATCCTGGACCTCTGCAGGAACGTGTCTTAAAGGATGGTAAGCGCAGACGTTTTGAGCCCAAGTTACTAATGCGCGATGTTTCACGCGATCTGGTCGCAAAGATCTCAGCACAGCGCTACCGCTTGCCTGGTATCGCTATCAATGTTGTATCAACCCGTGAGTATTTATATGGGGAGATGTCGGCGCATGTTCTTGGATATATCCGTGAGGTCTCAAGTGAGCAGTTAAAGAGCCCGGCCTACAGTAACTACCTGATGGGAGATCTAGTTGGACAGTACGGAGTAGAAGCGAACCTTGAACGATACCTCCGCGGAGAGCGAGGCTCACAAGCTGTGATCGTCAATGCTCTTGGTAATAGGATTGGCGAGGCATATCTGAACCCAGAGAAGCCTGGTAGCAACGTTATGCTAACGATCGATCGCAAGATTCAAGCAGTGGCGGATCAGGCGCTAACGGGGCTAAAAGGGGGTGTTGTTGTTATGGATGTGCGCAGTGGTGATATCCTAGCACTAGCATCTGCCCCGCGTTATCATCCCGCCATCTTTACAACTGAGATTTCAAAAGAGGCCTGGAGTGAGCTGATAGATCCAAAAGCTAACAGACTTTCAAATCGAATATTGCAAGGGGCTTTTCCTCCAGGATCGGTATTTAAGATATTCGTGGCAGCAGCGGCGCTCTCTGAGGGGGTGATAACACCGAGTGAAAAGATAAGATGCCCAGGCTATCTAAAATTTGGCAAGCGAGCTTTTCGCTGCCACAAACATTCTGGGCATGGTTCGGTAAATCTCTTTGAAGCGATCGTTCAATCGTGTGACGTTTACTTCTATACCGTTGGGCAACGTTTAGGTGTTGATCGTATCTATCGTTATGCTCACGATATGTTCGGCTTCGGAGAGCCTACTGGTATCACGCAGGGTGAGGAAAGTTCAGGGATCATTCCATCAACTGCTTGGAAGGCGAGTTATTTTAAAAACCCCGCTGATAAGAGGTGGTTTCCAGGAGAGACCTTGCCAGTTGCTATAGGGCAGGGTGCCGTATCGACAACCCCGGTCCAGATAGCACGCGCTTTGGCAGCGGTTGTAAATGGCGGTAAGATTATCCGACCACGCCTTGTAAAGAAGATCGTTGCTGGAGATGGTCGTATGCTCGAGGAGGCCTCGGCTGAACCGGAGGTTGTGAGAACGGTAGATCTGGAGCCCGCCATATTAGAGCAGCTGAAGGCAGCGATGGTAGGTGTGGTAGAGGATCGGCGCGGCACTGGCCATAAGGCCGCATTGCCTAAGGAGTTTCACATCATGATAGGAGGTAAGACCGGCACGGCGCAGGTAGCTTCGCGCGAATCGGGCATTAAAGATGAGGACCATGCGTGGTTTGCTGCATATGCGCCAGCTGATAAGCCCCAGATCGTTGTGGCGGTAATCCTAGAGAATGGTGGGCATGGGGGGGTAGCAGCGGCTCCGGTTGCTAGAAAGATCTTTGCCGCGTATTTTGGGGTTCCAGAAGAGATTCCTGCCGTACCGAAGATCCGGAAACGGGCTGGACGCCCAGCTCCTTCCCCTGCAGCTATAAATTAAGGGGTATTAGGAATAGTGCGATGATTGCATTTGATCGAAGACTACTCTCTCATTTTGACTGGACCCTTTTTTATCTCGTGCTCCTGATATCGCTGTGTGGTCTCGTTGTGCTCTATAGCGCTGGGTATCATCCCGACTCAGAAGTAAATCTCTTTGGTGTGGCTTCATTTGAGTTTGCTAGCGCTGCCTGTCTTAAACAGGCGGTTTATATCATCGTTGGACTCGTCCTAATGGCGATCGGCATGAGTATACCGACACAGTTATTTTATCACTATGCGTTTATACTGTATGCGCTATCTATGCTGCTTCTTTTTGGGGTGGCGGGATTTGGGGTTGTTGTTAACGGCTCTAGGCGCTGGCTCGATCTTGGGGTGGCTAATCTGCAGCCTGCTGAGTTTATGAAGCTTGGTTTGATCCTTACCATGGCGCGCAGGCTGTCACAGAGCCCTCCACGCGATGGTAAGGCGTATCGGCTTGTTGAGCTGATAGTGCCGACAATTGTTATAGCTTTGCCGATGGGGCTTATTATGCAGCAGCCCGATCTCGGCACCGCGCTCTCGCTCGGTACGGTTGGTATCGCTCAGATCCTTTTTATGGGGGTAAGGCCGAAAGCGTTACTAACGATAGTGGTGACGCTACTTGTTTTGGCTTATCCGGCCTGGCACACGCTGCACGAATATCAGCAGCGGCGTATCATCGTATTAGTAAATCCAGAGAGCGACCCACAGGGCAGCGGGTACCATATCACACAGTCAAAGATAGCGGTTGGTTCCGGAGAGCTATTCGGCAAGGGGTATGGACAGGGCACGCAGACGCAACTTGAATTTTTGCCGGAGCATACGACCGACTTTGTATTTTCTGTCTTGGCTGAGGAGTGGGGCTTTGTAGGGTCGGTATCTGTTATAGCACTTTTCTTAGCGCTTGTGTCGGTTATGCTAAGGATCGCTAATCGAAGTCGGGATCTTTTCTCATGTTTAGTTGTTTTTGGTATCACGGCGCAGTTTTTTGCCAATATCGTTATTAATATAGGGATGGTAGTTGGACTAATGCCGGTTGTTGGAATCCCTCTGCCCCTTATAAGTTATGGGGGGTCGGCGTTGCTCTCACTGATGTTCGGGCTCGGGATAGTGCAGGGGGTTAGTATGCGTCGCTCGATGTTTCGAAGTGGTTGATTGAAGGGTTATCGTTCTATGAAGATACTAGCGCACCTGCTTACCTATTCAGCTATCGTCATGGCCGCGCATGTTACAGCAGCCTATGCGCAGGGGGCAGCGACCGACCTGATCAAGCCTACCAGTATTAATCAGATCGACCGATTTATGGACGCTATTCGCTCTAGCGTGCCATTGATTGTGCCTCAAGAGAATCAGAGTCAAGAGGTAAAGGGGGACATATCTGGCCTCTGGGCGGGTAGTATAACCAAGGTCACGAGCGATTTTGGTCCCATTACTCTTAAATTTCGTCCCAAAACTGCGGCGCTCTTAGAGCGAGGAGCTACTGGTGACAGCTCAGGAGAATCGCTCTTAGAGAATTTTCAGGTCGTAATATCGCAACGCGGCAGAAGGGTAGTGGTTCAGCATAGCGAGGTTGAAAATAAGCACGATCTGGAGGGGGTGCACGCCGATATAGACAAACTTCAAGATCCAACCAGAACCTCCTTTGTTCGTGGTCGTAAACAGTCCGGCATGTATATCTCAATACCAATTGCACAGGATCATGTAAGCGGATGGGGTGTATATATCTGTCCACGCGAATTCTCATATGGAGTTGGAGTGCATGGGCGAGTTATTGACCTAAAGCCATCTTCCTATGAGCTCTCTGAGGCATCCTTTGAGGCTGAAGCAAAGGCTGATGGGGCGCTTGCTACGGCGGGGCAAAAGGGCCGGGTGATAGTCAACATGGAGATCTCAGCCGGCCTGCCGACGAGCGATATAGTTCGCGATGATGCGATATCAACTTTACCGCGCGCAACGGTCATATACATTCCGAAAACTAAGTTCGAGCCGTTTCGTTTTGCACCCTTTAATGATGTGCAGCAGGGTGTTGTCAGCCTGGTTGAGATGCACACTAAGGCTGGCTACATTAGGAGGCAGTATTTTAGCC
>Ga0209190_1000026_pt1 | contig 110337 bp, 155 predicted proteins | sample M_140205_XF_Meta_FD_187315 | JGI IMG/M metagenome (GOLD analysis project Ga0209190, IMG submission 187315) | Freshwater microbial communities from Lake Montjoie, Canada to study carbon cycling - M_140205_XF_MetaG (SPAdes) (version 2) | ecosystem: Environmental > Aquatic > Freshwater > Lake... | reverse complement strand
TCTTGATGGTTCATTTGAAATTACTCCATTAAACAAAGTAAATATAAATAGCCATACAAAGACTGTGAACAATTATGAAAAAGACAAGGTATTTAATTGGGAAAATGATACAGAAATGAATCCGGATTTTGAATTATGGGAACTTGAACTCTTACAAGGAGAATAAAATGATTGATGAGTATACAACAGGAATTGAACAAATAAAAATATTTGAACAAAATGTTTTAATGCATAATCATAAACAAAGGGACTTTTGGAAACCTTTACCTTTGCCAATTAATGAAATGAAAATAGCATTTTGTGGTTCTTATCACGATTATGTTAAAAGTGAATTTAATATGACAGAAGTAAAATTTAACTCTAAAGCATTTAAAATTCAATTTCCAAAAATGCTTTATGCTGTTCAACTATATTACAAATATTTTGGATGTGATGAATCAAAATTATATAAAGAAGTAATATCTTTATACTTTATTGATAGGAATAATGAACTTATCCACATTAGTAGAAATTGGTAAACAATGAAAAATTATTTGGTATTAGGTTCTACACCTTGTAATGAAGATTGTGCTCAAGTAGGTAATGATAATTATTATGATCAATCACAAATTGAATTGCACGTATATGGAAAGTATATTCATAGGATTTTCCCACAAATATTAGCATCAAAAACTTTATATTTAAAAATTAAGAGTTTTCCTCACGATTTTGGAACATATAGAGAATTAGTTCTTTATTACGATGACAGTAACGAAGAAGAATTAAGTTTAGCATATTCAATAGATGAATTTTTGCCTAGAAATTGGGATGAAGAAGCATTAAAAGAATTAACAGAAAAAATTAATATAAACAATACAAACAACATAAACAAAGGAGAATAAAATGGTTACATTACAAGAAGATAAATTTGAGGAATTGGTTATAAAGTTATCAAAAGAACTTGATTATAATTATGACGCAGGTAACTGCGTAATATTTGGTATCAATATTAAAGATGACTCTTATGAAGCAGAAGAAATAACTACTCACGGTGATATTTATGAGATGTTAGATTCAGATGATATTGATCTATTAGTTGAAGCTTCAAAATATGATTATTTAACAGTTGGAACTTGTGGTTGGGCAGCGCCTATTGATAATGATGAAGATAATGATTTACCACCATCTCAACACCCTGCAAAAAGAAGAGTAAAGTTATTGTGTACTTCTAATACTAATCAAATTGGAAATACTATTTCTTTTCAAGACCAAAAAGAACATCTAAATCCAGTTGTTGATTTAGGTAATGCTAAAGGTTCTTTGGCAATAGCATTTAATGCTTTTGTAGAAAGTTCTTTTAAATTCAAAGTATAAAGGATAATCATGGAAGAATGGCAAGAATATCAAAAACTCGGTGATTTGTTTTACCAACAAAATAAGATTAAAGAAGCAAATGAATGTTGGGAAATAGCAAATAACTTAAGAGGGCCAATACCTAAAAAAGGAGAAAATAAAAATGACATTTAATTATGTTGAAAATATACTCAAGTGTGCAAAAGATGGATTGCAAAAACCAGAAGATTTTGGTTATTGGGGTTCTGATGATATGTTTAAAACTTGGGGTTTTTGTGGAATTGATAAAAATAGGGATTCTGATATAAGAGATGTATCTAATTTTGATTATATCAGTAAAGACCTATTAACTAATTTCCCAGATGATTTTAAAATAGAAACATATAGTCATTGGGCTGTCGGAAGTGTTGATAGATTAGTTTGTCGTATTCTTAAACAAGAACTTCCTTTTAAAGATCAAATAAAAGAAGAAGATATCACAATCGCTTTTCATTCAGCAATGGAATGGTTAGATAATTTAGAAGATTATCCCATTGCTGATGAAGGTGATTATTCCGAAAAGCAATTTGAAGAAGCAATTAAATCAATTGAATACTGGGTAGATGAGAATTCTGATTTGGTTTATAAAGATAAACTTAATCTAGAGAGTTGTTATGAGAGAATGTATTTTGATTTAATAAATAAAGGTTATGAATTTGATGAATACAATCAAATATATCCAACAGATGAGCAGATGCTTAAATCAGTATATGATTTAGAATTATGCAAAGTTGATGGATATATCAAATGGTATGAATTTTGTGAAAAAAATAATATACCTAGACCTGTATTTACTGAAGAAGAATTTTCTAGTATTAATGTAAACCAATTAAAATTATTTGAAACGGAGTAATATGATAATAAGTATTCAATGTGAAGAGTCAACATCATTAAAAAGCATTACTTACTACAAAAATATTGAAGATTACACTGGTGATGTATTTGCAATATTCCAAAACAACGAAGAATATTTATATAGGAAAGTTCATATAAAAGATTTTTCACACATAATAAATAATCAATTTATTTCTATTGGTGCAGCTTTTCATAATCATATAAAAAGAAATTATACAGGCCAAAAAGTAACAAAAGAAACGGAGAGTAACAATGCCTAATCATTGCGAAAATATATTAGGAGTGCTAGGTAAGACAGAAGATGTAATGAAATTTATTAATTTTATTACTGTAAAATTTGATGAAAGCGGCGATGAATATAAAATATTTAAAAGTTTAAAACCAACGCCGGAAGAATTAATCAATACAAGTTCTCCTGTTAAAGAAAAAAATTGGGATTTGATTAATAAATATGGTGCCGATAATTGGTATGATTGGTGCAATAATAATTGGGGAACTAAATGGGGTGATTATGATATTCATACATTTGGTATTCAACATTGTAATGTAACTTCTTATTCATTATTAGAAAATGGAGAAGTTGATTATCAAAATCCTATAACAAAAAGCAGTGGTGAATCATATATTCATTTTGATTATCAAACTGCTTGGGGGCCAGGAAGTGATTTCTTAAAAGAACAATTAAGTAAACAATTCCCAGAACTTATTTTCAGACTTGAATATGAAGAACCAGGAATGTGTTTTGCTGGAGAAATAAGAATCTATAAAGGAAATATTATAATGGACGATAGTTGGGAATATCGCGAAAAATATGATTCAATTGTTGATATAGATTGGGATTATTATGAGTCTGATTATTTCAAAACAAAAAATGAATTGGAGGTTTAAGTAATATGGGGTTGGATAATATACCTAAAGAATATCCTTGTGCTTTAAAAGCAGCGAGAGATAAGGATAACCGTATTGATTGTGTTCAAACACAAAATGAAAATAATTGTACTTGGAAAAACGAAAAGGAATCAAACCCAATGGTTAGCCATATAGGTGGTTCAATTAGTATGTTTGGGACTGATTGTTGGTATAGAGGTAAGTATGGTAATTTTCTTATTAATATATTAAATGATACTGAAGAGACTGAAACTAGTGAATATCATTTTTATGGCAAAGATGGAGATGGTTTAGATCCAGATAATTGTTTTGATATGGCAAAATGGATGAGAGATAATACAGAGAAATTTGCATTTAATGCAAAAGAATATGTCAAAAATGATACACGAATACAATTATCAAATGAAGAAAATAACCCAAATCCATTAATTGAATATATTGATGACTGGGTTTATGCTATTTGGTGGTTAGAATTTGTAGGTAAAACTTCTAATGGTTCAGCAGTTTGGTGGTAATTAATGTTCTCAATGGATGATATAGACAAAGCGGATAACAATTCTGAAAAAATTCCAAGTGGTTTGATGGACAATACTGATTTTGTTAATAATATGCATACAGTATACAATGTCATTAAAAACACAGATTTCTTTGATGAAAGAAGTAGAATCCGGTTTAGTCTACACTTAATAAATAGCTTTATGGATGAGAAAGGCGATATAGATAAAGACTCTTGTTTGAATACCATTATCAATTTATGTTCTCATATCCAAATATTGTTTCAAATAATTGGTGAAGATACAGAAGAGTATTTTGAAAATTACAAAACATCTTTATTAGATAAATTTGATAAACATACGAAAAATGAGCCATATTATGAGTAAAAAGTATTCTGCTGTAAACGAAGTATGGCGAGATAATGCTTTATGTAAAGAAGTAGGAGTTGATATATTCTTTGCTGATACAGAAGCTGGAACAAAAACTCAAGCAAATAAGAACAAAACAGCAAAAGAAATGTGTTCTAAATGCAAAGTTCAATCAGCGTGTTTATCTTATGCCCTTGATAATGAAATTAATTATGGAATTTGGGGCGGTTTTACTGGTCGTGAAAGAAACAGTATTCGTACTATCTTTAATGATACTAAACCATATTCAATTCCATTAATAAACACAATTATCAACAAAACAATACCAATGATAAAATCACAAAATATAAAAACTAGTTCATAAAATAACAGGTTTGTAGTTGGGCTAAAATGACGGATTTTGGCTCAACTACATTAACAAAAGGAAACCAATGTTTAAATCCAAATACGAAACACAATCCTATGAGTCTTTAAAAAATCATTATAATGAATTACGTTCATTATGTGATTCGCAAAAAAAAGAAATAGAAGAATTAATTTTAATTGTTCGGCAACTAAGGAAAGAAGATAATCAATGATGACTCCTAATGAGTTAGTAATTAGGTATTTTATAGTTGTAATGATTGCAATTGCAGGAATTTATTATTTAACAAAAGGAGATAAATAAAATGGTAAATATGTCTACTATTGATGCAAGAGAATTGTATTTTGGTAATTCCAATACTTTAGATAATAGGTATATCAATCAAAATGGCTATTTGGCTGTTAATGTGAAGTGGTATTACCCTAAACTTAATGAAAATGCTTATGATAGTGAAGATGTTTATCATAGTTTAATTAATGAATTCTGGAAAAAAGCTGACGAAATAGCAGAATCTTTTAATTATGATGGTTGTCATAGTTATGGAAGAAGTGGTGGCTGGGCTATTCCTTATTTTTTAAATAAAACAGAATACAGATATATAACAGCAACTTCTGACAAGAATATAAAAAATATGATTGTGACAGAAACTTTCAAATCTTTTGCTTCTTACATAGAGAAGTTATGGATATTGATTGACCGAGAAATAAAAGTAATAGAAACAAAAGAGCAATTACAACAATTAACAACAAGGATAGAGGAACTATGAGTGATAAAGAGTTAAATTGTGAACAAAGAATTGGAGAAAGCGTAAGCAGTTGCGAAGAGCATCTCAAATTATTATTTCATGCATTAGACGAAGATTATGATGATGAAGATAATGCTGAAGAAATCAAAAAGGAGTTAGAATCTAATGGTTATGATTACAACTCAATATTTGAATATGCTGCTGGTGTTTCATATCAAAAAGTTATAAAAATTGAATTAAGTGGTGGTGGTCCTTCTTCTCATATTGAAGTATTTCTTAATGAAGATAATGAAATCATTAAAGTATTATATGTATTTCTAGATTGGTTTGATGGGGCTACAAGGAAAATTAATGAAGATTCACCAATTTACCGATATGCGTCACTTTATGTGGAAGGGATGTAATAATGAATAAAGAAGCATTAATTGAAACAGCTGAATTTATTAAAAAATATGGCGATAAGCATTTTGATATTTCAAAATGGTTGGCTATAGACAGCAAATACTTAATGAATTCAAAAAGAATTAAAATCACTGATTACAGTAAAGTTAGTTTAGGTTATCACGAAATGCCATATCAAGACATTTATGATCTTGATAATGATTTTGAAGAACTTGTACAAAATTCAAGAGAATATTCTAATTTATTAGAAGATACTACAGGTGCTTTATTTCCGGAAGAATGTGATGATGAACAATTAGAACAAATTTTTCAAAGTCTATGTGTATTGCCTTTTGAAGTGCTAAAGGAATCAGATATTTCAAATTGTAATACAACTGCTTGTATAGCAGGTTGGGCTGTTTTAGCAAATAATAATATGATTATTGATAATTCATTCAACGAATCAATTATTGATGGTATATCTGAAGCTGCAGGAGTAATATTAGATATAGATGAATGTGAAAGCATTAACCTATTTCAATGTACAAAAGGTAGCGTTTGGGATTTAGTTACTGAAAAATATAATCTAAAAGAAAAAGCATTGCTTGTAGCTAAAGAAAAATTAGTAACAATTGGAAAAGATTTATACGGTAATTCTTATCCTAATCAACAAAATTGGGACGATTTACCCGAAGCAACCAAAGAGATATTTTATTTTAAAGCCTTAGGTTCTTTAATAAATTCAACTATTGCTTATGAAGTGCTAATGGATATAGCCAATGACAAAATTAATATCAGCAAGACGTATGCTAATTATAATGCAGCAGATTGAGTATGTGAAGCGCATACTCAATCTTGAAGATTAATACTAATAAAAAAACGGGCGTTCAATAACAAACCAAAAAACAAAGGAAAATACAATGATAGATTCAGGTTATACGCAAGAAGAAAGTGTAAATATTACATTATCAGTGCCAGTTGAGAAATTAAGAGGAATTGTTCCTATTGATTACGCTATCATATCTGAGAAGGTATTGAATGAAATTGATATGTCTAATTTGGCAGAATCAGTAATGAAAGAATTAGACATTGATGACTTAACATCTGATATAAAAGATAATATTGATATGTCTGATTTTGCAAGTGATGTTTGTGACTATATAGACAAAGATTCATTAGCAAATGAATTGAAAGGTTATCTTGATGGTTCATTCATTACCAATCATATTAATGATCTAATGGGTGATTATGATGCAAGTCATAAATGTAAAACTGGAGAAAATGCAAGTAGGATTATAATTAATGCAATTCGTTATGATCTTATGTGTAGCACATACGGAAGTGATAAGAGTATTTTAGATGTGACTATTACAGATATCTTAAGCAAATTTGTTCAGAAAGAAATTGCCAAGAACAATGAAGAAATTGCTAAGAAGAATGAATCTCTTACTTTTGAACAAGTTGTAAATGTTTTAGATTCTATTCCAGGGTTGGATTTTAATACTAAGTTTCAAATTAGAAACGCTTTAACTAATGCTTTATATGCAGAAAATACATTACAAGTAGATACTATTATAAAAGCTGATTAAGGAGAAAATATGACAAAGTACATTAAAATATCAAATTACGCACCTTGCGTAAATAGATTGTCCTTAGAGAAATTGGGGTTTTCTTCTAAAAGAAATGATCCCGATTCTATTGGACAATTTGGTTCAGGTATTAAGTATGCACCTATATCTGCTTTAAGATTAGGTTTAGAATTTATATTTACTGGCCATGATGATAAAGGTGATTACACGCTTAAATACAAAACTGAAGTAAAAGATGAAATCAACTGTATAGTTTACGATTACGGAGACTATACAGAAAGTTCTTCTTTTACATTAGAAGCCGGAATTATGAGTTGGGATAATGAATTCCAAATTTATAGAGAAGCAATATCTAATGCTAAAGATGGTGAGTTTTGGAAAAGATCAATTGTTGATGAAATAACAATTGAGCAAGATACTTTTTCTGTATTCATTACTGCTTCACCATCAATGATGGATATTTATAATAATCATGATTCATATTTTTGTGAAGATATTACTAAGGTATTTTCGTATCGTGGTGGTTCTATATTAGAAAAGAAATCTGAAGGATTTAGAGTATTCTGTAAAACAGTCTTAGTCCATAAAGATGAATCTATTAATTCCATGTTTGATTACGAAATGAATGATGCTCAGCTAAATGAAGAAAGAAGCATCAAGAGTCTTTGGACGAATGAATATGATATTGCTGAATTGTACAGTAAAATCAAAGACAAAAATTTGCAGAAACAAATTATTAAAAATGCTATGAGCAACAGCAATTATTATGAATTTAAAGACATAAGTGATGGCAAGTGGAGTATATATGATTTTGATAAATCGTGGTCTGAAGCGTTTTATTCTATCTATCCAGAGAATTCAGTAATCCTTAACCCAGCACTTCAAATAATTGATGGTATTAACTTTACAATTAAAGAACATGGATATAATCCAGTAAGCGTACAAACTCAGGGTTTATATAATCTTTTGTCTAAAAGTGGAGTAATGACTGCTATTGATAAATTAGGTGAAAAAATTGAATATAGCATTGATGAAGATATCTCAAAATATCCAAATCTAATTCAGGCTATTGAAATAGCAAAATATTTTGAACCTGGATTAGAAGATTTAGTAAATCCAATTGTTGTTTTCTCGTCAAAAACCCAAAACTATATTTACGGGCAAGTGATAAATCTTGCTGATGATAAAACTGTTCAAATATTAATTGAGAAAAAACACGCAGAATCTTCTACAATTGAAAGTATTGTTGGAACAATTATTCATGAATATGATCATCTATCTAGTGAAGTTACTGATTCTTCATATAGAGAGTTTAGAGCATTAGCAGATGATAGGATTAGTAAATTAATGTGTAGGTTCTATAACAAACCAATAGGCATTTGTTGTGATGGGATAATTAAATTCAAAGCTGCAGAAATTATTAAGTTAAAGACATTGAGTTACAGCATAGAATATTCTAAAGCTTTAGGTTCGCACATTGCAAAATTTGGTGAACTTGTTTATATGTTACACATCAAAGATGAAATCTTGGAAAAAAATGGAGTTCTTTCTGTATCTGAAAATGGTGAAGAATTTTACGTTAACATTGGTAAAGAAGCAGTTATGGAAAGTTTAATTTCAACAAAATAAATACAAAGGAGTCATATGTCATTTTATGTAATAACCGGATTAGCAATTAGTGTAGCAGTAATAATAATGTTCCCATTTTTTATTATTGTTCCATTGCTTTTACTATTAGCAATGGGTTCAGGAATTAAGTAATGCCAAAATTTAATAATTATTATATTGTTGAATATCGTTATGCTATTAGAGTAGATGATGTTGGGACTGTAACTGAAGCTGTTAGTATAGCGAATAGAATTTGCGAAAGACAAATGGGATTTAAACCAGATAATTGGCACGCAAGAATATTTGAATACTCAATAGAAAGTAAAGAACCTGGGGTTTTTAAAGAATATTTCTTTAATCCGTATTCTGTTTCAGTAAGAGAGATTACAAAAAATATAGGATACCATAATGATTTGGTTGCTAAAGGAGAAGCCCCACCTGATATAATTGATGCTAACAATATTCTTCTTGAAGAAGAAACAGAATGATGATATTATTAATAAAGGAAATTTTATGATAGATATAAATGAAGAACTATTTACAGACTATGCAATAGAAATGATTTCAGCATACCTGTCTAATGATATGCTGGTATTCTTTAAGTTGATTGATTCTTATAGCGAAAAGGAATATTCAAATAAAGCTTTTATGCCAGGTATATTGTTTGCTATGATTGTTCACGTTTCTTCATTGCTTAATCATATTGCTGAAGCCAGTAATCAAACAATGGAAAAAACATTTAAAGATTATGCTTTATCTTACAATATGGCAAGAGAAGATTTAATAACACACGATATGTTGTCACCTAAGAAAGCAGAAGAGTTTTTTAATCTTCTTGCTAAAAATGGAGAAAATTTATAAGCCAAAAATAAAAATCGTTAGTAAAAATTGTAGATTTGCTTTCGTATTTCACTAAATAGATATATATATATGTCTCAAAAAAACATAAAAACATTACCTAAATGGAGGGAACATGAGTATAATCAAAAAGACTAGCGGGTATTTATTTACAACCGTTTATGTTATTTTATTAGCAATTATAAGCAATCCAACTGCTTTAGCAGATGGAAGTGAACCATTTATAATTGAAGAAAAGTATGAATCTTTAAAAATTTATCCCAAATTGGATAATATAGACAAATCAGTTGAAATTGTTGAAGAAGAAATCATATCTAAAAGTATCAAAGATCAAATACCAAGTGATTTGGATAAAAGATGTCCTGAATGGGAATCTAAATTCAAAGAATATGGATTACCAGTCAAGGTGTTTTCGTATATTGCTTATAGAGAAAGCAGTTGTAATGAGAAAGCTATTAACGCTAAATTTGATAAAAAAGGTAATGTAACTTGGACTTTAAACAAAAATGGTTCAATAGATCGTGGTTTAGTTCAAGTCAATAGTTGCTGGAAATCGGTAGTCAAAGATATATGCGGGACTAGCCTAGATGGTTTACTAAATGTTGATTGCAATCTTAAAGTTGCAAAATACATATTAGAAAACACTAATGGTGGTCTTGGTAATTGGGGTTTCAAATAAACAAATAGAAAGGATATCCAATGGGATATTATGTAACGATAAAAGAAACAAACTTCACTATTAGTAAATCTAAGTTTGATGATTGCTATAAAGCAATGTGCAAACTGAATGAAAGAGATGATTTAAAATATGGTGGTGGGTGGAATAGTCAAGGAATTAGTATGGACGCACCAAGACCTGAAGGATTAGATTATCATCCAGCTAAATGGTTTAGTTGGATGGATGCTAATTATCCAGAAAAATGTAAATCATTTATTGAGATATTAGAAGAACTTGGGTTTACTGATCTAATATTTGATGAGCCTTATGGTGATTTAATTGCACTTTCATATGATAATAAAACCGGTAGCGAATATGACTTCTTTAATTCAATTGCTGCTTTTGTTAAAAAAGGTAGTTATATAAATTGGCAAGGTGAAGATGGTATTTTCTACCAATGGTATTTTGACGGTAAAGAATTAATTAATAAAGATGGCGAAGTAATTTATAAATAATTAATACAACAAATCAGTTTCCGTAGCTTAATGGATAAAGCAATTGACTTCTAATCAATAGAGTATAGGTTCAAGTCCTATCGGAAACGCTAAGCATCAGGTTAAGACATTTATCCCCTTTCATGTCTTTATAAAGTAAAACAAATTATATTAGCACATTGCACAAAAATATAATGTTCCTGATGCTTTTAACCTATAAAAATAAAAAAGAGAGGCAATATGAAAACAATAGTAATGCATACAGATGATTCTTGGAAAATCATTGAACAAGAAAAAATTACATTAGATGATCTTCAGAAAGCCGTTGGTGGTTGGATTGAAGGTATTTGTATTACTAGTCATTTAGTAATGTATTGTAATGAAGAAGGTAAACTAGATAACTTACCTGTAAATAATATAGCAACAGGATTCTTATGGAGTTTAGGTAAGACTAATGATGTTATTGCCGGTAATGTAATTTTTTCTAAAACAGATAACGAAGGAGAAAATATATCATTAAGTGAAGAAGACATCAACAAAATAATTGATTACATTGAAGCATACCAAAATATATCACTATAAAACAGGAGAACAATGGAAGCTGAAACCGCAATAGATAATGAATACGCAATTGTTTTGTCAAAAAACGAAGCCATTGTTCAGGTCAGAATCTTTAATGAAGACAGGCCGGAAGTTATTAGACACGCAAAAGCATTTATGAGTGCAAAAGCTGAATGGTATGACAAAGTATCAGTATTAAAAACAGTAAATCATATTGCTGATTTATCTAAAAATTCAAAAGGAGAAATGTAAAATGTCACTCAATTGGAATATTTCAAAAATAGAAAAGTATAAGGACAATCTAGATGATGCTTATGTAGCAGTAAATCCAGAAGGTTCTGGTGAACAATATTATGATGTTAAACCTCAATTAAAAACATTCATCTTTTGGGGAGCAGTTGCTGGTTTTGGTTCTATTACTAAAGCAAATGCTGCTGAATACTATGCTAGATCAAAAGTATATGAGAAATACAATAAATCTTCTTTTATGGAAAGATGGACTGAAGAAGATACATTAGAGCCAATGTATTTGACTATGGAAATGGTTGATGAAACTATTGGATTATCAACAAACCATAGCACAGTATCAACTACTGAATGGGTTAAAAGAGTAAGCAAATACTTTACACAAGGAACATCTCCAGGTGTAAGTGTATTGAAAGCAGAAATAATACTTAAGAAGCACGAATATCAACAATGGGAAGCTCAAAAACAAAAAGAATTGGAAGGTAAATAAAATGGAAACAAGATTATCCGATATTGATTGGGAATTGGTTTATGACTATCAAAAGTCTGACTCTTTTGATAAGAAAAGCGTAACTGTTAAAGTTTACAATCATAATAGATTAATGGTAAGTCAAGCAATTGTTGTTGATGAAATTACCAGCAGAACAAAGAAAAAACAATTTAAACAAGAAGATTGTGAATCGGCTGCTTTAAGATGGGCCAATAATGTTAGTAATGAAATTATTTTTGCAAAAAAAGAAGGGGAGTGAAAATATCGTGATTAATAGAAAAACTACTTACTTGGAAGTAATTAAAGAAGAACATACTATGAATGCAATAAGATTAACTTTTGCAAAGTATCCACGAAACAAAACAAGTAGCGAAATATTGGACATGATGTTATCTGGAGATAATGACGGACCATATCCTAATAGTGATGATTTAGTTATTTGGGAACCGTTTGAACAATGGACAGCATATCAGATAGTTAATTTTATAAACACTATTGCTATTTCATATATGGATATCACTACTAATGCAATTAATTTTAAACCAGACAATTATGATAAAGGAAACTTATGAATGAGATGGAAAAGATTAGTAAATGCCAAATACCATATGAAGGAAAGCAAACTTCAATTTTAAAGTATATGAGTATGAAGCAAAGAATGAAAATGGAAACTGTATCTGTTGATCAAATTTTTCAATTCTTCAGTAACAAATTTGAGAGAAAAGACAATGTTAGGAAAATGCTTATGACAATGGAGAAAAATGGTTTTGTTGAAAAAAACGAGATCGGTTATGTTATAACTAATTTAGGCAAAAGAGTTCCTTTTATTGTTGCGCAGATAAATACTAATAAGTTAATTAAAGAAGGTAAACGTTCAAGTTTTGCTAATGAGAAGTACAGGTAACGTGCAAAGTTTAAAACAATCTTATTAAGAAAGGGTTGCTATGTATTTTATGGAAATAGATGACAATATCTTGTCATTTGCAGAGAAAAAGGTTTTGTCTCTGGAGAAGAAAATGTATCTTGCTAAGCAAGAACAACGATATGGGGATGCTGATGAAATAGAAGATCAGATATACGAGATAGAAAAGGAAGTTTATTTAAAAGCTGTAAGTGATTTTCTAAAATCTGCTTCAAACTTAAGCGATATTTGGACAAGATGTAATGACAAAATGCAAGACAAAACTATGGTTGATTCTTTCCCATTCAGCGATGATTTTGAAACAGTTAATTTCAAAATGATGGGTTGGTATATGGAATTGAAAGACAAATTAGAAGGAGAAGAGTAATGAGATTGGATTGCAATGAATAAAAAAGAGAAATTACAAATTAACAGTATTTTAAATGAAATAGCATTTACTGCCCATATCGCAGCAAAAACAGATGTTGATAGGCGCGAATTATTAAAGCTGTTAAAGCATATAAAAAAACTATCGTTAGAAGGAATCAAATGAGAATAAGGAACATTACCAATAGAGAAATGAAAATGATTGATTACGAATACCTTATAGAAAAAATTATAGATGCATTAACTCATCCAGGTGAATTAATGACTGATGGTGAATGTATTGATGAAGTATGGTCTTTGCTGGAAAATAAAGAATACGATTTAAATGCAGCACAAGCAGAAAGAGAAAGTTATTACAATATTAATGGGAAAGAAGAATACATAAAGGAGTATTTATGAGTACATTAGAGTTGTTGGAAACAGATAAAGACGTATTCAATTATGTAAAAAATCATTTACTTAATCAAAATTGGAAATGTCAAGATGAAGATGGTCTTGAATGTCTTTATAAAGGTGAGTTTGATGATGGTTTAATGTGTGCTGTTGGTTGTTTAATTTCAGATACTTATTATCATCGAGGACTTGAACAAAGAAATGTTGGTAATGCAGCAATTTTAGAGGCATTAAACAATTCAATGCCTAAATGGAAATTGAATTTGAAATTATTAAATCAACTACAAACTATTCATGATCGTTATCCCGTTGAAGAATGGGAAGATCAATTAAATGAAATGAGTGATGCTTACAATGAAGAACAGGAAGTGTGATGAAAACTAAATCTTTAGAAATACCTAGAGTTTCGGATTGGTATGAAGTCAATGTTATTGTTTTTAACTGGACTAATGGCTGGGATAACTTTGATCTTGAAGTTTCCTATTATGAAGCAGATGGTGAATATTCATCTAAAAATACAAAACAAGTGTTTAAAGGTGCTTATTGTAAAGTAGAGATACTAGACAATAATACCGGCAAAACTAAAACAAAAGAATGCGTTGGCGAAAGCGCTAATCATGAAATTAGACGTTGGGCCGAAGATTATGTCCATGATTTACTATTTAGAAAGGTTAAATAAATATGGCAACTAAGAAAGCACCTAAGAAATTTACAGAAAAGAAAGATGTAAAAAGTGAGCAACAGTTATTGATTCAAGCAGCTATTAATAGTAATTATAGTTTATTAATACCTTGTGTTGATTGCAACTTCTTATATGTTAGAAATCCTGTTACTAACGATATAAAACATTTTCAATCAAATAGCATAGCCCTTGTCACTTATGTAAAAGAATTGGCTAGTTTAGGGTTGAGTAGTAAAATAGAAAAAGATTTTGTTGATCTATCAATTAAGAATAATAATTGGTCAAAAGTATTAAATTTCTTAAAATCAAATAATGCATTGGAGGCTGCGTAATGAATAAAAATCTTCAAGTAGAAGACCTCATTAAAGCTTTAGTATCATCTGAACCATGTTTATTTCATAATTTAGAAGCCAATCTAATGCCAGTAAATGAAACTATTGCAAATATAGATGGGTTAATTATGGACACATATGAAGTTAATGCTTGGATATCTACAGGGTATACGTTTATTGTTAAAGCAAATAGCCCTGAAGAAGCCAGGCAGAAAGTTAAAGATGGTGAAGTGATAATTGATTATAATAAACTTTCAGTAGATTCTTATTGGGATATAGGTGATGTCCACTTAGATGATGTATATAAAACAACAGAAGGAGATAACAATGAGTAATGCATATTGGCGAGGAATGGTTAAGGATGCAATTAATTGTGATGATGTTTATGCTGATATTCTTTTAGATTTTCAATATAAAATATCAAATGGTCCAGATTTTTCTGAAGCTGGAGAAGATGAATTAAATAAATATTGGGAATATATACACGCTTCATATCAAGAATATAGTGAATCTTTAGCAAGAGAGTGAGTAATCAAATTTATGGGCCAAAGACAAGTTGATCCTTATTATTCAACTAGTGAATTAGCAACAATTAAATGGAATAAACTTAAAAGTAATCCAGAACTACATAAATCCCATCTTGAAAGAAGAAAACAAAGACAAAAGCAAAACGCACATAATGCTTTATCTTTAGCCGGGGCTGATGTCTCTAAATTAGATTCAGGTATTTGTGCAGGTAAAGGTTGTATAACTATATTGAATAAATATAATCCATCAATTTTTTGCTGTATACATGAAAATAAAATATTAAGTTATACGCTTTTAGATTATTTACAAAAGAATAACTGCATTAATATTGTTAAAAGAGAAATTAAAAAAGAAATAAACACCATATGGGGCAAAGGGGAAACCAATGAATAAAGAAAATATACAAAAAGTAATTGATGCTATTGCATTTAATGAGCATTCTCATTTTAATATGTCAACTTATATAGGATCTTTAAATGATCATAATCATGATGATGTTTATTTAGAACAAGTAACATCGTTAAATATAACAGATGAAGATCTTGGTAAAGACATATTTGATTGCAATACAACGTGTTGTATTGCAGGTTTTGCTTCTGCTTTATCTTATAATTGGGTAGTAGATAAAGAACTAGTAAATTCAAACGGTATTCATTATGAAGAAAGGTCTAACGAATACTTGGGTCTTACTAAAGCAGAAGGTAAAAACTTATATTATGCAGAGCATGATTCTGTTTGGAAAATGTTAAAATATAATCATCCTGATTTTAGTTATTTATCTATAGATACTTCAAATTCTGAATGGAGTGGGAATTATGAGAATGAAGATGATTTAAGTTATTATGATGATGATTCTGATGCAAATATTGATCTTAATAGTATTACACCAGAAATGGCAATTAAAGCTTTAGAGATGATAATTTCTGGAGAGTTAATATTAGCAAATGAATACGGCCAAGCTGAACTTAAAATAGTTATTAAAGGATAAAACAATGAGAAGAAAAGCACCTGAAGATATGACAGATAATGAATACGAAGATTTAAAGCATGAAATTAGAACATCTAATCCTTATAACAGATGTACTTGTAATAGCTGGAATAATGAAGATGGTATTTGTTCATATTGCGATTGGGAAGAAGAAAATTCACAAGATAAAGGAGAAGATGAATGAATCTTATAGGCCGTAAAATAGTAGATATTATTACTTTAAGTAAAGAAGATATTGAAGCAGAAGGTTGGGAGAATAGTCCTTATCCTTGTTTAGGTATTCTTTTAGATGATGGGAATATTATTTATCCATCTCAAGATGAAGAAGGTAATGGGCCAGGTGCTTTGTTTGGCAAAATGGTTGAAGATGATGTTAGGTTTTTTATTGTGGCAAACAGTAAGGAATTGTAATGGGTAAAGTGAGAAAAATTGATTATCGCTTAGAGCGTGACATAATGGAAGAAATCGTTGATTCAATTCTTGAATTACAAGATGTAATGAATGCTGATTTCCCTTGGAAAATGACTATGGATAATCTAATATCAATTAATAATGAAACAATTCAATTAATCATTAAACACATAAAAAAAGGACAAAGATATGAACGCAAATAGTATCCCAGATAGCATTTCTGAAGAAAGAACTACAAATAAGTATAATAAGAAAAATATACAAAAAGTAATTGATGCTATTAAAGTTGATGGGAAGAAAAGATTTAATATGTCAACTTTTGTTGGTAAAGTTATAGATCCAGATTTTGACCCAATAAATGATAGTGCTTGGGGTCGGGAAATAAAACAACTTAGTTTAGAAGAATTAACTACTGATTTGTTTAATTGTGATTCAGTAGGTTGTATTGCTGGTTTTTCTACTGCTGTTGCAAATGATTGGAAAAATCCTTTTTTAGGGTTAAATTCTGTAACATCGGCAAAGCATATTTCTGATTATTTTGAAGAAGCATCAAACGATTTTTTAGGATTTAATGCAGAAGAAGGTAAAAATCTTTATTATGGAGATCATAGGTCTGTTTGGAAATATTTGTTATATATGGAAGATTCTAGATTCCCGGAATTAGAATTAGAAGAAGATCATACTTTTGATGGTGGTGATGATGATTGGGATGATTCTTATTATAACATTGATTTTAATTCAATCAGTCCAAGATATGCTGTTACTCTTTTACAAATGTTAATTGATGACAAAATTGCTTTGTGTAATGATATGGGAATGCCTGAGTATTTGGGTGAATCTGACGACTGATATATCCCTAATATATCAGATATATAATCATAAGGATAAACAATTAACAAAAGGAGAAGATCAATGAAAGAAATGAATGAAAGTTGGGATGCGGAGACATCTCGTAGAATAAAGGAAAAGCAAGATTTAATGAAAAGGATAGAATTGCAGAAAGCAATTAAAATAAGGATGCACGATTTAAAAAGAAAGGAAATGTTCGGTGATGAATGATAATATAAAGAATCTTTTACACGAAGTATCAGATCGTATAAAAGACGGGGAAAAGGAAATAACTTATAAAGATGATGCTACCTATGTATCTTATTTTGAAGGGTATATATCAGCATTAACTTGGGTAGAAGATATTCTAGGCCATATAGTAGAAGAATTAGAGGAATCTAATGTTTCGGTAGAGAATCTATTTGAAATAACAGAGGTTATTTATGAATAAATACAAATGGGTAAAGGAAGAGCCTGAGTTCATATATTACTGGACTAAAGAAAAAGGTTGGACTTTAAAGAAAGACATAGAGGAACATTGGGTTATAAGGAAGGATAATGATGCTAATAAATGAATTGTATTCTAGTGAGGAATTAATGGGGGAAATAGCGAAGATTAAAGATACGATCTATAATTTAAATTTAAGTATTGAATCAACTGAGAGTCAGATAGAGGCATTAATACAATCAGATGATGAAAATAGCTTAATGCTTCAAATATTGAATAAGAAAGCAGATCGCCTTACTTCAGATTATTTATATAATACAGCGCTACTTGAAAGATATCTTAAAGCAATAGAGTTGAAAGATATTATCAAATCAATAGATAAAGGATAAAACAATGGAAGAATATGAAAAAAAACCGGTTCAAAGATTAATAGATGCTTATAGAGATAGATACTGCTATAACGCTACAGACAAACTATTAGAAGCTTTATTCCAGGAACTAAGCCGCAAACAAGTAGAAAAGATGATCAAAGAAGTAAACACACCCTACACAGAAACAAAAGAAGAAACAATAGAAGATGCTTGGTGGTTTGCAATAAGATAAGAATACACCCAAGAATAACCCAAAATATATAGTCATAAGGATAACCCAAAATATTGCCAAGTTAGTAAGTTAAACACTCCACATCTCTTATAGAATATATAATTATAGTGGAGTGCTTAAAAATAAAATAAAAGAATAAGATTAAACAATTGTTTTTTTTAATGATCACTGATATATCACCGGTATATCACCGCTTTAACGCGCTAAATAGCTCGAAAATAGGCATAAAAAATGCTTATTTTTTGGCTATTTTTTTGTTTTTTTTTAGTAAAAGTTTAATTAATCAATTAAAAAACACAATATTTCATCAAAAAAGTAATGAAAAAATTCATTCATAATTTGAGAGGTTATATGGGACCCTTAATCATCATATTTTTGATGAAAATTAACTATAAAACTATAATATTTCGGGTATAGATGATTCTATCTATCTCTATCTAGGTAACTTATAGATACGTTATAAACCCCGATATTTTATCCAGCAGATTTTATAAATAATAAGGCGGCCAATGATGATCAGATTATTTTGTTAATTAACCGGGAGAATAGATCATTAGTTACATCTATGTAATTCATCATAATTAGAGAGCCCTATACTAGGCTATATACCCAGCTTATATTTAAATAGAATTAATTAATTTAATTAAAACTATATAATGTGATTAATAATATGTGTTAAAGTTAACGTTAATAATAAAAAAATTTGACGGGTGTACAAAAACAAATACATTTCTTTTTGGAGCACCCGCCTAAATCTTCAATCATAATTAGTAATTGTACTAAAAAAAGTAAGGTAATGTTTAGCACAAGGCCTGTCGTACATTTTTGCTTCAGCAAAAAATGAACGACAGCAAAAAGCCCCAAACCCTTTCGGGCTTGGGGCTAATTTACTTAACTAATAAATAGTTAATTTATTTCTTTTTCTTGCCCGTCTTCAACTTGATTACGAGCCTACCGTCTTGAAGCCAAACCGTTGAAATGGCAAGGTTTGCGCTATCTGCTACCGCTTCCGCACGAGAGCGAAATTTCGCTTTGTGGTTTGGGTATTCTTCATCTTCGGGATTCCCTTGAGCATCTTCCCAAATAATCCCGTCATTCGGGTCAAGTGGGTTAATGGCTTTGATATCTGCCAATAGTTCGGCATTCTCATAAGGCTTACGCCCACGCCCAACTATCAACGACTCAATGTCGCTTAGGTTAATCTTCATTAGTTATCTTCTTTCTAGTTGTGTCTCATTGGCACTTTGCCAACGAGATAAACAATATCATTCTATTAAGTAAGTATGCTCAATTTACCCAATGAATTGCCTAAGCCTGTGCTGGTGTACAAAAAATGCTGAAGCATTTTGCGTACACCAGTCCCGCTTGTGTGTTGAGAATGTGTACTAAAGAAACAGGGATCAAGGACCCATGCAGGCTGTCGTACAATTTTGCTTTAGCAAAAATTGAACGACAGCAAAAAGCCCCACGCCGTTAAGCGTGGGGCTAATTGTATTCTTGGGATTATTTAAAACTAATTACTTAGTTTTAGTTTTTTTCGTTTTCAATCGGATTACCAACCGACCATCGCTGAGCCAAACAGTGCTGATGTCAAGCCCTGCCTTGTCTGCGACTGCCTCAGCCCGACTGCGAAACTTCGCCTTGTGATTGGCGTATTCCTCATCCTCGGGGTCGCCCTGAGCATCATCCCATATGATGCCATCGTTAGGGTCGGCAGGATTGATTGCCTGTATGTCTGCCAATAACTCAGCATTTTCGTAAGGCTTACGCCCCCGACCAACAATGAGTGATTGGATGTCACTTAGATTGATTTTCATTGATTACCTCATATTGTGTTTTTCTATCATCAGCGCCTTGCTGATATCTAAAACAATATCATTGTGCCGAGTAAGTATGCTCAATTTACCTAATGAATTGCCATACCCTGCGCTGGCGTACAAAAAACGCTGAAGCATTTCCCGCACGCCAGCCGTATTTTGGCCGGGGTATGAGAATGTGAGCATATACTAAAAACAAACATCCAGCTGAAGCATAAGGGGTGGAGTTTTACCCCCACGCTGGATGCGTAGGGGTTGAAACTTTTATTATTTAATCGGGACATTTTTGAGAACGACCAAAATTGTTCCGTAATAAACACTCAGCCATTTTGATAGGCTCTCAGCCAACTGAGTGCGATTCGTCATCCCGTCAATGTAATCATAGACATCATCTATGAAACACTCACGCAAATGGTGGAAACGCTCAATGTTGCCATCTCCATCAGCATCCCGTATGGGATACATTATCTCTATGAGCGATTGAATAGTTCGCTCATCAGCCTTAATTTTATCTACCATTATAATCCCCGTTCTGTAGAGCGTTATTGCTCTACAAGAAATACAATATCATTTCATCTTGTAAGTATGCTCAATTCCTGAGAATGCCGATGTATCGTGTGCGGGTGTGCGCAAGATCGCTTAAGCATCTTGCCCACCCGTGAAATAACAAAAGAAATCCCCCAAGCCCGAAGGCTTGGGGGACTGGGGGTTTTTATTCTAACCTTTATCACTCATCGGCTGCATCACCGAACAATTCTTTTCTTTTAAGATCATGCATCCTTTTTGCAATTGCTTTTTGCAACTCCATCTTGCTCGCCAAGTCTCGCTTTTGTTTTATCTTGCGAGAAGTTTCGGCATCCCAACTCTCATCCATTTCTTTCATCATTTCTCCTTTGGTTGTGGCTTACAAGTAATACAATATCATTGTGTGAAGTAAGTATGCTCAATTCTTGTGAATGGCCATATGTCGTGTGCGGGTGTGCACAAGATGCTTAAGCATCCTTGTCCTCCCGCGAAACCAGGCACAAAAAAAACCCCAAGCCCGAAGGCTTGGGGTTTCTTTCGCAATCGGATATCGGGGTTTGGTAATCCGTTGCTAGGTGAATTATTTCTTAGGTGCTAGCCCTGCTGGCGCATAGAGCGTCACTTCCATTTCATTGGTCATCTCTACGAGACACTCAATGACTTGATTAAGTTTGCCTATATGCTTAGCAAGATAATCAATCTTTTCAGATTGAAGCGCAATTTCTTGATTTAACAAACCAACGAGTTTGCCTAGAGTCTCGTTATTCATTGCTGTTGTGTCTATTACCTTAGTCATAGTTGCCTCCTCAGGCTACCCCGACAAGAAATACAATAGCATCACGCCGAGTAAGTATGCTCAATTCTCGTAAATGCCCGTATGCCGTGTGTGGGTGTGCACAAGAATGCTGAAGCATCCTTGACCACCCACGAAATCAGACACAAAAAAATCCCCCAAGCCCGAAGGCTTGGGGGACTGTGAGGTGTGGTTGTTGTGGTCTTACTTTATTTCGCCTGTTAGTTCGTAATGCACCATCTTTTGAAGTATCGCTTGGCACTCAGTCATTATTCGTATTCGCTGACTAAGCGCTTCACGAACTGTGATAATACCCTTCACTATTTGCGAATGAACTTTATCCAATTCATCTATCTTATTCTTTAACTGTATTCCCATAGGTAACGGGGGAATCCATTCATCTACTTCCATAAACTCTCCTTTGTTGTTACCTCACAAGAAATACAATATCATCTCATCTTGTAAGTATGCTCAATTCTCTGGAATGGTCATACGCCGTGTATGGGTGTGCGCAAGAATGCTGAAGCATCCCTGCCCTCCCACGAAATCAGGGACAAAAAAAACCCTTCAAACCCGAAGGCTTGAAGGGTTTTTTCAACTCTAACTATTCCTGCGCAACAGCACTTTCGCAAGGATAAAGGCAACGCAACTTAATCCGATTACTGCGATTACTGCTGGCAAGTCGTAAATAACAACTTCCATATTGGCTCCTTTCTTTTGTGGCTTACAAGTACTACTATAGTATTTTGCTTTGTAAGTATGCTCAATTCCGGAAAATGATCGTATCGTGTACGGGGGTGTATGCAAGATGCTTAAGCATCCTTGCCCTCCCCCCAAAAGGCAAAAGAAAAGCCCCGAGCCTTTCGGCTCGGGGCTTTCTTTGGGCTTCTCTAGCCCTCAACGCATACGAGATGAAACATCTCGTATCCGTTGGCTGAATCGCCATCTACTCTGGCGAACCCTACAGCAAACGGATTATAATCTCCGTTTGCTGAAGTGTCCTTCCCACAGACTAAGCAACTAGTGCTTACGACCTGCTTGAGGTAGATAGGGAAATTCGCAAGCGTGTCAGACACACTCAGCCCCTTCCTATCAAGTTACTTCGGTTTCGCTTGATATAAATAGAATAGCATTACGATTAGAAAGTATGCTCAATTCTTGAATTTAAGCGTTGCCCTATACACTGGAGTTTAATATGGCTGAAGCATATTTGCACACCAGCATTGACCATGAGAGACAGACGTTTTGTGTGTGGTGAAAATATGGCGTATAGCTATAATTGGATGCGTACTAAATTTTTGGTTTTATTTGGTTTGGAAATTTGGGGGTATAAATAGAAATTGCATCTGAAGTCTATTCAGATGCAATCTCTACCTATAACGGTCCTAAGATAGCGAAATTCGCTGCCGGATCTAAGTATAGATGTTATTACTTTTTATTGTTAATAATTATCTATGGACTTGGGTAAAAAAATATTTTTCTATTTTTTCGGGGTTAAGGGTTATCTCCCAGTCGTAGAAGTCCCTATAGGCTTATTATAAGGTGGCGTGGTGCGTTTTAAAATGGGTATGCACCCGATACAAGGTTTTGGGGTTTTAAAATCATCCTGGGGCTTGTATGAGCGTGTAGCGGGCTTTGTACTATTTGTTGCGAGTGTTTTTGTAAAAGCCTGGTCCTTTGAGACTGATCATGGGGGGACTGTAGGCTTGCTTTAATTCATCCCCGCAAGTTGGGCACGGGGTTGATTCGTGGTCTTGGTTTATTGAACGAATTTCGTTGTACCAATAATCACATTTTTTACAAACATATTGATAGTTAGGCATATGTCCATTATATCATTTAATCTTGGGAATACTTCTCGTAAGCTCGTTTAAGGTCTTCAATGCCTTTGTCATAATCTTTGGGTTTTTGCAAATCAGCCAAGCCACCCAAGTCAGTCAAACCAGTCAAGCCACTGTTAGTAATTTCTTGATTTTGCGCCACCACATCATAATCGTATCGGTCATCGTCTGAGTTTATCCATTTATCCCCATCTTCAACACCCCAAATTTTTGTATTAATTAATCTATTGATAAGGTTCTCGCCCTTCTTGGTTGTATATGCGGGATCCCACAACCGAACCCTATTGTTTGGCTGAATAGCATAATTTCCATCTGTTCTTTCAATTACATGGCCGCATTTGTGTTGACCTGGGTTTACCGAATACCCTGCATCAATTACATTTATATCCGGGGAGTGCCAATCAAGAGTAAAAACATACTTCCCGCTTGTTTCTTTTTTATGACGGTCAATGTACTTCATCGTCATTCCGCGCATACGCTCAAACACGGTAACTGTTATGTGTGAAGAAAAACTGTTCCACATTACCAGATCATGTAAATCAACCTCGGGGGAATCTTTTGAACTACAGAAAGCATTAATAGGAGCTCTCCACCAAACCCCGCCATCTTCCATCAAAAAATGAAATACTGGGGCTCTGCCAGGTATGGATGCAACACCAAAGATTACACAAGGGAATTTTAGCTCATGACTATCAACTTGATTCCTTAAAAAATTTCCACGGACAAAACATTCAACAGGGGGGACTGACGCATTTAATTCTGGCATGTTAACATTATATCATTGAACTGATACTTGAAAGTTGATATTTAGTGCAAATCTAAAAGGATTAAATACAGGGTTTGAAGCTGCGTGTATTTGATCGCCATCAAAGATTACACCCACTCCCTGTTTTGGCTGGATACTGTTTACAACTTCATAAAGTTCATTAAAGAAGTAAGTTGGCCCATCTGAGTCGTTTATGTAATACAAAAGCACTTTATGATCTACAGGCTCCCCGTTATCGTATTGCATATCTAAATGTGGTATTTGAGGTTCATAATTAACCATTGGGGGATATGGGAATGTCAAATTGACTTTAGCCCGTAATAAATCAATACTCCCAAATTTATTTTTCAACACATCAAAGATTGGCCTAAGAATTTGAATATGCGTTGAAGACTTTTCCTCTTCGCAGTTATATAGCTGATGTGACAATTGCTGCGGGGCATGAGTAAATCTTGGATCTTCGTCTTCAGTAAAGATGTGGGTATTGTAAAACCTGTAGGCAAATTTGCTGTCCCGAACATATGTGTATAATTCAATTTGTTCACGAATTGAAATTATATCTTCAATTACTTCTATCATTGCTATGCGATTACGTACTTAGAATAATGTCCTGTTGAAGCAGCATATTCTGGATTTAAAGTTTTAACCCAGCCATAAGGTGATTTCATAGGAACGCCTGGTAGCCCAGTTGCTTCGCATGTCTTTTCAGCGAGCTTCTCGTATTTACGAATTACTTCATATATCTGATTACGCTGCTCATTTGTAGAATCTCCATGAATATCTAAATAAAATCTAAGACCACCAAATTTTTGTTTAATTTGTAAAATTTTATAATGTGGATAGATGGTGTCAATTTCTTTGCTGCAATCAACAACAATCTGATACCAGCCTTCGTCAACATCAATTGTTTTAGAAAAGGCTTCGGGGATTCGCAATTTAAGTTTTTCTACCTCAGCCTGTAGCTCTGCAGATATTGGCTCTAACATAGATCTATTTTAGCAACAAAATGCTAATAGTGATTATATGCAGAGTAAAATAAATTGCATGAGTTATTTTATCTTGTCTTGACATTTGGTCTCCTTTTTTTAACCGGTACTGGTTTCTTATTATAAACTCGCTTCTTCCTTACTTTAGGCATGTTTGGTAATGGAAAATATATTGCTATTGCTTCAGATATTGCATCAATACTTCTTTCTGTCTCATACTCAATACCGTTAATAGCAGATTTAATAACCCGACTACCACCAAGATCATCGGATAAAGGTTTTAGTATTTCTACTGACAATTCTGATATTGGTGATAGATGACAATGTAAAAGCTCATGGATAACGGTTCCTCGGATATTCTGAGGCGTATCTTTTGTGTAAGACTTATTTAAAAACATTCTGGCCAAATGTTGACCACCAACCACGTCAGTCTCAGCAAGGCAATCAGGAGAGCAAGGCTCCTCGCTCAGGATAATTGTCCAGTCTGAAAGATGGAGCATTTTTTTTAAAGAATAAACATAACGAGACATCCATGGCTCAATATGTTTTTTTTCACTCCTAGACGTAACCATTAGCTTGAGAAGCAGCCTTCAATTACTTTGAACCCAGTTTGCCTATCAAGTATCATATATTGATACTCTGTAAAATTAAAAAACTTTTCAAGCTCTTTAAAGACATACGGTGAATTTAACTCTGAGCAAGTATACAAATCAAATTGAATTAAACCTGGGTTTGTTTCATCCCAAATATGAAAAGCAATATGTGATGTTTCAATCATTACTGATGCAGTAAGGCCGCGATTGCCCTCTTCTGTGATCATTGAGGCAAATGGCCCCTGAACGACTTTCATCCCAATTTTATCAACAAACTCCCTTAGCCAGTCAATCACAACTTGTTCTGAAGTTGGGGCGTCAAGAATCATTCCTCTTAGCAACAAATGCTTATGCATTGGAGTTTTCATTGAACACCTCTAATGGCATTCAAGATGCAGACAGTTGTTTCCCAAGATGTATTGTTTTTATTTATTATTGTTTTAGTAAACATGAATCCTCCTTAGAAAACAACTGTCTGTCTTTTTATAAATTAAATACTTACTTCTTGGTTTGGGTTAACAATTTGAAATTGCCCACGCTTAACTTTATTAAAAAATTGTCTGTTAGCGTTGTAAAAATTGTAAAAAGTAGGAATTGAAATACTGACATCAGTTGAAACTTTTGCCGGAGTAACAATTTGCCCTACATTTTTTTGCAAATAATTTACAATATTGTTTTGTTTGGTTTTTGTTCTGCTCATAATTTTCCCTCCTTCCTTTATTTTAAAATTAAAATGCTTCCAGTAATCTGTTGCTAGCTTTTCTTCTAAACTGTAATACTTGGCAGTCTTGGCAAGACCCCATCCTTTGTAGTATCCGTGAATAACAGAAGTAGCTGTTCTTTCGGCATTAAAATCAAGTGGAGTTTTTATAGTTGCCATTAATTTATTATAAATCATATCTAACTTAACAGAGTCAATTATAAAATCACCACTTTCTGAATTTTTAGTATCCTGATCATTCTCCATTGCATCCTTCTTTCTGTTGTTAAAATAACTATACCACAGCAAAACGCCAAATATGTTTATTTTATAAAAAAAATATAGCCGACCCCGTTCCTGTCTAATCTTGCGAAATAAACAAGCCAAGGTCGGCTAATTTTAAAAGAATATTATTTTTTAACTTGTTGTTTAATTTTTTGAATTTTGTCTGTTTTGTGATCAGAAATATGATTATCTAATTTTACTTTTACACTATCTAGCTTATCTTCTACTTTGGATACATCGTGATGTACTATTTCTAAAAGTTGCGCTACCGTATTGTGATCTTCCTTATTCTCTTTCCTGCTTTTTTGGATTAATGCAACCATAACCGCACCAACCAAACCTATAATAGCTACAATAATGGATGACTCCATTACTCAGCCATTAAAAAACTAGCAATAACCTCTGGGTTGATATCAAATTCACCATTCTCGCTTTCATATGCTTTAAGCATTTCAATCAAGCTGTCTTTTTTAACTCTCTTCGGATCGCCCGGCCCAAAACTAGTTTCTGGTGCTGGGTTCAAAGATGACTCAGTTGGTGCTGATGGAGCTGGCGCAAGAGTGCCTCCGCCAAGACTTGTTTTTGTTTGAGTTAACATAAAAGTTACATCCTTGACAGCTTTGCTCAAAATATCAATTTGGCTTTGATGGTAAGTAACAGCCTCAAGGGACTCTTTCATTTGGGTAAAAGCGGCTTTTGACATCTGGTCGCTCTTATCTCTCAGGAATGAATGCTGCCGAATCATTTCTTTAGCATTATCAACCGGGATATTAATAAAATTCATAAATTCTCCTTATATCAAAGATATGCTATTAAGCATATCACATTAAAAATTCTAGTACCTTATTTTTTAAATAATTCAATACTGACTGGTTTCCGTCATCGTCCATTTCGGAATCAACCTGGACCACTCCATCAGGAATGACCGCAAAACGACACTTGCCTTCATCTTCCACTTTTTGAGCAATAATTTTACAAACACCATTGCCTTCGTAAAGAACACAATTAGCGCACTTTACTCCAATTTCTTTAACATCATTTTCTTCTGGGCTATCGTATCCAGCCCAAATACCAGTTTCGTCTTCGTTAAACTTTCCGTGCATTCTGGCAATTGCAATTAATGCATCAGCAAGCATTGCTTCCTCTTCTGCCAAGTCTTCAGCAACTTTTTCTAAATCTTCAATTGATTTAGAAACTGTTCTGTAGCCTCCCCCTCTTTTCTTGTATTCACGCACAAGCCAAGCGTTCGCATACGCTGAAGGATATACATCAAATTTAGCCTTAGCCTCCGCTTTCACACGAGCATACAGTCCTGGGTTGGTTGGAACATTAACACTTGCTTTTTCTACTTTAGTGGGGACATTGATTGGTTTTTTATCATCTCTTGATTGAGATGACTCAGCTCTTCTTTTTCTATTAACTGCTGAACTAATTTGTGCTGAGCTCATTCTTGCGGCTTGAGCAGCTGGAACGCATTTTGGGTATTTCCCACTTTTAGCATCAGCGCGACCACATGGTTCAAAACCCCCGCCTTTTTTAGGTCTAGAGATATCTACCCATTTTTCTTCAAACCATTGAGTCAAGCTTTTTTCAATATCTTTAAAAATATCTTCTGGTTTCTTCTTCTTCTTTGGGCCGTAACCTTGTTGAGGGTTTTTTAAACCAGAACCCATGGACGAAGTAGTGACTTCGTTGGCTTTTTCTTCATAACCATTTAGGCGAGCGGCAATCCCTTGCACTTGGGCTTTCTTTTTGGCCTCTTTAATTGATGATTCATCACCAACTGTGTAAGTGTAACAAGAACCTTGCTCTCCCCACTGATAACCTGGTTTGCCTTCGCTTGAGCATGATTGAATCGGCATAATCTATAATTGTACTATATATTTGATTTACGATCAATAAATTAAATTATTTCTTAAACAAATCTCTAAAATCATTTTGATTATTGTTGTTGTTAGATTTTTGATCTTGTTGTACATCGTCAAACCCAGCAGCAATAATAGTAATTTTTATTTCATCTACACCGTTTTCATTTATAATCAAGCCATGAATTATGTTTGATTCTTGGTGAGCAATCCCATGAACAACGTTCATTGCGGCTGTGACTTCAGATAAACTAGTATTTGCTGGTCCAGTAATATTCACTACAATACTTTTTGCGCCTTTGATTGATACATCCAGCAATGGTGAATTTATTGCCAGATTGGCGGCGTTGACTGCACGATTTTCACCAGAAGATATTCCTGTTGAAATTAGAGCAGTTCCTGCTTTTAGTAAAACCGATCTTATGTCTGCAAAGTCTGTATTAATAATTCCTGTGTTGGTAATTAAATCAGTAATCCCAGAAACACCATCAAGGAGCATCGTGTCTGCTTTTTTGAAAGCATCAATTATAGAAATATTTTCTTCAAGAACAGATGAAAGCTTATCATTGGGGATAATAACAATTGTGTCAACTTTTTCCCTAAGGGCAATAATGCCTTCTTTTGCTTGCTTTATTCTTCGGTACCCTTCAAAAGAAAATGGCTGGGTAACAATTGCAACCGTTAATGCTCCTTCATCTTTGCATATTTCAGCAACAACTGGAGCAGCACCAGTGCCCGTTCCTCCGCCTTCGCCAGCTGTAATGAATACCATGTCAGCGCCAGCAATAGCTTCTTTAATTTCATCTCTGCTTTGCTGAGCTGCTTCGTAACCAATGTCTGGATCTGCGCCAGCCCCTAATCCACGAGTTAATTCACGGCCAATATCAATTTTGATATTAGCATTGCTTGAAAGCAATTGCTGAGCATCGGTATTGATTGCAATAAATTCAACCCCAGTCAAGCCAGACTCTATCATTCTGTTTAATGCATTTACTCCGCCGCCACCAACGCCGATAACTTTAATAACGGCTGTATTTTGTTTTTGCATAGTAAAATAGAATATCACATATTAACGATATATGCTAACAACATCAGCCTGTTCCCACCTTTGTACAGGCATCTGAACATCACAAAATTCAACATAAGCTTGCTCTGAAGAATAGTATATTCTTGCGTAAGCTTTTTTTGCACCTTCATCATAAACAGGGCACTCGCCACTAGAACAAAAATATAAAGCTTTGTATTGAAATTTATCTCCAACCCAATGAATTGCTTGAACTGGAACAAGAGGTTTGAAGCAATACGGGCAAATTTTTTCGGGGTAATAGAAATCCTCAATCAAACCACCAAGAATATGGCCTTGATTAATCAAATCATAATAGTTATAAATCATCTTCTTCAGGACCTATTTCATAATTTTTATATTTATTGTCACTTTCTTTATAGCTTTGTTTTAAAATAAAAGCAATAATACTGTCAATTGATTTTTGCGCAATTTCAATGCCATCCATTAGTGCACTTAATTCATCCAGGCTCATATCATGATCGTCATCGGGGCTTTGAATAAAAAAAGCCGGAACAAAGGCATTCTCAAACGGGACAGCCTTTATTACAATTGCCATACTAGCAATATCTTCCAGCTCGCTATCTCCATCAAACGCTATAATCCTCATCGTAATCCACCCCACTTTCCGTAATAACTATAATATTATTATACAATAATAGCATATCTCTTGTAAGCCTCTTAAGCATATTAGTCTCTTTAGTTTTATTTTTACCAAAAAAAATACATACGTGATAATCTTTAATTTCATTATTATAAAACATAGAAAAATTTTTATCTTCAATAATTTTTACTTTTTTGTTAAGACTTTGTTTGACAAACAATCTAATAAACTTAGATGTTGATGCTGGTGAGACATATATAAATATTTTTGATTCGCTCAATTCTGGAATGAAATTTGTTAAGTACTTGTAAGGGTTTCCAGTATCACTTAGTAAAAGAACTTTTTTATTTTTTAAAAAGCTGTAGTTATTGTTTGTTAGCATTTTTTAACAACAAAACAATAAAGTTAAAATATAACGATATCCCTAGACTAGAAGCAATTCCTATGTTGTGATCAAAACCACTTTGAATACTGTATTTAAGCAGTAAAGCCATAAACAAGTGATATCCGGTAAAAATTAATAAGTTTCTCATGTTGTACATTCTTGCACACCCCAGGATGAAAATCAAATTTTAAAAAATTTTAATTAAGACTTGAAATTTGCTCTAGCATACTAGTATACTGGCGTGCGACAGCACGCCAAAAAACCAATTAATCATCAAATACTAAGTATGCTAAGTATGCTAAGTATTATCCGTTAACAAGTAAAATCGGTGATATACTTATTTTATGAAAGTCATAGCGATTATAGAATCTGATGATTATAGCGGAGCGGCAATTGTTGATCCGTCTTGGATTACAATCACTAAAGTTAGTGATTTTTATTTAGCCGCAACAAAATGCATGTTTAGTAATATTCCAGTTACTTCAGAAATTTCTGAAGACCAAGCAAATATATTAATTGCAAATGGTGTAAAATGTTTAGACATGAATGAGCCAACAACCCCTGTACAGAATAAGAAACAAAAAAAACAAAAGAAAGATTAACTACAAATGAAAAAAATTAGTTGGTTTACTCCCAGTGCTACAGACATAAGCGGTCTTAATTGGTATTCTCAAGGTTACAGTATTGCTGCTCTTCAATTAATAGCTGCTCTTCGGGAAAAAGAAATTGCAGTTTTTTACAATAAAAATGATATTCCTTACCACATTAATTTTTGCCAGCCTTATTATTATCAATCCAGCAACTATTACAAAGTCGGCTACACGCCATGGGAATCTACAAAGATACCAAATGGTTGGTTATTCAATATGCAAACTCAAGATGAAATTTGGGCTACTTCTAATTTTGTTAAAGAAGTTTATTTAGCCAACAATGTGCATACAAACATTCACGTTATTCCTCACGGCATAAATCCCAGCTTCAAGATAATTGATAGAGAAATTACTGAAACTTTTAATTTCCTTCATGTTGGCGGAGATAGCAAAAGGAAGAATGCACAAATGGCTGTAGATGCCTTTTTGGAATTGTACGAAGGTAATAACGATTTTAAATTAGTTTTGAAGTATAACAATTTTTGTTACGCTGAAGTTTATATGAATGGGAAACTTGTGCCAGCTACACAACATCCTCAGATTATTGGAATAGGTTACGACTTGTCTACTGAAGACTTAGTTGCTTTATATCATAAATGTCATTGCATGGTTTACCCAACAATGGGAGAAGGTTTTGGAATGATTCCGTTTGAAACTATCGCAACAGGTATGCCTACAATCGTGACAAACGAAACAGGCTGCAAAGATTTTGCTCACTATTCAGTACCTTTGGAAGCTTCTTACGGCGATGCATCATGGAACAGTAATTTTTATGGGGAAGACACGGGGCAATGGGCCTACCCAGATTTAGATGTGCTTATTAATCTAATGGAAAATGTTGTTGACCATTATGATGATTTCAAAAAATATACGATTAAATCGGCAAAAATAATTCACAAAGAACAATCTTGGAGCGCCGTTGCTGATAAAGTAATTGCGCGTATTGAATTTTTTGAAAATTCTATCATTAAGTCCTAAGTAACATTAAGTCTTAATATATCGCTATACTGCTAAACTTATTATTCACATTTATTGGAGGATCTATTGTCTATTTTATCAAATGAATTTTTATCGTCATACCAAAAAAAACAAGCCCCTTGGGGTTTTGGAGGCCTTGGCGAAGTTGTTTACATGCGCACATATAGTCGCAAAATTGTAGGCGAAGATCGTAACGAAACGTGGGTTGAAACTTTAGCTCGGGTTATCAATGGTTCTATTGAAATAGGAGTTGAGTTCACACAAGAAGAGGCTGAGGCTTTATTTGACCATATGTTTAATTTGAGGTGCATTGTTGCTGGCAGATCTTTGTGGCAACTAGGAACTCCTCTTGTCCAGCAGTTTTCTGGTACATCTTTGAACAATTGTTTTTTTACAAACATTGAAAAAATTGAAGATTTTGAATTGTTGTTTGATTACTTAATGCTTGGTGGTGGAGTTGGTTATTCAGTAGAAAGATCAAAAATTCACGATTTACCAAAAATAAAACAAGTTGATTATGTTAAATCAGAAAGAACATCGGATGCTGATTTTATTATTCCAGACTCAAGGCAAGGCTGGAGGGAATTGCTCCATAAAGTCTTGGAGTCTTATTTTGTTACGGGCAAATCTTTCACATACTCAACTATTTTAGTTCGTGAGTTTGGAGCACCAGTGAAAACGTTTGGGGGAACAGCTTCTGGCCCTGGGGCTTTGGTTGACGGGATTAATGATATTTGTTCTATATTCAACGAAAGAACAGGAAAGAAACTTCGTTCTATTGATGTATTAGATATCTGCAATATTATCGGCAGGGTTGTTGTCTCAGGTTCTTCTCGCCGTTCTGCACAAATTGCAATTGGTGATCCTGATGATATTTTGTTTTTAAGAGCAAAAAATTGGTCGTCCGGCGATGTTCCTGGCTGGAGAGCAAATAGCAATAATTCAATTTATGCTGATTCCTACGATGAAATTATGCCAGAGTTGTGGAAAGGCTATGATGGTTCGGGAGAGCCATATGGTCTAATCAACAGAAAGCTAGCTAGATCTTATGGAAGATTAGGGGAGAAATCTCCAGACCCATCAATAGATGGCTTTAACCCATGCGCAGAGATTGCTCTTGCAGATGGAGAGTCTTGCAATTTGGCAACAATATTTTTACCAAATGTTGAATCAATAGAACAGTTTAAAGAAATTTCAAAACTTCTTTATATGATTCAAAAACAAGTAACTAGACTTTCTTACCCTTACGAAAAAACAAATACAATTGTTCACAAGAACGCTAGGCTTGGTCAATCAATTACTGGAATACTACAGTGTTCTGAAGAAAAAATTAATTGGCTTTCTGAAGTTTATTCTTATATTAAAGAATATGATAAAAAATATAGTAAAGAAAAAGGTTGGAATAATTCAATTAGATTAACAACAGTTCAGCCATCAGGAACTCTGTCGCTTCTTGCTGGTGTTACGCCAGGCATTCACCCAGCTTTTGCGCAGTACTATATTCGTAGAGTTCGTTTTAGCTCAGTTGACCCTCTGGTTGCTTTGTGCAGAAAACGAGGTTACAAGGTTGTGTGGGATGTTGGTATTGACGGTAGAGAAGACCATACAAAGTACGTTGTTGAATTCCCTTGTGAATCGCCCGAGAATTCTATTCTAGCAAAAAATATGACAGCAATTGATCAACTTGAGTGGGTTAAGAAAATGCAAACAGTCTGGGCAGACAATGCTGTTTCGGTAACTGTTTATTACAAGAAAGAAGAATTGTCTGACATAAAGCAATGGTTAAGTAAGAATTACAATAACGGAATTAAGTCTGTATCGTTCTTGCTACATGTGGACCACAATTTCCTATTACCCCCGTATGAGGAAATAACTAAAGATGAGTATGCCAAGATATTGTCAAAACTAGATTTTTCTGTTGAGATACAACAGATGCCATCCGGTGCAATGTTGGAACTTGATGACTGCTCAACTGGGGCTTGCCCGATTCGTTAGTAACCAAAAATATTCATTTTGAGATAAAAGCGTACACCATTTAACAAAAATCGTGTATAATTGTATTTAAATGGAACTTGACATTATCAAAAACAAAAAAATATGGGTACCACCACGAACTTGGGGTGTTTGCATTTGGGTTTTACCAAACGGTAAAGCTTTAATGGATGCTGATGGCAATGCTTTATCTGCCGAAGGTTTTGTTGATGACTTGAGCATTGAGACTAGAGTTGCTGCGGCTGGTAAATATTGGTCTGGCAGCGATGAAGGTTATGTTGCTTGGATTCATGGCGCAAGGAAAGTTAGTCAATCTGAAAGGGAAGATCAAATAGCAAGAATGAATGATGGTTTAATTCCAGATCCATTTGAAGACGATTTTGATAACTTAAAAAAGAGGTAATATGGAAAAGAAAACGTATTTTGTTGAAGACGAAATAACTACTAATGAAATTGATGACCTGTCTTATTACCCCCAGGATTCTGAGATAGTTATAGACGACCCTTTTACTAAAGTTAGTTTTGACAACCTTTCATTAAGAATGAAAAGAAAAATTAATAAACTTTCAAAAAAATTTGAAGGCGAAGATGGCACAAAGTCTAAATGGATTGACCCATTAATTCTAAACGGTTATACCCTTTACGATGTTGTAACTCCGCCATATGATTTGGATATATTAGCCGGGCTCTATGACTCTAGCGCTATTCACAATGCTTCTATTGCTGCAAGGGTTATGAACACTGTTGGTTTAGGTTTTGAGTTTGTAGAAAATATGAAAGCTAAAAGAAAAATTGAAAAAGCATCTGATGATAACGAAAAAATGTACAGGCTTAGAAAAACTTTTCAAGATGAAAAAGAAAAGTTGGAAGAAATCTTTGAAAATATAAATATTGAAGAGACTTTCCTTGAAACAATGATCAAGATTTGGCAAGATGTTCTAACTATCGGGAACGGTTATATGGAAATTGGCCGTAACAATTCTGGCGGGATTGGTTACATTGGGCACATCCCAGGAACTCTTGTTCGGGTTAGAAGAAAAAGAGATGGTTATGTTCAGATTGCAAACAGCAACAAAATAACAGCGGTTTATTTTAGAAACTATGGGGATAAGGAAACTCCTGACCCAATCAATAATGACCCAATTCCAAACGAGATAATTCACTTTAAAACTTATTCACCAAAAAATACATACTACGGTATTCCATCCGCAGTGTCAGCCGCTTCCGCAATTGTTGGGGACAAGTTTGCTAAAGAGTACAACATTGATTATTTTGAAAACAAAGCAATTCCTCGTTATGCAATTATTCTTAAAGGTGCAAAGCTTAGCAATAAATCAAAACAGGAGTTAATTAATTATTTTAGAAAAGAAGTTAAAGGTCGCAATCACGGAACCTTAGTTATTCCAATTCCTTCTTCTATCGGGTCAGATAGTGATATTAGATTTGAAAAACTAGAAGCGGGAGTACAGGACTCTTCTTTTGACAAATATCGCAAAGGCAACAGGGATGAAATCTTAGTAGCCAACAGAGTCCCCGCACCAAAAGTTGGTGTTTATGATAATGCCAACCTTGCTGTATCTCGTGATGCGGATAAGACTTTTAAAACTCAAGTTATTGGGCCAGATCAAGCTATTATAGAAAAAAGATTAAATAGAATTATTGCTGAATTTACTGACTTGCTTGAGTTCAGGTTTAAGAGAATTGATTTGATTGATGAAGATATTCAATCTAAAATTAATGATAGATATTTAAGAACGGAAATTTTGTCACCAAACGAAGTTCGCTCTACCCTCGGTCTGCCGGAAAGGTCTGACGGAGATGTAGTTTTGCCGTTCCCAACAAAGATTAAGAAAGATCAGCCTGGGCCTGGTGCTCCGGTTGGAAATTCCAATAATATCTCAGCCCAGCCCCGAAACGCTCGTTCCGATACACCGCAAGGTTCTTCGGACCCACGAGCTTCTGGCGATCAGGCGGAGAGAGGTCAAGTACAAGATACCACAGGAGGTTCTCAATGAGTTACGAATCAGGAATTGTTTTTTCAAATACAGCCGCTACAAGCACTAGCGGAACATCGGGAGTTGTTTCTTTAAATACACGTACATCTGGTATTTATTTTTACAACACTCATGCTACAACTAATGCAACTGTAAAATTAAATGGTGGACCACATAAAGTCATTATCCCCGCAAAAGATAGCGGTGGTGGTTATGTGGAAGTTGAAGGTGATTACGCAAGTTTTCAAATTGAAACCGCAGGTGTCACTTTGGCAGTTTATGCGCTTGCATAATTTGCTTGTATTGAAATAATGCAATATACTGTAAAATACTACATATGAACGATTTTAATTTTTCTTTTCCAATTGATATGATTAAGAAGGAGCAACGCCTTATTTCGGGCATTGCTACAGCAGACAATGTTGATAAATCAAACGATGTTGTTGAGTTTGCGGCTTCGGAAATTGCTTTTAAAAACTGGCAAGGCAACATCAGGGAGATGCATGCCCCTATTGCTGTTGGCAAAGCAATTAGTTATAAACCAATTAAGATGCGTGATTCTGAAGGTAAAGAGTATAATGCTATTGAAGTAGAAGCTTATATTTCAAAAGGGGCTGAGGCAACATGGCAGAAAGTCCTTGATGGCACTCTTCGTGCTTTTTCTATTGGTGGAAGGATTATGAAAAAGGAACTCCTTGCAGGGAAAATGCATAACGGAAGACCGATTAATATTATTAAAGAATATGAACTTGGCGAACTCAGTCTGGTTGACAACCCAGCTAACGCTCTTGCCACAATTGATCTCGTAAAGAGAAACATTGAAGGTAATCTTGATTATATCCTTGACCCAGATTTTGAGAAAGCAGATAAGCCTCGGCTCAAAGATCCTAGAGGTGGACTTACTGCTGCTGGTAGGGCTCATTTTAAACAAACAGAAGGTGCTAACTTAAAGCCAGGTGTTAAAGGGCCAGCGAACACTCCTGAAAAAATGCGCCGTAAGGGGTCGTTTTTAACAAGGTTTTTTACAAACCCTTCTGGCCCTATGAAAGATTCCAAAGGTAGACCAACAAGGCTTGCTTTATCAGCAAGAGCTTGGGGTGAACCCGTTCCGCAAAATGCGGAAGATGCTGCTGCATTGGCAGCGAAAGGAAGAAGGTTATTGGAGAGATATGCAAATACTAAAAAAAATGTTTCAGAAAATAATTTTGACAAAAATTTGCTGGATGCCATTTCAGAACTAATGCAAGATCAAGAGTTAATTATTAAAGCAACAAATCTTGTTTCAACACTTCAAAATTTGATGGCAAATGTTGTTGTATTTTATGCATCGGCACATAGAGCGCATTGGAATGTTGAGGGTGTAGACTTTATAGAATACCACGAATTGTTTGCAAACATTTATGAAGATGTTTATGGATCAATTGACCCAATGGCTGAACTTATTAGAAAACTGGGAGCATTCCCCCCATCGCTAGATGAAGGAAATGATATGGCTAGCATTGAAGATGACTCAGCAACTTCTGACTCCAGAGCATTAGCTATTGATTTATATATGAAAAATTATGGTTTGATTATAATGCTTAAAAATGCATTTAATGTTGCAAACGCAGAAAACGAACAAGGTGTTGCTAACTTTATTGCAGAAAGAATTGATATGCATCAAACATGGGACTGGCAATTAACTTCATCATTAAAAGTATCTGGTGTTGAAATCCCATTGCTTGTTGAGGATGGTGATGAAACTAATATAGAAAATGCTGGAGGTGTTGTGAAAGTAGAAAAACCATGTAATTGGGAAAGTAATGTGGATAAGGGATTGCATAATGATGTAAACTATGATAAGGTTATAAATATGGAAAAAACATTGACAGATAATAAGCTATCTTTAATCAAGAAATTTATTAATTGGGTTGTGGATAATTCCGAAGAAAACCTAGGGCTAGAAAAGTCCGATCACGAAACTGAAACTTTAATTGAAGAGGAAGTTAGTGTTGAGCAAGTGGAGGAACCAGAAATGGATATTGAAGTTCTTAAAGAAGCACTTGGTACAGTAATTGATCAAAAGCTAACTGATTTTGCAAAATCTTTCAAAGAGGAAGTAGATGCAAGCGTTTCGGCTAAGATTGAGGAAGTTGCCAAAAGTGTTGAGATTCAGAAAGAAGAGTTGGCTGCAAAGCTAGCTGCAACTGAAGTTGCTCTTGAAGAGCAAACAGCAAAGGTTGAGCAAATTGCTCATGCCGGAGCTATGAAGAAAAGTGTAGATCTTGAAAGTGATGAGGATAGCGATAAGATTGCAAAATCGCAAGCTAAGCCTGAGTCATTTTGGAAAAACGTTTATTTAGACCAAGGACTTATTGAGTCTTTGGGTTATAAGTCATAAGGTAAGGAGGAAATTTACTATGGCAACACAAGAAGAAATTTTAGCAAAAGCTAACGAAGTAACATCTGGGGGCGCAGGCACCAGCATTACTTCTTCACATGGTTTGCTTGCGCCAGCGCAATCAAACAGGTTTATTGATTTCGTAGTTGATCAATCTGTCCTTATGCAAAACTCAAGAGTTGTACGCATGCGTACTCCATCAATGGACATTGACAAGGTGTCTGTTGGTACTCGTATTATGGCAAAGGCAACTGAAATTACAGATGATGGCACAAACGCAGCAGTAACATTTACAAAAGTTACTCTTACAAGCGTTAAGCTTCGTCTTGATTGGTCAATGTCAACTGAGTCGTTGGAAGACAACATTGAAGGAGCTTCGCTTGAAGATCACCTCGCTCAAATTATGGCTCGTCAAACAGCTAACGATTTGGATGATTTGCTAATCAACGGAAACACTTCGTCAAACAACGGCCTTCTTAAGGCACTTGATGGTTTCACCAAGAAAGCTTTGGCTGGCGGAACAACTGTTGATGAAGGTGGAAACAATGTTTCTCGTGCAACATTTGACAGAGTTCTTCGCAACATGCCAAACAAGTACTTGCAACGCCGTAACGAACTAAGATTCTTTACTGGTTCTGCAGTCGTACAAGACGTAGCTTTCAGCCTTCAGAATCCAAACTCGGCAACAGGAGCAACAGCAGGAGCGCCAGCCCCAGCTTCAACTTTTGGTGAGCAAGCATTCTTTAATGGTGCAATTCGGTCAAATGGTGGACTTGGAGCAACAGGATTGTCGCCATACGGCATTCCTTTGGTTGAAGTCCCTTTGATGCCAGAAACAGTTGCTGGTGATTACTCACCAACATCAGGCAGTCATGGTTATGTTGAATTGACATTCCCTAATAACAAAGTTGTTGGTATCCACCGAGATATTACGCTCTATCGTCAATTCAAGCCAAAGACTGATGCAATTGAGTACACACAGTTTATGCGAATTGCAGCTAACGTAGAGAATCTTGATTCATACGTAATTGCAAAGAACGTAAAACTTCGCACACTCTAATTAATAATTAACTTAGTTTAAAAGCGGGGCGTTTAGGCGCTCCGCTTTTAGATTGTAATTGATTTTAACGCAAATACATGATAGGATGTTAAGTATGACAAATAACGAAAACACAATTAAATCAGCAGATGTATCTGCGCCAAAAAAAACACCTGTCAAGAAGGTTGTTAAAGAGAAAGAAAGTATTGATGTATCTCAAAGTGATCCACTTGGAAATATTGTTATTTATTTACAATCGGGTTCTGGCTATATTACGACAAATGGTTTAAAATTTGATAATGAACACAAAATGCATGAACTACCTTACTTGGAAGCCAATTTGTTATTAAGATTAGAAAATTTTAGATTGGCTACTGACGAAGAAAAGGAATTGTATTATAATACTATAGCGGGGTAAAAATAGATGGCTAATAATTTAACAAATGCTGCTGAAAATTTAATACTTGATCATTTCCTGGGAGTTACAAACTATGCTTTTGATAGCACCATTTTTGTAGGCCTTTACACAGTAGCCCCAACTGATAGTACCAGCGGTACCGAAGTTACTGGTGGTTCTTATATCCGCAAAGCTGTTACTTTTTCTGCAGCTTCTGCTGGCGCAACATCAAATACAACAGATATTGATTTTACAGGAATGCCTGCAGCAACAACTGTCGCTATAGCAGTGCACACCGCAGTTACTGCTGGAACAATGTTGATGTACGGAACACTAACAACGAATAAAACTACAGATGCTGGAGACACTTTAAGAATTGCTGCTGGCGATCTTGATATCAGCATTGATTAAGGAGAAACCATGTTGCGAAGAGAATTTAACGGAGCTGTATTACAAACTACATTATCTGCATCGCTGTCTAATTCAGCAGTTTCTTTCGGCGTGGTAGATGGCTCAACTTACCCATCGGGTAGTAACCCTTTCGTGATTGTTCTTGATCGCTCAAATAACTCCGAAGAAAAAGTTCTTATTTCATCAAGGTCTTCAAACACATTTACAGTTGCACAAAGAGGCTACGATGGCACTACTGCTCAAGCTCATAATTCAGGGGCTTCAGTTGATCATGTTCTAGACGCGCTCACACTCCAGGATATGAACACAACTACTTATGATAACGAAGTTTTAATGTGGATGGGGGGTTAAATGGCTAATTTAACACCAAAAAGTTTTTACATAGGGACCAGCTCTACTGGGACTAATGCGTATACTACAGCAAATACTGTTGGCAATTATTCAATTATTAAGAATATTAATCTTTGCAATACAACTAGCTCTAATGCTGTATGTAGTATCCACATTCTCGTAGGTGCCGCTACTCCGGCAGCTAATAATAAAATTATAAGCAATGTTAGTGTATTGTCAAACAATGTTGTTTTCTATAACACATCAGTAGTCATCCCCGCAAATAGCAAATTGCATGTTGATCAAGTAACAGCCAATGCCGTAACATTCATAATTAGCGGTGTTGAGTATGCCTAATCTTACCGGCCAAACATTAGTTGATGTAGCAGTTGTAAGCGGGGCTACTGTCTCAGCAAACCCTCCTGGTTCTGCCTCAATTGGGCAACTATGGTTTGATGAAGATACTGGTAAAACATTTGTTTATTACGATTCTCAATGGATTGAAGTTGGTGCCGGTGCAGGAATCACTTCGGTAACTGTAAGTTCTTCACCTCCAGCATCTCCTGCAGAAGGAAATATGTGGTTTGATTCAGATACTGCACAATCCTTTACTTACTATGATTCACAATGGATTGAGTTGGGTGCAAGCGCAATGGTTGCTCAAGTTCAATCTTCTGCTCCGACAAGTCCAATTGCTGGACAAATTTGGTTTGATTCAGATACTGGTGGTACATATATTTATTATGGAACAAATTGGATTGAAGTTGGTGTTGCTCCATTAAATGCTGTTTTGAATACATATGATGCAAAAGGTGATGTTGTTGTTGGCACTGCAGATAACACTATTTCAAGATTGGCTGTTGGTTCAAACGGAACTGTTCTCACGGCAAACTCTAGTACCGCAACAGGTCTTGCGTGGGCTACACCAACGGTTTATCAAGCAGTGGTAGCGAATGTGTCAGATACAGAAATTGGTTATCTTGACGGAGTAACGAGCGCAATTCAAACGCAACTCAACAACAAACAAGCAGTTGTTGCAAACGTGTCGGATACAGAAATTGGTTATCTTGATGGCGTTTCTTCGGCTATTCAGACACAATTGAATAACAAACAAGCAGTCGTTGCAAACGTATCTGATACAGAGATTGGTTATCTTGACGGAGTTTCCAGCGCAATTCAGACACAATTGAATACAAAAGCATCAACAGGAAAATCTATTGCAATGGCAATAGTTTTTGGCGGTTAAGGAGAAATTATGGCAGCACCAAATATAGTTAACGTAACAACAATTACAGGCAAGACATCTGTTCTTGCTGTAACAACTTCGGCTACTGCCATTGTGACAAACTCTGGATCTAGTGGTCAAGTTTATAAAATTAATGCCTTATATGTTTCTAATGTTGATGGCACAAATAATGCGGATTTGAATGTTGACATATATCGTTCATCTACTGCCTACCATGTTGCTAAAACAGTCGTTGTTCCAGCAGATGCAACTTTGGATGTTATTTCTAAGTCCATTTATTTAGAGGAGGGCGATTCTCTTCGTTTAACAGCAAATGCAAACTCTGATTTAGAAGCAGTTTGTAGTTACGAGATTATTGCCTAATGCGTTTTAACGGCGGGCTTATCGGTGGCAAGAAGGCAGTAAGTACTGCTGCTGCGTCTGGTATTTGGTCTTTAAGTAATATACAAAGAGAACAAGGCGCAAGTAATTGGCCAGGATTGGTTATATTAACTGCTTTTACTTACACTGGTACTTATGAGACTCATGATTTTGGAGGTTATAGGTATGCAGTTCTTACTTCTAGTGGGACATTTACGGCAGCCGCCAATATTGTTGTTGAAGCGACTTCTGCGGGAGGCGGCGGTAGCCCTGGATACGGATGCGCCTATGGCGGTGGAGGCGGTGGAGGCGAATTAGATATTTGGACTAGTTGTTCTTTGACCGCTCCAGTGACTGTCACTATCGGAGCACGAGGCAGTGCCGCCCCTTACGGTGGTGGTTCTGGGCAGGGTGGAACAACATCTTTTGGAAATTTTACTAGTTCTCTCGGTGGCGGTTATGGCAATCAAGCACATGGCGGAACCACTGGTGGTTCGGGCGGCGGCGGCGGTGGTGGCGGTGGTTACAATCAAACCGCTGGTGGCGCGAGTGGTTCTAATACTAACGCTGGTGGTGCTGGTGGTGGTTTTGGTGCTAATAGTTATTACTCTGCAGGAGGAGGGGGAGGTGCTACCTCAGTTGGCGCCGCAGGTATTTCTTCTGGCAATGGTGGCGGCGGCGGTGGTGCAGGTTATTCTTTAGCAACGCTTGACTCAAACTTGACTAGCGCTAATTTCCCTACGGCATTAGCAGGAATGACTGTAATTTGTTCAGGAGGCGGTGGTGCTCTGCAAAAAAATGACGGTCACCCTCCAGTTGGCGGAGGAATAGGTGGAACTGGTGGAGGTAATGGTGCTAGGACGAACGCTGGAGGTAGTACCGTAGCGGGTAATGATGTAACCCCAGCAACTTCATACGGTTCTGGTGGCGGTCATGGATGGCAAAGCAGCACAGCCCTCCAAGGAGTAGGTATGGCTGGGGTAGTTATCGTGAGGTATTCATCATGAGTAGATATGCTTTTTTAACAGATAATGTTGTTACAAACGTAGTAGTTGCTGAAGAATCTCACATAAACAGTTTAGATAATTCTGCCAACTACATACCTTGTATTTTTTGTAATATCGGTGACACTTATGTAGACGGGGTTTTTGTTAGACCAAAGATGTTTGCATCATGGGTTTTAAATAGTGAAAACGAATGGGAAGCACCAACCCCTATGCCAACAGACACTGTTGGACCATATTACTGGGACGAGTCTTTATTGAAGTGGGTATCTAGAGCATGAAACAGTTTGTAGCACTTAGTGGGCTTCCACGCACAGGGTCAACTTTATTGTCGGCTATTTTGTCGCAAAATCCCAAAATACATGCCGAAGGTAATTCTGCTGTTTGCCAACTGATGTGGGATATGCAACAGTCCGTTGTGAATTCTCAGCAAATAAAAGCAAGTAATAAAAATGTTCTTAATGCCTTAGTTGAGCCAATCCCGCACAACTACTACGCCAATGTCACAAAATCAATAATCGTAGATAAATGCCGTTCGTGGACTTTGCAAGCAAACATACAGATTCTTAACCGCTATTTTAGCAATCCACCAAAAGTCATTGTCCTAGTAAGACCCATTGCAGAGATAGTTGCATCTTTCGTTTCTTTACGAAAAGAAAATGGTTGGGCTGACCCAGAGAGTGGATTATTGGAAAATGGTAGTGAACCTATAATGAGGTCACTTGCTGGTGTTGAGTGGGCTAGAAGCAACAACAATGGTGAGTTCATCTTTGTTAATTACGATCAACTTATTACTAATACAGTAGAAACTCTTGAAAGAATATATGAACATTGCGAATGGGAGCCGTTTGCTCATAATTTAGACAACATCGTAAATTTCCATAAAGAAGATGATTCTGTTTACGAACTTATCGGGCAACACGATATACGCCCAACCATTAGTAAACGTATTTTAGATGTAAAATTATCTGATGAATTAGTAAGCAAGTGTGCCCAATTGGATGATTGGGCTATGGGGGGGAATTATTACTTGAAGAATAGTAATATACAATGTAAAATAGATACAAACGGAGGAATATAGATATGGCACATTACGCCTTTATAGACAGCAATAATATAGTTACCGAAGTGATCACTGGCAAAAATGAGGGTGAAGACGGTATTGATTGGGAGGAGTGGTACGGAGAGTTCCGTGGACAAACCTGCAAACGCACATCTTATAACACAATGGGTGGAGTTCACTCTACTGGTGGTACTCCTTACCGCAAAAATTATGCTGGAATTGGATACACATATGATGCCTCAAAAGATGCTTTTTATGCACCAAAACCTTTCCCTTCGTGGACATTGAATGCAACATCATGCCTATGGGAAGCACCAGTTGCTCGCCCAACAGATGACAAAATGTACACATGGAATGAAGCAGAACTCAAGTGGGATGAAATAACTCTGCCGTAATGCCTTTAAGTTTCCCTGGCTCTCCTTCTGTTAATGACACCTACACGGTAGGTCAACGCACATGGACATGGGACGGGTATATCTGGAGTTTGAGCGCAGACACGATTGGGTCAGCAAGTGTTACAAGTAGCGAAATTGCTTCAAGTGCTGTTACAACAGCAAAGATTGCCGATGCTAATGTGACTGCCGCCAAGATTGCTTCTAATGCTGTTACGACAGCCAAGATTCTAGATGCCAATGTCACAACAGCAAAGATTTTGGATGCCAATGTCACAACTGCAAAAGTTGCGGCTAATGCAATAACTCAAGCAAAACTTGCCAGTAATCTTTCAGCAGTTACAGTCACCACAACAGCAAACAGGGATACAGATATTGCTACCCCATTCACTGGTCAACTTGCTATTTTGACGGATACCAGAAAAATCCAACTTTATGATGGAACATCTTGGGTGAATGTGAGTCTTGCACCTCCTGAGACTCCGACTTCGCTAAGTGCTACAGCCCTAAGCACAACATCGGTTTCTATCGCTTTTACTGCAGGTGGAGCGAATGGCTCGCCTATTACAAATTACAAGTACGCTCTTTCTACAAACGGTGGTTCAACTTACGGGTCGTTTACGGCTCTGTCTCCTGAAGACATAACAACACCTATAACTATTTCTGGTTTGACTGCTGGCACTACTTATTACATTAAACTTAAAGCAGTCAACGACATGGGAGATTCGGTTGCTTCTGCTGCTGTTTCAATTTCTACTCTTTCTACTCCTGAAGCTCCGACTTCTTTAAGTGCTGGAAGCATCACGGGCACTACTGTTGCTATCTCATTCACTGCTGGTGCTCAAGGTGGGAGTGCAATTTCTAATTATCAATATGCTTTATCAACAGACAGCGGTTCAACCTATGGTTCCTTCACGGCACTAAGTCCAACAGACGCAACGACACCAATAACAATTACTGGTTTAACTGCTGGTACTGCTTATTATGTAAAAATCAAAGCAGTTAACACAGATGGTGCTGGCACAGCGTCATCTGCAGTATCATTTACAACTGCAATCTCTGTTGACTATCTCGTAGTTGCTGGTGGCGGTGGTGCAACTCACAGTGCTGGCGGCGGTGGCGGTGCTGGCGGTTTGCGTAGCAGTGTCTCAAATACTGGTGGTGGAGGAACTTTAGAATCATCGTTGTCATTATTTCGTAACACAAACTATACAGCCACCGTAGGCGCAGGTGGTTCTGGTGGTTCATATCCGACAACTGGAACTGCGACGAATTCAGTTTTTGCAACAATTACATCTGTCGCTGGTGGTGCTGGTGGTGGCGGTGGTACTAACGGACTTGCTGGTGGTTCGGGCGGTGGTGGTGCTAATAGTTCTGCTTCTATAGGTGGTGCAGGAACAGCAAACCAAGGATTCAAAGGTGGCGATGGTGGTGCATATAGCAATGGGCCAGATTACGCATGTGCTGGTGGCGGTGGTTCTGGTGCTGTTGGGGGCAATGTCGTTAATCCTAATGGCGGTACTGGTGGTGCAGGTGTATCAGTTTCAATGGTAACTGGCACACCAGTTACTTATGCTGCTGGTGGCGGTGGTGGTGGACTTACTGCTGGTGGTGCTGGCGGTGGTGCTGGTGCTGGTGCTGGTAGTACTGGTTCTGGTGGTTCTGCTTCAGCCAATCTTGGCAGTGGCGGCGGCGGCGGCGGTAGTGTGGGTATTGGTGGCGCAGGTGGTAGCGGTATAGTTGTTCTTCGTTATTTAACTTCAGCAGGAACCATAACAATAGGCGCAGGTTTAACAGGTTCCACAGCAACAGATGGTTCTTACAAAGTAACAACACTTACTGCTGGTACTGGAAATGTGAGTTGGGCATAATGGCTGCTATAAATTTTCCTGACTCTCCAGCAAACAATGCCCTCTTTACCTCTGGTGGTAAAACTTGGGAATATGACGGTACTGCTTGGATAATTAAAACCGCAACTGCTTCTATTGCTACAGGAAGTATCACAGACGATAAATTAGCAGCAGATGCTGTTACTACTGTAAAGATTGCAGATGGGGCTATTACAGCCGCCAAAATTGCTGACGGAACTGTTGTTGCCGCAGAAATTGCAAGTAGTGCGATCACAACCGCAAAGATAAATAACTTAGCTGTAACTACAGAAAAGATTGCGGCTGGTGCTGTTACTGCTGCAAAATTGGGTAATGATATTTCCCTTACTCCAGCCGATGGTTCAATTACCCAAGCAAAACTTGGAACAACATTATCTGCAGTAACTGTTACTACAGCCGCAAACAGAGACACTGCTGTTGCCAGTCCTTTTACAGGTCAATTAGTTTTCTTAACCGATACCAAAAAGATTCAAGTTTGGGATGGAACCGCTTGGTTGAATATCACAATGGCTCCACCAGAGCCTCCAACTTCGTTGAGTGCTATTGAAAGCCCAACATCTGCCGCTATTTCATTTACTGCTGGGGCTGCTAATGGTTCGGCTATAACAAATTACAAGTACGCTCTTTCCACAGATGGTGGAGCAACTTTTGGGTCCTTCACGGCTTTAAGCCCTGCAGACTTTACAACACCTGTTACGGTTTCTGGGTTGTCAATGAATACTTCCTATCAAATTAAATTAAAAGCAGTTAATGACTTGGGCGACTCTGTTGCATCATCTGCGGTTTCCTTTACAACCGAAGGTGTTCCAGCCGCACCAACATCACTAAGTGCGTCTAATGTAGGTGGTTTTACAGTTGATATTGCGTTCACTGCTGGGGCTGCTAATGGCGCATCAATTAGTAATTATAAATATGCTGTTTCCACAGACAATGTTACATACAGCGCTTTTGCGGCTTTAAGCCCTGCAGATTTTACAACTCCTGTAACAGTTTCGGGTTTGACACCAAACACATTACAATATGTAAAACTCAAAGCGGTAAACGCCAACGGTGATAGCGCTGCATCATCTGCGGTATCATTCACCACTCTCGCTACTCCGAGTGCTCCAACATCTCTGAGTGCTAGCGGTATTACAGGCACTACTGTTGACATCTCATTCACCGCTGGTGCTCAAGGTGCAAGTGCAATCACCAACTACCAGTATGCTTTGTCCACAAATAGCGGTTCAACCTATGGTTCCTTCACGGCACTAAGTCCAACAGACGCAACGACACCAATAACAATTACTGGTCTGACTGTTAATACTACTTATTACATAAAACTAAAAGCAGTCAGCAGTGTTGGTGCAGGTGCAGAATCTTCGGCAGTTTCTCTTACAACATTAAATCCTGCCTCTACTATTGATTACCTTGTCGTTGCTGGCTCTGGCGGCGGTGGTGGTAGTTATGGTGCCAGTAGCGGAGCAGGAGGATTGCTGCAAGGTTCGGGGATTGCTGCTGGTGCTGGGGCATTTGCAATTCAAGTTGGAGGAGGAGGGGCTTACAATAGTTCTTCTAATGGCACTAATAGTTATTTACAAACATATAGTAATGGGACAATACTGAGTTATGGTGGTGGGTTTGGAGGTCGTTATAACGGCGGTGGTACTGCTGGACAAACTGGTGGTTCTGGTGGTTCTGGTGGCGGAGGTGGCGGTGGTTGGCTGGAAATGGGTGGTGCTGGCGGTAGCCCAGGTGCTGGTACTCCAGGGCAAGGTTATAATGGCGGAGCAGGTACTTCGTTCAGTAGTGGTGGCATTGGTGGCGCAGGCAATGGTGGCGGTGGCGGAGGTGCTGGTGGTGCCGGTGGTGCATCAGAAACTGGTGGCGTTGGTATCACATCATCAATTAACGGAACTTCGCTTATGTACGCAGGTGGCGGTGCAAATGGCGGAGGTCAAAGAGTTAATGGGGGTGGGGGAGTGTGGACCACAGCGGGTTGGTCAGGAATCGTTATTATTCGTTATGCCAATACTTTTGCAGACATCGCAACAATCGGTGCAGGTTTAACCTATACATTCTTAAATACTGGCGGATACAAGATTTATAGTTTCACCGCTGGAACAGGGAACATATCTTTCTGATGTTGCAAAATAACAAACAAAGATTTACTATAGGAGATATATGGCTATAGATTTTCCTAATTCCCCAACAAATAATAATACTTTTAGTGCTGCGGGAAAAACATGGATATATAACGGAACATCTTGGACATTAGTAGGAGCTTCATCTGGTACAGCCGTTGTTTCAACAACAGCACTAGATGGCGGAACCCCTGCAACTATTCAATTTCATGTCATGAGCGCAGTTAACGCTGGTGGCGTATAAAGAAAACATGGTGTAAACTAGGAGGATAATGGCTGTACAAATACAATTCCGAAGAGGCACTGCTGCTGAGTGGACTGCTGCTAATACCGTATTAGCTGAAGGCGAATTAGGCTTAGAAACAGATACCACTTATTACAAGATCGGTAATGGCTCTACCGCTTGGACTTCTTTGGCTTATGGCTCAATCACTGGCACACTTGCTAATAGCTCGGTGACATCAGCCATGATTGTTGACGGGACAATAGTTGCTGGCGATATTGCAAGCAATGCTGTAACTACAGCAAAAATTCTTGACGCTAATGTTACAGCCGCAAAACTTGCTTCAGACGCTGTTACTACAGCAAAAATTTTAGACGCAAATGTGACTGCCGCAAAACTTGCATCAGATGCGGTCACGACAGCAAAGATTTTAGACGCAAATGTTACAGCTGGGAAGCTTGCTGCTACAGCAGTTACCGCTGGATCATACACAACAGCAAATATTACTGTAGATGCTCAAGGTCGTTTAACAGCAGCATCCACAGGTGTTTCTGGCGTTACTAATAATAGTGATCAATTAGTTTTAAGTTCACAGATTTTCGGATAACATAGGAGAAAAATATGGCAACATTTAGCAAAGATATACTATCATCAAGCACAGATGGCAGAGCAATTAAAGTTGTAGCAACCGCTATTGCTTCCAGTCCAACTTTAATCCACACTGGTCCAACTGCCATAACTTCATTTGATGAAGTTTGGATTTACGCACAAAATAACCACAGCGCAGATGTTGCATTACGGATTGGATTTGGTGGGGTATCTGACCCTGATGACATTGTTGAATTCACGGTTAAAACAAAGGCTGGTTTGTATTTAATTATTCCTGGTCTTATTCTTAAAGGTAATGCGACTCCTTTAACAGTTAAAGCATCGGCTGGTACAACTAACGTTATATCTCTGTCAGGATATGTAAACAAAATTACGGCATAAGGTTTAATAATGGCTCGTATTCTTAAAAACATTTCGGGTGGTAAAGCGGTTAGTGGCGGTGCTTTGGCTCCCCGCACTCGTAATGCTAATACAGCAGCAATTGACAGTTATTTTCGTGGTGGTGGCGCTTCCATTGCTGAGTTTTTTGAACTCTTATTAGTTGCTGGTGGCGCTGGCGGTAACGGTGCTAGTCCTAACGGCGGTGGTCCTGGTGGTTCAGCAGGTGGTGTTTATTCATCAATAGCGGGAACAGTAGGCTCTGGTCCTGGTGGAGTTACTAGTGCGCTTAGTGCAGTTGTTGCAGGTGCTACATATACGATCACTGTCGGCGGTTCTGGTACGCCATCAACTGTTGTGTCTCCTGCGATATCAACAATTACTGCTTCAACTGGTACTCCTGTTTTTGGCGGTGGCGGAGGTGGCGGTGATGGTAACTGGTATTGGGGTGGTTATGGTGGTGGTGCAGGTGGTCCAGGTGGTCAAGCATTACCTGTAAACGTATATAATACCGTTCAAGGTGTTTCTATTGGTGGCGGAGGTGCAGGTCGTGCTGGTTACGGAGGTGGCGATGGTGCTACAGGACCTTATCCAGCCTATCTTGGTGCTGGAACTCCTACTCCTGGTTCAGCTAATAGTAGTTATTATCACGGACATGGAGGCGGTGGGCAACAGGCTTTAGTACCGTACCCTGACCAACCTGGTCCTCATCCAGCAGGTCCTGGTGGTTCTGGGGTATGTGTAATTCGTTACCCAACAGCCTTTTCTCTTTTAAGCGAGACAACTGGTTCGCCTAGTTATCAAGAAGTTAATGGTTACCACGTTTATAGGTGGCAAAGTTCAGGAACAGCAAAATGGTAGAACTTCGTTACTTTGCTGAAATTGTAAACAATGTAGTTACTAGAATTATTACGATACATAACTCTTGTTGTTTAAATTCAAATAATGAATTTGATGAAACAATAGGGGAAGCCTTCTGTAAATCTTTAACCGAAAGTAATAATGACTGGCTTGAATGCTCTAACGATGGATCAGTAAGAAAACAGCCATGCGATGTGGGGATGATTTATAATGAAGAAAAAAATGGCTTTCATAGAAGTTCACCAATCCCATCTTGGGTTTTGAATGACTCATGCGTTTGGTGTCCACCCGTACCTATGCCAAGTGGCGTATTGGGATTCCATTGGGATTGGGATGAAGCTAATATAAGATGGGTTAGCGTAGCAAATACACCTTGATATTTAAAAGGTGTTTTTAATGTAAGTATAGTGTATACTAATCCTTATGAGAGGATTTTATGCATAGAAACCCTTTGCAAGTACTGAATGGATTCCCTAATTACTGTATTGTGCGGGATGTATTTTCACTTCAAGAATGTAATTCAATCGTTGATGGGATTACAAGTCAATTACATGTCAATGACGGAAAATTGATGGGTGATACAACTAATAAAAGTATCCGAGATAGCACTGTAAGATGGCTTAATTGTCAGCCAGAAAATAAATGGGTGTTTGATAAAGTGGATGAAATGCTAACAACAGCCAACAAAGAATGGTTTAATTTTAATTTAACAGGGTATACGGGAATGCAATTTACAGAATATGCCGACAGCAACCAGCATTATGATTGGCATACCGATAGAGGTTCTAATAACTTAGATTCACCAAAAACTGAAGCCAATTTAAGAAAACTTTCAACTTCAATAATGTTGTGTCAACAGGAGTACGATTTTGAAGGTGGAGATTTTCAAATTGACGCACCGTTAAGCCCAACCACTTTATATTTAGACAAAGGAGATGCAGTTGTATTCCCTTCATTTGTGTGGCATAGAATAACGCCCGTTTCTAAAGGTGTTAGAAACTCACTCGTTTGCTGGGCTATTGGACCGTCTTTTATATGAAAAATAAAAGTAACTTTGCAACTAAGCAGTATCAGTCAGTACCTAACTTAGTGCCGTTAGATATTTGTAAATTTGCAACTCAAGCACTTATATTTAGTGAAGCCGATTATGTTACGAAACATGGCATGATGAAAAATGAAGATACTCAAGTGGCTGGTTCTCAATCATTTTACGGAAATCCTGTAACTGAGTCATTGTTGGTGATGGTGTTGCCAAAAATTGAAGAAATTGTAGAAGATAAATTGCTGCCCACTTATTCGTATGCACGTATTTATCGGAATAATGCAATCTTAAAACTGCATCGGGATAGACCATCATGTGAGGTTTCCGTAAGTATTCAATTAGCATCAGTTGGTGTTAAAAATCAGGGGGGTTGGGCAATTTCAATGGATGGTAAAAACATACATTTAGGTGATTCTGATGGAGTGGTGTATAACGGCTTAAAAGTTGAACATGGGCGAGACCAGTTAATATGTGAAGAAACTGGGTTTCAAGCACAAGTATTTTTACACTATGTTCGCGCAAATGGAAGATTTTCTAGATTTTGTTTTGACCGAAGGATTGGTCTTGGGATATCATAAAGGTTCCACCCCGATGATAAGAGTTCTTTGGACTTTGCCACTGATTAGGCTAGTCGGGGTGGTCGCTAATAAGTTGCGGTATAAATGTTGCCTAAGTTGCGGTATTGTACCCCTAAACGAGGTTTAAGGCTTACCAAAATGTCTCAGTTCGGATACAATTATTTTCTACCCTAGATGCTTCGGTGTCTAGGTTCAGACCTGTCTCTATCACGGGTCTTTGTTTTTATATTATCAGTTAAGGCTCTAACTGATAATATAGTTTCTAGTATTACTAAAAGCAGTTATACAAAATTGACTCAGTATTTAACCATGGGTTCAAATCTTTGTAGTTTTCTAATCACGAGGGTGTTTTGTTTCTAAGTCCGAGGGCAAACGGTAGTGTATGGGTTGGGCAAATGGCAGTGTCAGTTGTGCGCTCAAAATGATGTTTAACGCTATGATGAGTGCGCCACTGACATTACACTAGTATTCCAAAGTCCGTAGAGAAGTGAAATAGCAGCTTCTCGTATCGCCTTTATGGGCAAAAGTGTTTTTCATTTATCTAAATAACACCATATAACATATAATGTGTAGGTGAAAACATTAACAAAGGTTTGCATATCTTTAATTGCTGTTATTTTAATTATAATGCTTGCCTCTTGTGGATATGACGGTAGATACCGTTATTCATGCCAAGAATATAAGAATTGGGAAAATTCAGAATGTGTACCACCACAGTGTGTTCCGAGCGGGACTTGCACATCTGATCTTATTAAGGAGAAGCCATGATGAAATTATTTACTAAGGAACGGTTTACAGCCGAAGAACTACATGCAAGAATGATATTTACAGTTGCTTTGGTTTTGGCTGCCGTGTTTGCGATTACAGTAATTGGTTTTGTTTACGCACTTATGTTTGTTACTCAGCCAATCGGTCAGCAGTCTCCAAATGATGCCGCTTTTATAGATTTACTTAAAACACTAACCGTATTTCTTACGGGAACCCTCGGTGGTTTGGTTATGGGCAATGGGATGAAATCAAAGAAGCCGGGAGATAAAGAAGAAGTTATCCCAGAAATTACAGGGAAAAAATAATGTACGAGTATCGTGTAAGAAAAGTACTTAAAGTTGTTGATGGAGATACTATTGATGTTGACATTGATTTGGGGTTTAATATTACTTACTACCAGCGAGTTCGTCTTGCTGGTATTGACACTCCAGAGTCTCGGACTACCGATAAGAAAGAAAAAGAGCTTGGCCTTGAAGTCAAAGACAGATTAAAAAAAGCAATTGACGCTGCGACAAAAGTTGTCATTAAAACAGAAAAGCCAGATAGTTCTGAGAAGTATGGTCGTATCCTTGGATGGGTATTTCTTGATGATAATAAAGTATCTATAAACCAGACACTTATTGATGATGGGTTTGCTTGGGGTTATATGGGGGAGACAAAAGTAAAAGATTTTGATGCATTATTAAAAAAACGAAATGAGAAGAAATAATGCGAGTATGGATTGATCAAGACCTATGCACTGGCGATGGACTTTGTGCAGAGATAGCTCCAGATGTGTTCATCATGCTGGAGGATGGGTTGGCGTATGTTCAAGAGAATGGGAAGATATATTCAAAATTGCGAGGCAATCCAGAAGGAGCAAGCGGTCTAGCTTCTTTTGCAGACGAAAGATTAGCTGACGTAATTGAGTCGGCTGAAGAATGCCCAGGTGAATGTATCTTTATAGAAGAGTAATATGAATATGCGCAAAGGGTGGTGGGTAATTATCCCGTCATTGTTTATTTCAGTTCTTGGGTTGTCTTCTACAGTACGGGCAGGATCTTTCCCTAATGCCGGTTTTGAAGATGGAACTTTTACTGGATGGGACAGGGGTGCTCAAACAGGAACTTTAGGTAGCACCATAACTGCCAACGGTAGTGGTGTAACCATATTTACTGGTTCACGAACTTTTACTCACGGTTCAAACAATGCTGTTGGGAGTCCGTCTAGTCAGTATTATGCACCAGCCGTACCTGCGGGTAGTTGGACATTTTCGCCCAGTGGTGGGACAAAGGCTGTTCTTCTTCAGCCCAGAGGTCAACAAACATTTAACCAAGCAGTAAGTGCACTAGGTCTTTCGGCTGGCTCAGTAACAGAAATTAGAAACATACTTACTTCGCAAGCGCAAGCATCTGGTAATGGTGAAGGAACCCCGACAGACGCGGCATGGATAACTCGCGAAGTGGTACTTGAGGCAGGTATCACATACACAATGGCGTGGAACTATGTCGGAACAGATTATGTTCCATACAATGATGGCTCTATTACTTCCCTCACTCCCGTGAATATTCCCGGAACTCCAGGGATAACGGTTAATAACTATACCAAGCCGTATGCGCTTCTTGGGTTTACTAATCCTGGCACTGGTGATTACTCAACTAATTCTTACGGCGCTACTGGCTGGCAAACTTCAACTTATGAAGTTGAAGTAAGCGGTACATACGAACTTGGCTTCGCTTCGTTTAATCTTGATGACACAAGTTTATCTCCAGCCTTAATGGTTGACAGTGAAGTTGGTTCCACTCAGAAATGCGTATCGGGAACATGCACGGCATTTGGTGGGGTTGCACCAAATAATGAAACTGCTCCTACTGTCCCACCTACAACCACTATTTCATCAACAACCACTACTTCATCTACGACTACAACCTCATCTACGACTACGAGTTCATCCACCTCAACAACAACCACAACAATAGGGTCAAGTACAACAACGACATCATCTTCATCTACAACAGTCCTCGTTCAAGAAAACTCCACAACAACATCAATAGCCGAACCAGCAACGACCACAACGCTGACCACCATGACCACCATAGCCATACCGATAGAGCAGACAACAACAACCATTTATATCGCACCTGTCACCACTTCCGTTTCTTTACCCGTGCAAGAACCGGTTGTAATAGTACCCACGGCAACAACAACGACCACTGAAGTAATGCGACCCATTGAAACGACCCTTCCCGTACCAGTATTGACATCAGTGCCAAAAATTGATATACCTCTGATAACAGAAACCACATTAATTTTATTACCTGTAATACCAGATGAAACAATTGTAAAACCAACATATCCACAGACTACCATAAATGTAAGCACCACAGCAACCTCTGTTGCCATGCCAAATACTAGCTTGCCAGACGTTCCTGAGATTGACAAAGTGGACGATATAGTAACCAAAGATTTAAATAAAGAACAACTAAACACGGTCATGGGTGAGGTGTTTAATGACAAAGCTTCTCCTTTAGAGGTGAGCAATGCAGTTACTGAATTATTGACTACCGATCTGACAAAAGAAGAACTCACGGTTGTGTTTAAAAATGTATTTGACGATGACCTGACGGATGAGGGAACTATTTCATTAGTTAAAGAAGTGCTGAAAGGTGAATTAAGTGGTGACGAATTTTCAACGGTTATTAATGCTATCTTTGATGAAGTTGTAACCGACAAAGTTTTAATTGAAACATTCAATGAAGTTTTAAAAACAGAGTTGACTGTTGAGAAATTTAAAGCTGTCGTTGATGCACTTGAATCTACAGTAATTTCCAATCAGCAAGTTGCGCAAGTTGTAACTTTGATTATTCAACAAGAAAGTGGAATTGACGAAAGCCAAGCAACAGAGCTTGCAACAAGTCCTAAAGTTTTGAAAAGTATAAACGCAGAGCAGGCAACGGCAGTGTTTGATGCCGTAGTTTCTAGCAGTGTATCCCCAGCCGATGGGTTAGCCATAGTGAAGGCAGTTCAAGACGCACCTGTTGAAATCAAAAAAGCTTTTGAAGCGGAAATAAATCTATTTGAAGGCGTATTTGATAATTATGTTGCAACCAACTCATCAATTGATACTTCTAGTCGTAGAAGCCTATTGGCAGCAACTGCTGCAATAGCAACAATAGCTGCGAATATGGTCGTTGCTGGTGGAACCTCCACAGGAGGCTCTGGGAGCCCTCAGGGCGGTCCATCTGGGGGTGGAGGCGGTTCTGATGCTAATAAGCATTTTAGAAAAGAAGAAGAGTTGGAGATGTCTGGCGAGATAGCAGGCGGTGGTGAAGATGATGATAGTGATTATGCTAAAAATAGCATTTACAAGTATTATATAAAGGAGGGTTTAGAGATGAAAAAATTTAATTTTATAGGGTTTATAAAAAAACTTTGGGACATAACCGCTGGATTGGCATTTACAATTGCAGGTAGTGTTGTTGTTTATTACACACTTTCTGGACAAACCCAACTTATTGCTTTGTTTTCAACGATAACAGCATGTATAATTCATTATGCACATCAAATATTTAAAAACGATATTGACTGATTTACCTTTAAAGCCGAACAATGTATACTGGTAATTAACACCGATGGGTGTCAGGAGGATGATCAATGTCTAGTTTATTGAATGAGAATAATAAAAAAATGTTAGCGTCTTATGCACGGTCTTGCGTTGGAGCAGGTCTTGCAGTTTACATGACAGGAAACACAAGTCCAAAAGATATCGCAACAGCAGCATTTGCTGGTTTAGTTCCAGTAATTATGCGATGGCTGAATCCAAACGATCCAGCTTTTGGTCGCGGCAAGTAATATTTAAGGAGGATACTACATGAATAAAAAAGTTGAATGGGATATAATTGTTCCGGTAAAATTACCAATTAGTTTAAAAAATGTAGATCCTGGCAAGCTCCACGCATCGCTACTCCGTGATATTCCAAAGGGAGGTAAGTTGCATTACCTCGCTGCGGATGCATGGAATGCGATGGTGGACGCTGCTGAAAAAGATGGTATTGAATTAAAACCGACTTCTGCTGGCGATCTTTATAGAAGTTATGACGCTCAGAAATCTGCGTTTTTGCAAAGGTACCAATTGGAAGCAGTTGTTGGAACAAGTACAAAAACTTTTGAAGGCAAAACTTGGTATCTTAAAAAAGGTATGGCGATGCTCGCTACACCAGGCAAAAGTCAGCACAATCTCGGGTTGGCCATAGATATTCATTCTGCAAGTGAAAAGAAAAGATTAGATTGGCTTATTAAAAATGTTGTTAAGTTTGGATTTTCATGGGAAGTTGTTCCAAGTGAACCATGGCATATTCGCTATACAGAAGGTGATGCTGTACCTCAAGCTGTTAAAGATTGGGTTGCGCTCAACCCAAAATCAAGTAGCCCATTTGGGTCAGCTTCTGAGCAAAAAATTGCAGCAGAAGTTGCACAGAAAACTGCATCTAATTTGGATAAATCAGGTGTTGCTCCGGCTGCACTATCTGTGCTTTCATATCCAAATAAAGGAAAAGATGTTAAAAAATTACAAAATGCTTTAACTCAAAAGGGTTTCCCTGCTGGGTCTGATGGTGATTTTGGAAGGTTGACTGAAAGTATGGTTAAAAAATTTCAAGAAGCGAACCATCTTCCAGCCAACGGCATTGTTGATGCTGAGACATGGGCGGCTTTGCTCTCTTAAGTAATTTGATATAGAATTACATAGAGGTAAACATGGTCGCAGAGCGCAATATTGAAATTTATCAAGGTGACACTTATGTTCATCAACTGTCTTTAAAAGATAGCGCTAATGCTGTTATAAATATTTCATCAAGGTCATATGCTGGTCAAATTAGGAAAAAGAAGTCCTCTGAGGCAATTACAGCAACATTTACATCTACAATAACAGATGGAGCGAATGGTGTTGTTGTGCTTAATTTAACGCCAAGTGTTACGGCAAATATAGCTTCTGGCTCTTATGTCTATGATTTTCAAGAAACCAATGGAGCTGTTGTTACAACCCTTTTAGCAGGGAATGTTGTTGTAACAGCTCAGGTGACAAGATAATGGCTGATTTAACTACAGTCCAGATTTACGCAAACAATATTTCTAATGTTTCTCAAGTTACTAGCACTACTGTGTTAAGTCAAGTTACTAGCACTACTGTGTTAAGTCAAAGTAGTGGTACAATTAATTTAGCAAGTTTAAATCTAGCTACAACCGTTACTGATATTGCAAGAACTGGGGTAGTTGGGGTAAGTGCTTTGGCGGCTAGGGCGGATCACGTTCATAGTGCAGCTAATTTATTAATGGATGGGGGAAATTACTAATGGCAAATACGTTAAGAATTAAAAGAAGGTCATCTGTTGGGTTAGCTGGTGCACCAACAAGTTTAGAGAATGCAGAGTTAGCTTTTAATGAAGCGGACAATATTCTTTATTATGGAACAGGAACTGGTGGAGCCGCAGGAAGTGCTACTTCTGTTATTGCTATTGCTGGTTATGGTGCATACACTACACTGGGCACATCTCAGACTATTACTGGGAATAAAACTTTTTCTGGGACAGTAATTGTCCCGACTCCTTCAGCAAATACTCATGCCGCAACGAAAGTATATGTAGACAATGCAATTAGTGGAGTAACTCTGGGGAATACCGCTGTTACGGCAGCCTCATATGGATCCGCAAGCACTGTTGCTACTTTTACTGTCCAAGCAGATGGGCGTTTGACTGCCGCAGCCAATTCAACAATTTCTATTACAGCAACACAAATCAGTGACAAAGGAACAAACCTTGTGACTGGCTTAACAGGAACTGCTAATGAAATTACTGTGTCAAATTCAGGTGTCGGTGCAGTAACATTAAGTCTCCCATCAAACGTAACTATTTCAAATAATTTAACGGTGACTGGTGATTTGACCGTTAGCGGAAATACAGTAACTCTTAATACATCAACTTTGACTGTTGAAGATAAAAATGTTGTTCTCGCAAATGTTGCGACACCCTCAGATATTACAGCGGATGGAGCTGGTATTACGATTAAAGGCGGAACAGACAAAACACTTAACTGGGTTGACGCAACTGATGCCTGGACATCTTCTGAGCATTTCAATATTGTTGCTGGTAAATCATTTTATATTGGCGGCTCAGCAGTTCTTTCTAACACAACTCTTGCTTCAAGTGTTGTTACATCAAGTCTTACTTCGGTTGGAACAATTGGTACAGGTGTATGGCAAGGTACTGCTATCGGTATTGCTTACGGTGGTACTGGCTCAACATCTGCCGGTAACGCAAGAACCGCATTAGGTCTTGCCATCGGCACAGATGTCCAAGCATTTAGTTCTTTCCTTTCCAATGTTGCTGCAAACAGTGCAACATACGATGGTGGAACTTTTTAATTAAGAGGCAAAATGGCTAATGTTATTAAAATAAAAAATTCTGGTACTGCTTTAAGCGCTCCAGCGTCTTTGGAATATGGTGAGATTGCTATTAACTATGCTGACCAAATCTTATTTTATAAAGATTCTAGCAACGCTATTGTTTCTTTTGACATTAGTGGCGGGGTGGGTGTTTCTGAATTAGATGTTCAGGTTAGCGACCTAGAAGTGTCTTTGGCGATGCAAACCTTCTAGGGCTTAGAAGGCGTTTTCTGTTATAATTAATATACTATGGACGATGTAAAAATTAATACAAGCAAAACGCTTACTTTGACATTGCCTAGCGATCCCACGTCAAATGTTGTCTCTACTAGCCTTTATCACGAATTTGGTTCACTTGTTAGCGGCCCAACTAATGCAACAAGGACTGGCACTGGGGTTTATACAATCACATACGGTCAACAGGCTTCAGGCATTTACACGCTTAACTCAGCAGGCAGACACCGAGCTGATTTTACTTATACGGTAAGCGGTACATCTTACACCCAATCTCAATACATAAATGTATACACCCCTTACTGCGATATAGATACATTTTTTGAGGATCATTCTGAGTTGGAGGATGAATTTTATGATAAATTTGATTCTTACGAAAAAAGAGTTAGGAATATAATTAATACTTTTTGTGGGCAATCATTTGAATTTTATTCAAATAAATATTTTATTTTAAATGGAAATAATAAAAGCACATTGCCTATGCCTTTGCCAATAGTAAATCTCCGTTCAGTAACAATGAATGTCGGTGATGAAGATGAAACATTGATGCATGATTCAACAAATGCTTCAATTAATAATATTGAAAAATCAAGAGAACCGTTTAACTTTCAATCAGCCAACTGGATTCAATTTAGAAATTCTTATTTAGATAGTGTTCAGGTGGTTATTGTTGGTAACAAATTTAATTCTTCAGATGACTATAAAGTTGTAGGCGATTTTGGTTGGCAATTTGTTCCAAACAATATTGAACAAGCAGCGGATCTGCTTTTAACTGACATGATGACTGGAGACTCGGAATACAGAAGGCACGGGATGAAGAGTGTAGACATGGATATTATCAAGTATGAAACGAAAGATTCATTTTATGAATCAACCGGCAATATTGATGCAGATATCTTGCTCATGGATTATACAATTTTCATTATGGATTATGTGGTCTAATAATGTCTCAAGGCACATATTTTCGTTTTACTCATAACGGGGTTGTCTATACCAAGACTATTACAACAAATGCTGCTGGTCAAAAATACCCAACATTTACTAGTGCTGGTGTAATTTATTTCCAATTCCAAACACCCACTCTTTCTTCAACTGGCGGGGAAAAGAGGATTGCTCCATACAACGAGAACATATCTTATTATGAGGCCATAGTCCCATTAAAATATGATGCTTATATGATTTTTGCCAATAGAATTGGTTTGGTTAAAGACAGATACGGGACAGCAATTACTTCTGATGTTTATGAAATTATTGGTATACAGCCTAAATTTTCTTTTTCGGGCAAAAAACATCATAATCTTATTATGCTGAAAAGAGTTGTGGAGCCGCAATGATAAGTATTAAAGTTATAAACAATTTAAAAAATACAATTGATAAGTTAAATAGATTACAACTTGATCAACAGACAGCTATGGCTGAAGCAGCTTCGGCAACTGCACTAAAATTGCAAGAAATAAACCCCGAGTACGCGGTAGTAAACGTGGAAACAAACGGCGATACTTTTGTTATCACCGCCAACCACATTGGTTATACTGATGAAATAAACAATGACGCTAAAGAATTTTTTAAAGAAACTTTTAGGGAATCATTTGTAAATTTAGCTGGGGGTAGATAATGGGTATTAGTGTATACGATGTTAATACAAGGCTGATAGGAGATGCAACATTAATATCTTTGGCGGGAAAAACTATGAGTTTCTTTCCAGTCATCGCTACCAATAGTGAAGCTGCCCCATTTGTCACTTACCTGTACCAGCCCCGAGTTCCCGATGTTGAACAATATTGGCTTAGGTGCGATTATATTAGGTATTCTATTTTTGACACAGACGCATCAAGGCTTTTTGCTATATCTGAAAGAATTATAAATTTATTATCAATAGGTGATCAGATCGCTAAAAGTGGGGGGATTTTACCATCTGAGGTTAGGTCTTTATCTTCTTATATGGTTGGGTCCAGCCTGGCTGCCCCAATAGAGAAAGAAGGCTGGTACAGGATGAACCTTGATTTTAAAATTAAGAATGTTGATTATTAGTGTGATATACTGGGTACTGCACTTAGGTGCCTAGTAGATTGTGTTATAATAAAATATGGTATACACTACAATTACATACATCGGAAAAGAACCAGGCTTCGTGGTGAAGATCTCAGGCAAGGTATACGATTTTGAATGGATGAAGGGTTTAGGTATTGGCAAACGTGAAAACGAGGTCAATATTGATGATTCAAAGAAGATCGCGCAATGGCGCGATAAAAAAGGTCGGAAGATATTCCGACTAGATTAAATCAGGAGGATTTAAAATGGCAGTAACAGTAGCAAATATTGTTGTTGGTGAAGCTACAATTCAGCTTGGCACTAACGCAAATGCAACAACAATCACAGCAATGAATTCGTTTGCAGATATTGGTGCAACAACAAACGGTGTTGAAATTTCGTGGGAACCAGACATTGTTGACATTGAAGTAGATCAGTTTGGCGATGCAGCTAAGTTGATTCAATCAAAAGTTAAGGTTATGTTGAAGACAACCCTTGCAGAAGGAACTTTGACTAACTTGACAACAGCTTGGAACTATGACACAGATGACATCGTAACATCACAAGATGGTGCAAGTACTAAAACTTTTAATTTCGGAACACAATCAGTGTACCCAAATGAGAAGGGTATTCTTGTAACAGGTTCAGCACCTGGCTCAAATGCAACAGCAATCAAGACTCGTAAGTTTTATGCAAAACGTGCGGTTTCAATGGAATCTTCAATGATCTCAATGAAGCGTGCAGAAGCAACAATGTTTACGGTAGGTTTCCGGATTCTTCCAACCATTGCAGACAGTGGTTACGAATACGGCAAGATTGTTGACGCAATCTAATATTTAATAAAAAATATAGTTTGTAAGGCTTGAAGCCCCTACCTAAGATGTGATACACTTATTAGGAAGGGGCTTTTTGCTTCCTCCCAAACAAAAGGAACAGGTGATTAAATTGAGCGATAAGAACAAAGACATTACTGCAGGAACTTCAATTGTTTTTGCTGATGGAGTAACTAGAGTTATTAAACCATTAACAATCAGACATCTTCGTAATTTCATGAAGGCTGTTAAGAATCTTAAGGGTGAAGACAATCTTTCTGATGAAGATATTGACATCATGGTTGAAGCAGCCGGTATTGCATTGGCAACTGTTGACCCTGAATTGTCAAAAGACAAAGATAAGTTAGAAGATGTTTTGGACCTAAGATCATTTGGTGAGCTCATGTCCGCAGCAATGGGTTCAGACCCTTCCTTCTAAGCGAGGATGGTTCTTCTCCGAGCGAACCGTTAGCTTGGCAAGATATACCACTCCTCAAGTATGAATCAGAAATTTTTGTAAAATCAGGTGCTTGGATTAATTTTGAAGAATTAGAATGTTCATTGACTTTAAATGAATTATTCTTGCTCTATCGTGCTTGTGCTAATGAAACTTCTGTTGCGTTAAAAGTTGCTGCTGCCGCACAAGGCGGTGATGTTGACTTTGATGACGATTGGTATGACCCCGCGCCTCCTATTCCTAAAGCTCCTGCTTCAGCAATGGAGATGAAATCTAAAGGTATTTCTGGGTTTGGTATGGGCATGACTACTGAAAACGACAGAAGGGAGGCTTTCCCCGAGATGTATGCTAATGAGTAATTACTTATTGCTTAAATCACTCTATTGTGCGATAATTTATATTGCAAACTATGTCTGACATTCCTGGTGATAATTCCAACGATATCCAGATTACAACTGGTATTGATAACAACCTCGCCCAAGGGGTCGCTCAACTAACCCCTGCCTTAAATAGCTTAGCCGCTCAACTTGTTAAATTATCACAATCCGCAACTAGGAACGTAGATTTATCAAATACTTTAAGCAGAAGTATGGGCTTAAATGTTACCAGTGCTGGTAAATTTAAAGCTGAATTAAGTAAATTAATCAATACCCAAGAGCTTTCTGGCCGGGTAATGAGGCAATCAAAGAACGATGCCGACCAATTAGCCGCATCATATAAGAGATTATCAGCTGCCGCATCTGGGGCATCTGTTCGTTCCTCAGCTCAGTTTGGGCTACAACAAACATCTTCTCATTTGTCAGCTATGACTGCAAATGTCAAATCATTTGACAAAGCTATTCGTGAAGTAAGAATTGAGCATTTTGCAACAAGGATGCAGCAATCAGGGGCGAGATCTCAGCAAGCCGCCTATAATTTTACAAGAAATTTTACTATCCCAATTATTGCTGGGTTTAGGACTGCATTTTTTAACTTTGCTAGATTAGAAACAGAAACTGTTCGTTTAACAAAACTTTTAGGTAACAACTTTGCTTCAGTAGATAAAAGCGTTAGTGGCATGCAGGCATCTTTGCAAAAAAACAGAGAATATGTTGCCGAAATAGGTCTTGAGTTAGATAAAATTACAGCGAAATGGGGAATATCAAGAGTTCTTGTTCAGTCTCTTGCTGGTGATTTTGCTGAATTAGGCATTGTTTCTAAGACTGCTTTGTCTAATCTTGTTATGTACACTGCCGAAGTTGAAAAACTTGGCAACCTTGATATTGGTGATTCTGCTGAATTTGTTAAAACTATGTATCAAACTATTTTGAGGATAAGAAGAGATCTTAAAAAGAGTGTTGATATGTCTAATGAGGCTGTATCTGAAGAAGTTTTAGGTCAACTCAGAGGACAAATAGCAATGTTCAACTTGATTGAAAACCAAACTACTTTGTCTTTAAAAAACATAGCACAGGCTTTCCCTGAAGTAACTGCTGCGGCTACAAGCTTTGGTTTGTCAATGACTGAAGCCGCAGCAATGATTGTGCCTATGGTTGCTGCCGGTTTTCAAGTTGGTGCTTCTGCTAACTCAGTAAAAGTTTCTTTGCAAAGAATGGTTGCAATGACAAAACAAAATACAGAAATACTTGCTGGATTAAATAAAGAACTGGGACCTGGGTTCCAGATTGCAGCTGGTGTTGGCATGGAAGCAATTCAGCAACTTTCTGATGGTTATGATTTATTAAAAAGTAAAAAAGGTGAGCAAGGTGTACTTGAATTATTTAGTCGTCTTTTTGGTGTCCGTCAAGGCCCAAGAATGGAAACTACAGTTCGTCAACTAGCTTCCTTTCAAAATTCAATAGAGTCAACAACAAAAAAAGGCATATTAAGTCTTAAAGAAATGGAGGCAACTGCTAGCGGAATAAAACTAGATACTAGATCGTGGGAAAATATAATAACTAGTCAATTAGAAATAAGCGTTAATAACGAATTAAATGCCGCCGGATTAAAGAGTCAAAATATTCAATTAAAAAAGTACGAAGATCTTTCAAAATTAGCTCGTCTTGCTTCTTTAAGGGGAACTGATGCTGAGATTAAAAGGTCTGACGCAATAAGAAAAGGTCAAATTGCTGCTCAAGATTTGCTTGAAACCCAGAGCGCTGATGCAGGCGGTCCATCGGGTAGAGATTTCATTTCAAGAACCTCAACAGAAGTTGCAAAAGTTCTTTTGGCTCAAGCTTTTGATACAAAAAAACTTGCTGAATCTCAATTGGAATTTGAGTTAAAAATTGCTGGTCAAACCTCAGAAGTAACATACAGGAGAGCTAAAGAATCTTTGATGGGGATGGGCAGAACAATTGTCCCGATCATCAATAGCATATTGACAGGGTTGCTTCCTTCTTTGCAGAAATTACAGCTTTGGTTGTCTAAGAATTCAGAAAAATTTGGAAAATTCTTTGCTGTTGGAGCATTAGCTTTGGCTGGTATCGGCCCTCTCAAAATGTTGTGGAGCACATTAAAAATATTAGTTGGAACATTAACAGGTAGTTTCTTAAAACTATACCAGTTGTTTCAAGTAACTTCTAGTAGTTTCATAACTTTTCAAGAATTATTGATGAACCCAAAACTGCTAAGAGGCAGTAACCCAGTAATCCAATACATGGATGGGTTTTTAATAAGAAAAAATAAATTTGATAAAGCATTAAGAAAGAAATCTGATTATAGTGGTATATCTATAGCAGCAAGAGAGGTTCTTGAAGCTGATGCGGGGGCATCAGGTGCTCCTGTTACAAAAAAAATAATTAAGGGAATAGCGGGGTCAACACCAATTACTGCGTCTACAGCCAGTTTGTTAATTTCAACAGCTGAGCCTTTGTCTAAAGGTGCAAGAGATATTGCTGATAGCGCGGTCTCTGCACAAAAAGCTATATCGGAAGCTATTCGGGAAGGTCTATCCAAAGGCGTTGGTCATTTGTTTACGGGTCCAAATGTTTGGGAGGGGCCAAACTATTGGGTAGGGCCTAACTACGGAGCTGGAGGAGGAATAGGAGGAGGAAAAGGAAAAGGAGGAAAAGACCCTGACACATCAGGGATGAAGGTAACTAAGGCAAAGGCCGCGTCAGATGTTAAAAATGTTGACATTCCTCCTCTTACTATCCCCAACCGCATCAACACTCTTAGTACTCTTACACCAAGTCAGTTTGCTAACGAAACTGCTGTTTTCAAAGCTTTTGCTGATCAAATTAAATCAGAAGAGCTTGCGGCTGCTCAAGAAGCTGTTGCCGCTCAAAATAATAATGCCGTTCAAGCCGCCACTACTTCTCCGTCAAAAGTTCCCGCCGATGTAAAAAACAAAGTTGTAAAACAAGTTAAAAAATCTACTAAGAAAGTTGGAGAAGCGGTTGCTACGACTGTTGGAGATATATCAAAAGTAGCAGTAGAAACTGTTTCTGCTACTGGAACAAACTTATCACAAACAATAGCTACCGTTGCAGCTGAAACTAAAGATAATATTAGTAACTCTGTTGCTGAAAGCACTTCAGCAATTCCTGATTCAAAACCAAAACGAGGGCGGAAGAGAAGGACCGTAGATGTCCCTAACCCTAGTACAGTAACCGCTCCTGTCTCTGATGCTGCTGCTGAAACTGCTGCAACTGTTCAAACTGTTGCTGCTGAAACTGCTGCAACTGTTCAAACTGTTGCTGCTGAAACTGCTGCAACTGTTCAAACTGTTGCTGCTGAAACTGCTGCAACTGTTCAAACTGTTGCTGCTCAAAATTCTTCTGCTATTGATACCGCTGCTTCCGAAACTGCTGCTGCTATTAAAATTTCTGCCGCTGAAACTTCTGCTGCCATTACAATTACTGATGCTCAAACTGCTGCTTCTCAACCCGTAATTCTTCCTGATTCAAAGCCAAAACGAGGGCGGCCTAGAAAAATTCCTACTGGTGGATCAGTAACCGCTCCTGTTTCTAATGCTGCCGCTAATGCTGCTTTAATTGTTGCTGATAGTAAAGCGGGAATTGTAGAAAGTGTTGCAGAAACTAGTAGTCAAGTGAAAAGAGGTGGAACTAGAGGCCGAAATTATAAAAAAGTAATGGTAAGTTGGGCTGACATTATAAAAATGCATGATGATGCAGGGGTCCAAATTGATGAAGAATTAAGATGGTTGTCTCAATCTACTAAAACTTTTGAAATTACTGAAGCAAAGAGGAATAGTATCCAGAAAAATATTATTGAAACAGAAAAGCCATTTATGAGGTTAACAAAAAAAGCACCGTTGCGTGAAGGCTTTGATAGTTCTTTTCAAACAATAGGTGCTATTCCTGGAGCTAAAGGTAGAGTGCGAGCAGCGGGGTCTGGCGCATCTATAGCGGGGCTAGCGTTTGCAGATAGTAAAGAAGCGCAAATTCAGCCCTTCATGGATGCTTTGGCGGAAGAACTTAGAGTTGTTGGTGATAAAACAAAATTAACTTCGTTTTTTGACAATCAAGCAAAGTTTAGGAGTACAGGTCGCAGTAGCGCTGCGAAAGTTAGTAGCTCATTTGATGTTAATGCTGTTACTAAAAGAATAGCTCCAGTAGAAGACCTTTTTAATCTTTTAGCAACTACTGAAGATGATTTGGTTGAAGCAATTCAGGGAATTGATATTCATCAAGGCAATCTTGAATATAATGGTGATCTTGTAAAACGTAATTTTTTGGAGGAAGTAAAGAGTAATAAACCTAAACAAAAAGTTAAAGGGCTACTATCCCTAGCCCTACAAAGAGCCGGAATTGATACTCGTGAATTAACTAGTCAGCATATTGCAATGTCTCAACCTATGTTGATTGATGATGAAGCTCTTGCAAAAAGAGATGATGGTATCATAAGAAAATGGGTTAGATCTATTACGCGAAAATCAAGAGATGGAAAACTTGTTTTAAAAAAGAGTCTTTTTAGTAAGCAAGAACTTGATTATCTTGCCGGAGTGCCAGATTTATCAGCTTTTGATTTGACTGAAAGAGAACTTAAAAGGCTTTCAAACAAATTAAGCAAAATGGGGCCTTCAGCTAGTTTATTACAAGACTATCAAAGAGCAAATCAGCTTCCTGTAACGGATGTATCTAGGGCATCTGATGTAATAAATGCACCTCGCGGTAAAGATGTGGCAAACCCTAAAGCTGGCAAGGATTCTGGGAAACGATCCGCTAGTAATGCGCGGAACATAATCGCAAAGGCGGTTTATGACGAAAAAGAAGATATTAGAATTGCGGCTGCGGCTAAAGAATCTTTAGCTAATCTTTCTCCAGATATTCCGGCGGAAACACCAACTGTTGTTAAACCAAAGAGGGTGCGAGCCCCTCGGATATCTAAAAGTGCAAAAAAAGCGGTTGAAGATATTTCTAAAAAATTACCTAGAAGTTTAAGTGCCGCTTTTAATCCTCAAACTTTTGGTGATTTAATAAATCAACAAATTCAAGCTGTTGAGGATGCATTAACTGATGTTAAAGGAAGATTTAAACTTCCTGCTGCAAAAGCTGGAAACATTTCTTCTAGGATGAGAGCGAAAATTGTAGAATTAACAAAAAATTCTAAATACGCAGTAAATCTTCCAAATTTATTAGCTACACCAATTTCTGAAATTTCTAATGATATTCTTAAAAGCATTGACGGTATGGGGAAAGGGTTAGTTGATGACTTGAGTGAGGGTATTAAGAATAAAAAAACTTTCCTTACACCTGAGGGTGCAGGCGAAAGACAAGTTGCAACAAGGGGCTGGAAAGCAAGAATTGATAGCGCTTTAGATAAAATTAAAAAAAGTAAAGTCACTCCTACCAAGGCTATAACTGATGGGCTTTTATCAAGTGTGTTCCGAGATGCAATGTCGGCTGCAGAAAAAGGCCTGGATGCGGCTGGCGCTGCAGCTGCTGCGGCTACAAGAACAGCGGCGGCAAGTGTCCCTGGAGCTAACCAACCTACAACACCAAGAGTAAGAACTCCCCGAGGCAAAGCATCAATCCCTCTTGACCCAGCAACTATGCTACCACTTAATCCAGATGATCAATTGCAACCAATGAACGTCCGTGCTCCTAAGTCTGTTCCTGTTGTTCAGCCCGCCCTTCCTACTGACGATGTTGCTGCTCAATTAGCCGCAGATAAAGAAGCCGAAGAAAAGAGACTTCTCCGAAATGCCAATGCAAGAGCAAGAAATCGTGCTAAAAAACTCGCCGCTGAAGCTGCCGCTGCTGAATCTGCTGCTAAAATTGCTGATGACAAAGCTGTCGTAGAAGAACTAAGGCGTGTTAGAAGAGTTAACAACAGAGCAAGAAAAGATTTGGGTGCGTCTAGGGTAGCTCAATTAACTAAAGTTTCTGCCGCCCAAGTTGCACCACCAGCTGTTAGTTTACAACAAATAATTGATTCTGCAAAAAACCCTTCTTATGTTGATATGTCTTCTGTTGCTCGGACCATTGACCCTCTTGGCACTTATGCTGATAAGAAAACAGTAAAGCAATCTTTGTCATCTGCTACTAATGCTTTTTCTACAAAAGTAAAATCTTTAACCCAATCTTTGTCGGGTATTCCTGAAAAAATTTCTGCAAAAGGAAAAGGTGTCGCTGCGGCTCTATCATCTGTTGGCTCCAGTATATCGTCTAAAGGTAAATCCTTGGTATCCGCAATTGCTAGTAACTCTGCGGCTTTAACAAAAAGAAAAGTTTCATCTATTGGTCGTTCTTTATTGAGAACTGGTGAAAAAATAGCTATGAGCCCATTTAGTACCGGAGATATCAATTCCCCGATGGGCCTCTCTAAGCGTGGATACCTTGACCTTATAAATAAAGATATGACTGGTGTTCGCGGAGCTAAAGGATTAAGAACAGTGCTCGGAAGCAGAGGAGGTGGGGTATTTAGTGGGGTGTCTGGGTCTGGGATGTCCAGATCCGAATTTGAATCTTTTGGTGAAGGCAGAGTCAGTCAACGAGCTCTAGGCAAAGGCCTTACTGCTAATTTTAATAAAGAAGGAATTATTGAAAGTTTTACAAAAGCTAAAAAAGGTGCTGAAAGCGTAAATATATCTTTAGCAGAAGGTGAAAAGATTCTTAGGCGAAGATTCTTGCCAGCAGTTAATGGGTTGGATAACATATTTAAATCTAAATCAGCATCTAGGTATTTCAAATTATCTACGGTAGGGTTTGGGCCGGGTGCAATTTCTGGGTTTAAAGCAATTAGCAAATATGTAAAAGATATCCCCGATAGTCATGTTAAAGCTACGAGTGCTGTTGAGGCATTAAAAACAAAGTATACTCAATTGGGTAAAACTGCACCAGGAGCAATAAGGAGATCTGCTGCTTACGCAAACTCAATGCTCCCTGTCGGGGACCTCCTTAAAGGTGGAGTATCCAAAATTGCTTCTATATTTACCACAATCATTTCTTTGGTAGTTAAATTTGCTTTCACATTCTTACTTATTGCTCCAATCGTTATTCTTGTTGTAGGTTTGCTTGGTAAAATGAAAGAAGCTGTTGGCCGCAATGGCCCTGCTTTCCAAAACCTGAAAGACGCTTTGAAGAATGTTAAAGACGCTTTTTATGCTCTTGCTCAACCGTTAATAACTTTATTTTTAGGATTTGCTGGCGTTGAGAACAAAATGCTTGGTCTTGGAACCGAGGGAGAAAAGGTTGCAGCAGTGTTTTACATATTCTCTAAAGCTATTAAGAGTGCAACTGAAAAGTTCAAAGCTTTTGCAGAAGGTAAAACCGCTCAGCAGATGATGACTGCTCTTGGCGAAATAACTGTAAGGCTTGTCAATAGATTTATATTACTTGGTGGGGCTATCAAATCTTTGTTTAGTGGTGATAAGGAAGCGGCTGGAAAGAAATTTAAAGCCTTTTTAGTTTCCATACTTTATGAAATTGTTGCGATAGTCCAAATCATGACTTTGGCTTTGTCCAAAGCATTTCAAGGTCTGGGTATTGTTATTGAGCCTGTAATTAAGGGTTTAATGTCAGCTTTCAAGGCTTTCTTTTCGTGGTTAATTTCTGCAACGATAGACGCTTCTAAGTCTATGGGTAAAAGTATCGCCTACGGCTTGGGAGATATGTTGCTGGATGGCATAACTTTAAACAATGGGTCAAAAGTTAAAGATGCTTACTCAGGGATTATAAACCCTATTGCAACAACGATAGGCCCGAAGTTAGGTGTTCCTAATACTATTACTGACTCTTCTGCACCAGCCGCTTCTGCTACCGACAAAGGACTGCTTGATTCAGTGACAGGAATTTCAAAAACAATAGCTGATGGAATATCTGCGGGGATGGGCAAAGGTTCGGAATTCCTCGGTGGTATAAACGAGCAAATTGCTGCTAAATTTAAAGAATTAACAGGCTTTGACATTAACACCCCTATGGTAAACACAATCAAAGGTGGACTTCCTGAAATACAAGCGGCTATTAAGTATGTTACTGCCAAATCAGGTGATGTTGCTACTGCTGGTGGTGAATCTCTTGGTTCAAAAATTGCTCAAGGTATTAAGCAAAAAATGCAAGATGTTAAAAAACAATTTGCCGATCTACTTTATGGCGGCCTTGACTCTCAGGTTGATAAGGTAATTGACAAATATAAATCTGCAATTGATAAACAAAAAGATATTTTTCTTAAAGCTTATGATGATCAAATAGCTGGCCTTGATGCGCTAGAAGAAGCTGAGTCTAGTTTGACAGACAAAATGGAATACGAAATTAATCGTAGAGAGAAGATAAAGAATCGTGAACAAGATTCTGAAAACTATAGAAGAGAAAGAAAACTGGCTGTATATGAAGGCAGGATTGAAGATGTTAGAAGACTTGACCAAGAAGAAGTTAGAGCCTCAGATGATCATAACAAAGAATTAACTGATTTAGATTTGGGTGAGAACAAGAGACTTTCTGCAGAGCAAAGAGAGATTGTAAAAGCGGCAATTAATAAGGAAAAACGATTGCAAGAAAAACGATTTGATTCTTTAATTGAAAATTATTCGGAATTGATTGATAAAATTAAAGAAAAAGGTTTTACGACTCAAGAAGAATTCCAAGCTCTGATGACAGCAATTACTGCTCAAACAGACGCAACAGGCACCGAGATGGCTAAGTCATTTACTGAATCAATGCTGGCGCTACCTGCCGCTATAGCGGCTGTTAGAGACCAATCAATTCCTTTGTTTGCATCTATTGGTACAACAGCCGTTGGTTCAATTGATGATTTAATAAACAAAGCCAAAACGAAATTTGGTCTTGAGGCAGATGTAAATAACCCAAGCTCAATGCTGGGTGCTGCTTGGAAACTTGCAAATGGTTCTTCTGATGCTTTTGCTGCCGCTTTTGATTCTACATTGTATGCTAAATATGTAAATGAAGCTTTTGCTGAAGTTGAAAAAGTTACTAAGAGATTGTTTACCCCTGGTGATCCTTTGAATGTTGCGGAAGCTTGGGAAAATGCTGGCAAATCTGCATTTGCAAAAATACAACAAGAATTGAATAGAGAGTTAATGTTTGATGTAATCATGAAGTCTTTTGCAGACTTTATTACAAAGCTAAAGCCAATAGTTGACAAAGTTGTTGCTCAAACAGAAAAAATGAAATCTGCTTTGGAATCGGTAGGTAAAGTTTCTGCGACTCCGGCACCTGTTCTTAGTGAAGCATGGCAGAAGTCAACAATGGCACAGATGGGCCAATATGCTACACCTACAACTGGCTTAACCAAAGAAAAAGCGGCTGCAGTAGCAGCACAAAGTGAACTGGACAGAGCTAAAGCTACTGCATGGATAGGCACTAATTACCCACTTGATGTTAGTGGTATGTTGGACGCTTTACCTTCTTCTGGTTTGACAAAAAGTGCGCAGTTCCTTGCTCAAAATTGGATAAAACAATATTTGGGCTCTGGTGTTAATCAAACTATCGGCTTAGCCCCATTGCCTATGACCTTTGCGGGCGCTACTAGATATTTTGGTGGTTATATGAAGAAATATAATATGGGCGGAATGACCGCTTATAATCTTGGTTCATACATAGACAAGCCTTCTAATATCGGCGTGCCTGCATTATTGCACGGCGGGGAATATGTAATAAATCATAAAGCTGTTAATAAATTTGGTAAATCAAATCTTGCAGCAATTAATAATCTAAGACATGGTGGGGATTTGCCTGGGTTTGCTTTAGGCGGTTATGTTGGAAACTTAATGAGTAACAGAATGAGTGGTTACGCAAAAGGTGGGAGTATCCTTAGACCTCGCGATAAGGTGAGAAAAATAAATTATTCTAAGCCTAGCGATAATGCACAGGGACCTGACGAAAGCACCATTACGGAAGATGGAGCAGTTATTACTGCAAAAGGAGTACAAGGTGTTGAAACTAATAAAAATATTACTGGATTACAAATATTTCCAAGTAAAAACCACGGTAAATATGTTATTCCTAACATAACCATTAGGTCTGGTAGAAAATATGGTACGCTACTCCACCCTCTTGACTGGGAAGCAATTGCTGATAATGAATCTGGTCAAGATTGGAGAAATAACATAGGTAGGGTTTCTGAAAATAGTGAGGGGGTCCACGTTGGGCCTTTAAATATTAAAAGGGACAATTGGAAAGCTTTTGGGGGTTTGGAGTTTGGTGATTTTAGTCCAGGGAAAATTCCTAGTTTTAAAGATCAAATAAAAGTAGCTGAACGCATGTATACTGGCTGGGGCAACACCGACTGGTCAAAAAAGAAAAGATTTCTTGACGGTTTTGCATCGGTTTATTTAGGCCAAGTAGCTTTTAAACCACTTTCTGAATTAAGAGCATACGATAAAGCACGTGGTTTTGAAAAAGGCGGGTATGTCGGTACTGCTGACGCAATGGAGAGAAGAGCGCTCGGTAAGAGCAACGCTCCAGAAAAATCTTTATTTGGAAGAATGAAAGATAATCCTATGGGGTATGCTAAAGGGTTTGCTAAAGAATTTTTAAGACCAAAAAATCTTTTTCCAATGATTGGTGCTGGAGTCGGAGGTATTTTAGGCTCTATTCTTCCTGGTCCTGGAACTGTCGCTGGCTCTATAGCTGGTGCGACCATTATGGGTGGAGTTGGTGAAGCTACTGAACAAGCTTATGGCAAGTTTGTATCTAAGACTCGTGAGAGTTTTAATGTAGGGAACATTGCTAAAAATGCATTGTTTAGTGGAGTTAGTGATCTTGCTGGAGCTGGTATTGGGAAATTTATATTAAAACCACTTAAAAATTATACTAAACCAATACTTGAAGCCAAATTTCCTGGGGTTGGAACATATCTTGAAGGCCAAATTGCTAGACCATTATTAAATCTTTTTAAGCAACCTGGGCTTAAGGCATTTGATCCTAGCACATTGAATCCGGATAATATTATTGATATGGTACCAAAACAATCCGATTTGCTACCTGCCCTAGGAAGCCCGCCAAAGAGATTAGCGCTCCCTAAGGGTACAGGCCGTACTGTTGTAAAATTTAATGGCCCAGATATGGAAGCTGATGCACCTAACATTCGTCGTGCTTTTTTTGGAGAAGGCGGAGCTTTTGATAAACAAGTTCTTGAACTTTTTGATGAGTTAGATACAATTACATCGGGTACACACAGAAGTTTGCGAACTCCAATCCGAAGAGATCTGTTAAAAGCACAATTGCAAATTAAGGGCTTAATACCTAAATTAACACAAAGCCCGGAAGAATCTTACGCTTATAATAAAATGATAGATGAAATATTGGGTGTTGGAAATAATTACACAGGCACCGCCTCCGCTGGCTACAAAGAGATGTTGGAAAGTCTAGATCTCTCCGCCATGATAGATAATCCATTTTTTAGCCCAGTTGATGACATAGCGTCCAATGTGCCTAGTCAGAAACCACCAATATCTCGTTCTTCTGATCCAAGAGAAATCTTACAATCTTCAGAGGTTTCAGAATTCCAAGCTCTGATGAGAAAGAATGCATCGCAACTTGCTGAAATTATGAGGACTAAAGGAATGGAAGAACTTTCTCTTATGGCTAGTTCTCGCGGCATTAGTTCAGAAAAGAGTGGATGGTTATCAGAGTACATAGAACTGCTCTTGCCAATGAGAAATCAACCACTTGATTTAATTAGGGAGTTTGGGCCAGAATCACCGTGGAAAACCGCCAAGAATCTTCAAAACATATTTGCTATGAAAATAGCAGAACAAATGCGCCTATCGCCAAAGCAACTTGGGCCAGGCGGTTTGAGTGGTGGCGCTCTTGTACCATATAAGCCTTTTCAACCTGGTTCACTTAATTTAAATGAATTAACGCTACAAAGCTCAGCAAACGATCCAGTATTTGCAGGCGCAAGAACATTTGAAATTCCAGGGTTTAATATTGGGAATAAAACATTTAGTTTTGGACACGATATGGGAGTGCAATTTGGGAGTGTTGACCGTGCAGTCAAAAACATAGATTCAAACCCATATGCATTAAGTGGTTCTATGCTGAACTCTGAGCAAGGACGAATGATTGCTCTGCGCTACCATGCAGTAAAAGCATACATAAAAGATCTTGGTAAAGTCCAAATTGGTGATAATTTAATAAATTCTAATGCTCAGGTTGATGCAATGCTTTATGCTGGTTCTCGTGGCGATAGTAACGCTATGGGCATATTTGATAAATTAGCGGATGCGGCTGTAAAACAACTTGAACAAGGAAAAATCAAAAAATTTAATTCCAAAGTGTCGGAAAAAACTTTAGGGGAAGAATTTAGTGCTGATAAATATAGAACACTTTTTAATGTTTCTCGCTACGAAAGTATAGGCAGTATTGATGATATATTGTCAAATTTAGCAATTGTTCATGAAAGAAGCCCGATGTATCCATTTGTTTTAGGCAAGGATGGAAGCTTAACTTTGACACCAAGGCCTAATTCAGCATTCTTTAAGTCTGGTCCTGATATTAATATGGAAACTATTAAGAATATATCAGAACAAATAGGTGTTCCTGTAGAGGAACTACTAACCCGCCCCAATATCCAAGAATCATTAAAGGGCGGTACAGCAAGGTATCAATTTTATCGGCAGGGAATACATTTTGGTATAAATTCATTAGTAGACCCTATAGCCTTTGCCAGAGAACAGCAATTAGGGGAAATAGTTGTTGCTAACTTAAAAAAAGTTATTGACGCAAACCCTGGGGCTTTAGAAAATTTAATGCCAGTTGATACATGGTTTACTGGTCCTTTAACAATTCCAAAAGGTTCGTTTGAAATCTTAAAACCATCTGATTACGAAAGTTTGCTTAATGTTGACCAAATGCTTATGAGGCAAATAAGCGGTAAGAGGCTTGACGCTTTTCCTGGCTACCCAGCACATGGCGTTCTTCCTGAAGACCAACAAACTATGGCTGAAGCAATTAAAAGACATAAAGATAATCTTTTACGCCAGATGATTGTCAGGATGGGTGGTGTTAAGTTTTCTTCTGGTACTGCTAACACCACACCTGAGCAAGACGATTTAATGACATATTTGTCCCGTATCCTCGGGGTCACTAGCCAATTACACAGCAGCACTGGGCATAATATTTTTGAGACAATAGCTGCAGGGGTTTATGACTCTACGGCTTTTGTTAACCGAGGGTTCAACGATATTTCCCCAAATATGAATACTTTATTAAATATGACTCCAAAACATATTGAAAGTTTAATCACTAATAACAGAAGTGGTTATATTGGAGAAACAACTAAGGGCAAATATGAAGGCATTGCCGCATTGATGGCTCTAATGGGCGGCGGTGCTGCTGGGGCTGGCGCTATTTATAATCTCAACAATAAAAAAATGCCTAAATTCAAGAAAGGTGGTTATGTTGGCTATGCCAATGGGGGAGCAGTGCCTGCAGTTCTTCATGGCGGAGAATATGTTCTTAACGCCAAATCTGTTGCAAAAATTGGGGTTCCTCAACTTCAAGCAATGAACGCAATGAAATTTGAAACACCAAATGTTAAATACAATACACCGTCCCCTCAAATCGCAAATTACCCAACAGGTCAGGTATCTTCTTCAACAAGCAATGTAAACATATATGTTGATAACTTCATTGGCGAACCGGAATGGTTTAAGGGGATGATGTCTCAATACAATACAAAAATTTTGCCTGGAAAACAGAAATCTGCTGGTCTTGAAAATAGAGTGATTTCAACATATACTGGCTTAAATGGTGGAAGATAATGTCAATACAACACATTATTACTTTAAATGGCAACGAGATAACTGAACATAATCGGAAACTATCTATTTCCGAAGAGTTAAGTGTTAGTGATATTGATTTGTCCAATGGAAGTCGCAGAAGGTTCTATCGTAACAATAAGAAAACTTTTAATTTAAATTGGTCATATTTGCCAAGTTTAGAAGGCAAAACTGTTGATTCAAGAAAAGGGCAAGTATTTTTAAGCACTTTAGCAAATACTGTATCTAATGTTTTAGTAACTATACAAACAGATCCCAGTGGGCAATATGAAGGGATATATTGCTTTATTGATTCATATAGTGAAAAACTATTAAGAAGAGATTACGCTACTCAATGCGCTTATTACGATGTCTCTATGACATTGACGGAGCGATAATATGGCTTTTAGTCATTTTGGTATAACAGAACCTCTTAATAGTGGTTACGATTTCTATACAGCTGATGCCGCAATAAACATAGAAGCATCATTGTCGGCAAGCTTGACTGTTGCTGATACCGATGTTCTCAGGATATTAATTGCATCGGCAGATATTTCCGGGTCTTTAAGTGTTTCTGCGAGTGTAATAAAGATTGCAAAAGCAGAAATTGTAATAACAAATATTTTGACAACCACTCTTGATGCTGTCTTTGAAAGACAAGATGGAGATGTGGTGATGTCTGCAAATGTTAGTGTTGCATGCAATGCAACAAAGATATCTTATGCGGGACAGGATGCTTTAGTAAATGTATCTAGTTCCGAATTGACTGTTAATATTCTTAGGATAGCAATTGCTAGCGCGTCTATTAGCCCATCACTATCTGTAGACCAAGTTCCTTTCCTTAAAATATCTAAGGCTAATTCGGATATAAGTGCAAACGCAACTGTTTCGTCTAATGCTTCAAGAATAGCATTTATTGCTGCGGCTTTTTCATCTCATCTTGATTTGTCAATTGCTGGAAAATTGTTCTTGATGACAATAAGAATAAATGTTTTAAATAACCTTAGCGTCCTTGGTTCAATGATTAGGTACTCTGCCAATACTAGCGTTGGGCAGGATACTAGTCTAATTAGAAATTATATATTAATTGATAATAAAGCTATAACTAACCACAACAGAGATTTCGGGACATCAATTGAGCCAATATTTATTGAAAATAAAAATTGGGACAACTATAAATCAAGATATTATAAATCCACTGCTAGAGGTGGGAGAAGAACTTTTGATATTTCCTGGTCATATTTGCCAAATTCCAAAAATGCAACAGTTGATGGTAATGAAGGCAGGGATGTCATATCATCAATAGCTAAAGATCCAGACTACCATGTTTTAAAAATTTCAAATATGGACGCAGTAGGGACTACTCCAGACACAGAAACAAGTTATAATGTATTAGTGAAAAGTTACAGCGAAACTTTAGTCAGAAGGGATTTTTCTTCCAATACATACTATTGGGATTGTCAGCTAACTTTAGAGGAGGTTTAATGTTAATTAGGGGATTATACAATAAACCAATTTCTAACACATTCATTGAGAAAACAACATCAATTGCCCAAAGAGTAAAACCGCTTGTAATAATTGACTGGCTTGATAGTCGCCATATTGAGAAATCAGGTAACACCGAAGTTGCTTCAAGCAATTATGCATTTTCAGATGTATCTGACCAAACCGTTATAGACGAAGCTTATGGATTGTTGTCATTGAATACAACTTCAATGGGCCCACCGATTGTTAGAGCCGCCAGGTCTTTATCTGACAAAGAGATTTTGTTTAATAAATCCAGAAGATCAAGTTTTTATTTTACGCCAAATGAATCAATAAACGGAATTGAGAGAGAATCTTTCACATGGGCAGTGGCTGGGGCTAAAGATATAAACGGGAATATAATAACATCAAATGGAAACTGGCATTGTTTACCAAGTGACAAAGACGATAATTTGGAATTCGGGTTTTGGTCGTCAGTAAAAAGTACAGAGTATTTGCATGCCACCAAGAATGGTTACGAATTCACGACACCAGTAACTTTGACATATTTGTTTACAGCCAGAGCGGTAAATCTTGTTAAGGTTATAACATCTGAACATTATGGACAAATTAAATCATATAACCTCAAAGCATACAGAAATACATCAACTTTAGTTTTTGATCAAGATGGTGAAATAGCTGAAGATAATTATTTCTATAATCATTTCTTAGAGGGAATAACCAATAGCGATATTAATAAAATTCTATTAACTATTTACACTACTAAAAATAAATTAGATTATGCAAGAGTCCAAGAAGTTGCCCCAATATACCAAGTTGATATGTCCGACTATTTGATAAATGCAAATGTGTCAAAAGTTAGAGATATCCACGAGACAAGTTTACCGATTGCAGGCGGTGGTGCTTCAACAGCTCAAGTCTCTTTTGACAATACACAAAAAGATTTCAACTTGTTTAATAGTGCGTCAACTTTTGGGAAATACATGAAAAAAGATTTGCGCACGTATATTTATGCTGGTTGGCAGATAAAGAAATCAAACAGTTCTGAAGTGTCAACAACTCTTGTTAGTTCTATAAATGCAAGTGCTAATTCATTGTCAGTAGGCGGGACTATTGATTTTCCTGACGGTGGAGGCGCTAATGATTTTGTGGTCATTGTTGACAAAGATACTGTGTCTAGGGAGTACATGCTTTGTTCAAAGTCCGGTTCAGAAACATTATCAGTTACCGAAAGAGGTTACGGTGGGACTATCGCAAGAGCTCATAGCTCAGGCGCTTCTGTAACTTTTGATACTTACGAATATGTACCATATGGCGTTTTTTATGTTGACGAATGGCAGGCAGCTTCTTCATCAATGGTAGTTGACGCAACAATGAGTGATTGGCAAAAATATAGTAATGAGAAAACTGTTACTAAAGGGTTTATGATGCAGAATGCAATTATTGCTGAATCAGTTAAGCAATTGTTGATGAAAGTTAATTTTCCAAAATCTCAAATAAAATACTTGTCGCAGCCTTCTGAATCTTTCACAAGAAATGGGGCTATTCTCCATTTGGCTTTTGACGAAAATGTTGTTGACAGGGAAAATGCAACTAGGACAATTTCAAGTTCCCTTAGGGCTAGGTTTGTGGAGATAGTGAGCAAATCTTTTGAGGAATATAGTTTGAAAGATGTAATGCTAGATGCAAACGATAAAGATTTAAGCGTTCTAGAGCTGGCCTTAGATATAAAAGATTACTTTACTCCATCGTTAACAACAACATCATCTTTGATTTCTACGCAAGACCAAGGGTCTTCTGTAGCATTAAATTTTACAACGGGGTCTTTCACTAAACCAGATGGCAGTTCTGTCGTTGAATCATACAATGGAGTTTTTGATGGCTACTATGTTCCTACATCTTCGGGTTTGCAAAGATTATTAATTCTAATAAATAGAGGTGGTGTCAAAGTATACCTAGATAAGATTTTAATAATAAATAACTGGTACATTGTTGAATCAGGTACTAATTCTACAGTAACCATCCAGTCAGCGGAGTATAACCTTACTGCTGGTAGAGCATACGAGTTAAGAATAGAATTCTTTACAGATGCAAAGCAAACCAACACTCCATTTCAAATTAAATTAAAAAAGAATGACGGATCTTTGGATTGGGTATATTCTAATCAAACATACACAATGGTTGCTCTAGACAAAGTTGGAAGTAAAGCTAATCAATCTTATTTAACATTTAATAGCGGAACTGGGCGATGGGCAGTTGCCAGCGCTCAAAACTCTATAGATAGAGCTGGGCGAAGGAATAATGCTATATACCGAGGCACTCCTGTGTTGGCGCAAGAAAGCGGAGTCGTGTCTGATACTGATAGTAAAAGCATTTTGTTGGCTTCAAATTCTTATTTAAGAATCCCTTACGATGTTTCTTATAACCGTTTTTATACAAGTCAAAGTGATTTTTCAATTTTAACATATATAAAATTTAGCGCAAACTCTTTCTCTGGCACTGGAGAGTTTATTAGCAATTGGAATAACTCTTCGTCAAATTCCGGGTTTGAGTTGTTTTATAATTCGTCAGCCAGTGGTTTAAAGATAGTGACATCAAGTGGTGTTCAGACTGTTTCATCAAATACGGCTATCTCTAATTCTTCTTTCACATTAATGACATTTACACTAAAGGGTTCATCTTTAAAATATTACATAAATGGCGCTTTGGTGAATACAGTAACCATATCGGGTACTCCAATTTCTTATGCAAATAAAGACCTTACAATTGGTGGTCGTGGATCTAGTTACGCTAGCGGGGCAGAAGTCGCCCCGGCATCTTTCAGGGAGATGTACATTGACCAGTTTGCTATTTTTAATAAAGCTTTAAGTGCTGAAGATGTACTGACTTCTTATATTGAAACTAAGATCCAGCCAATACAGAAATTCCCTTTTGCTTATGGTAATGATAAGACGGTTAAGAACATTATTGATGATGTAAGCCTAGCCGACCTGGGGCGATTGTATATTGATGAAAATCAAAATGCAAGGTACGAGCATTATTATCGTTTTTTTGAATCAACAATTGATCAACACGCAAACGTTCAGCAAATTTTTTCTGATTCAACAAATATCTTAGATGCTTCATACAATGTTCAATTGCATGTCAACAAGATCACTGTAAAACTTAAAGGGCAAGTTAGTAACTTGGTAGGGAAACAGTCTTTATGGCGTGCAGATAGTCCAACATCTTTGGCAACAACTTTACTAACATCAAACATAACTTCTACTTCTAACTCTATTCAAGTAACAACTACGGACAAGCCCAAGTATCCTAAATCTGGCTTTCTGAAAATTGACAATGAAATTGTAAAGTATAGCAACACAACTAGTAATGCTTTCTTGGCTGTTGAGAGGGCCCAATTTGATACAGTTGCTGCCGCGCATACTGCTAATGCAAAAGTAAGAGAGACATTAAAATTTGATGTTAGGTTTGATAAGACACCGGCTTTTCGGGTTGAAAACCCTTATATTAGTAATGTTGTTGATGTTATCCCTGCATTAATTGAGATTATTAAGTACGAGCCTACTCACTATGGGGCTAAGTTAATTATTGCAGCATCTAATTCAACATCTGCTGGTGATTTAGTTTATGTAGAAGGGGAAAATCTTAAAGATAATAGTAAATCTTTTGCTTCAATTGCTGGTGTGCCTGTAATATTGCAAGAAACAAAGGGTGAAATCCAGGAAAAAACCGCTACTTTATCCGACAACATAAGAAAATATGGCCTTAAAGAGATGATCATTGAAAATGAATTCATCACCAGCCTAGAGCAAGCCCAATCTATTGCTGATTTCATTATATCTAAGATGAGTGAACCAGTCCCTATTGTAGAGTTATCAATACTTCCGAACCCCAGAGTGCAATTAGGAGATAGAGTTAAGATATCTTCACTGCAATCTTTTGATATAATTAATGGAGAGTATTGGGTGATAAGCACAGAATGCCAGTTCACTCAGTCTCCTAGCCAGAAAGTGGTTTTAAGGAAGGTCGTGTAATGCCTAGCTCAAGTGGGATACCTGAAAGTTCAATAGTTTTTTTTACTGGCGGTCATGATCATGATGGTATTTCTTCGGGGTTAATTAAAACTAACCAATATTCAATATATGATTGGGAAATTGGCGTTACTGTTGGCAATGGCCAAAGAGGGCAAAAACAAAGTGAAAATGCTGCTGGCTTTAGATTGCTTATTGATTCTATTGTCAAAGAAACGACACTTGGTCCTGCTGGTATTAGGTTATCTCCTAACACAATCACTGGGCTACATATTGCGTCTAACACAATTACGGCTAATGAATTGAGCGCAAATATCGTTCTTGTTAATAATGTAATTAGAAGTAATAATTTTGATGGGGGCGTTGCAGCCAATGGCACAATTACATCGGGTGGAACTGTTGGGTGGGCAATTTCTGGTGATGGCACAGCTATTTTGGATATAGCTTATATCCGTGGTTCAATACAGGCAGATAGTCTTTACATTAATGCTTTAAATTATTGGCAATCAAATGGCATATTTAGTGTTGGCGCAGCAAACAATATTTTATTTTATAATGGGACAGATTTGGAATTAACTGGCAAAGTTACAGCGACATCTGGCCAAATTGCTGGTTGGGTTATTGATGCAGATAACCTGGAAACCGGCGGTAATTATGATGGGTCAATGATAATTGGACAGTTTGCAGAAACTAACGGTGGCGGTGGTGTAAAGATTGAAGGCGCAGCTGATGGTAATAATGATTTCGGTACAGCCTATTTGACTGGTGAAGAATTATATTTCACAGACACTGTTACTAACAATGAATTATATGTTCGCTCTACAGGTATTGAATACGCTCTCAGCAATCAAATATGGCAATTTTATGAGAGCGGTGGTGCTTTATATGCTGTTGTTGATGGTACGGAGTACTGTCTTTCTCTTTGTGGTTCTGCGCCAGCTCCAGTAGGGGTATCTCCAGTTACAGTAGTAGGCACTACAGTAGTAGGCACTACAGTAGTAGGCACTACAGTAGTAGGCACTACAGTAGTAGGCACTACAGTAGTAGGCCCAGTTACGGTAGTAGTAGGCCCAGTTACGGTAGTAGTAGGTGGTGGTGGATGTCCGCCAGAACGCGATTGCGCTGGAATATGTTGTCCAGAAGGTCAACTTTGCTTTACCGTTAAAGGTCAGAGTTATTGTATATGAAATTAAAAATTGAAAATGGCAGAAAATTGTGTTAATCTTTAAAATACTATGAAACAAGAAATAAACAAAAATTTAAATAGTTATAAAACAAAACAAGATGATAGTAACAACTCTATTACAAAATGGTTATTGAAAAATGGCTGGATGCAAGAAGTTGATATTATCAATTCACAAAGGAGCAATGATTTAATTTATGAGCAATAATAGTGAAAATAAAATTTGGGAAGAAATAACTTCAACTTTAGAAGTTGATCATTTTCATGACTGGTTTCAAATAGAAAATCTTTTTGGCGAATTTGGCGAACCAGGTTTTACTCAAATAGATAAAGTATTAAATCAGCCAAATAAAAGTTTGAATGTAACATTTACTCTCTATAGAAATGAAAATGGTAAATTAGTTGGAATTAATGGTTTTTATATTGACAACAATATTCAAAAACCATTTACATTCATGGTACATCCAGACTATCTTCGTACTGGGATTGGCACAAAAATTGCAGATTTTATAACAAAACAATTTGCAGAAAAAAATAATCGTGAATTTGATTATGAACAAAGCTGGAGAGATGTCTCCACCACCGAGTCTGCGGTAAAGTTTGCGAATAAATATGCAAAACAACAATATGACAAAATAAATAATTTAAAAAATGAGGGATGATGTCTGCATACGAAGAATATAAGATAAAAATGAAAGCTGCTAGGCCTTGGGATCTTTTAAATAGTGATAATTATGCAGATGAAAAAATATCATCAACTAGATATGAAATATGTTTATCTTGCCCTGAATTAATTAATTTAACAAAACAATGTAAACAATGTGGTTGTGTAATGCCATTAAAAACTAAATTAATTAACGCATCATGTCCTCTTTCTAAATGGTGACTATTCTTGCTCCAGGAATAAATGTTTATTCCATGGATATTGATAAATCAAAAAACTATTATGAAACTTTAAAAGATTATTCTGAGCCGTTTTTGACATTAGGCTCAATTGTAGGGGGGAATCCTGAAGAAGGTTATCATTCTGTAATTGATGTACACATAAGAAATTGCAAAATATTTTCTACTGATAGATTAAATGCTTGTCATGAATCAGACCCTTTAAGGATAATGATTGTTGATGCTCAGGAAGAGATGGACAAATTTGTTAATCTTTTTCGTTCAGAATATCAAGCTTCAGCAGTATCAAGGAATCATGATTTGATTTTTATGAGATATGAACAAGGTGAATTTTTTAAATATCACAATGACGATTCAGCTGCTCACCCTCGTACATTTTCCGCTATTATGTATTTTAATGATGATTATGAAGGAGGGGAGTTAGAGTTTAAATATTTTAATATTAAGTATTCTCCAAAAATAGGAGATTGTGTTGTTTTTTCAGCAGCTTTCCCTTATATGCATCGCGTTAATGAAATCACCAAAGGCACTCGGTATGCGGCTGTTAATTGGTATAAATACATCTAAATGAGGTATAATAGGTAAATGGCTTACGAAAACTACTCCTTTGTGTCTTGGTCTGATGGCACTCCTATAACTGGTGAAAGACTGGCTCAAATGTCTATGAACATGGAACAGATCAGGGATGCTAACGATAACAAACCGGCTGGTATTATTAAATATATTGAGCTCACATCTGGCGGTATTGCCAATGTTGTCTCTACAAATAGCCAAATAATTCAATTAACCAACCCGCAGGACGGAGTTGATTCTCGCGTTTCTGTCGCTGCTAATAGATATATCAAAGTTACTTGCAATTTTCCTGGGTTTACAATTCAAGGGAAAGGTGCTGAGGACTCAACTTTATTTTTAAAAATATATCAAGTAGCAACCAGCTTTGATGCTGCTGTTGCTAAAAGTATTTGGGAATTTTCCCCTCCTCCTTTTTCTTTTTATAATACTGCATCCAACTCTGCAACAACAACAACTTCAGTAAGAGGCGATTACTCAACTATTGGTGATGGCACATATTCTTATGTTTTTGCAAATGGAGCCGCACAAACACAGCTATCTTTTTCAGTTGTTGTCTACAGAGCTTTCGGAACATCGGGGGCAACAAATGCTCCTCAAGTATCAGTTGTCCCAACTGCTACGGAAAAACTTCAATTGTATGTTGAAGATGTTGGCGGTGGAACTTAAAATAATGGCCCTCGCATCTCAGAGGAAAGATATAGAATGGAAAGAGAAATCTATATCTGGTGAAATGAACCCAAATTATGGCGGTGGCAAGTATACAGATGATAAAGGCTATATCCGTGTGTTAGATCAAAATCATCCTTTTAATATTAAAGGATATGTTTATGAACATAGGTTTGTTATGGAGAAATATTTTAATCGCATCCTCCAGCCATGGGAAACTGTTCATCATGTTAATGAGATAAAGACAGACAATCGTGTGCAGAATTTATTTTTGTGTACTCATTCAGAGCACAGTGCGCTTCATAGAGAAGGGCGAAAGCCTACCGTTGAACATCGGGAAAAAATGCGACAAACCATGAGGAAAAAAAATAAAGATATTCGTGATAATGCAAAAGAAAAAAATAAAATTATTAGTAATAAGGTGGATTTACTGTAGAGATAGTGTAATATATACCTTATGAAAATATGTGAAACTGAAGGTTGCTCATTAAAGTTTGAGCCAAAAACTGCAAATCAAAAATTTGCAGACAAAGAGTGCCGAAGATCAATAGATGCCAGTGGGCTTTGCAAATACAGAAGAGACAATGGGCTCTTTGATGCTAAAGCAAATCCGGTAACTGGGGATCTGCCAAAAAATGATACTGAGCTAAAAGTTGCTTACAGCAGATTGTTGCAAGAGTACACTAAAATCAAAACAAAAAATGATGATTTAGTTGACGCTGTATACAGGGCAGTCAGGGAAGATATTTCTGATAGTAAAAGTAAACCAATCCCCAAGCCTAAATTTAAAAAGAGTAAAGGCTCTGAGGAAGTTGCAGTAGCGGTTATAGCTGACTGGCAGTTGGCAAAAATTACACCAGATTACAATTCACAAGTCTGTGAAGAGAGAATATATAAATTTGGTCAGAAGATAATTGACCTAACAAATATTCAGAGATTAGATCACCCAGTAAGGGAATTGAGAATTTGGGCTTTGGGTGATATTATTGAGGGTGAATTAATCTTTCCAGGCCAATCATTCTTAATTGATGGCGGTTTGTATAGGCAAATCACTGTTGATGGGCCAAGAATTATGAAGAATTTTATCAATATGATGTTGGAAAATTTTGAAAAAATTACTTTTGTTGGAGTAATAGGTAATCATGGTTCTATTGGCGGTAGAGCTAGAAGAGATCATGACCCTGAAACCAATGGGGATAGGATGCTTTATCGGATTACTCAGCTTATGTTTGAAAAAGAAAAAAGAATTCAATTCAACATTCCCGATGGTCGTGGCGAAAGGCATTGGTATGCCATTGATAAGATAGGTAATTACAGCAGTATGTTGTGCCATGGTGATCAATTCGGTAGTCTTTCTTCGTTCTATTCTTTTCAGAAAAAAGCATATGGTTGGAAAATTGGGGCTATTGAAGAGGATTTTGATGATATCTTTATTGGTCATTTTCATACCCCAACCAAGATGACATTCAATACTGTTCAATTAAGAATTTCAGGTAGCCCCGAATCTGTCAATACATATGCTGCCGAAGTTCTTGCAGCATCTGGAAGGCCTTCGCAGACTTTGCTGTTTGTTCACCCTGAGAAAGGTATTGTTACCGCTGAGTATAATTGTTGGTTAAACTAATATGGCTAAAGTTTATATTTTAAATAATTTTCGTTGTCAAAAATGTGGGGGGTTAAAGTACGTTGGAGACCCATATTATGCTATGCAAAGATACTGGGTAGATATAACTTGCGTTAGGTGTTCGCATAGTTCAGATATTGAATTAAGAAAATTAAATAGAATACTTAGCGCTCTTGGCTTTAAAGAAGTTAATGGCTCAAGCCCTGCTCAAAATTACTCTAAACAAAAACAATAAAATTCTATGATTACAAATAAAATAATTTCTAATAAATTTTATAAATTTGGCGATGATATCATTAAAGTTGTTAAGATTTTAAAATCTCAAAATAAATTGGTTATGATTAATTTATCAAATATGGAAGAATCCAATATGCCGTTAGAGCAAGCTGATTTGATTCTCCACAGGATTTATACTATTGGAGAAGTATCTAAGATTGTTAACAAAAGACCTGATACTATTCGGAAGTATGAAAAGAACAATTTAATACCTCAAAGTAAAAAATTTGGTGATAATTGTTTAAGTTATAAAAATTGGAGATACTATGACACACAGGATGTGTATGATATGGTATCATTCTTTTCTGGGCGAACCCCAGGGAGACCTATTAATAATAAGACAGTAAAGCAAAGAATAATATCCATTGAACAACAAGTTAAAATGAGGAGAAATTAATATGGTAAAGGCAAACGATGGCAATGTAGAAGTTTGGGCTTCTATTGGTATTACTAAAAATCTTGGCAATTATGAATCATTACGCCTTGATGCTGGTGCAAAAATGACATGTTCATCTATTGAAGATGATGAAGCATGGAAGAAACTTTGGCAATCAGTTGACGCTCAAATTGAAGCAAAATTGCAAGAACTTGACGCTGAAAAGCAATAATGAAAAATAATTGGATGGATTTTGCACTCTGTTCAGATGATAAATATAGTGAGAAATGGCTTTCTTACAATATTGATGATATCAATTATGCAAAATCTGTATGTAAAAAATGTACCGTAAGGCTAGAGTGTATTAATTCTGCTATATCGGAAGATTTTTACGGTGTTAATGCAGGAATTTCGGAATATGATTACAAACTTATAACTTGGAAGAAAGCAGGAAAAGAGAATGACTCTAACTGGTCAAGGAATGATAGAACACTTCAGAAAGTGTTGCGAAAAGCAAAATAAGTTATTTATACCAGATTCACCACGTCAGGAAGCAATTGCGGACGCTTTAGCAAAATTCTATAATTCAGATATTTTGCTAAAAGCTTGCGATTTGTTTATTAAATCAAACAATGGGCCATTCATTATTTTTGATTTTGCTGTTCAATCTAAAACTTATGCCGATAAGATACAATTTGATAGTAAATCAACTGAGAAGTTTAAAGATGTTGTCCAGCAAACTAAATTACGAATGGAGTCAGAGTGAATTACGAGATCAGGTTAATTAATAGTATTGTTGAAACAAACAATTATGTTTCAGCAGTAAATGGTGGTGTTGAAAATGTTTTTAAGGAATATCGTGATATTTGGAATTTTGTTGTAAATCATTATGACACTCACAAGAAAGTCCCATCTAAAGAAACAATTAAGCAGCATTACCCTGACTTTGAGTTTATCTCAACTCCAGAGCCAGTAGAATATTACATAGATGAAGCCAAAAGGGAATCTTTGTCATATCAGACAAGAAGCATTGTTTCTAAAGCTCACAATTTAATTTCAGAACTTGGCCCAAGAGAAGCTCTTTCGTATTTAATGGAAGAAACATCAAAGGTTTACAAGTTTGCTTCAAGCCTTAAAGATACTGACTTGGTTGGGGATTGGCGAGAAAGGTTTGATGACTTAACCGAAAGATCAAAAAACCATAAAGAAATTCAAGGCATACCTAGCGGTATAAAAGTTATAGACAAGGTGTTTGGTGGTTGGCAGGCTGGAGACTTTGTAGTTTTGCTAGGTTGGACTGGCGTTGGCAAATCATTTATCGCAAGACTATTTGCGGTTAATGCTTGGAAAGCTGGTTATAGGCCAATGATTATTTCGCTAGAAATGAATAAGCAACAAGAAGGTCAAAGATTAGACACATTATTAAATAATGGTGAAGGACACTTTACAAATACTGATTTAATAAAAGCAAACGCAAACATCCTTGACACTTATGAAAAATGGGCTGATGCAACATTTGCTGGTAAGCAATCAATTTATTTGATTACATCGGAAGGGATTGAAACAGCCGATCAAAACATGGTTCAGGCTAAGATTGATCAGTATCATCCTGACATGGTAATTCTTGATTATCACGGCTTGTTTGATGATAGTTCGGGGTCTAAAACAGAAACAGAAAAGGCTAAGAATTTATCTAAAGCCTTTAAGAGAATTGCTGTTAGAAACTCTATTCCGATCATAGATGTTGCTGCTGTTACGATGGCAGAGGGTCATTCGGAAAGACCTCCTGAGTTAGAAGAGGTTGCGTGGAGTAAGCAATTAGCTTATGATGCCGATTTAGTTTTAGCAATTCATAGAGAACCTAATTCCGATTTATTTCAAGTAGTTTCTAGAAAAGTAAGAAGAGCTACGCAATTTGGTTTTTATTTAAGATGGAATTTGGAAACTGGGAAATGGGAAGAAGAGTGGGATATCTAATGTCTAATAAAATTACAGGGCAAGCAGCCGATGTTGAAACAATCAGTAAATTGAGGCCTTGGATGGAGGATGAAGCCCGAGCAAAGTATGGTTATGTTGGTAAAACTAAATTGTTTACCGATTACGATAAAGACAAACAAACATTTTTCTTTTCCATAGAGTTTTATGAATCTTGAAAAAGAGATTAAAGATTTATTTTTAACTCACAATATTTATGTCAGCTCAAGCACTAGTGAGGAGATAAATGTATTTTGCCCATTTCATAAGAATAGCAATAGTGCTGCTATGTATATCAATATTAACACCGGTTTATGGCAATGCTTTAATCCTAGTTGCGCAAAGAAAGGTAATTTTAGGCAATTATATTTTGGCGTTACTGGGAAACCTTATGGTAAATCTTTCCGCATAGACTCTTTATCTTTAGATAAAGAATTGAACAAGTATAAAGATGAGTATGTTGTTGATAATTCTTTAAATATTGAAGATATTGCAATAGATTACAGCGCAGACATTAACCTGTTGAAGACAATAACAGAAAGAGGTTTATCTGTAGAAACATTGAAATATTTTGAAATTGGTTATTCAAAAGAAAAAGATAGAGTTGTCATCCCTGTTAGATCTGCAACTTATGAACTTGTGGGGTTTATTGGCAGGGCAGTTGTTGACACTCAGCAACCACGATATCTTTATAACAAAGGGTTCAAAAGAGCGAATTATTTATTTAATCTACAGAATGCAAAGCTACACAGTGATGTTATAATTGTAGAGGGCAGTATTGACGCAATGTTTGTTCATCAAGCAGGCTTCAGTAATGTCGTATCAAGTCTTGGTGCCGCAATCCCTAAAAGTCAGATAAATTTGTTGAAGAAATATTTTGACAAAATTATTATTTTTTCTGACAATGATATGGCTGGAAATGCCATGCGGGATGGTATCATAGAGCAATGCTTAGGAAAAGATATTTCCATAGCAAAAGTTTCGGAAGGGTTGAAAGACCCTGGCGAAATGAATACAGAACAAATACAAAACGCGATAAAATTCGCAAATAAAAATATATAAGGAGACATTATGTCATTTACATCAATCAAAACATTAAAAGACCTTGAAAAGGCAGTAGCAGAGAAAGGAGGAAAAGCAGGAGCGAAGAAGTTCTTTACAGTTACCGCAGGGCAATCGTATAGAATTAGATTCCGTCAAGAGTTAACAGAAGATTCTAAGAATTTTAACTCAGAAATTGGAACAGGAATTACAGTGCCAGTTGTTACTTCGGTAATTAATTGGAAATGGAAAGTTGCATCAACTTCAGGTATGGAGAAATTCAATTACCGTTGTTGGGCAACGGAGCAGTCAGTCGTTGATAAAGCATGGAAGCCAAAACCGCATTTGCTGATCAACATTGCTGTTGAGATGGAGCCAGGTGTTTGGGAGCCAAGAGTCTTGGATACAACATTCAATCAGCGCCATATTGGTCTCACATTGCTTGAATACGCTAAAGAATTTGGGACAATTACCGATAGATATTACAAGTACGCTAGAACAGGCACAGGGGCATCAGACACTAATTATAGTTTGATTCCTTTGGATGCAGCTCCTGAGAACCAAGCAATTAAGGATATGCCGCTTCATCAACTTGATTCGGTTTATAAATTATTGCCATACGAACAACAGGAAGCATTTTTGACTACAGGCGAAGTCAAAGACAGTTGGTAAAATAATCTAGGGATTCGTCCCTTGGTTAGGGTTATTAGCTCAATGGTCAGAGCAGGGTGCTCATAACGCCTTGGTTGTTGGTTCAATTCCAACATAACCCACTATGAAAAAAAATATTGTATTAGATTTAGATGGAGTGATTGCGGATATTGATACGTCAATATTTGACTACTTGCGTTACGATTGCGGAGTAGATGAAGATTATTCAGAATGGCTTACATCTGACACAAAAGACCCGGAGGCTATAAAGTTATTTTCCAATCCAGTTTTTTGGAAGAATATAAAGCCATTTGAGGATGCTTGGCATAAGTGTAATGAGTGGTTCAGTAAGGATATTGACATTTTCATTGTTACAGCAAGGAATAAAGAGGGTGCGGCTACCGCTACTCAAAAATGGCTTGATGAATGGGAAATTGGGCATAACAAAATTTATTTTTCTAATTTTGGCAAGAAGATTGACATCATTAAAGAACTCAATCCAATGTTTGTTGTTGAGGATAATCATAAAGAAATAGAAATTTTAGAAAAATCCGGTATAAAGTGTTATCTTAGAAAAGCATGGTATAATAAAAAATATTGGACAACATTGGATAGCGTAGATTCACTACACGACATTAGATTGGATTAAAAGGTGACAGATTTTGTACACTTACATTGTCATTCAGAGTACTCATTGCTTGATGGGATGTCAACGCCAGACGAAATAGCCAAGATTACCAGCACAAACGGACAAGTTGCCGCAGCTATTACCGATCATGGGACTATGGGAGGCGTACTCAAATTCCAGAATGCTTGCATCAAACACCAAGTTAAACCTTTATTTGGTATTGAGTCGTACTTTGTCCCATCTGTAAGCGCCGATGTTGAGGATAAATCGGAAAGGTTCCATCTAATACTTTTGGCAAAGAATGATGAGGGGTTAAAGAAGTTATTTAAGATTAATGAGATTGCTTGGAATAAGAATTTCTATTATAAGCCTAGAATGGACTTTGACCTACTTGAAGATTTGGTTGATAACGATATAGTTGCTCTTTCAGGGTGCATGGCAAGTGCAATCTCTAAAGCAATTACGTCTGGCAATACAGCAAGGGCTGAAGAATTGTCGGAAAGATTTATTAAGATATTTAAAGATGACTTTTACTACGAAGTACAGGCTTGGAACCCAAAAGAGCTTAATGATGGTATTTTTGATTTGGCTAAAGCTTTCGGGAGAAAGGTTGTTGCTACGGCAGACTGTCATTTCCCATCACATAAGGATAAAGGATGCGAAGAGATTCTATTGATGGTGTCTCAATATACGGGATTGTCTCCAGCCGATCAGCGCTATGCAAAAGACCACGCACATATTGCTAATGATATGTCTTTAGACTTAGTGGCGAAAATCAATAATATGTATCCTAATAGGCATCTTAGGTTTGATGAGATTAATCCGTATGTGGCTCATGTTGATGAGGTGGCTTCGTGGTTTTGTGATGCTGGGTACGATAGGGTTGATATTCTTGAAAATACTTTGGAAGTGGCGGAGAAGTGTACCGCTCGTATACACAAGCATAAGAATTTGCTTCCAAAGTATCTCAAGAATCTTGATTCGGATGATTATCTGGGGGAGATTTGTCGGTTTAAGCTTGATGGTTTTGCTTTTGGCCCTGAGTATCAGGAGCGTTTGTCTGAGGAGCTGGGTATTATTAAACAGCTCGGTTTTGCGGATTATTTTTTGGTTGTTTGGGATTTGGTTAAGTGGGCTGACGCCAATGGTATTGGTCGGGGGACTGGGCGTGGTTCTGTTGGTGGTAGTTTGATGGCGTTTTTGCTTGAGATTACGGATGTTGATCCGATTAAATACAATCTTTTGTTTGCGCGTTTTATAAACCCCGAACGAAATGATTATCCTGATATTGATTTGGATTTTGAAGATAAACGGCGTGAGGAAGTTCGTGAGTATTTGGCGAAGCGTTGGGGTGAGGATAAGGTTGCGGCGATTTCTATTTATGGTGAGTTTAAGCCAAAGTCTGCTGTGAAGGATGTTGCTCGTGTGTTGCAAGTTCCGTTTGCCGAAATTAATGCGATTACTCCGTATTTTGAAACTATTGATGAGTTGAAGAAAACTGATAAGGGCAAGATTTTTACGAAGAAGTATCCTGAGATTACCAATATTGCTGAACGGTTGCAAGACCGTATTCGTAATGCTGGGGTTCATGCTGCTGGTATGGTTGTTTCGGCGTTGCCACTTAACGAGGTTTGTCCTGTTGAGTCCCGAAAGGATTCCCAAGGGTCGGAACGAACGATGGTTTCTGCTTTTGATATGGTTGACGCTGAGGCTGTAGGACTTATTAAAATAGACATTTTGGGCCTAAAGACCGTATCTGTGATTAAAGACTGCTTAGCGAGCATTCAGAAGCGTTACGGGCTAGATGTGAAGCAGGCTTCATTGGGCCTTGATGACCCAAAAGTGTTTGAAAACTTTAATAATATCAATACTGTCGGTGTGTTCCAAACTGATGCTGCTGCCTATCGCAATTTGATTGAGCGTATGGGTATTAGTAATTTTAATGATTTGGTTGTGTCCAATGCTCTTGTTCGTCCTGGCGCTTTGTTATCGCAGGGTCAAAGATATATTGATTGCAAGAAAGGCACTACCAAACCTCGCTATCCTAATGAGATTGTTAAACCTATTTTGGAGGAGACTTTTGGTACTGTTATTTTCCAAGAACAGTTGATGCAAATGGCTGTGTTGTTGGCTGATTTTACTTGGTCAGAGGCCGACTCTTTGAGAAAGATCATTGGTAAGAAAAGAGATGCTGCCGGTTTTGATAAATATAAGAGCAAGTTTGTTAACAATAAGTTTTTGACAACTGCCCAGTCAGAAAAGATTTGGGCTGAGTTTGAAATGTCGGCTTTGTATATGTTTAACAAATCTCACGCTGTTGCTTACTCTATGATGTCGTATCAGACAATGTGGTTGAAAGTTCATTACCCGTTGGAATTTTTGTTAGCGTTGCTCTTCAATGAATCTGCCAGCGATAAAATTACTGCATACCTTATGGAAGCTCAAAGGCTTGGGTTAACGATTTACCCACCAGATATTAATAAGTCTGATGAGTTCTTTTCTATCTCCACACCCGATGAACCATTGGGTATTAGATTTGGGTTAACAAATATTGCAACTTGTGGTGCTGCTGCTATCAAAGAAATATTCAATAAGAGACCATTCCATTCTTTTGAAGAGTTTAGCAATAAATGTAGTAAATCTGCTGTTAAAGCTCCGTTAAGAGAAAACCTTGACAAAGTTGGGGCTTTTGTTTCACTTGGGTATATTTCCCAATACGATCATACAAAATACTTTTTACCAATTTTAGGATTTCCTATTAAGGCTAATGAGCATGTAACTGAGATAGACGAATTTGTTGAGAACGCTTCTGATTTTCACGAAATCAATTCGGGTCTTACTTTAATCAAAGCAGTTGTTAGGTCAACCAAGAAAGCTAATAACTATCTTAGAATAGAATTTGAAGACCACTCTGGCTCTTGCACTGTGTTTGGCGAAAGAAATACTGAAGTTGCTCAACGAGATTACCTTTATATCCTGATCGGTGATAGAACCTTGCACGCTTACTGTGATGTATACGAAGCCGAGAATTCTAAACTTTGGAATATCATGATGTTAAAGAAAAAAGGTGAAAACCACGAATACTCTTGGCTCTACAAACATGACATTGGATTTGTTACAGACCCAAAAACTTTGATGTATATTTTTAATATTAGAATATTTACAACATCTAAAGGTAAAGAAATGGCAAGTGTTTATTGCTGGGATGGTCGGCAATTCTTTAAGATAGTAATTTTTGCCAATGTCCTTAAAGGTGTAAAGAGCAGGCTAAAAGAGAATAGTTGGTATGCTGTTCGGTTGTCTCGTATTGAAGATAAAAATTCTTTAACCCGATTAGACTCATATAAGCTTGAATATTCTGATAAAATTATTAGTGTGGAAGAATATATTGAAAAAAAGAATTTAAAAAAGGAAAATTATGAGCAGCATAGTTTGGTCTGACAATCAAATACCTAAGTTTAGTGAAGGCTACGGGTATACCCCCGATTGCCTTTGGGAGCATATTGGCCCAAGCGGTTTACCAATTAGGCGTAACAAGCCATCTATGCCTGATGAGATAGGCAGATTGCAGGCAAATGTTCCGGGGATTGGCTACTTTCAAAGAGGGCACTTTGCTGATGAGATTATCATAAACCATTCGGTTCCAGATATGTTTGTTAAATCTAATAAATATGCAATCGGATATACATTTTGGGAAACAAATAGGCTGCCTGTTGACTGGGTTGAAAGATGTAATGAGATGGATGAGGTTTGGACAACTACTCATGCTATGAGGGATGTCTTTATAAATTCCGGTATTACTAAACCAGTATATGAATTTAAATTAGGGGTTGACCCAAAAATTTATTTCCCTAAAAAAAGAACTCCTCACAACCAGTTTACATTTTTGTCAGTGGGCTCTCCGGCAACCCGCAAAAACTCTCAAATGTCTGTTAACGCTTTCTTAAAAGTTTTTGAGGGTAATGATAATTATAGACTTATTTACAAATCTAATGGCCCTCCAGATGCCAGGATATGGACACACGGGATGATCGGACCAGTTGAGCACCCTCAAATTGAAGTGATTGATTATGAGGTATCTCATGAAGATCTTGCTGCCATATATGATAGATCTGATTGCTTACTATTTCCGACAAGCGGTGAAGGCTGGGGCAACATCCCATTTCAAGGAATAGCCAAAGGCATTCCAACAATTTGCACAAATGTTTTAGCATGCACAGATTTTGCTCATATGTCTGTACCTTTAGATTTTGTTTGGGGAACTAAAAATATGTCTGGAAGATATTCTAATGCTGGGCAATGGGGCGAGCCGGATTTTGATGATCTATGTGATAAAATGTTATATGTAGCTAATAATTACGAAGAAGTTTCTGATAAAACGTATCAAAGTGCTGAATTTATTAATCAGAATATGACTTGGGAAAAAGTTTCTCAAAAATATATTGCTAGGTGTTGGGAAATTCTAAAAGAGACAGGGAACTAATGAAGATACATTATTTAAGTTGTCATTCAATTCTTGAATATGACGAAGTGCAATTACTGACGGATTTAGGGCATGATGTGTTTTCTAATGGTGCATATATTGATCCTCGTGGTCATATAACTTTACCAAGACCATCAATTAAAGGCGCTATTTATCATGAGGATTATGCAAAGCTATCAATTGATTTTGCTAAAACAAATCTCCCACCAGAATTAATTGACCCATTTGACGTGATAATAGTAATGCATTCACCAGATGTGATTATTCAAAATTGGGACAGGATAAAGCATAAGACTGTTATCTGGAGAACTATCGGGCAGTCAACAACTGATGTTGAATCATATTTAGAGCCAATGCGCAGGGAAGGTTTAAAGATTATTAGATACTCTCCGAATGAAAGAAGGCTCCCCAATTATATTGGCGAAGATGTTTTGATTAGGTTCTATAAAGATGAAGATGAGTTTAGTGGATGGGTCGGTTCTGATGGTGTTATTTCTTTTGCTCAAAGCCTTAAAGGTCGCAGAACACACTGCCATTATGAAGAAGTAAGTCGTGTTGTTGGTAAGTATGACGGTAAAATTTATGGACCAGGCAATGATGATTTAGGAAGCCTAAATGGTGGTTCAATTTCTTATGATATGCAAATTAAAAAAATGCAAGAATCTAGGGCAATGATTTATGGAGGCACAGCCCCGGCTTCATACACTTTATCTTTTATTGAAGCACTAATGATGGGTTTACCAATAGTTGCAATAAGCAAAGACCTCGCAAATATTATTTATGATTTTGATTTTTACGAGGTTGACGAGATATTATCTAAAATCGGTGGTCTTGTTTGTGATAATGTTGAACAAATGTTTGAAAAAACAGAAATTTTATTAAACGATATTGATTTTGCAAAAGAAATTAGCAAAAAACAAAGAAACTTGGCAATTGAAATGTTTGGTAAAAAGAAAATAATTAAACAATGGGAGGAATTTTTAAATGGAAATTAAAACAATAACTGAGCAGCTTCGTGATCTTGATGGTCAGCTAGTAATACATAATGAAGGCGAATGGCATGGTGGTGTAGGGGTTAGTGACTATAGCTCCTTTAATGATGCTGGAGTGGAGTGTGAGGTTGGTGAGTTTCTCTATAGCTTTATGCGGTTGATTAAACCAAATTTTGTTCTTGAAACAGGGACTCATCAAGGGGTTAGTTCTTCATACATGGGTCTTGCATTTAAAAATAATGGGTTTGGTATTTTAGATACTCATGAATTTGCTAAAGAAACATACGATATTGCTAACGCTAGATTTAATAGATTAGGACTAACAGAACAAATTTTCTCACATCTTGGTGATGTTGGTGATTTAGTTTTAACTAAGCATTATGATTTTATATTTTTAGATACAGAGCCTCAAACTAGATTTGCAGAAATGGTTAAATTTTATCCAAACTTAAAGGATGGCGGGTATTTGTTTATTCACGATCTTCACAGGAACATGCATCAAATTAATAATGAAGAACATGGATTTGCCTGGCCTTATGGAGAAATACCTAAAGAGATGACTGATTTGGTTTTAAATAAAAAACTTGTTCCATTTCATTTTGAAACTCCAAGAGGTTTGACAATGTTTTATAAGCCAATGAAATCAGATTATAATTGGTTGTAATAAAGATCATAAAAAATTATGAGTGAAGCTAATGTTTTTTGTGATTTTCATCATCACTCTTTGCTAAGGTCTTTTGTTTTATTGTTTGAAAATCGTTTTAATTGGAATGTTTACAGACCAATAGGTATGGAATGGTTTTACGAAGGATATTGGGGCTACAATAATATTGAAGCAACAGCCAAGCAATTTTTAGATATAGAAACTACTATTATTGCTGACAAGACTCCGGCTTTAAATATTGTTAACTCTGTTGATGATTGTATCTATAATGTTTATGATCCAGGTCATGTAACAACTCATAAAGCCATTTTGTTAAATACTTTTAAAGAAATAAAATTTGATTACATCATAGCTTCAGTACCACAAAATGTTGATATTTTTAAAGACTTAATTAAGAAATATCAACCTAATGCTAAATTGATTATTAATTTTGGTAACAATTGGATAGAGCCTGAAGATGGCAGCAATGTGATGGCTTCAGTTAAAGGACAGGGCTGGGGGAGAGCAAATGTTGTTTATTACCACCAAGAGTTTGACACGAATCTTTTTAAACCTATTGATGAATTTGGGTTTAAGAAAATAAGCACTTATATAAATGTTCTGCAGGAAAATAAAGGTTGGTTTGATTTTTTAGATATTGAAAATTATTTACTAGATAAAGAAATTGTTTTAAAAAGCTACGGTGGGCAATGCCGGGATGGGTTTTTTGATGGGGCAGAAGCAGTGTCAAAATCTGTAAAAGAAAATGATTTTATTTTTCATGTAAAGCATACAGGTGATGGTTATGGTCACGCTCTGTATAACGCTTATGCTTGTGGTAAGCCAACAATAATCCGCAGTTCGTACTACAAAGATTGTTTAGGTGAAGAATTGTTTAATGATGATAACTGCATTGATTTAGACAAGATGGATTTTGATGATGCTATGAATAAAATCGTAGATGTAATCAATGATATTGATCAATTAAAAACTATGTCGGCTAATGCTTATAGAGCTTTTACCAATGCAGTTAATTTTGAGCAGGACGCAGAAAAGGTAAAAAATTGGCTTGCAAATTTGTAGTCATTAGTGCAAAGTTTGCAACACAAGTGTGTTATGATTGTATCAAATATTTAACAGAGCAGGAGAATAAATGCTAATTGTAGATAAAAGAAAAGGCGATACAATGCCTATTCACGAAGTTATTGCAACCCCAAGTGTTGGCTTAAATAGAGCTTTAAATGGTGGTTTAAATTCTGGGGCAACCCATTTATTCTGGGGGACACCATCTGTTGGTAAAACGACAATGTGCTTTAGGATTATTGCAGAAGCCCAAAAGATGGGATACCGGCCAGTAATCGTGGATTCGGAGTCATCTTATAATGATGAGTACGCAAAGAAATGCGGAATAAATATTGATGATGTCGTAATTGTTCAATCAACTGTTGTTGAAGATATCATGAAAAATATCATTACATATTTAAGTGATGATAAAGAAAAACATATTTTTCTATTTGACTCTTTGTCTAATATTGTTAAAGAAGAATTTTATGATAAACCTGAGAGTGGTAAAGCAATGGGGTTATCGGCTAGGTCGCAAGGGTATTTCTTACAGAAGTTGGTAAACTATTTACACAAAGAGCGAAACATCATGTTATTTGTTGCTCACCAAACCGTTGATCTCAGCGGAATGTATGCCATCACTAAGGCCAAAATGGGAAATACTGTTCACCATAACATGTCTAACATTGTTAAATTGTTCTTGTCTATGTCTAAAAATGAAATGGAACGGGAAGAAAATAACATGATTACAAGCCAAAAAGCAACATGGACTGTTGAGAAAACAAAACAATGCCCAACAATTGGCAGCACTGGTTATTATTATGTTCTTCCCCAGCAGGGTCAAATAGACACTAAACGAGAATTGATTGATATTGCAATTGATATGGATATTATCCAGCGCAAAGGTGCTTGGTATTCGTACAAAGAAAGTAAATGGAATGGTTTGTCAAGCATTGATCTTTCCGATAAAGAAGTCTTGGAGTTGGAAAAGGCAATCAAGAAGTGAAAAGAACCGAACAGGAAGAGATAAAAAAAGATAAAGCTAAAGCTGTAAAGAACTCTGGCCGTGGTTTAAAAAAAGGCGATGCTTCTTTGAATAAGTTTTTAGTTGATTATAAGCATAACGGGAAGAGCTTTACTTTGAATCTTACAAACTGGAAAAAGATGAGAAAGGATGCTTGGAACTCTAATTATAAATACCCTTGTATTTCTGTTGTCTTGGGAGAGGATTCTGAATCCAAAGTTGCTATTATAGACTGGGATGTATTTAAAGAGCTAATTGAAGGGAGCGAATATGAGTGAAGTAAGAAAATACAGTTTCTTTTGCGACAAACTTTCCTGGTGGAGAGCATTTGGTGTAAGTGTTAATTGGGATGACGGTGTTTACTTTGGAATTTATTTTTATAAGTATTTTTTTGGAATTCAAAAAATATATGTAAAGCAAGCTATGGTTGTCACAGAAGACTTAAGAAAGGATCTATAAATGGCCGATATTATTGTAAGTAAAGAAATTATCCAGTCCTTGATGGGCGATAAGGCAGAAGAATTTCTTGAATGCATTCGCATTGTTGAGGATATAATCCAGAATCCGGATCAATATCTTGGTATGCAAGCTATTAAGTCGGCAAATACATTAGCTGCATACAGAACTTTGATGATTGTTAAATCACAAGTTTTTAAAAGAAAATCAGCTGTAATGGGTGAGCAGGATAAATTCGTTAATGATATATGGAAAACAATGTACGAAGCGCTAGGAGAGAACATAAACGCATTAAAACTTGCGGGAAAAGGTGGTTATAACCAATGAAAGCACTAAAAGCATTAAGAGTTAAGAAGGAAGAAAATTTAGAAAAGGTTCCTGATGATGGTATATCAAATACTGATTTAGAAACAAAACTTGCCGAAGCGGTTGATGAGTTTTTATCATTAAGAAATGAAACTTCTTTTAAACAAGTAAAAGGGTTTCACCCAAGTTATACAAACCAATGCAAGAGATATTGGTACTATATGTTTGAGGGTGCGATGGTTGAGACTGATTTCAGACCACAAACTTATAGAATATTTGATAATGGGCACGCTGTCCACGACAGATTATACAAGTATTTTAGAGATATGGGTATACTCATAGCCGAAGAAATCAAGGTAGAACACTCATCTCCGCCAATTGAGGGCACAGCAGATGGTATAATTAATTGGTATGGTGAAAAGCTTATTGAATTAAAATCAATTAGTTCAGAAGGTTTTCACTATAGGCAAATTTATAAGAAACCAAAAGATGATCATTACAGGCAAGCACAGATATACATGGAATGTTTAAATCTTGATGGCGGTTTTGTTATATATGAAAATAAAAATAATCAAGAATTGTTACCAATATATATAGAAAAAGACCAAGTTTTTATAGATAAACTTTTTAAGAAATATAGGGAAATATATGGACAATATGTCCAAAAAATTATCCCTGAGAGGCCGTACAAGATTACATCTAAACATTGTCAATCTTGTAATGTGCGCTCTCTTTGTTGGTCTGGTGATAATGACGCAGGAGAAAAGAGTTTGCAAGAATATCCAATGTTCTAAAACTTTTGTCGCAAAGGTATACAATAGTGTTTATTGTTGTGCTGAGTGCAGAAGGATTGTAACTAATGATAAGTTATTAAAAGCTTACCATGATAAAAAGATTAATAAGAATAAGCCAAGGACTTGTGCTACAAAAATTTGCACAACAGTTTTGTCATCTTACAATAAAGAAAATATTTGTGAATTGTGTAAACAGAAAAGATTTATCAAAAGGCTCGCCGGTTGGGGTTGGGATGAAGAAAAGCTCAACGAAGAATACCGATAATGAGCATAAAAAATATTGTCTCATCCCAAGACCCAGGAAGGATATTAGCAATAGACCCATCATCACACTCATTAGGATGGGCTGTTGTTGATGTAAACAAAGCAGAATTAGTTGCTTATGGGAAAATTTCATTGACTAAGACTTTGGATATATCAATAAAGTTTGATCAAATATTTTCCGGACTTACTGATGTCTGTTTGAAACATAAGCCATCTGTTGCAATTATTGAACAATCTGTTTATATTCAAAATTTTCAAACAAGCAGAATTATATCTTATATAATCGGATACACATGGGGCGTTGTATCTAGGCACTGCGGTAAGGTTATTGACATCAACCCTATGCTTTGGAAAAGAGGGATTGGTTATGTCAACATATCTAAGCACGATAAAGAGAGATTGCAAAATGATACAAGCAAGGGCTCTTTTGAATCTAAAAAGAAAAAAGAAAGAAAAGATCGTGTCAACAAGATAGTCTTAAGATACTTCCCGGTTGAGAATATAAATGATGATGACATAGTAGACGCAATCGGTATTGCATTGTGGTATCATTTGATGGTGGGTAAAAAATGACTTTAGATCCATACAAAGATAAGACTTGGCTTTATGAGCATTATGTTAAGAAGCGGATGAACTTGACTGACATTGTTAAGCTGTTAGAGCAAACTTACAATATTACGATTACTCCCCAGGCTTTGTACAACTGGTGCAAGAAATACGATTTGTTAAAGTTTAGAGGTAAAGGCCGCAATCTTAATAAAGGTGCAGCGACTAGAAGACCTCAATCGCCTATGCAAAAGATGGTAGAATTAAGAAAGAGAGAGCAAAGGAAAATGAACATGGCTAGAAAGAAAAATATGGGTGGAAAATGAGTAGGGCGGTTGGTTTAGGAGATATACATCTTTTTACTGAGCTTGATATGGTTTACAATCAAGTTCGTGTACTTGAAGCAAAGCAGAACCGTACAAAATTTAAATGTCTGGGTTCTGGTAAGTGCTGCACGATTGGTTTGATTTTGCCGATGATGGAATGTGCCAGTATAGCTTTTAATTTAAACAAAGAGTACTATTTGAATCTTGAAAGTAAAGGTAAGGATTTTGCTGATGAATGGTTCAATTCTGTTAAAGAAGCGCTCATACACGCTCTCAGTGACCCTGATTGGGTGTGGGGAGGCGAGACTAAACGCCATTGTGCCTTTTACAAAGGTGGGTGCACTATTTATGGCTATAGGCCATTAGTATGTCGTTCTTTTGGGACGATCACTGGAGTTGATGAATACTGCCCTCGTGAAAGAAATGCCTACGGCAATATAGATTTTTACTCAGGGCAGCCTATCAAAGATTTAGTTTTCCAATTTCAAAACTTATTGAAGAAGTTCGCTAAAGGTAAAGACAAGTCTTTTGATACAGTTGTGTACATGCCTTTAGGCGTTTTAAGCTTCTTGCTTAGCGTTGAAGAAATGATAGAGCTTGAAAAAGTTACTGATGATAAAATGTGGAAAGCAGTCCAGGGTTGGTTTAATTACCGAGTTCATTATGTTAAAGAACATGGGATGACACTAGAATCTTTAGCGCATGAAGCATCTGAAGTTGGCGGCCAAATTGCTTTTAGGAAATCCGATGATGAAGATTAAATTATTCATTGAGAGTGCCTATGTCTGATATAGAAGTTTCTAAAAAAAAATCAATTTTAGATAAAATTAAAGACATTGAAGAAGTCGGCCTTTTACATATAAAAGGTTATTCTAAAAATGAAATAGCTGCGCTGATGACCCTGCCGGTTGCTGACGTGAAAGAATATATTGAAGAATATAAAATAATCTTAAACAACAAAGCTGACGAAGATCCATATTTTTTAGAAAGAGTACAGTTTAATACGATAAGGGCTTTAGAAGAATTTGACCAGCTTAGCAAAGAAGCTTGGGAAACAATTAACATAGCGACAGATCACGGGATGGTCGCCGCCAGGATTCAAGCTATAAAATTAACTGGGGAATTGGCTACAAAGAAAGCCCAGCTTCATAAGTTAATGGGTGCCGGTAATCAAGCTGATACTGAGTACATACAAAGAATGCAAAAAGCAGAAAATGTAAACCAGATTTTGTCTAAAGTGTTAAGGGATGTCATCTCTAAGCACCCAGTTATTGCTGAAGAAGTTAGACGAGAGCTAGAGATCGCCTTCTCAATAATGGGGAAAGAAGTTATAACTATTGAATCAAAAGAGATATATGACGAAGAATAAACGTCATAATTTGAGACCGCTTTTTTTTGCCAAAAGCCCTAAAATCTTTCATAATTTGAGACCGCTTTTTTTCGCCATAACCTTGAAAATCTGGAGAAATGATGTCTGACTTCCTCGGTGTTAATCTTGAGTTTGCTGATTTTGATAGGCTTTTGAAACAGGAAGAACTTATGGAAGAACCTGTATCTATTGATGTCTTTGTTAAAGATAAAAAATATTTGGGATTGCCTAACCTTTCTGAAATTCAAACTGAAATTGTTAGACATAGTACTCAAATCTTTCGTAAGCCGACTTTAATTAAATTAATGGGTGAAGAAAAAGGAACTGAATATTATCATAAATACACTGATAATGAAGTAATTTGTATGCTCGGTAAGGGTAGTGGGAAAGACCATTGTAGCAGAATATCTATCGCTTATACGTCATATTTGCTACATTGTTTAAGAGATCCTTTAGGTTATTACGGGAAGGCTCATGGCGTTTATATAGATTTGTTAAATCTTGCTGTAAACGCTCAGCAAGCTCAAAGAGTATTCTTTGAACCATTGAAGAATTTATTATTGGCATCTCCTTATTTTAATAGCGTAGGGTTTGAACCTAGAGTATCAGAAATCTTTTTCTTTTCTAGGCCGGTAAGACTATTCTCCGGGCATTCTGAAAGTGAAGGTTGGGAAGGTTATGAAGTAATGACAATTATTTTGGATGAGATTGCGGCATTTAAAACTGATTCTGAATTAAAAGGTGATACTAGAGCTAAAGGTTCTGCATCTGCAATTTATAATATGAGTAAGTTATCGGTTATGTCTCGGTTTCCAGAAGTAGGTAAAGTAATTCTTTTGTCATTCCCTAGATACAAAGGTGATTTCATTCAACAAAGATATTATAATTCCAGAGAGAAAAAAGAACCAAAAACCTGGACAATTAAAGCTGCAACATGGGAAGTTAATCCTACGATCAAAAGAGAACAATTGGAATCAGAATATGTTAGAAACCCTATTGAAGCTAGAGCAAGATTTGAATGTGAACCACCAAGCATGGAAGATGCTTATTTTAGAGATGAAAATTTAGTTAGAAAAGCTTTTAATTATGCAGATAATCCTTTAGATGAAGAAGGCCGCTTTAGTCCTTGGTTTAATAATTCAGATAGTCATAGAAGGTTTATTCATGTTGACTTGGGATTAAATAGAGATAGATCAGCTTTATGTATGACTCATTGTCCGGGCATTACGGAAATTAAAACTTCAATGGGAATAGAAAAATTACCAGTAATAAATGTTGATTTTATATATTCTTGGCAAGCAGAACCAGGCCAAGAAATTAATTTTGCATCTGTTAGACAAATGATTATTGATTTGTGTAGAAGGTTTGATGTGGGATTAGTTACTTTTGATAGATGGCAATCTGTTGAAATGATTCAAGGCCTTAGAGCTTTGGGAGTAAATGCTGATTTTCATAGCGTAAAGAAAACTGATTACGATACTTTGATGACTGCAATATATGATACAAGATTGCGTGGGTATTGGGATCAGCATTTAGTTGAAGATGAATTATTAAAATTAAGATTGTTTTCAAACAATAGAATTGACCACCCAAATGGTGGTTCAAAGGATATGGCTGACGCTTTAGCGGGTTCTGTGTTTGCTGCTGCTTCAAATATTATGGTTGATAATGAGATAGACCTGGAGATATTGGATTTTGATATTGATTCAGAAAAATATGATGAATTTGATGATTCTGAAGCTGTATCTATATATGATGGTGATGCTGGCAAATTCTCCCGTTCTTATTCTAAAAAACAAAATCCTAGTGATGGATTTGAATTTACATTAGAAAACCTGTAAAACTTCATAATTAGTAAGTTAAAATTTTCCCAAATAGCATGAATAAAATAAAAAAAAGAGTTGTTAGCCTATATTTTATTGCTATACTAATAGCATGACAAAATTACAAGTAGAAACCGAAAGCATAGACATAACAGAAGAAATGACTAAATCATGGTATGTGATGTTTGCTATTCCATGCTATGACCAACAGATAACAGAAGCAACATTTATGTCAATAATAAAAACTGTAATGTTTTTTAGAGATCATGGCATAAAGTTTGCTGTATCAACAATCACTGATAGTTTAATTTCAAGAGCTAGAAATAACATTACCGCTAAATTTTTAGCAAATAGTGAGTTTACTCATATGATGTTTATTGATGCAGATATTGGGTTTGAGCCGCAAGATATTATAAAATTATTGTGGCATGATAAGGAAGTTATGACTGGGGCTTATCCGATTAAAGATATTAATTGGAAAAAAGTTAAGCATGATGCTGTTGTTAATGATGTTAACTATAAAGAATTGATGTCAAAGAGTTTGCGATTTGTTGTCAATCCTGTAAGGGATAGCGAACAAACAACTTTAAAAGTTGAAAATGGGGCAATAGAAATATTTGACGCTGGCACCGGATTTATGTTAATTAAAAGATCATGTTTTGAGAAGCTAATTGAGGCCTATCCTAATTTAAAATACGATGATGATACTGGTTCGTTAACAGAAAAAGAAAAAGAATATACGTATGCTTTTTTTAATTCATATATTGACCCGCACCGAAATAGATTCTTATCTGAAGATTATGGATTTTGTAGATATTGGCAGGATATTAAAGGTTCAATTTGGGTTGATCCAGGTATAACTTTGGTTCATGTTGGTCGTATTAGATACACCGGAAGTATGTTAACTTATTTGCAAGACATTGACGCATCTAAGAAGTAAATTGAATTCCAAATGTGTATTTTGTTTAAAAACAACAAGTAGTTGAAAAATATATACTCAATTTATAACGATAAAAATAAAAAATATACGGGAGTGCTTTATCAAAGCCTTTTATATTTTATTTACAATGTGTCAAAAATGTATACTAAAGTTTGACTATGATTAACTCAAATACGTTCCCGTCAATAATTATTTAATTAATTTTTTAACGGGATGCTGCACGCGCAAATAGCGTAAAGATTTACCGGCCATCTTCATTAATTTTTTAGCGGGCAATCTAATTAATTATTTAACTAATGTTGAAATCTAATGGCCGATCAAATAGCCGACATTTCTGTTGATCAAAAAAAGAATTATAAAAAGAATTTTCAATTCGTTCTTGCCTCTATTAAAACCCACGATATACTGAGTATGCCGACTTTATTGTCGGATTATTTAATTCATTAAATAATTAAATAATAAATATCACAATCAAAATATGAAAGGTAATCATATGGTAATTAACAATTATAATACGCACAACAATACTATAATTAATTCTGATGATAATTCAATGGAAGAAATTATGATTGGATTAGAAGTTAATGATGGGGCAGTAGAATACGGAATTGTAGAATTTATTAAAGAGTATAGTGATGGTTATGAAATTATTTATTATGCCGTGACTAATAAGGGTTATGAAATAAATACTTCAATTATATTAGAATTTTTTCGTTTAATGAGAGTAAAAGAGCATATGGCTAATAATCCAAATTATTTAGGTATTGCTTATCCTGATGGTTATGAGTATTCTAAAAGAGTATTTGGTCCAAAAGGTAAATACAAGGCTCACTCAATAAATGGTTCAATGATTATTCACCCTAGTAGATTATCGGAAATGGAGTAGTTATGGCTAGTATCAAAGTTAATTTGTCAGACATTGAATTTGCCAATATCAATTGGAGTGGTAAAAGAGTAAGTAAAAAAACAAAAACAAGTTATTCAGATTTATATCCAATTGTTAATGGTTCTACTTGTCAATTAGGAAAACTTCATAGAACTTATAAAAGTGATATTGACCAAGAACTATTGTTATCTTTAGTAGTAAGCAAATTTGTTCACTCTAAAGTTAGAAAAAACAAAGACCTTGACTTAGACAATATCTATGAGTTTAGATTATTGAAAGAGTATTTCAAAGTGCTAGCAGTAAGACAAATCTTAATTGCTGGATATGATGTATTTATTGAAGGTTGCTTAGAAGAATCAAACGAGAAAAATATACATCAATTAGGTAAGTATCTTGCTAAGTTAGAACTTGTTAAATTGGAAAAAATTAAAGATGCTGAATTAAGCAAGAATGCTTAAGTAATTAAAATTTTTCGAGTTATGATAATTTTTATATTGTATCTAATAACAAGTCTTTACCTACTTGTATATAAAAATAATTCTAGTTGTGTGGAATACTCGGATTGATTAAAGAAAGCATAATACAAAACTTTAATCGCTTATATAAAAACAAATGAAAGAGAATATATGTCTTTATGTATTTATTGTAATAATGAATTGCTAGAAGAAAGAGCAGAGTTAAATTATAATTATTGTTTATCTGATAGTTGTCAAAAAATTGGATTAGATGTTTCAGAGAGAGAATTTAGAAAAGAATATACTCCGGCTTTATTACATAAATGTAATTATTTCTGGATCAAGAAAAAAGAATTAGCGTCATTAAATGTTAGAGCAGATTTACTACAACAAAGGGAAGATTAAATATGGATAATTATACAAGGCATTTGTTATTAAATGAACTTGATAAAGTATCAAGTCAATTCAATATACCAATTTCAAGATCAAAAGATTATGAATGGATATTGGAAAATTTAGAAATAAGTAATCAAAATGAAAAATTGGTAAAGAAAATAATTCAAATATGCAGTTTATTATCAAGTAAAGGGGATAATGATGAAAAATGACAAAGTTTATACTAAGAAAGATTGGTTAGATTGTGATGGTTGTGATGAAAAACTTATTCCAGTTTTTTGGGAAAGAGAATGGGATGAAGAAAAGAAAGAAGTAATTTTAAAAGAAACATCTACTCAGCCGATTAACTTTGATCAAATTAATGATGGTTTAAGTTTTAGTATTGAAGGTGGTTATGGTGAATTTTTTGATTCATATATGTCAGGCCCTATTACATTAAATTTATGTAAAAGTTGCTGTAATAAAATGTTTATGCTATTTAAAAAAACAAGAGATACTTTTGTCCTAGAAGGGGATAATCAATGAATGATGATCAAGATAATGAAGAAATTTCTATGAAAGAATTTTTAGAACAAGAAGAAGATAGACGATTTATGAGACAAGAAAAAATAAAGAAATTACTTGAAGATATGGG
>Ga0209190_1000025_pt1 | contig 110950 bp, 131 predicted proteins | sample M_140205_XF_Meta_FD_187315 | JGI IMG/M metagenome (GOLD analysis project Ga0209190, IMG submission 187315) | Freshwater microbial communities from Lake Montjoie, Canada to study carbon cycling - M_140205_XF_MetaG (SPAdes) (version 2) | ecosystem: Environmental > Aquatic > Freshwater > Lake... | reverse complement strand
AAATAATTGGAACCCCAACTGAGCCTGGCCCAATTACTATTTGTAAAATACCTAATTTAACCGCCGGCTCTGCCACTTTACCTACCGGTTATTCATTAAGTAATACAATATTATCATATACAATATCCGATCCAACTGGAATCTATCCAACTGGAGCAATTGTTAAATTTAAAGTACCTCAATCACTAAGTGAAGCCGAGTTTAATTTAATTAAAATATTTCATGAGGTTGATTCAGTTCTAGTTGATGAAACCGTTAAGGTTGGAGATATTGCAGGAGATTTATATATTCCAAACTATGCAAGCCGATTAATTTATGCACAGGTAGATTCATTTAGTCCATTTTATTTAATTCAAGGCCAGAGTATCACAACTACGACTAGTTCAACAAGTACAACAACTACGCTTAACTTAACTACAACTACTACATGTGCGCCTAATTTAATAAATTATTTAATACCTAGTGTATTAGCACCAACTCAAATTACTTTTTATGGAACTCCAGCTGGGCCATTTAATGTCGTATTTACCGATTCATTAGGAGGAGTACACGACTTAACCGGAATAATTGGATCAATGATTAGCTTAGGTTGGAATTTTAACTTATCTAATCCAAACTATTCAGGTATTCCATCTACTGTTGGAACATATGTATTTACAAATTCATCAAACTGTTCGTATACAATTTCCGTACCGGTACCTGAGCTTAATACAACCACGACAACTACTCAAGCCTATGCTGGTGGAATTACATCTACCTCTACCACATCTACAACAACAGCGTCATGCGCAAACTCATTAACTGCAACCCCTAATCCATTTAATAATCCAACCACTATAACTTTTATAGGCTCGCCAATCGGCCCATATTCAGTTATGTTTACTGAATTAGACAGTGGAATTCAATACTATTTAGGTGCAGGAATTAAAACACCATGGGTATTTGATAGAAAAAATTACTATTTGGGAGCAATTAATAGTTCATATGGAACTTATAAATTTATTTCACCTACTTGTACTATTAATATACCAGTAATTCGAGTAACAACCTCAACCAGTACTACCAGTACATCAACGAGTACTACCAGTACCTCAACTAGTACTACCAGTACATCAACGAGTACTACCAGTACCTCAACTAGTACTACCAGTACAACTACTGCAGCCCCAACTACTACCAGTACATCAACCAGTACTACAAGTACAACAACAGCTGCACCGACTACTACAAGCACATCAACTAGTACTACCAGTACAACTACTGCAGCCCCAACTACTACGAGTACATCAACCAGTACTACCAGTACAACAACTGCTGCTCCAACCAGTACAACAAGTACCTCAACTAGTACTACTAGTACGACCACGGTTGCTCCATCATTCCAAACACTAACCGGCTATTCTAATAGTAATTCAACTAAATTCTGTGCAGCTAATGCAAATGCAGCATTTACTGTCTATACTGCAACTGACTCAACCCTAGCCTCTGCGTATGCTAATGGTGCTCAGATTTTCTCAGACACTGCATTAAGTAGCCTAGCTGCTGCTGCCATTTATGGTAATTCAGATGGAGGTGGCGGAACCATTTGGTATACTTGGGACGGTAATACATTTACCACTACTGGTACTTGTGCAGGCGGTTCAACTACTACAAGTACAACAACTGCTGCTCCAACCAGTACAAGTACAACAACTGCTGCACCGACTACTACCAGTACCTCAACGAGTACTACGAGTACAACCACAGCTGCGCCAACGAGTACAACAAGTACCACAACTGCTGGCCCAACCAGCACTACGAGTACAACAACAGCGGCTCCGCCTGCATACCAAACACTAACCGGATATTCCAACGCTAATTATCCTAAGTTCTGTTCAGCCAATGCAAATGCCGCATTTACGGTCTATACTGCAACTGATTCAACACTAGCCTCTGCGTATGCTAATGGTGCTTCTATTTACTCAGATACTGCATTAACAACCCTAGCGACGGCTGGCGTTTATGGTAATTTAGATGGAGGAAGCGGGGTAAATTGGTATACTTGGGATGGTACTATGTTTACCACTACCGGTTCTTGTGCATAGCACACACTTAACTAAATCCATAACTAATTTTTTAGTATAATTTAGTATGTTAACAAAGAAAATCATATTTTTATCAGCTCAACCAGATGTGCCGTATTTTCATTGGCAAGTTGAGGTAATGATTCATAATTTTATTAAACACGGAATTAATCCAAATTGGATTGAAATTCTATGGGCCTATGATAATGAACCTTCCGTAGAACTATTATCATTAAGCGCAAAGTATCCATATGTTAGATTTTTTAGCTATAAAAAAACCCCTATTGATAATTTTGGATATATTCCAATTCTAAGACCTGATATTATTGAACAGCATTTTATTAAGTATCCAGAACTTAGAGGTGAAACTATTTTATATCATGATTCAGATATTATTTTTAGAGAATTACCAAATTTTGATGAAATGCACGGGGATCTTTATTGGTATTTAAGTGATACAATTTCGTATATTGGTGCTGAATATATTAGATCAAAATCAAATGATCTATTTGTTGATATGTGTAATATTGTTGGAATTTTACCAGAGGTGGTTGATCAAAATCAAAAAAATTCAGGTGGAGCCCAATATTTAATGAAAGGTGTAACCGCTAATTATTGGAAAGGTGTAAAAGATGATTCACTAGCTCTTTACAAATATATGGTAGATCGAGAAAATTTAGAAAGAACTACCTTAACTCCAGAAGAATTACAGGTGTATAATCCAGTTCAAAAATGGTGTGCTGATATGTGGGCAGTTCTTTGGGGAGCTTGGAAATTAGGTGCACAAACTGTAATTGAGCCAGGCCTTTCATTTAGTTGGGGTAGTTCTAATTTAGCTGAATATTTAAATAATAATATAATGCACAATGCTGGAATTACCTCAAATCAAGAAGGCAAGGTTTTTTATAAAGGCGAATTTATTAATAGAAATCCATTTGAATTTGATTTTTCCAATATAGATCAGGATACTGCATCTGCTAAATACGTAGATGCAATTATTTATGCAAAAGAAATGAGGTCCTAATTTATTATCTAGGTTTTTGCTGATAAATAATATCAGAAGAAAAAACCTTTACCTAGATGTCGAATAAGATTAAAATTAAACAAATTGACCTTGCCGGGGTTTCTCAAGATAATACTAAAACTAGATTTCTAGCAATAAATGATACTGGAACAGTAGTATATTGGAATGATTCTCCACAGGCTGGAACAAGCGGAACCGGTGGATCAGGCTCTAGTGGAACTTCAGGTACATCAGGTATAAGTGGAACTTCAGGTACATCAGGCATAAGTGGTTCTTCTGGAACTTCCGGCATAAGCGGTTCAAGTGGTTCTTCTGGAACTTCCGGCATAAGCGGTTCAAGTGGTTCTTCTGGAACTTCCGGCATAAGCGGTTCAAGTGGTTCTTCTGGAACTTCCGGCATAAGCGGTTCAAGTGGTTCTTCTGGAACTTCCGGCATAAGCGGTTCAAGTGGTTCTTCTGGAACTTCAGGTATAAATGGTTCTTCTGGAACTTCCGGCATAAGCGGTTCAAGTGGTTCTTCTGGAACTTCAGGTATAAATGGTTCTTCTGGAACTTCCGGCATAAGCGGTTCAAGTGGAACATCTGGAACTGGCTCTTCTGTTGCAATACAGACAAGCGGAACTTCTGTTTTATCAAATACTCAAATAATAAATTTTGGTTCAGGCCTTACCGTTTCAACTTCTGGAACATCAGGTCAAGTTGATGTAGCTGCAACCGGCGGTTCAATTCAATTTTATGATGAAGGCGGACTTGTTGGATCATATGCAAAGGTTAACTTTGTTGGAACCAGTGTTTATGCAGCTGAAAAACCTGGAGACGCTTCAACAATCAACATCTATATTCCAACACCAACCTATGCAAGTAATTATAATTCAACTTCTGGAACAAGTTCAGGAGCAGTTAGTGAAAGTGGAATTACTAGAAGAACTGTTCGAATTAGCTCGCCAACAACAGAAGGTTCTCCATATTATACAGGTGGAGGTTCAAATTCACTATGGGCCGCAACCTCTCAAGCCTCTGTAACTCATACAACCTCTCAACCAACTGTTACTTTTTCAACAGCAAATGCGGTAACGGGAGTTGGTGGAAATTCAACGGTTAAAGTCGAAATGTTTAGCGGAGATGGAACCACGGTTCTTGCAACCTATACAACTCCATCAATCACAGCAAATGCTGTAAATACCTCTTCTTCGCCGAATGCTGGAATAACTGTAACTATCACTAATTATGCAGCAGACGGTTTAAAATATAAAGCCTCAATTGCAGCAGCGGTAAATGTTGGAACTGTATTTACTACAACTTCATTAAGCGGAGGCAGATATCATATTAAAGTAACACATACTACTGATACGGCAACTGACGGCGGGACTGAATATTCATATATTCAACCTGACGCTTTTTATGACTTAAATGGCTCTACTCCAAGTTTTGGAGGTGCGTCGGTTGCTACCATTTCTGAATCAGGTACCTCAGGTAATATTTTAACAAAACACCTTAGTGGCATTGAATATTATATTCTTGGTTCTAGATTCGAAGGGGCAGTTGATAAAATTAATAATTTAAATCAAAATACACAGGGTCGAGCAAGCGCAGCAAATACAAATTTTTCATTTACTGCAGCAAATTATGGAGTTACAGCTCTTGCTGAATATTCATGGTCTCAAGGGCCAGGTACCTGGACTGGCTGGACTAATGCATATGACGATACTGATGACAGCTATTCCTATGCAAGTTGGGATGTTTCTACCTCAAATTATAGATATCGTGGAACTAGTGGAAGTGCCTCAGCTATATTATATGATCCATGGAGCAATAGTGCAACCAAAACTTCGGCAAGTACTTCAATACTAGTAGACACATATTCAACCTCAGGTAATAGCACTCAATATATTGAGTATTTTAATGATGAACAATGGAGATTAGCCTCAAACTATTCAACTGCATGGGATCCAACCGCTGCGTTATCAAATGGCGAAGCTTGTGTTGTTGGTGGAACAATTGTTAGACCAGATAGATTCTTTTTAACTGATCCAAGTACGGCAACCATTCAACCTAATCTTGCTGCCTATAAACCTGATAAAAATGGTACAAATCCTAACTATACAAGTTTTTCAAATGATGCCAGTTTTTATAGGTTATTTTATACAACACTAAGTGCCTCAGTTACTCCAATTCCAAGCTTTTCAATGGTATTTTCTGGAACCTTTGTTGGTACCGCACTAAGTGATTTACAAAATCAATATTTAAAAGTATTTGTTAGAAAAATTGGAGCAACATCTGGTAACTATGGGACAGGTTCACCTCCTCTTCTGCTACACGGTGCAGAATATGATAATGGTACATTTGTTGATGGAAGTACCTCTGGTACTGATACTCCAGGAATTAGATTAGGCTCTTCAAGCGGAGGCACAATTAATGGTACCTTTGGAGGATTTAATGCAACAAATGGAATATATGTTGAAATTAGAATTTGTAATAGTGGAATAAAAATTGATACAATAACCGTTGCCTTTAATTAAAAATAAATCATAATAATGGAAAAAAGCTTTGATAAAAAACTAAAAGTAAAAATAAATAAAGAAAAACAGTCAGTGTCTTTAAGTATGAAGGTTTCAGATGAAATGGTTAATGTATTTAAAACTAGTCTAAACGAATTTAATATTATGGTTGCTGAATATCAAGCTCAGCTATTTAGCTTAGAAATTGATGAAAATACTATAGTACCTTCAAATGAAATAGATGAAACACCTGAAATAATTTAATAATTAAATGGCCGGATATACTGATAGTGAAAGATTAAAACTCGTATTTAAAGTTCAAGCAGCAAACGTAATAGATGCTGCCTCTAATTTTAGTTGGTATGAGGCCAAATTTGCTTTTAATCCAAATATCGCAGCAAATAGGGTATTAACTCAGTTTGCTGCAATTAAATCTAACCCAGTTGCAAATAAGGCAGCAGCTCTTGCTCTGTTAGGTAACGGTAATCCACTAGATGGAATAGTTGCAAATGCATATACCACTGGAATAAGATTAACTCAAGTTATATCTGGTAATAATACTACCTGGGTAGTAGCCGGTACATATGGAGATATAACAACGCAAATACTTGATTGGATTCAACCTCAAAAGATTTTACAAGCAAGCGGCTCACCATCAATCGGTTGGGCTATTGAATTCTGGAATGGAGATCCAGCAAGTGGCGGTACTCAAATTACAACAACGGCTAATGCTGGCACTGAGGTAAGCTGGGTATTTAATTATGATAATGGTCTTTTATTATTATCAGATTCAATGGTTACCTATTTAACTTCAACCTATGGAACAATTAATCCATATATTCGTGGTTTTTATTATATTGGTGATACCCTTGCGGATAGTGTAGGTACAAGTGGAACGTCTGGTACATCAGGTATTACTGGGTCAAGTGGAACTAGTGGCTCTTCTGGAACCTCAGGTTTAAGTGGAAGCTCTGGAACCTCAGGTTTAAGCGGAAGCTCAGGAACAGCAGGTTCGTCTGGAACATCTGGTTCAAGCGGAACTTCTGGTTCTTCTGGTACATCGGGTTCAAGTGGAAGCTCTGGAACTTCAGGTTTAAGCGGAAGCTCGGGAACATCTGGTATAGACGGTTCTTCTGGAACTTCAGGTTCAAGCGGTAGCTCTGGTTCTTCTGGTTCAAGTGGAACTTCGGGTTCTGATGGTTTAAGTGGTAGCTCTGGTTCTTCTGGTTCAAGTGGAACCTCAGGATCAAGCGGTTCAAGTGGAACCTCAGGATCAAGTGGAACTTCTGGTTCAAGCGGTACGTCGGGTTCAAATGGAACTTCGGGTATTTCAGGAATAAACGGAACGTCTGGTTCTAACGGTACTTCTGGTACAGCCGGTTCAAGTGGAACTTCTGGTTCGTCTGGAACTTCTGGGTCTAATGGTTCTAGTGGAACTTCTGGTTCTAATGGTTCAAGTGGAACAAGTGGTATAAATGGATCAAGCGGTACTTCTGGTATTTCCGGTATAAATGGAACATCTGGTTCAAGCGGAACTTCTGGTTCATCTGGAACCTCTGGGTCTAATGGTTCAAGCGGAACTTCCGGTACTTCTGGTTCTAGTGGAACGGCCGGTTCTAGTGGAACAAGTGGTATAAATGGTTCTTCTGGAACTTCAGGTATATCAGGAATAAATGGAGCAGCAGGTTCAAATGGAACTTCTGGTACATCAGGTTCTGACGGTTCAAGTGGTAGTTCGGGTATTTCTGGTTCAAGTGGTTCTTCCGGTTCAGATGGTTCAAGCGGTAGTTCAGGAACATCTGGTTCAAGTGGTACTTCTGGTATAAATGGTTCTTCCGGAACTTCCGGTATTTCTGGTATAAATGGAACATCAGGTTCAAGTGGAATAAGCGGTAGTTCAGGTTCAAGTGGAACAAGTGGAATTTCTGGAACTTCTGGTTCTAGTGGAATTTCTGGTTCTTCAGGTTCAAGTGGAACTTCTGGTTCTTCAGGTTCAAGCGGTTCTTCTGGTTCAAGCGGTAGCTCAGGAACATCAGGTTCAGATGGTTCAAGCGGAACTTCTGGTACAGCTGGAACATCAGGTTCAAGTGGTACGTCTGGTATAAATGGTTCAAGCGGAACAAGTGGTATAAATGGTTCAAGCGGAACTTCTGGTATTTCAGGAATAAATGGAACATCAGGTTCAAGTGGAATAAGTGGTAGCTCAGGAACTTCAGGTTCAAGCGGTAGCTCCGGTATTTCAGGTTCAAGCGGTACTTCTGGAATTGACGGTTCATCTGGAACTTCAGGTTCAAGTGGAATAAGCGGTAGCTCTGGTTCTTCTGGTTCGAGCGGAACCTCAGGATCAAGCGGTTCAAGTGGTGAATCTGGTTCAAGCGGAACTTCTGGTTCTTCTGGTACATCGGGTTCAAGTGGAACAAGCGGTATAAATGGTTCAAGTGGCACTTCTGGTATTTCTGGTATAAACGGTACTTCAGGTTCAAGCGGAATAAGTGGTAGCTCAGGAACATCAGGAATAAGTGGTAGCTCAGGAACTTCAGGGGTAAATGGTACCTCCGGTACATCAGGTTCAAGCGGTATAGACGGTTCAAGTGGTACTTCAGGAACGGCTGGTTCTTCTGGTACGGCTGGTTCGAGCGGTAGTTCTGGTTCTTCCGGTTCAAGCGGTTCATCTGGTTCAAGTGGAACTTCTGGTTCTTCTGGTTCAAGTGGTAGCTCGGGTATTTCAGGTTCTTCTGGTACTTCTGGTATATCCGGAATAAATGGTACATCTGGTTCAAGTGGAACTTCTGGTATATCGGGATCAAGTGGAACTTCTGGTATATCGGGATCAAGTGGAACTTCTGGTATTTCAGGTTCAAGCGGTAGTTCTGGTTCTTCGGGAATAGACGGTTCAAGTGGTACTTCCGGTTCAAGTGGTAGCTCTGGTACTTCAGGTTCAAGCGGTATATCTGGTTCTTCAGGTACATCCGGTACAGCTGGAACATCTGGTTCAGACGGTTCTTCTGGTACATCAGGTTCAAGTGGAACAAGTGGTATAAATGGTTCAAGCGGAACATCAGGTATCTCTGGAATAAATGGTACATCAGGTTCAAGCGGTATTTCAGGTTCAAGTGGAACCTCAGGAATAAGCGGTAGCTCTGGTACATCTGGTATATCCGGTTCAAGTGGAACTTCAGGTTTTGATGGTTCAAGCGGTAGCTCCGGAACTTCCGGTATATCCGGCTCAAGCGGCAGTTCAGGCTCAAGCGGCAGTTCTGGAACATCAGGTATATCAGGTTCAAGTGGAACTTCCGGTACATCAGGTAATGATGGTTCAAGCGGTAGCTCAGGTATTTCAGGTTCAAGTGGGACTTCTGGTATTTCTGGAATAAACGGAACTTCTGGTTCAAGTGGAATTTCCGGTTCTTCTGGAACATCAGGAATAAGTGGAAGCTCAGGAACTTCCGGTTCTGATGGTTCAAGTGGAACTTCTGGGTCCGATGGATCTAGTGGTAGTTCAGGTTCAAGCGGTACTTCTGGTACAGCAGGTTCAAGTGGAACTTCCGGTTCTGATGGGTCAAGCGGTAGTTCAGGCTCTAGTGGAACTTCTGGTTCTTCTGGTTCAAGTGGTGAATCTGGTTCTTCTGGTACATCAGGTTCAAGTGGAACATCTGGTATAAATGGTTCTTCTGGAACATCGGGTATTTCTGGAGTAAATGGTACATCCGGTTCAAGTGGTACATCCGGTTCAAGTGGTACATCCGGTTCAAGTGGTATTTCAGGTTCAAGTGGTACTTCAGGAATAAGCGGTAGCTCCGGTACATCTGGTATATCCGGTTCAAGCGGTAGTTCAGGTTCTGATGGTTCAAGCGGTAGCTCAGGAACTTCAGGTATATCCGGTTCTAGTGGAACTTCTGGTTCTTCAGGAATAGACGGTTCAAGTGGAACATCAGGTTCAAGCGGCAGTTCCGGAACATCAGGTTCAAGTGGTACGTCTGGTATAAACGGTTCAAGTGGAACATCAGGTATTTCTGGAATAAACGGTACTTCAGGTTCAAGTGGAACATCCGGAATAAGTGGTAGCTCTGGAACTTCCGGTTCAAGTGGAACTTCTGGTTTAGCTGGTTCTAGTGGAACTTCTGGTTTAGCTGGTTCTAGTGGAACATCTGGTTCAGATGGTTCAAGTGGAACATCCGGAATAAGTGGTAGTTCAGGAACTTCCGGTTCTGATGGTTCTTCTGGAACATCAGGTTCTTCAGGTTCAAGTGGTACATCTGGTTCTTCAGGTTCAAGTGGTGCATCTGGCTCAAGTGGTAGTTCTGGAACATCCGGTATAAATGGTTCTTCTGGAACTTCTGGTATTTCAGGAATAAACGGTACGGCCGGTTCTTCTGGTTCAAGTGGTACATCAGGTATAAATGGCTCAAGTGGAACTTCTGGATCTAGTGGTATAGGCGGTTCAAGCGGTACATCTGGTTCAAGTGGAACTTCAGGCTTTGATGGGTCATCTGGTTCAAGTGGAACCTCTGGTATATCAGGTTCAAGTGGAACATCTGGTTCAAGCGGAACCTCAGGATCAAGCGGTTCAAGTGGTGAATCTGGTTCAAGCGGAACTTCTGGTTCAAGCGGTTCTAGTGGAACTTCTGGTTCAAGCGGAACAAGTGGTATAAATGGTTCAAGCGGTACATCCGGTATTTCTGGAGTAAATGGAACTTCCGGTTCAAGTGGAACTTCAGGTAGTTCAGGCTCTAGCGGAACTTCTGGTTCAAGCGGTGAATCTGGTTCTTCCGGTTCAAGTGGAACTTCTGGATCAAGTGGAATAGACGGGTCTTCTGGTACATCAGGTTCAAGCGGCACATCTGGTTCTTCAGGCTCAAGCGGTAGCTCAGGAACTTCTGGTACATCAGGTGCATCAGGTTCAAGTGGAACAAGTGGTAGCTCAGGTTCAAGTGGAACTTCCGGTTCTTCAGGTTCAAGTGGAACTTCGGGTATAAACGGTTCAAGCGGTACTTCAGGTATTTCTGGAATAAATGGTACATCAGGGTCAAGTGGAATAAGTGGTAGCTCTGGTTCAAGCGGTAGCTCAGGAACTTCAGGCTCAAACGGTACTTCAGGAACAGCCGGGTCAGATGGTTCAAGCGGAACTTCTGGTTCTAGTGGAACATCTGGTATAAACGGTTCAAGTGGAACTTCTGGTTCTTCTGGATCAAGTGGAACAGCTGGATCTTCAGGAACCTCTGGTTCTTCAGGAACTTCAGGTTCAAGTGGAACTTCTGGTTCTTCAGGTTCAAGTGGAACTTCTGGTTCTTCTGGTTCAAGCGGAACCTCTGGTATAAATGGTTCAAGTGGAACTTCTGGTATTTCTGGAGTAAATGGAACATCCGGTTCAAGTGGTACATCCGGTTCAAGTGGTATTTCAGGTTCAAGTGGTAGTTCAGGAACTTCTGGATCAAGCGGAACTTCTGGTATTTCAGGTTCAAGCGGAACATCTGGTTCCGATGGATCTAGTGGTAGTTCAGGTATTTCTGGTTCAAGTGGGACTTCTGGTTCTTCTGGAACTTCCGGTTCAAGTGGAACTTCTGGTTCTTCTGGTTCAAGTGGAACCTCTGGTTCTAGTGGTAGTTCTGGTTCTTCAGGTTCAAGTGGTACTTCTGGTATAAACGGTTCAAGTGGAACGTCAGGTATTTCTGGAATAAACGGTACTTCAGGATCAAGCGGAATAAGTGGTAGTTCAGGTTCAAGTGGAACATCGGGTTCAAGCGGTACATCTGGTTCAAGCGGATCAAGCGGAACTTCTGGTTTAGCTGGATCAAGTGGAACATCTGGTTCAGATGGCTCAAGTGGAACATCAGGAATAAGTGGAAGCTCAGGAACTTCAGGTTCAGATGGTTCAAGCGGTAGTTCTGGTTCTTCAGGTTCAAGTGGAACTTCTGGTTCTTCTGGTTCAAGCGGAACCTCTGGTTCTAGTGGTAGTTCGGGAACATCCGGTATAAATGGTTCTAGTGGAACATCTGGTATTTCAGGAATAAATGGTACATCCGGTTCTTCAGGTTCAAGTGGTACTTCTGGTATAAATGGTTCAAGTGGAACTTCCGGTACTTCCGGTTCAAGTGGAATTTCTGGTTCTTCAGGTTCAAGCGGAACTTCTGGATCAAGTGGAATAGACGGGTCTTCTGGTACATCAGGTTCAAGCGGCACATCTGGTTCTTCAGGCTCAAGCGGTAGCTCAGGAACTTCTGGTTCAAGTGGAACTTCTGGTTCTTCAGGCTCAAGCGGTAGTTCTGGTTCTTCAGGTTCAAGTGGTACCTCTGGTATAAATGGTTCTTCTGGAACATCAGGTATTTCTGGAGTAAATGGTACATCTGGTTCAAGTGGAATTTCAGGATCAAGCGGTAGCTCAGGAACTTCTGGTATATCAGGTTCAAGCGGTAGCTCAGGAACTTCTGGTATATCAGGTTCAAGTGGGACTTCTGGTTCTTCTGGAACTTCAGGTTCAAGTGGAACTTCTGGTAATGATGGTTCTTCCGGTTCAAGTGGTAGTTCAGGTTCTTCAGGTTCAAGCGGCACATCTGGTACATCAGGTTCTAGTGGAACTTCAGGTTTAAATGGTTCAAGCGGCACTTCTGGTATTTCCGGTTCAAGTGGAACTTCAGGTATTTCAGGTATAAATGGTACATCTGGTTCTTCAGGAACCTCTGGTTCTTCAGGAACTTCTGGTATTTCAGGTTCAAGTGGAACTTCAGGTTCCGATGGTTCTAGTGGAACTTCAGGTTCAAGTGGAACTTCTGGTTTTGATGGTTCTAGTGGAACTTCTGGTTCAAGTGGTAGTTCAGGAACTTCTGGTTCAAGTGGTAGTTCGGGAACATCAGGTTCTTCAGGAATAAGCGGTTCTTCAGGAACTTCTGGTTCTTCAGGTTCAAGTGGAACTTCTGGTTCTTCAGGAACATCTGGTATAAATGGTTCAAGTGGTACTTCAGGTATTTCTGGAATAAATGGAACTTCTGGTTCTTCTGGTTCAAGTGGTAGTTCCGGTAATTCAGGTTCAAGCGGAACATCAGGTTCTTCAGGAACTTCTGGTATTTCAGGTTCTTCAGGAACTTCCGGTTCAAGCGGAACTTCTGGTTTTGATGGATCTAGTGGAACTTCTGGTTCAAGCGGTAGTTCTGGAACTTCTGGAACTTCTGGTTCTTCAGGTTCAAGTGGAACTTCTGGTTCTTCAGGTTCAAGTGGAACCTCTGGTTCAAGTGGTAGTTCCGGAAATTCCGGTTCTTCTGGTACTTCTGGTATATCCGGAATAAATGGTACATCTGGTTCTAGTGGAACTTCTGGTTCTTCAGGATCAAGTGGTGCATCTGGTTCAAGCGGTAGTTCAGGAACTTCTGGTTCAGATGGTTCAAGCGGTAGTTCTGGAACTTCTGGTATTTCAGGTTCAAGCGGAACTTCTGGTACTACTGGAACTTCAGGTTCAAGTGGGACTAGCGGAACCTCTGGTTCAAGCGGTAGCTCAGGAACTTCAGGCTCAAGCGGAACTTCTGGTTCTTCTGGAACTTCTGGTTTTGATGGATCTAGTGGAACTTCTGGTTCTAGTGGAAATTCTGGTTCAAGTGGAACAGCCGGTTCAAGTGGTAGTTCAGGAACATCTGGTTCTTCTGGAACTTCTGGATCAAGCGGTTCAAGTGGAACATCAGGTTCAAGCGGTAGCTCAGGAACTTCGGGTACTTCTGGTTCAAGCGGTGCAACTGGTTCTTCTGGAACCTCTGGTATTTCAGGAATAAACGGAACATCAGGTTCAAGTGGAATAAGTGGCAGCTCTGGTTCAAGTGGAACTTCTGGTTCAAGCGGTTCAAGTGGAACTTCAGGTTCCGATGGTTCTAGTGGAACATCTGGTTCTTCAGGAATAAGTGGTTCAAGTGGAACTTCAGGTTCTTCAGGTTCAAGTGGAACTTCAGGTTCTTCAGGTTCAAGTGGAACTTCAGGTTCTTCTGGTTCAAGTGGAACTTCAGGTTCTTCTGGTTCAAGTGGAATTTCTGGTTCTTCAGGATCAAGTGGAACATCCGGTTCAAGTGGTAGTTCGGGAACTTCTGGTTCTTCAGGATCAAGCGGAACTTCAGGTTCTTCAGGATCAAGTGGTAGTTCTGGTTCTTCAGGATCAAGCGGTGCATCTGGTTCAAGTGGAACTTCAGGAACTTCTGGTTCAAGTGGTACTTCGGGTATTTCAGGAATAAATGGAACATCTGGTTCTTCTGGAACCTCAGGTATAAACGGTTCAAGCGGAACTTCTGGTATATCCGGTTCAAGCGGAACTTCCGGTATAAATGGTTCTTCTGGAACCTCTGGTTCAAGTGGAACATCTGGTTCAAGCGGTTCAAGCGGAACCTCTGGTTCAAGCGGTTCTAGCGGAACCTCTGGTTCTAGTGGATCAAGCGGTGTATCAGGTTCTTCAGGAACTTCTGGTTCAAGCGGAACGTCTGGTTCTTCTGGTTCAAGTGGAACTTCTGGTTCAAGTGGAACCAGTGGTATAAACGGTTCAAGTGGAACATCAGGATCAAGTGGAACTTCTGGTTCTTCAGGATCGAGTGGAACGTCTGGTTCTTCCGGTTCAAGCGGTACTTCTGGTTCTTCTGGTTCTAGTGGAACTTCTGGTTCAAGCGGAACCAGTGGTATAAACGGTTCAAGCGGAACAAGTGGTATAAACGGTTCAAGTGGTACGTCTGGTTCAAGTGGTAGCTCTGGAACATCAGGGTCAAGCGGTAGTTCAGGAACATCTGGTTCAAGTGGATTAAGCGGAGTAAATGGAATAGACGGTTCAAGCGGAACTTCGGGTATAAATGGTTCAAGTGGAACTTCGGGTATAAATGGTTCAAGTGGAACTTCTGGGTCTAGCGGAACATCAGGTTCTAGTGGGTCTAGCGGAACATCAGGTTCTTCAGGTTCAAGTGGAACTTCTGGTTCAAGCGGCAGTTCAGGAACGTCAGGTATAAATGGTAGTTCAGGAACTTCGGGTATAAATGGTTCAAGTGGAACTTCAGGTTCAAGTGGTTCTAGTGGAACTTCTGGTTCTTCTGGTTCTAGTGGAACTTCTGGTTCTAGTGGAACTTCTGGTTCTAGTGGAACATCAGGTTCTTCTGGTTCTAGTGGAACTTCTGGAACTTCTGGTTCAAGTGGTTCAAGCGGAACTTCTGGTATTTCAGGAATAAATGGTACTTCCGGTTCTTCAGGTTCAAGCGGTAGTTCAGGTTCAAGCGGAACTTCTGGTATATCAGGTTCAAGTGGTTCGTCCGGTTCAAGCGGTTCAAGCGGTATTTCTGGTTCTAGTGGAACTTCTGGTTCAAGCGGTACTTCTGGTACAGCTGGTTCTTCTGGAACTTCAGGTTCAAGCGGTAGTTCAGGTTCAAGCGGTTCGTCAGGTTCAAGCGGTACTTCTGGTTCTTCTGGTTCAAGCGGTATATCAGGTTCAAGCGGTACTTCTGGTATTTCAGGAATAAACGGAACATCGGGTTCAAGCGGTACTTCTGGTATAAATGGTTCAAGTGGAACTTCAGGTTCTTCTGGAACATCTGGGTCTAATGGTTCTAGTGGAACTTCCGGCTCAAGCGGTAGTTCAGGAACTTCTGGTATAAATGGTTCTTCTGGAACTTCTGGTTCAAGTGGAACAAGCGGTAGCTCAGGTTTAAGTGGTAGTTCAGGTTCTTCTGGTTCAAGTGGTGAATCTGGATCAAGCGGAACTTCTGGATCAAGCGGTTCAAGCGGAACTTCTGGTTCAAGCGGTAGTTCCGGGTCAAGTGGAACATCAGGTTCTTCTGGTTCAAGTGGAACAAGCGGTATCTCAGGTTCAAGTGGAACTTCTGGGTCAAGTGGTTCAAGTGGAACATCAGGCTCAAGCGGTAGTTCAGGCTCAAGCGGTACTTCTGGTATTTCAGGTTCAAGCGGTACTTCTGGTATTTCAGGAATAAATGGTACATCTGGTACATCTGGTGCAACTGGTTCAAACGGTTCTTCTGGTTCTTCTGGTTCAAGTGGAACAAGCGGTAGCTCAGGTACATCAGGTTCAAGTGGTAGTTCAGGATCAAGCGGTACTTCTGGTATAAATGGTTCTAGTGGAACTTCTGGTATATCAGGTTCAAGCGGTAGCTCTGGAACTTCAGGTTCAAGTGGGACTTCCGGTTCTTCAGGTTCAAGCGGTAGTTCAGGTTCTTCCGGTTCAAGCGGTAGTTCTGGAACATCAGGCGTATCAGGTTCAAGTGGAACATCTGGAATATCTGGAACTTCTGGTTCAAGTGGTAGCTCAGGTACATCAGGTTCAAGTGGTAGTTCAGGTTCAAGCGGAACTTCTGGTTCAAGTGGAACTTCTGGTTCTTCAGGTTCAAGTGGTAGTTCTGGAACATCAGGTTTAAGCGGTTCAAGTGGTACTTCTGGTATTTCTGGAGTAAATGGAACTTCTGGTACTTCTGGTGCAAATGGTTCAAGCGGTACTTCTGGTAATTCAGGTTCTAGCGGGTCAAGTGGAACTTCCGGTAACTCAGGTTCAAGTGGTACGTCTGGCTTAAACGGTGCAAATGGTTCAAGCGGAACTTCAGGTTCAAGTGGAACTTCTGGTTCTTCAGGCTCAAGCGGTAGTTCAGGTTCTTCAGGTTCTAGTGGTAGTTCAGGAACTTCCGGTTCTTCAGGTTCGTCAGGTTCAAGTGGAACTTCTGGTATAAATGGTTCAAGCGGAACCTCTGGTACGTCAGGTGCAACTGGGTCAAATGGCTCTAGTGGAACATCAGGTTCAAGCGGTAGCTCTGGAACATCAGGCTCTTCTGGTTCAAGTGGAACAAGCGGCAGCTCAGGTTCAAGCGGTAGTTCAGGAACATCAGGCTCAAGCGGTTCAAGTGGAACTTCTGGTATTAGTGGCAGTTCAGGTACTTCAGGTATTTCTGGAGTAAATGGAACTTCTGGTACATCAGGCGGAACTGGTTCAAACGGTTCAAGCGGAACTTCAGGTTCTTCAGGTTCTAGCGGTACGTCCGGTGCAACTGGTTCAAACGGTTTAAATGGTTCAAGTGGAACTTCAGGTTCTTCAGGTTCTAGTGGCGCAACCGGGTCAAACGGTTCTTCTGGAACTTCTGGTTCTTCAGGTTCTAGTGGATCAAGTGGTGCAACTGGTTCAAGTGGGTCTAGTGGTACTTCAGGTTCTAGTGGTGCAACTGGTTCAAATGGGTCAAGTGGTTCTTCTGGAACTTCAGGTTCTAGCGGTACTTCTGTTGCTGTTTCTGGAACAAATAATACCCTTGTTAAATTCACATCTTCTTCAACTGTTGGTAATTCAACAATAACGGATGATGGAACTAATATAAAAGCGACAACAACTTCATTAGTTGCTGGATATAATCCAACTCCATTAGCTGGAACAATACAAGATGGAGTAACCTCTGTACTTGGAGATTTAAATTCATGGACTAGTAATTATTATCAAGGTACTGTACTATATTCAGAAACAGCAGGAGGAACAATTACCTTTGGCCAATTATGTTATAGGACACAAACCAACACTTGGATATTAGCTGATGCAACCGCAGCAAACTCAGCAGCTGCATTTAATATGTTAGGTATTTGTGTTAAATCTTCAACATCAACCAATCCAACTTCTATATTAATTAATGGATTTGTTGAAACTGCTACTTATGCAGCTGTTGTAAAATCTGGAGAGCCTTTATATATGGCTACGACTGCCGGCAGTATGACTAAAACAGCACCAACAACGGTTGGAAATGCGGTTAGATTAATAGGGCATACATTTTGGAGCAGCAATACGAATACAAAAATAATAATACATTTTAATCCTGAAAGCTCTTGGATAGAATTATAACACACGGTTTATGAAAATTAAAGGAGTAGCTACTACCAGTATTACTAAAATTAATGGAATTGCTCGAGCCTCTATAACAAAAATATCTGGAGTAGCCCTTCCAGTTATATCAACTACCACTACAACAACCTCTGGTGGATTTACTTCAGCAACTGGCGGAACCGTAACAACTTCTGGTAATTATAAAATACATACATTTACTAGTGTAGGTAGTACAAACTTTGTAGTTAGTACAGTTGGAACTGCTCCAAATAATAAGTTTCAAGTATTAATTGTTGCAGGAGGTGGTGGAGGAGGTGGACAATATATCGGTGGAGGTGGAGGTGGCGGCGGCGTCATTGAAAACACAAGTTATGCTTTATCTTCAGGAGCAACAACCTATTCAGTAGCAGTTGGTGGTGGTGGAGCCGGTGCATATTACTATTTTAATACTGGTAGTACTGGTACAAATTCATCTTTTGATAGTAATACAGCATATGGTGGAGGTGGAGGTGGTGCACATTATGCCGCACCATTATCTGGTGGATCAGGTGGCGGTGGCGCGGGTGTTACCGGTAATGGTTCATCAATAGCCGGAGCTTCGGGTACAGCCGGTCAAGGTAATACAGGAGGAGATGGAACAGGAGAATTAGGAAAAGGTAACTATGGTGCAGGCGGCGGTGGAGGAGCTGGTGCAGTTGGAGGAAATGGATATTATAGTGGTATAGTTTACGGAGGTGATGGCGGTACAGGCGTTTTAGCAGCAATTGATGGTAACTATTACGGAGGCGGAGGCGGTGGTTCAACCTATACAGGCGGGTCAGCCGGCGCTGGTGGTACTGGCGGTGGAGGAGCTGGAGCAACTGGAGGCTCGAGCGCAAATGGAGTAGATGGAACTGATTACACCGGTGGTGGAGGAGGTGGATATGGAGAAGCGGGTGGAGGCTATTTACATGGAGGTAATGGTGGATCAGGCGTAGTAATTATAAAATATAAATTCCAATAAATGGCACATTTTGCACTGATAAAAGAAAATATTGTAGTTGCCGTAATTGTTATTGATAATACTACAATTACAGATAATGGAGTTGAGGTTGAACAATTAGGTATTGACTTAATAGACTCTTTAAATATTAAAGGTATTTATGATTATGATACGGTAAGACAAACCTCTTATAATTCAAATTTTAGAAGTAAATATGCAGGAATAGGAGACACCTGGAATGAAATTAATAATGTTTTTATTTCACCTAAACCCTTTCCGAGTTGGGTATTAGATGCTAATTTTAAATGGAAATCACAAGTAACCTATCCAAGTAGTGGTCACTATACTTGGAATGAAACCCTATCTGAATGGGTACCTTTATCATTTTAATTAAAAACCACTAGTGTAATATAAGTATAATCTTAAAAGATTTAATTATATGTCAAATTTAAAAATAAAGGCTCATACTTCGTTTATTGGAACCACCGGTTATAATAATCATGCTCAGTCATTTTTTAAAACCCTATCAAAGTATACACCAGTTGAAGTTAGAAATTTTACAATAGGTAAAAGCTGGACTAATTATTCAGATGAACCACATAATGGTGAGCCGTATTTAGATAATACCCTAAAAACAATGTTAGTTCAACAAAGTTTATGGGATCATAATAAGCGGCTGTCTGACTATCCAATTTATAAAAATTGGCATAATCCAGGCAAAGCAGATATTAACGTAGTTTTAAATGAAACAAATCATCACTATTTTTATCAAGACTATCAAGGCTATTCAATTGCCTATAATGTTTGGGAATCAACTTTACAACCTGAAGCTTTTTTTAATAGACTATTAGACTTTAATGAATTATGGGTTCCTTCAAAATGGCAACGTGACTGTACGATTGCTCAAGGTTATCCAGCTGATAAAATATTTGTTATACCAGAAGGCGTTGACTCTGAAATATTTTTTCCAGAAGAGGTTAGCCATCCACTAACAAGTAATGGCAGATTTACCTTTTCTATATTTGGAAGATGGGATTACCGAAAGTCAACCAAGGAATTAATAGAAACTTTTTTATCTGAATTTTCAAAAGATGAACCAGTTGACCTAATATTAAGTATTGATAATCCATACTCTGGTGATGGGCTAACCGGTACAGAAGAGAGACTTGCCCATTATAACTTTACTGATGACCGCCTTAAAGTATTACACCTACCACCTAGAGAAGAATATATTAAATTATTAAAGTCAACTAACGTATTTCTTTCATGTGCCCGAGCCGAAGGTTGGAATCTTCCATTAATTGAGGCAATGGCTTGTGGAACTCCATCAATCTATTCAAACTGCTCAGCTCAATTAGAATTTGCAGAAGGTAAAGGTTTACCAGTTAAAATAGTTGGTGAAAGGCCGATTAGTGAAAGTACCTATGCTCATTTTAATGAGAGTATTGGAAACTATTATGAGCCTGACTTTGTAGACCTAGCAAAGGTAATGAGATCTGCCTATACCAATTGGGCTAAATATAAAAAGGAGGCACTATCCCAGGCCAAGGAAATTCATAAAAATTTTAATTGGGATAAAATTGCAAAAGAGACAATGGATCATATTAATAGTCAGTCTGAAATCATTAACCGTGTGAACTCAGCTGCTAGCAAACCGCTAAATATTGGCCATCATTTTGTTAGAGGCGCACATATTGAGTTATCCGGAGGCGATCCTAATCAATATTGGGTTGAATTTATAAATCAATCAACCGGCAAAGTTGAACACTCTGGAGAAATTTCAAATAGTATGTGGATTAAAACCAGTAAAACCTATTTTATTGACTGGTTAATAACCGTAAAAGACCTTTCGTCCGGAGAAATTGTGTTTAACAAAAAATTAGATCTATTAGATAAACGTGTCTATATTTCGCTTGATTCAAAATCATTAGGTGATACCCTAGCCTGGTTTCCAGCAGTTGAAGAATTTCGTAAAAAACACAAGTGTAAAGTTATATGCTCTACTTTTCAAAATGATTTTTTTGAAAAAACCTATCCAGAAATAGAATTTATTAAACCGGGAGATGAAGTACACGATGTAAAAGCCCTATACTCAATTGGGTGGTATTATGGTGAAAATGAAGAATTAAATCCAAATATGAATCCTAATGAAACTAAAAATCAACCAATGCAAAAAACTGCATTTGATATTTTAGGGCTTGACTATCAAGAAGTTGTTCCAAAATTAAGTATTCCAACTGAAACTAAAAAGAAACAGGTTGCAATTGCAATTCATGCAACATGTCAGGCTAAATATTGGAATAATCCAACTGGTTGGCAAGAGGTTGTTGACTGGTGTAGTTCCCATAATTATGAAGTTGTCCTAATTTCAAGAGAAGATTCAGGTTTCATGGGAAATATTCAGCCTACTGGTATTAGAAAATTACCAAGCGGTCCAATTGAGGCGGCTATTTCTGAAATTTCAAAATCTGAGGCTTTTATTGGAATCGGCAGCGGTCTGAGTTGGTTAGCTTGGGCACTAGGAACTCCAACTATCTTAATTTCAGGATTCTCACATGCCTATACTGAACCACTTACCAATACCACTAGAATTTGTTCGCCGGCTGGTAAATGTGCAGGTTGTTTTAATACACACAGGTTAGATCCAAGTGACTGGAATTGGTGTCCGATACACAAAGGTACAGATAGACAATTTGAATGTTCTAAATTAATTACCGCAGACTCAGTAATATCTCAATTAAAGACGATACTTGGTCTCGTATAGATAATTCTATATGATTTTAAACTCAAGACAAAATGGATTTCTAATAAATTTACCGCAGGATTTTTTTAATGCTGAGGTTCAAACCCGATATGATAAATATTACAGAAATTTATTATTACCGTATAAATCAATTTCAGATTTTATGGCATCTACCATTCAAGGAGTTAATTTTCCAGGTTTAACAACTGTATTGCCTACTCAAATTAGAACACTAGGCAAAATTCAAGAAGTGCAGAGCGCAAAACCTATTGCTGATATGTTTACTAGAGAGTTAAAATTAACTTTTAAATTAACTGATGCATATCTTAACTATTTTATATTTTTAGATAATGCACTAAATTATTTAGAACCAGCAAACACCTCAACCTCTTATATTGGAGATACTTCACTTGGTCAATCGTTAACGGTTGCGCCAATTGCCAATAATAATCATCCATTTTTTAGTCCAATCCGATTAACTCTATTAAATAACGAGGGTTATGCAGTAAGTTCAGTAATATTTAACCGGCCTCAACTTAAACAACTTAGTGAATTAACCTTAAGTTATTCATCAGTGGTTCCAAAGTTTAGCTATTTTACTGCAACTTTTAGCTATTATAATTTTGATTTGGAATTAGATTTTGACTAATCAATTCCGCCTGGAATTACTAAACCTTCTTCTTCTAGTTTAGCTCGATATTCTTTTAAAATAAGAGGCATATTTAATTTAGGATTAGTACTTTGACTAGCGGCTGTTAATAAAGCTATTGTCTTTTCGTAGGTATTCCATTTAGCATATGGATAATTTTTTCCAAATAGTATATCTGAAATTTCAGGAATTGTATCTGCAATAAGCTTGCGATCAACTATTTTATAATTAATCTTTTTTAATTCTTTAGTAAATTGATATATTCCATCCGGTCTAAACATATATCCTTTAAACTGGGTTACCGTACCGTTCTTTTCAATTTTATCAAACTGCATAGAGTCTAGTGCACAAAATATCAAAAAGACTCGGTGCTTAGTGGAATAGTCTTCTTCATCAATTGACTTATAGAAAATATCATTTATATTACGATTTGTGTCTAACGGTTTGACGAACATATCAAATTGTACAAAGTGCCCTGTAGAAATTTCAAATTTAACTGACACAATATTAAATCCATAAAATATTTTTGTTTCATAGCCAGCGGTTTGAATTTTTGCTGATATATCAGGCAGACTAAGCTCAGAATAAAATAGAGCATCAAGATCTCCAGAAATATCTTTTTGTCTCCATGAACCAATTAATTCAAGTTCAGCTTCTCCAAATAATTGAGTCATTGCACTTTGGAATTTAGCAAAGGCCGGCTCAACTTCTGCACGAGTAAGACTCTGTGCATCTGGAAAAGCATTTCCACCTTCGTTAATTGTAAATGTTTTAAACTCTACTAGATACTTCATATATTTGGATCTTGACCGGTTGTTTGATCAACCCAGACACTTGCTAGTGTATTATTATTAATTGAATCCCTTTTAGTTATATTAATTTTGTCCATAATATTAGAACTTTTACGTTTAGAAGTTTTTTCAAAACTAGGGAAATACGTTTCAATTGCAATCGATAATGAAACCGTTATTTTATTATCGGTGTTCATTGTAAATGTTGAATATTTTTTATCAACAAGTTCAGTAGATGGAAATGAAAATTGCGCAGGAATTCTAACTCCATTATATTGAAAATACATTACTCTATTTGAATAATATATGTCTAATAACTGTTCAGCAATTTTAAATGCTTTATTTAAATTATCACAAATAATTTTAATATCAAATTTTACAGAGAGCGGAAGTGTATAGAGTTGAGCTGAATAACCAGTAAGAATATTGGCATCATTAGCTCCTTTTTCAGTAGCTGAAAATTGTCCTCTAACAAATTTATTTGTAATATCAGCCGAACTCACCTCAAATGAAGTCAATGATACAATTCCCCTAGGGATAATATCGTAAGCTCCTTCAGCTACCGGTATTTCACAATTATCTGGTAAACCTACATAAAAATCTTTTAAGAAACCTTCATCTGTTGCAAAATTATATAAAAATGGCACTGAAAATGTCTCTTTATGATCTGCTCTAGAAATAGTAAGATGCATTTCACTGTTTAATAAGTCAAGCAGAGAAATTGTTAAATTTCTTAAAAATATATCATCGGTATTTAGGGTATTCATATTTATTAATTATTTAATTTGATGAAAATCCGATTACTGCCAATACTGCAAATACACCAGCTGCAATTTTTATAATTTTATTCTTACTGCGTTCTTTCTTAACATCCTTTTCTAAACCTGTAACAATTTGTGTGTACTTAACCTCTTTTTGTCTATATAAATCAATTTGTGATGAAAAATTAGCTACTTTAGAAACATATGTATTAACAAGTCTCTCATTAGTTAAATTCTTTTCTTCTAACTGATTTACTAATATAATAGTTTTAGTTAATTCTATTTTAGCAGAGTCGCCTCTTACTAAATCTATTGCAATCTGCTTTGCAATACTATCTGGAAAGCAGTGAACTTTTTTATTTGTAGCGATTTGTGAAAAAGTCATCAAGTTCAACAGGAGTAGCCCGACTAATATCTTTAATTTTCTTACCATAATAATTTTGTATTTCTTTTATTTTATTTTTAGTTGAGTCAATTTGTTGATCTGCAACAACTAAGTTATGTTGATACCCTATAATTAGGCTATCGTATTTAAGTTGATCTTTTTCTAATTTAGAGATAATTGTTGATAAACTATCAATTTGTGACTTTTCTTTACTATACTTGTCTGACTGGTCTGAGTCAATTGAAATACATAGTGATACAATTAAAATTACAATTATAATTACCAAGGTCCAAATTAGTTTGGTTCCATTTACTAGTCCTGTCATATAGTTATTTATATTAAGTTTTTCTATCTAACTATTTATTGCAAACAAGCCATAAAAACTTGTTTGCAAAAACAGTCACAGTGGAGGCGGAGGTATTCGAAACCTCGTCCGTATAGCCTCAAATTAGGCCTTCGTTTACATGCTTAGTTAATTTTGCTAAACTAACAAACTTCACAGTTCCCTTATTGAATAGGTCGGTTTACTGAGAACTTATCTTCTATATCACTTTTAACGATATTGATCATATCGGTTTGCAACTTTGGGTTACTTAAGCAGTTGCCGCTTACCACTTATGCAGCTAATAAAAGCTCTTCAGTAGCTGGAGTGTTAACTTGGTTAACAAGGCTCCAGAAAGTTATATTGTTGTCAATTAACTTACAGTAATACCAGGTTTACGAGCTTTAAGTATCATCCTCGACATGCAGACTCAATTGGATAACTAACGTCAAATCCGGTCGCCCCCAATTAGTATAATAATAATATACTATAATTATTTATCTGGTATCAAAAATTAGGTAATAAATATTGGGATTATAAATAACTAAAAAGAAGTCTCAAGATAATGGCTAATTTATCAACTCAAAATAATTCGCTTAGGCTATTTACAAGCCTTAAAATAAGAATCGGTGATATCTTAGGTGAAACTATTGGTTTTTTACAGGAAACCTTTAAACAAACTAAAACAATATTTACCGCAGCTTCTCCATTTGGTCAATTATTAATTGTTTTTGAAAACTTAAGTCAATTAATTTTTTATTATATTGAAGATTCAATTACTGAACTTAATATTTATGAAGCCTCTAGGGCATCTTCAATATACTCATTAGCTAGTTTAGCTGGACATAATCCAAGCCGAGCAATTGGGGCAACTGCCCAAATTAGAATTAAGCCAAAGACCGGTATAACCTTTGAAAATAATATTATAATATTAAATGATTTACTTAAGCTTAAGTGTACAAATAATGGACTTCAATATGTACTTGAATTATCACAAGATGAACTTCGACTTGATTTAACTAATTCAACCGCTTTAACTGTGGTAAGTATTAGGCAAGGGGATGTTCAGTCTCAAACCTTTACCGCAAAGGGTATTGCATTTGAGAGTTACCAAATGGGTTTACAAAATAATTATTATGTTGATCATTTTAAAGTAAATGTTTATGTAAATGGAGAAATGTGGACTAAATATGAGTCCCTATTAGATATACCAAGAGGAGATAAAGGTTTTATTATTAAAACTGGAATAACAAATGGATTAGATCTATATTTTGGAAATGGATCATTTGGTAAAATACCAACTCTTGGCTCTACTATTGTTGTTGAATATCTTAGTTCAGAAGGAGCTGGTGGCAATATTAAGGTAGATGATGTTAGACAAATTAACTTTACGTTTGATGAGACTGGTTTTTCAATAGTAGGCGATGAAATTGACTTAAATTCGGTATTGGAAATTACAGTAATAAGTCCTCCAAGCTTTGGTGTTGACCCAGAAGAGCTTGAATTAACCAAATTAATTGCTCCAAAGGCATCTAAGAATTTTGCACTAATTAATGTAGATAATTATGAAGTCTTATTACATAAATTACAAATGTTTTCAACGGTTCGGGTATTTTTAGCTCCGCCGCCTTTGGCTGGAGCAACCGGTTCTGCTCTTGCCCGTATGATTAATTTATTTTTAATACCAGATATTTCACAATTATTTACAAACGGTAGTGACTATTTTAAAATGAATACAGATAAGTTTAGATTAACACAATATCAAAAAAATCAACTTTTAAATTTCATAGAGCGATCTGGTACTAAAATGATTTCCACTGATATTATAATTATTGATCCTATCATAACTAAATATGTTTTAAATATAAGTGTTATTGGATTTGAAGATGTTTCAAATGATATAATTAAAGCTGATATAACCAATGCAATCGGTCAATATTTTATTAAATTAAGTAGGCACGATCGAGTTCCAAAAAGTGATTTAATTAAAATTATAGAAGAGATAAATGGAGTAGACTCAGTAAGTATCACTATATTATCTGAAGAAAATGAAAAGGCTGCAATTGCTAGCTCAGTTAGGCCAGCTTTGAGTATAGCTAAACCTGAAGAATTAATTGGATTAGATGAATTTAACGATATTATTATTAAGTCTAATGAATTTCCAGTTATTAGAGGAGGCTGGAGAGATCGTGCCCAAAATTTGTATAGTGAAGTTATCTCAACTACTCAACTTAGCCCAATTAATATTGAAATAAAAGCAGTTAAATCAAGACGTAACAAAATAAAATTATTATGATAAGAAATTCAATTTATTGGGGTATATACAATAGAAAAGACCGTCGACTAAATTTAGGATTTAGATATAAGGGTCAAGTTTTAAAAAAGACTCTATCTAATCAAATGTTTGGAATTAATCCAATATTAGATGGATTTCTTACCTATATGGAATCATTTATCTATGAGCATATAGAGTCAGTAAAGCAAATAAAAATTTTTGCCAATCCGGCACTAGATAAAAACGAAAACCGACTAAATTAAATAATTCATGGCTCAAGTATTTAACAAAGAAAAAAAGGCACAAATTCGTGGTGAACTTGAAGACCTATTATCAACATACCAAGGCGGACCAAATCCAGTAGATGATATTGCGGATTCTCAACTAGGCGAAATTGCAATGGCTCCGCCTCTTGATTTTGAAGAGATGAATTCTAACTTTGAGAAACAGGCAAAGGATATTACAAATTCAATGCTTAAATTTTATGTAGAATTAGGAGTACTTGAAAAACATGAATATTTAAAACAGAAACAAATTTTAGATAATTCAAATATTCAAAATATCTTTTTTCAGTTAAAAACAATTCGAATGGCAATTGAAAAAATAACAGAAGAAATTAATCAAGGCAATACTCATCCACGACTTTTTGAAGTATTTGGGCAGTTACAAGATAAATTAACAATGGTTGTAAAAACCCAAGCCAATTACATGTTATTTCTAGAGGATACCTATAAAAAAGTACATCAAGATATTGAACAACGAGGCAGCGGATCCTCCAAGTCAGTAACTCCATTAATTGAGTCTAGTAATGAATATTATATAACCGCAGGTACTAAAAATTTAATAAAAGAGATAACAGTTGAGGAAATTGATAAACCATCAGATACTCGCCACCTAACTCATCCTGATCGAAAAACTGAAGTTATGCAAGAACGTGGATTAACTCAAGTAATAAAGCCAGAAACTTCGATTGATGATTTTTCAGATGATGTTAACTCGTTAATATGAAAGATTTTATAACAAATAGTGGAGGAACCTCTAAATTAAAACTTTCAAATTTAGATCCTGAGAATAATGCAATTTGGACATCCGAAAAGATTAATCAACTATTAGAAGATTTTGAAAATGGAGTAATTGATATTAAAACAATTAAAAATTCTCCATTTAAAGATAACGATCCAGCCTGGAAAAAAGCAAATCTAGTATTTGAATATACTCCAGAAGAGCTTGACGAAATCAGAAAGTGTAAAGCTGATCCTGTTTATTTTGCAAGTAGACATGCTCAAGTAATGCAGGAACAGGGCATTGACCAAATTAGGCTAAGAGATTATCAGGAAGAAATAATTAAATCATTTAAAGATAACAGATTTAACTGCTTAATGGCGTCTAGACAAATTGGAAAAACGGTAATGTCTGGCCTATTTATTGCATGGTACCTGGTATTTCATACTGATAAAAATGTATTGGCTGTAGCCAATATTGCATCAACCACTAAAGAGGTTTTAGATAAAATTAAATCAGTACTTGAAAATTTACCGTTCTTTCTAAAACCTGGCTGTGTTTCAAATAATGTAATGTCAATGAAATACGATAATGGGTGCAGACTAATTGGCCGGACTACCACTAAAAATACTGGTATTGGTTTTACAATCCATGTACTCTATATTGACGAATTTGCGCATATTAATGCCTCATATTTGGACTTTTTCTATCGAGCAATTTATCCAACTATTTCAGCATCAAAGAACTCAAAAATCATAATAACTTCAACTCCAAATGGCATGAATCGCTTCTATGAAATTTACATGGATGCAATGAATCATAATAATGAATATGTTCCATTACGAGTAGATTGGTGGCAGGTTCCAGGAAGAGATGAAGAATGGAAACGCAGCACAATTGCGAATTTAGGGTCAGAAGAAGACTTTAACCAGGAATATGGGCTACAATTCTTTTCATCCGATAAATTATTACTACAGTCTAAAGATCTTAAAAAAATATTTGCCCTTAGAACTCAATACGTCATCCCAGAGTGGGCGCAAACCCCGACTACATTAGATCTATTACATGGCCTGACAGTTCACCCAAACTTTAACAAGTTAACCCTAGATGATATTAAAAATGATAAAAACTACTATATATTTTCAATTGATACGGCTGACGGTTTAAATCGTGACTATTCAGTAATTAATATTTTTAAGTTTATTGCACTGCCGCTAAAAATGCTGACTCCAGTAAAGGATTTCATTAAAAATGAAACCGATATTTTTTCACTAGTTCAAGTTGCAACATTTAGGACAAATACCAAAGATATTAATCAATATTGTAATTCATTAGAATACTTATTATATACTGTATTTAATACAGATAAGGTAAGATTACTGGTTGAATTAAATCATAAAGGCGAATATGTAATGGATAAAATTATGAAACATGAAGCCTATTGGAGTGGACTCCTTGTTTTTTCAAAGCATACCGAATCTGCACAGCACCTTAAGCCTGGGCTTAAATTAACTACCACTAATAAAATTAAATTTTGTGAACGCTTTAAATACTTAACTGCCGTTAATAAAATATTACCAAATGAATTTAAGACAGTTCATGAGCTTGGAGCGTTTGGCAGAACCTCTAATGGTACATACCGTAGCCAAAGTGGTAATGATGATTTAGCAATGACGTGTGTTAATTCAGCTGCATTTTTTGAATCACCTAATTTTTTTGAATTAGCAAATGATGAACTTGATAAACAGCCACCGGAATATATGGCAGAAATCTACTTAAATTTTTTAAATGAAGTATATTTATCAAAAGAGTCAAATTATGATTTTGAAATGATAAATTCTATGAATGGATCTGGCTCGGCTAAAACAGGCAAGGCTAGCCGCAGACTAGATGAAAATTATATTGATAATCATAAATTGACTCTACAAAAATTTTATGGAAACACTGACTAATGAAATTTACAGATTTAGAAAAACCGGATTTTTTAAACGATAAGCAGATAATTTTTACTAAAATTATTAATGCAATTGAGCGCTCTCATTTAAAAAAGTCTCCAAATATTTTTATTAAGAATATTAAATTAATGGAAGAAGTGGTTGATGTAATCGCAACCCGCGATGAATGGCCGGGTTGTTTAACTAGAGCCTTAACCTTTTTTGAAAGCATTGAAGATTATGAATCATGCCAGCGATGTAAAAATCTTAATCAATTAATTAAATTACCAATTAAAAAAACTAGAAAAAATGGAAAATCGTAAGGATTCTAAAAAACCGGCCAGGTCAAATAAACCTAAACGTGAGACATATGAAATTTCAAAAAAGGATTTAAGAAATATTACACTAAAGCAGTCTCAACAAATATATTTTAATAAAATTATAGCAAATGAAATAACCTTTTGTTATGGACCAGCTGGAACGTCTAAAACGTTTACTGCATGTCTAGCGGCTCTTCAATTATATTTAGATGGCAAAATAAAAAAGATCATTTTATCTAAGCCTATCCAAGAATCTGGTGAAAAGCTTGGATTTTTACCTGGAGAAATAAAGGATAAAATTGATCCATTTATGGAAAGTTATCGATCAAATTTAGTAAAATTAATACATGACCCAAATTTAGTTAGTTGGTTAGAGTCAATTGGAGTTATTGAATTTAGGCCACTTGCCTATATGAGAGGCGCAACCTTTGATAATTGCTTAATGATATTAGATGAAGCTCAAAATGCAGATTTTAAACAATTAATGTTATTTGTAACCAGAATGGGAAAAGATTCTAAAGTATTGATTTGCGGAGATGTAAGCCAATATGATATTGCAAAGAGTAAAGTAGCTTTACCGGATTTTATAAATGTGCTATCTGGAATTAACGGATTAGACGTTCATAAATTTAACGACGAAGATATTGTAAGAAATAAAATTTTAATTCAAATAGCTGACCGCTACGATAAATGGAAAGAGTCAAACCCAAATCATCAATTTTTTAAGTAAGTTTTAAAAACCAAAATATGAGCGCATACGACCTAATAAACAAGCAACTCAATAATGAGATGCAAAAACTTGCTGAAAAAATAAAAAGCAAAGACTATACTGAACGTGATCGAAACAGATTAGCTTCAATTATGTATCCAAAATTAAAATATTTTATATGGAAATTTTTTAATGATGAAGATGAAACTGCCGAGGTATTACACAATACTCTGTTTAAAATATTTAAAGGCCTGGATTCGTATAATGATACATTTAGATTTACGACCTGGATTTATACAATTGCAAAAAATGAGGCACTATTACATAAGCATAAGTTAATTAAAAATTATGCTATCAGGATTGATAATATGACTAGACCTTTAAATATTGAAGACGATAGCGTTTTTAATTTTGATAAAGAAATGTACATTGAGTCTCTCTATAAAATGACAACTGACGAATTGCAATCTCTGCCGGATGGTATTGAAAAATCAATTTTAGTAGACAAGGAAATTCATTCAATGAAAGGCGATGCAATTGCCTCTAAATATAATATGAATTTAAATACTGTTAAAACTAAAATTAGAAAGGCTCGAAAGATGTTAAAGGATTCAGTTCTTATTAAAAATCCACAAATGAAAGAAAATTTAACTACTTATTTTTAAATTATGAAAGATTTTATTAACCCTGTTACTTTTTATGAAACTACCGTAATCATAATTAAAAATTTAAAAAATTTTATTTTTTATAGAACAAAAATGTCCGATATCAATAAAAGTGGAATTCTAAAACAGACAGGTTTAAGATTAGACCGCCGAGCTAGGGCATATTATGTATTAAATATTGAACCTGAATTATTAATGATGGGCCAAGATACACTAGACTTAGAAAAAAGTAGAGTATTTGAATCATTAGCTAAAAAGAAGGAACTTTTTGAAACCCATAATTTAACTGAATTAATTGAGGCAAAAACTGACAGAATTAAAACCTCTGAATACTATGCCTACCTAATTCAAATTAAATATAGACCAATGGCTACTGTGTCAAACCACGTATATGTATTAAGCTGGTTAACCTGTTTAACTTTTATTGCCTATTGGATCTATACTGGCTGTTTAAACTATACTCAAATCCAAACATGGTTTGGGGACTTTATTAACCGAAAGTAAATAAATAACTAAAAAATAAATTACAAATGAAATTTATAGATCAACACTTTACTAAAATTGTAATTATTGTATCGATTATTACCTTTATACAAATGTGTACAATTTCACGAAAGTCTTCAAGTTTAGAAAAGCAGTCAAAAATGACAAATGCTCGATTAGATTCAATTCAGGCTATTTTATTTACTAAAAATGATATTGCTAAATTAATTGAAATTGAGGGTTTAAAATCTGAAAAAAGAATGATTCAATCAACTGACCGTAAGATATTTGATGTAAATCGTCAAGCTGAAATTGATAAAGAGATTAAAAAGATTGAATCAACTAAGTAATGGGGTCAAATACTGTTAAATATTTTATAATTAGCACATTTGTAACTCTATACCTGTTAGTATCAGTTATCTCTACAATTCACGTAATCAGCTTTTTTGAATTATCAAATCCGCAATGGTTAGCTATAAGCTTGGCTATTGCATTTGAAATTGGAGCAGCTGCCTCATTGGCGTCATTAATAACCCTTGATAAAATGAATAAGGGTATTGTATGGGGGCTTTTTATTATTTTAACATGCATGCAGGCAATGGGTAATACCTACTATGCCTATATTAATTTAGAAAACTTCCAAGGTTGGATTGAACTGTTTGGATTAAGCGAAGAGGACCCAATCTATCAAAAGCGAATTTTATCAATTGTAAGCGGTGCAATTTTACCAGTCATTGCCTTGGGCTTTATTAAAGCACTGGTTGACTATATTAAGCCAAGTCCTGAGCCAATTGAGGTTAAATCAGATAATATAATTGAACCTGACATTAAATCAGCAACTCCTATAATAAATAGTATTGAGCCTGATCCAATTGAGGACACTAATACTACTTATATGGATCAATATTTACCAAGTGAACCGGCTGAGCCAGTTATTGTAGATACTCCTGAGCCTAATAAGCCTAGAGGATCCATTAAAATAACAGATTCAGCCATTGCAAGAGGGTTTAGTGGTTTAAAAAAACCATTTGATCCATAAAAATATTAACTGATGAATGTCATATATCACATATAAGGACGATCCTTTAGCTAAAAGAGTTAGTGCAGCATATGCCAATCTATGTAGTAAATTTCCAAGTAAGAAATTTTTAAAACTAGTAGACCGATGTTTTTCTATTTTTAATGGGTCAAAGAAAGAGGCTACCTTTTGTGAATTAGAGGAGTTTATTTATCCAGTAGATGGACAATTATCAATTAATTTTGAAGTATGCGCAAATGAAACCTTATCAATATTTGATAATGGATTAGATGATATTAGTTCCTATACTGCATCCGGTACTCCATCTAATTATCCACTTGGAGCTGACGCTGAATATATTGAATCGGTTGGAAATGGTACAGTTTTTTACTTAACGGCAAATGACCGAAACTATGCTAGAGGATGTATACTATATGTAACCTATCCATCTCTTGATAAAAACGGAGATGATATATTACCAGCAGATCATGAATGTAACTTAATATTAACAAATCGAACTCTTGAAACCCATACAGTTTCATTACATCAGTTCTTCGCTCATTTCTCTAATCCTGAAACCAGGGGAGCGGATAGTTTGATAAATAAAATAGAGATATTTAATCCAAATGATAATTTTAGTATTAAAGTAACTGGATTAATTGTATATGTAAAAAGTAATGAAGACCCAAGCGATTGTGCTTGTTAAAAAAAAGATATTAAAATGATTGGACCCCCTGCTAAATTTTTAAGAAAACATACGGTTGCTGAGAATTCAACAAATTATACCCCAGCTTTTACTGACCTATCCGGTTTTGGAAGCTCAAATGGATCAGTTGGTTCATGGACTCCCCTGTATTATGGTGTACATAACTATAGTGCTGCTCAAACAATTTCAGTATGGACAGTTGAACAAGGAACTGCTGGAACTGGCGTAAGCGTTTATGTAGCTCAAGGAGATACTTTTTATGCAAATATTTCAAAATTAACGGTTGGCACAAGTGGACCAGTTACTTTATTAGGTACAACAAATACTCAAGTTTCTCTATAATGGTACCAGTTTTAACCTTTGGTCAAAGACAGCAAGCACTAACAGGTCTTCCATTTTATGGAAAATCTGACTTTAATTTTGTTGCCTCAAAATCGCCATTTAGTAATGGTATTTCAATTAAATTACTGCCATTAGCTGATTTATCTAGACCTGAAGTGGTTGTAACTGACGAATTTGATATTGATCTTAAAGCTCTAAATAATCAATTTAAAAAAGGCTCTAGAATTACTGGTGTAAAAATTAATTCAACATTTACCAATAAGAAAAAGGAACCAACTATGATAATTGGTAAATTCGAAGGCATGACAATAGATAAAGGAACCAAGACAATTAGAGCATTTATTACTGATCAACAGACCTTCAAGAAAGTTGAAGTTTATCCAGAAAGTTTAAACCGATTAACCGAATCCAAATCATACCTAGCGAAAACCTTCCTAGCATTTGTGATATAATTATCTAAACAACTCAATTAATTATGATAGAAGAAGAACAACCATTAGATGAGGCTGCACTTTTTTTGGAAAATCAAGATAAGATTTACGGAAAAAATGTTGATATTAAAAAGGTAGCTCAACCTGCTCCAGTTACCTCATTAGGTAATGCCTTAACTCCAATGCTAGAGTCTACAATTGGCGGCCCAAATGATTCACTTTGGAAAAATATTCCAATTGAAAACCTGCCAAGTAAAGGACTATTTTATCCAGCAGGTGCAGAGATTACAATAAAGGCAGCAACAGTTGCTGAAATTAGACACTGGTCTACCATTGATGACTCTGACATATTAGATATTGATGATAAACTAAATTATGTTATTGAAAAGTGCAGTCGATTTAAAATAAAAGGCGGAACTTCATGGTTATCATGGAGAGATATTTCAGAATTAGATAGAGTTGCTATTATTTTTCTAATTCAAGAATTAACATTTCCGGCTGATCAAAATTCATTATTTGCAGAATTTGAGTGTACTGAATCATGTAAAGGCCCGGTTAAATGGAAAGACTCAGTTAAGATTAAGAGTTCAATGTTAAACTTTATTGACTTACCTGAGGAAGTAATGAAATATTATTCAGCTGAATATAGATGCTTTGAAGTAAAGTCCGAAAAATTAAATGAGACTTTTTATTTATATATGCCAACGATTGGAGCAATTGAACGATTAAGGGCCAGAATTGCTGAGGCTCGATCTAAAAATCGAAAACCAGATATGGCATTTTTATCAGTATCATCCTATTTAATTCAAGACTGGCAGTCATTTACTCAACAGGAATATTATAACTTGATTAATACCTCTTATGCTTGGCATATTAATAAATTTACATTTATTAAAAAGTTTACCGAATTAATAGAAAATGCTAGAGAATCTGTTGTAAATACAGTTTGTCCAAATTGTGGAAACAAGGTAACATCACCTCTTTTTACACAGTCCAGCTTCACGTTTAGGGATTTTTTCCTTATTTCAGGTGGACTTGACGAACTTATTTGATATTAACCGGATTCTGGCAGTGAAGCTTAATCAATCATTTAATAGTCTATATGAATTACCTTATTATGAATATATGTACTATTTAAAACTTTTAATAAATGAGACTAATGAAAATTTAAATGAAGTCTTTGAACTTGAACCAAACCGGCCAGCTTAATTAGCCAGTTTGGTTTTTTTATTATAAATAACCAAAAGAAATACTAAATTATTTAATTAAATGAATACTGGTGCCAGTTTTGAATATAAAATCAATAACGATGTAAAAAGATCTAGATTATCGGTTTCATTATATATAGTAATTCAACGAAATGGATTTATTGAAGAAGACTTAATAGCAACTAGCAAACCTACAAAATATACAAAATATAAAAAGGGAGAGACTGATGCTGACAGCCAGGGATATGTTGAAGCTAATTTAAGAAAAGGAGTGTTAAAGGACTTAATTGCAGAGTCTCGAGATCTTATTCTATATAGATATTCAGAGGTTATTGATCCAGATCCAGATAAACTTACTGAGCGAATTACTGACAATTCTCCGTCTGGTGTAACACGAGCACAGGCCGACCTTGTTCCTGAACCGACTATTTTTCCATTTGCAAAAGAGTCATTAGGTAACTCACCGGAGCTAACACCTAATCGTATTGCAACTGATCAAAATGACGCTTTTCAACGTAAATCGGGCATGATTGAGTTTGTTAAGAGTGAAAGTAATTTGTTGACTAATGCAGATGCATTACAAAAAATCAAGAATGAAAGTGATGGTTATGGATCGGCTCCCGTGTTTAACCGATCTGCTCAGCCAGCAACCCCTACTGATAATAAATCAAATGTGTCTACTGATTTTAGTGTTGCTAATCTAGATAAGAAAAATGAGTTAATAAAGCTGTCAAAGAGCAAGGGAGACGTCAATAATAATACTACTATTACTAATAATAATCAATCAAACGCAATAACAAGTTCTTCAACCAACACATTTAGTGACGTATCCGACAATAGCCGTACAATTACTGATTTATATAAGTCTAAGAGCAATTACGAATATATTCTAGATAAAAAAAATAGAGATCAGTATACTGCCGAGACCCTAAAAATAGCCAAGACCGAACTAGCTAAGGTAGATGCTGACATTAAGAAAGAGATTACAAAATATAATAAGGCGCATCCTGGAGATAACAAATATAAAACAGAAGCTGAAGTTAAAAAGGAACAATTAAAAACAGAGGCACAAACTAAAAAGACAGATAGCGAAAAGGCCGAAAAACCTGCTGGGGTTGAAAAGGCAATGTTTAACTTAGCTGAGGCGAATAAATTAGCTGAAATCCCAAAAATAGAAACTAAGTCGTCGGATATTAAGATCCAACCTACCGCAAAAGACTCCAAATTACCTAAGGATAATACAAAGGACAATACACCGGCTGCTATTACTAAAGAGTCGGCCAAATCTTCTGATGATGATAGTGCGGCTAAGAAGATTATATCAAATATTACTAAACCATTAGAATTTGAACAAAAGAAATTTGACGAACCGACCCAAGCTCAAATTAAGGGCGACTCTAATATTAATAAAGAATCTGAGAAGAAGGAAACCGACAAGTTTGTTAAACCTGGTGAGATAAAAAAGGAGAAGATTGACGTAAAAAAATTGAACCAAACGCCACCGACACCACTTCAAATGGAGCAAAAAAAGTTATTACAGACTCTTGTCAGTAGCGCTAAAACTACCGCTACTAATACCAGTATTAATAATACAAATACTAGTAATAATAAAACCAATAATAAGGCTGCTGCCGCTAACCAATTCAAACTTGATAATACCCAGCCGCTTAAACCTGAAGACCCGACTAAGCCTAACGAACCAAAAGAGGACTCTGACTCTGTTGATAATTCACAATCGGAACTTAATTCTCAACTATTAAATGCAATATACGATTTACTAAGTACCGGAATAAAAGTAAAATACTCATAATGAAATATCTAGACCAAATAAAGAAAATTGTATTAAGTTACGATAAAATTCAGCAATCTTTAAATTTATTAGAAGAACAGGCTCATATACTAAATTTAAGTAAAAATTCAATTGAATTACAGTTAGCTGAAGTAAAAGAGTCGGAACGGCTCCTAATAGATAAAATAAAGTCTGAAACTGGAGAAGTTCCTGACTTTTATAAAATTTTACAAGAATTACAAAACTCATGATTTCAAATTTTATAAATTTATCAAGTTATTGTGTACTTGAATTTAGGTCAACACCGATTGGCGATCCAAGTCCACCATTATTAACTTCGCAATTTTATTTAGTCGATAATAAGCACCTAGGTATTAACCAAATTTATAATACTGATGGATATTCAACACAGACTCATAATACTAGAGATTTTAGTCTTATTGGGCTAGGCGGGTCTAAGTTAATCTATAATGATATTACATTAAGCCCAATGTATTCAGATTTTGATCCATTAATAACAGAAACCACTGTTTCTAGTGAATTAAGTATTAATATGGTAATGGACACAATGCGATTTCATTTTGCATCAGGTTTTAATTTTACTGACGTTGAACATATAATTGTTGGAGCCCGTCATAAACTTAATAATATTACTCAAATCCAGTTAGCCAATATTATATTAAATTCAGTTACCACGGCCTCACTTTTTAGTTATAATACCAGACCCCTATTTTTAGCCAATACTATATATGATAAGTATATTGATGTTAAAATTCCATCAATTCCATGGCTCGATGCAGACTTCACTCAGTTTGGAGTTAATTCATTTGAACATGCAATAACTGGCGGGATTGGTTTTATTAAAAATGCCCCAATTACAGTATTTTTAGCAGAGGCCACCCAATCTGATTACTTTGCACCAAATAATATAACATATGAGCAATATCAAATTACTCAATACTATGAAGGCTCAGTTTCCCAAGTTAATAAATTTGATACACTAGGCTGCCATATAGCAGAGGCAGAAGACGGTGACTATATTGAATTTTTTGCAACATGGAACGGAGCATTTCCAGATTCATTAATTGCAACACTCAACGAGGAAGGTGCGGATCAAGAATGGATAATATCACATCAACTAACTATATATGAACATATTGGTTCGGATATTGTGCTATCTGGAAATTCTTTGATTTATCAAGAGTCTAATTTTGATACCCCATTAACGTATCGACCTATATTAAAACAGGCTGGATTTGCGGTAGCAATGTCAATTGACTATATTATGAGATTAATCAATAAAAAAAATGGGGACCAAATAATAAAAAATGCCTCAATGAGTATTATTAATCCAAACCGGTATGGTAAAAAATTACAAAAAATTGAATTACCAAACGGTCCACAGTCAATGCGAATATACAATAAAATTGAGCAAAAAAACTTTGAGACAAATTCAATTTTTACAGGATCAGCACCATCAATAAGCACAAGCGCTCCAAATACTGCGGCCTTAACTAAGTCAATTTCAGACTTAACTGCTGATAAACTTGCACTACAGGTACAATTAGCAAATGCAATAATTACAACTACTCCATTTATTAAACAGGAAAATATTAAATTAAGCAGTGGTAATGTGCTATCAGCGGACGGCACTCAGCTTATTTATGGACAGGGCGAAGGGCTTTTAGTGATTGATCCGGTTGATAATTTAATAATAATAACCATTTATTCAAATAGTGCAAATGCTAGAACTTCAACTGCCGCCACCCCAATAAATTTAGTGTCGGGATTTACTGGAGTAATATTTAAATTAACATTTGGCAATACTACTGATTTTATATTTTCAAATATTTTTATTGCTAATATGTCTAATTTAGCAAATGGGCAACTATTATTTAAAATTCCATCGATTCAAGCCAAATTAATATTAGAAAATTCAGAGCATAATTTTATGGTAACAAAGGTTGACCCAAATCTAACTGAAACTCTTATGTATACTGGTACCTGGTTATCATCCGTTGACTATCAAGCAGCAACATCAGCCGCTGCAGCAGCTACCACCGCTGCCATAAATGCAGCCTCATTAGCGGCGGCCAATGCTCAAATTACTGAAAAAAATCTTCTAATTAGTCAATTAACTTTAGAAAAAACAGCTGCAACTTCTGCACTTGCCACGCATATGCAGACTCATAATACTGCTGGGGTAGGAGGAGCTGATACCGGCGGACTCACAATTCTTCCTCCTACAACAATTCCTCCGCCTACAACAACTGTACCGCCACCGCCGGTCCCTGTAATTATTCGGTATACTAACGCAACCACAAATATTGCGGCGGTTGCAAACATAACCTATGCAAAAACTGGTGAAACTATTGGTTTATTTACAAATGTAAATAACACAACTATTACTGAGATTAAATTAGGAAATACCTTAGTGCCGGCTAATAGTTATCCACCAACAAATGGTTCCGGGTTCATGGCGTTTACTGTTCCAGCTGGTATCGGAGACATCATTCCTTTTCCAACAGGAGTCGGAATATCAATAAGAACAATCGGCGGCTCGGCTGGTGCTGCAACTGGCCCAGACTATTTGGTGATAACTGAATAATAATAATTATTATAAAAAGCCATAGATAAATAAAGTTAGAGAATATATTAAATAAATAATAAAAAAGATAACTAGTTCAATGAACAGTCTCATACAAGAATTAACAACAGAGTTAAAATCAAATACTCAAATCAAAGATAGTATTGTCGTAAAGGTGGTATTAGAGTCAATTAATAATTCAGTACTATTAGGAGTCGCTTCTTCTGATGTATTGGAAAATGCACTTTCTACACTTGACCAGTTAGCTCAGGCCACAGTTAATGAAAACTTAAAAGAGGTCGTTGCTAAATTTAAAAAAATGGCAGTAAAACCTACGCAGAGACTTCAAAACATGGCAAAAGAGGCCGGCATATCATTAAAGATTAAGGCCTTAAAAGAGTCAGCGATGTATGGAGATCCAACTTTTAAATATACAATTTCTAAAATTGAAGAAAAGTTAGCGGGTATTCCAGAGTTTAGACTAATTGGAGTTATTTCTGAAGCATTAACACCGTATGCATATGACAAATCAGTTGCAGAGACTATTTCTAAATTAGCAAATTATGTAAATAAAAATCGTGCAAAATTAGAGGTAATCAATGCAATATTCGAAATGAGACAAACGAGTTCAATGATTTATAGTGAGTCTATTGCAGAACTTGAAAATTCATTATTAGAAAATTCATATAGTGCAGATACGCTTAAGATGAAAATGCGTGGAAAATCTACACTACCTATTGTAAATAGACTTATTAATACCCTAAGTATGGTTGAGTCTAAGTTATCAGGTAGATTTAATATTGGACTAGGAAATGGAGACGCAAAGGTTAATTCAATTATTGCCCCATTCTGTAAAATATCAGAGTCAGCAGCAGTTGTTTTTGTAGATAATAAGTTTATTAAATTAACTGAAGAGGCTATCCCTAAACAGGTCGAAATTTCAGACCTTGCTGAATTTCCAGAATTTATTGAAGTTTGCGAAGCTTTTGCAGGTTTAAATTTTCAGGAGCAAGATAATTCAATTGTTACAAACGGTAGAAATTTACAAATTAAGTTTTCAATAAATGAAAATGGTAACTTAACCCTATTTGTTAATAATAATATAGTTGAAGACTTAACTAAAATGAACTTGTCTGAATTATTTGTTATGGAACAGTTTGAAACTCGTTCTAAATTAACAAAGATATTTAATTCATTAGACACTATTGTTAATTTGGAATTTGCTAAGAAAATTGTAAATGAAAGATTAGATAAAGACTCATTGGTATTTACGCTTGGAGAAACTCTTTATATCTTTGAAAAGTTAGGTCAAACCAGACTTATTAAGAAAATGGACGGTTTACAATTTCATAATTATGTAATGGAAAATTTTAAATATGATGTTAGTGAACTATATTCAATTGAGTTAGAAGATAATGAATTTAAACTTCGTGAACTTGAAGAAGATAAAAAGGTAATTGAGTCAGACTTATCTAAACTGGAATTGTCAATTTCTAAATTAGAAGAAGCCTTAACTGATTCTACTTTATCTGAAGAGTATCAAACTCAATTATCGGATCTTAAAGTTTCAATTGAAAAGAACGTAAACTCTCTTAAGAATCACTATATTCAATTAGATCAATCGAAAAAAAAAGCATAAACGAAGCTGAGTCGATTACTCTAGTTTCTCCAAAAACTGCAAAATATAGTGTTGGAAAACGGGTTGTGCTAAACGATGATACTTCAGGTACAATTATTGGAATAGATGCAGTTAGTGGAACCTATCTACTAATGACTTCAGATAACCGGTCAATCCGAGTTAAATCATCAGATATTGAAAGTTTAGAAAAACCCAAGGATAATGACTATCAAATATCTGGAATTAATCCAGATAAAACGGATGAACTTTCAATTAAAGATACTCCATTTGATTTAAACCAAGACAAGTAATTATAGTATAATAGTCTAAACATTATAGAAAAATGGCAGACGTATTATGCTCAATTGAGGAAGCTAGAGAAGCTGGAACTCTTCAAGTCTTTGAAAAAAAGACTAAATATCACGAATATAAATTTCTGGTTAGGTCAGAAGAAGAGATCAAATTCAATGTTTCTCAAAATATCTCAATGAAGCCAACTGGTGGAGAGTATTTTAAACCATTATTTTTACCTCACTATGCACAGGACGGTAATCCATTAAGCCTTGACGATCTTAATCAAGAAGATACTTGGTTAGACGCCGGTGCCCATATTGGTATATTTGCAACCCGACTACTTACCCAATTTCCTAAAATTAAAAAAGTTTATTCATATGAGCCATTCCATAATAATGTAGAATTTGCTCAACAGAATATTGAAATGAATGGTGTACAAGATCGTTGCGAAATTATTGAAAAGGCAGTTGTACCAGGTGATGAAACCTCAGTAGACTTTTTTCTTTCTCAGGATTCAGGTAAACACTCAGTTCATCCAGTAAAAGGTAGAAAAGTAATGACCGTGCCTGCTGAGAACATTAATGAAGTTCTTAAAAAGGTTAATTGTGTAAAGATGGATATTGAAGGTTTAGAATATGAAATGATTAGGTCAATTACTGACTGGAGTAAAATAAAATTATTTATTGTAGAATATCATTTTCATTATAGTTGGCTACTTGAAAATCGCACTCAAAAGTTTAATGAAGTAATGTCAATTATGGAAAATAACTTTGATCGTATCTTTGTAAACCGAAATGCTGGAACAAGTAAGCATTTCATAACTCACTTTGCTGGATTTAAAAATGTGTAAATGGAAGTATTAAAAGTAATTGAAGAGGCTAGAGAAATTATGGAGTCAATTGGTGAAACTTGCCCAGTCTATGTTGGATTTGAAAAATCTGAATATATTGTTACTGGCAAGCAGATGCAAAAAATCGCCGAGGCTCTTTATTCAGCAGACTGCGAACTTTATAATATATTAAATAAAACTTAATTATCTAAATAGTATAACTAGATATGCAAACTACTGAATCTAAATCTTTATATGCTTATTTCGGAGAATTAGGTTTATTTAGTGGAAATATTCCAGGCCATACATTTTATCAATTAGGTTTACTTGACTCTATTTCTGAAAAATATGGAGTTAGCCGATTTGATTTTTTAAACTATATAGATGATGCTCCGCCAGTTGATATGGTTCCAATTTTCGGAGATGGTAAATTAGGTTCAATATTTCATACCTATAGCAAAAAATTAATTGATCATTACCGAATAGGCTTTAATCGAGTTATTTCTAATATTGAGGATAAGAGCTATTCAAAGTTATTTCTAAAAGCCAGATTTCGTAATTTATCAACTCTTGAAAAAAAATTAACGGATGCTTCAAAATTTGAAAAAATTATTGAAGTTGCAATTATTGCAGGTTATGACCCAAAAGATATTGTAGTTTTAGATACAGATCTTTCGCTTAGTGAATCTTTTATTGCCAGACTTGCTGAATTAGGAATCACTAGAGAAATTCCATCAATTACAATACCTGGAATAGGCAAATCATTTTTGAAAAGTTGCATGGATTTACATCAAAAGTCGAGTACAACCAAGCCAGCAAATCTTATATACTATGGAAATTTATCATTTGAAAATTATAAATCTGGCCACAGTAAAAATACAATTATTAATGATATTATTAATAATGTAGACCATATGACACTATTTAGTGGTGACTCTTTTAAAATGACTGTTGCTGCAAAGTCAACTCCTGAACTTGAGCAATGGATTAATTCAACTAGGTCAGTTAAGTTATGTCCTAGAGAGAACCGTAAAGATATTTGGACTGCTCTTGAAAATTCGCTGGTTTCGGTAAATGTAAGTAAAGATCTCTATTTAAAAGAAGGTTTTATTCCAGCCAGAGTATACGAATCTATTATATTCGGAACTGTCCCAATTTCATATAAGGTTGGAAGCCAGCCTGCGCTAACCTTCCATACGGTATCTGAATTTGAAGAAATTTGTAAATTCTTAAAAGACTGTTCCGGGGCTGACTATTTTAAAATACTTAGCCAAATAGCAGATTCACTTTAATTAATATTTCACTAATAAATAATAAAAAGTATTAATGATTAATGAAATTTATAACATCACCGACCGAATTTTTTGAACTTCATAATAATCCTAAATTAATTGAACTTAGGGAATCAATATCAGCTGTTCCGATTGAGAATTGGAAATATATCAGTACTCTTACCTTTGAACCTGCCAGGGAAATTTCTAAACAGGAGGCCCAGGCAATAACATCTCACCAAATATACCTATTAGAAAATTTTGATAGCATTTCAGATATTAATAGAAATGAAAGCTTACTAAACCGATATGGCTATAATCCAGTTTCGTTAACACTCGAAGGAGCATATTTAGAAACTCTTGAATCACTTGAATCTTTAAATGAAAGCCTTGCCTCTACGGTTAAAAGCTTTTTATCTACAATGACAGAAGGCGGCACGCCGCTTGGTATATTACACTTTGTATTAGATATTATTGGAATTATTCCAGGCTCATGGATTGGTTTTCCTAGCGATGTTGCGGCAAACTTATTAAATGCACTAATTTATTTTATACAGCCTAATCCAAGTTATTTACTAGGTTTTATGAATGTTGCATTGGCATTTGCTGGCCCAATTTTAGCTGGTTTTAAAACTCTATTTAAACCGTTTATGGTAGGTGGAGAAAAGTTAATTGGTCTAATATGGAAAGGATCAGAGTCAGCAGCCTTAAGGGCTGGAGCAATGGACTTTAAGGCCGGTGCACTTGCTATTGATAAAGGAGCGGCCACTGGTATTATTCCAAAATTTGGCGACATGTTAAAAGGATTTGGAACATTTCTTCTTACTACTGGCCTAAAAATAATTAAAACATTAATTTCAATTATATCTAAGGCAGTTAAGCTTGGATCATTTGGTTTAATTGATTTAGCTAAAATACTACCTGCAACTAAATTTATTGATGAACTTGTTATTAAAGCAAGCTCTGCTGGAAAAGCTGCAACTGAAGCTGGTGAACTTTTACTAAAACAAGATGCCCAATTACTTGCTGGTGCTGAACGCACGGCCGCTGCTGGTTCAACCTTAGCAAAGGATGCAGCTCTTGCTGCAGGTAAAGATGCAACAGTCGCTGCTGACATTGAAGTTAAAACATCAAAGGCTCTTGGTAATCTTGAAGGATTAAGCACAAAAATTGAGGCAGATATTATGAAATCTGCTGAATATAAATCATTTATGTTAACAAAGCCAAGCGCATCAATTGAAGAGCTTTATCTTAAATCTGCAGCGACTGAAAAGTTAATAGGCAGCGTTCTTAATACTAAATCAGCAACTTCAATTGTAAATTTAATGAAAGAGACCAAAATATCTAGTGAACTTGTAAAAATGGGATGGAAACCGGGTGAAGCTGCTCTAGTCAATGCAATTAAAACCGGGGATGCTGCCGTTGTTTCTAAATTATTTGGTGAAATGACTACCAATCCTAAAATTATGGAACAGATTATTGCAACTCAACCTAGGGTTGCAGCCACTTTATCTATATTTAAAGAGGCACCTGAGGCCCTAATTTCTGGAACTAAAAATCTAAGGTCTATTCAAAAAACTCTTGCTAAATTAACTGGAGGATTAGCCCATCGTAGTGTTACCCTAAAAGCCCTTATTGGATTTATTTTAAAACAGTGTATCAAGGGTAAATGTGTGCAGGACATAATAAATAGAGGCCCGGATAAAATCTTATCAACTGTATCGGATACGGCAGCAGGTACTCTTATTAGTTCAATGAATGAACTATTATCTAAAATTGCAGTATATGAAGAATCTGATCCTATTTCTGGAATAAGTGCAGCTGATCTTGAACAATTTAAAACCAGTAATCCTAAAGAATATCAGATATTATCTGATAAAATGGCTGAGGCTAAATCCAGTAAGATAAAAGTAATTAGAGAAACTAACCCTAACGCTTGCCAATTTGATAGTACTGTAGCTGAGGCTGAGGCTGGTAATATTATAAAATGGCATCATGCATATAAAGAAGGCAAGGTTGTAACTAATTTAATTACACCAGAGGATTTTGAAAATTCAGGGCTAATTAAATATAATAAATCAATCCTTGCTCTACTTGGAGAAGATACCAATATTGATCCTCAGCACCCAATATCCGCATCTGATCCTAATCATGTAGCGTATTTGGCTGATGTATATCATGAAAAAACTGGATCAATATTAATTAATGAAACCGGTAAATCTAATTTAGATAAAACGCTTAATGAATTAGTAGAAAGTGGATCATTAAGTCCAGACAAAAAAGAAAGCCTTAAGGCCGAAACTCTTACTCATTGGAAAAACGGAACTGTTCCAGATTCATTGGGCCTTGGAAATCTTAATGTAGACGAATCTTTTTTTAAAATTGGAAAATTAATAACACGTAGATGATAAGACCGTTTGATGAGTTTCAAGTTCATGATATTTTTTCTAAAAAAATTGCCCTAATTGGGGAAAATCATAATATTCCTGACCTATTTAACAGTGATGCAAAAATTAGCGTACAAATTACCCCAAACGAATATTCAACGCATCAAGTATTTAATAGATTAGCCGGATCTGACCTAATTCCAGGATTTGTAGGAGACAGATTTAAGGCTATGAAATTAAAAACGCCAATTTCAGTAATTTCTCCAAACTCTACCATTCAAACGTTTCCAACTTTTAGACACCTAAACCGTGCAAATTTATTAAAGGGTTCAATTTATTTTAATAAACCAAAAATTGATACTCAAATTCAGGTTGCCACCTATGAAGGGCGTATAATTGGAGCCAGAGAAATAATTGACGGCAGGCCAATTCATTTAAATATAGCTAGATATCCTGAGATTCCAATATTATCTCAAATTTCTGAAAACTTATATTCTAAATTATCATCAGAATTTTCTAGATTTAGAATAGGTTTTACAAAAACCGGCCCGATCCTATTGGCAATGGAAAATTTTAAATTAAAAACACCTGAACTGGTTGATTTATATTTTCAAGCATATGAATCTAAACTTGGAAAAATCCCAAATTGGTATAAACACCAAACCTCTAAATCATTAGTTGAAAAATATTTAAGTGAGTATATTAATAGAGAGGAGATTTCCAAGAAGTGTCCTTATTTACTTTAATAACTAACTATGATTAATACATTTGAAAAGTTCTCTAATCGTGACTCTAAAAAAAAGAGAGACAGTGCAGGAATTGCAATAATTTATAATTCAAAAATTTTATTAGTGCATGCAACCAATGGCAGCTGGGCTAAGCCGGTTATGGGAATTCCCAAGGGTAAAATAGAGGATGGTGAATCTCCGGAAGAGGCTGCAGTTAGGGAAACATACGAGGAAATTGGTATACTAATTAAGCCTAATCAGGTAGAGCCACATACTGAAATAATTCAGGTATATTCTGGAAAAACTGTTATTAATAATATTCACTATTTAATTTGTAATATCAATAGCCTATCTGAAATTGGCTTAACTGGTTTAACTGTGCCTAAATCACAATTACAAAGTGGCGAAATTGACTGGGCTGGGTTTATTGATATTGAGCTAGCCTATTCTAAAATAGCCTCGGCTCAAAGAATAATTTTAGATAGAATTTCCTGAAACTTGCCTATTTTTTTTAGTAAGATAATCTAAATACAAACCAAATAATTTATGAAAAAAACAACCGACTTAATTACTGATTCACTAGTAATGGATTCACCTGATACTGAAATAGTTGCAGGCTCTGAACCATCTACTGAAACTACCACTGAGCCTGAGGCTAAAGAAATGTCAGAACTTGACAAATTAATTAATAAGCGTACTGGATATTGGGCTATTAATTTAGACTTAACTGATTTAAAATGGATTAAAAATGGCTGTAATAACAAATTTCCATTTATTGGTCCAAATGAGGCTTTTATGTTAATGACTTGCTATTTAGGCTTTTCGTCTGCAATTGGAACACTAGAGGCAGCTACTAATAGTGGAATTGATAATCCTACTGCAAATTTATCAGCATCTGCAATTGAAGCCTGTGCCTTAATTTTAAATAGATATGAAGGCTCTGGCTTAGATACTGCACAGCGTGTATTTAGAATTGCAATTGCTTTAAATACTGTAATTATGGAAATGAAATCATTAGATTCTGAAATTGCAAAATTACGAGAAACTGAAACCACCCCAGCCTCTAATTAATGGGATATCATAGGCGATTATTAGATATTGACTTAATTAAATTAGCAGCAGCTTCATCTAGCCATGAATTATTTGAAAAATACATGACTGCGGCTGATGCCTATTCCTTTATGGATACTGAGTCCTCTGTTATTTGGGATAAATATTCAAATGGAAATGCTAAAAATAGACTTAAACTCTATAATACAATTAAACTAATGTAACATCGTTTTATTTTAAATTAAAAAGCCGCATTAGCGGCTTTTTTTGGTAAGATCCTTTAACAACCGTTTGGCATAGTCAACTGGCCTTTGAATTGCAGTTTTTCTAATATCCGGTAATATTTTAAATAAATTCCTTCCTGGAATTGAATTTACCTCTAGTAGGTGGATTTCGCCGCTTTGATCAATTAAAAAATCCAATCCAATTTCTCCAATCGGTCCACACTTTTTATCTAAAATATCAAATATTACCTGTGATGCATCTCTAATTGACTGGGCAATGGGACCGTCTATGTCTTGATTAAATATTGATTTTAAAATATTACTTAGGGTTTCTTTACTGCCGCCTTGATGTAAATTTGCTGTAATTTTACTGGGAGCAGCAAGTCTAACTGCCATGCCGGTTCTTACTGGTTTTTTAGCCTTATCCCTTTGATACATTACCCTAACATCAAATACTCCACCATTATATTGAGGTAGCGCAATACACTCCTGAATAATATAAATTCGGCCATTGGACCTCATGCTTTTACGAACTTCATCAATGCGATTTGCTAAATTTAAGTCAGTCGCAGAGGTTGACTTATCTAAATAGTTAATTAAATAGCCTGACTTGTTTTTAGATACCTTAATTATACCTTTACCGCCTGAGCCAAATCTAGGTTTAATAATAGCTTCAGGATAATTACTCATAAACTTAATAAGACTTGATTTACTGTATTTTTGAGTATATGGAATCTTTAATTTTCCAAGGTCTTCATTTATTAAGGTTTCATGGGTTAAATATTTATCAAGTGATACTTTTCTAAAATCTGGACTGTTTAATGGAGTACACCCACAATTTAATAAAAATCGGGTATTTGAAGTTTTACCTTTATCTGTTTTATTTTTAAAGCTTCTATCGTAAAATACCGCAGGTAATCCTCTAACGGATGAGGTCCAGTTATCATTAGCTAGGGTCCAGGCCGTACAGTCGGTTGAGGTAAAGTCAGTAAATACAAAGGCATCAACGCCTGAGTCAGCTGCATACTGAATTAACTCTTTAAAATAACCAGTTTGTTCACCAAATTGAGAGTCTGTGCCAGCATCACCAAGTATTCCAAATGATTGATCCGGTGCAGTTGACTCTAAATATTCTGCAAATTCAAAAAGATATTTCATATAGAGTTATTTATCCTTAATGTATGCTATATAAATAACTATGTATAACTAATATATTATTTAGTTAATTATAAAAAAAGTAAATAAATTTATGATATTTAAATCATTTAGTCAATTCCTAACTGAATCAAATTCAGCAAGTTTTTCACCGATTAACGAAAAACAAGACGAAGTTGTAAAACTCAACCTTAATACACCAGATAAAAACGCCGGTGAGACAGCTAACTTTTCAGTAGTTGCAAAAATTAATCCACCAAATGAGGCAACGAAAGACCAAGCACTAGCACTAGTTAAAACACATCTTGAAACATATTTAGCAAGTGATGAAAAATTTAAAAAGGCAGCAACCGGTACCTTTGTGTTTATTACAGTAGATACACTCAAACAAAGAGGAGTTATACCTCAAATATTTAATAATGACAATGCGATATTAAGAGCAGTACTATCGTTTAGAATGGCTGATCGTTTTGATATGGCAAAGGTCCCTAATGTACCGCCGTATCTGAAACCTGGTGGTATAAATGTCTGGTTAGATACTGATATGGATAAGCTGGTTGTAGACGGTCAAAAGGTTAATCCTAAAACGGAAGAGCATAAGGAAAAAATAAAAGAAGAGGAAAAGAAGGATGATCAAAATAAAAAGGATCCTATTGTATTACCAGCAGCCGATGCTGATGTACTTGCATTTTTAAAAGATAAGCTGTTAAGTAAAGGTGTTCCTAATATCGGTACACTTGCTAAGTCTGGATTAAAGGGTAGAGAAGTAAAATTTGCTCAGTTAATATTATTAGCTCCTGAATTTAGTAAAGCCCTGCCTGATCTAAAACTTTCAGCTATACTTGGTTCAGCAGACGGAACATACGGACCAAAAACTGCACTGGCATATGGTGCTCTACTTGATGATAAGTTAAATACTCCACATAATTCAATTGAAGCCGCTGATCTAGAAAAACTTGCTAAATACTGTACACTAGTTAAATTACTAGTGCCAACTAGCAAGCCAGCAGGTAATAATAGATTACCAGAAATATGGGATGCCTCTGAGTTAACCAAATCTGGTACCTCTGGTACAGCAGGTACCGCCGGTACTGCCGGTACTGCAGGTACGGCAGGCACAGCCGGTACAGCCGGTACAAACGGTTTTATCTATATTAATAAACCAGTCTAGTCAAAAAAAATTAAAAAAATCTTACATAACTAATGAAACAGATTAACCTATTAAATTACGCACTACTACACGAGAACAAATCTTTAGGCTACTATTCGCTAAATGAAGCGGCTGGTGACGTAAGTACAAACACTATTTCAATTCAAGAATCGGATTCTCCTGAAGTTAAGGCAGTTAAGAAATTAATTATTGATAACGCAGGTAAGGCAGTTCAAGATCCAGAATTTTTAAAAATTAATACTGAGGCAGCAAATCTAGTAGAAGCACGTTCGCCTGGCCCAAATAGACTTACTATAAAAATCGGAGATAAAGAATACGCAATTTCAATCTATGTAGCTGGTGGTAAAACAGCAGATGGAAAATCTGGAGTTTATATTGATTTTGATTCAACGGCACGGGTAATTGAAGGACTAGATATGAATTTCTTAGCAACTCAATTTAGAAAAGGAGTTGAAGGAAGTTCAATTTTTGGATTAAATTTTGGAACAGATGAAGATAAACTTGGTGCACTAGCTGGAGCAATTTATCGTATTGGTTATGACAAAAACGCGGATATACCTGAAATATTTAAAGCATTAGGTACTGCATATCAGAGCGCATACAATGAGTCTCTAATGGACGCAGTTGAAGCAGACTTCTCTGGAACTCCTGAAGTTTTAGCTCGGGCAGTTTATGGTGATACCATTACCGATGGAGAAATTTCAGCAGCAATAGGTGTAGATTTTTTACAATCATTGGTTGTAGACGTTGCAATTGGACTCTGTACATTTGGAGTTGGTGCCGCTGCTAGAGGACTTATTAGTGGAGCCAAAATGGTTAGAGCAGCTGGATCAATTAATAAATTAAAAGGCGGTCTCAGAGGGTTTAGAAGCGGCTTAACTGCAGCAAAAGGAACAAATAAAGTAACTGGGGTTGGAATTAACGGAGCGGCAAACGTTGCAACGCTCGCAAAGGGTGCAAAGGACGCTGACCTAGCAAAATCAGGTTTCTCAGCAATAACTAAGGCAGGTTATTTTGCAAAAGTCGGTGCAAAAATCGGTGCAGGTGCAGGTGCAGGCCTCGCGGCTGGCCAAGGACTAGCGGCTGCCGCCTCAGAGGATCCAGAACAACAAGAAGTTCAAAACTTTACAGCAGAAGATGCAGCATTTGCATTTTGTACGCAAATCAAAGAATTAGCAAAAGGTTATACAGACGGTAGTAATGAATTACAAATCACATTCATGATTACTACACTTAGTCCAAAAACAGCACAGGCGGTTATGCAATCATGGGCTAAGAATTTTGGAGAAGACGGAGACTTTTACGAGTATTGTGTTTCTTCTGAAATTAGTGGAGACATGCTTTCTCTATGTAACGGTTATTGGGCAGGTATTACAGGATCAGGACCTCTCGCTGGACAAGTTGACAAGATTTCTCAAGGCATGCAAAAGGAAGCATCTCAAGCTGATCAAGGCGGTACCGGCGGATTCACTGCAGTTACTGAATCTATTAACTTTACTCGACTAAAAACGTTTAATGATTTTTACAAAAAATAGTTTTACTTAAATAAATTTTTAAAAAAGCTGAAGAAATTCGGCTTTTTTTGTTTTATTTAGTATAATAGTTTTATGCAAAATGATTTTATACAGTTACAAAACTTTATTGAAGAGATGAAATCTAACTCTTCAGTCCTTATAAAGAAGCAGATTCTATTAAAATATGATTCTCCGTTCTTAAGAAAAATATTTGAATATACATATTCTCCATTTAAACAGTACCATGTAACCTCTGCTAATCTTAAAAAGCGATCAGATCTAACTTTAGTATATAACTATAATGACTTATTTCAGTTACTTGATGATCTAAACGATAAGCATGTGACTGGCCACACTGCAATTCAGTGTGTTAATGGTTTTATTGCAACATATCCGGAGTTCTCAGATGTCATCTATGATATTGTTGATCGTAATATAAAAACCCGAGCAACGGCCACCCTAATTAATTCAGTTTTACCTGGAACAGTTCCAACTTTTAATGTAGCCTTGGCTGAAAAATTTGAATCTGCTGAAAAAAAGATAGACTTTGAGACTCAAACCTGGTGGGCAAGTCGTAAGCTTGATGGAGTCCGGTGTATTGCCGTTATTGATAAGGTTGGAGAAATAAAGTTTTTTTCCAGACAAGGTAAAGAGTTTTTAACCTTGGCTAATCTAGCTACTGATCTTAAAAAATTAGGCTTAAGGTCAACTGTGCTGGACGGAGAAGTTTGCCTAATGCAAGAGTCTGGTCTTGAAGATTTTCAGGGTGTAATAAAAGAAATTGGTAAAAAAGATCACGTAATTAAGTCGCCAAAATATCATATATTTGACCTATTAACGCTTGATGAATTTGAAAAAGGTTCCGGCGAAATATCATTAACCGCCAGGCTTGTAATAATAAGTACACTATTTGAAGAGGTAGAACTTGAATTTGCCGAGCCACTGTATCAGTTTAAAGTAGAGAGTCGTGATCATTTTGAAGTATTAGTAGCTGATGCATCAGCAATGGGCTATGAAGGTATAATGATTAGACATGATGTTGGTTATGAAGGCCGTCGCTCAAAAAATCTGTTAAAAGTTAAAAAGATGCACGATGCTGAGTATACAGTAACTGGACTAGATTCAGATGTCAATCGTATAATTGATGCAGGTAAAGAGGTTGAAGAGGTTATGCTAAAGGCCGTAATGGTAGAGCATAAGGGTAATACGGTAAGAGTAGGTTCAGGTTTTAATCTTGAACAGCGCAGATACTATCACCAAAACCCAAATGAAATTTTAGGTAAAATAATAACGGTACAATTTTTTGAACAAACAACCGACCAACACGGTGCACATTCATTAAGATTTCCAGTATTCAAAGGTATATACGGAAAGGCTAGAGAATTTTAACAATATGAAACACAAACGAATAATATTAGTAGGTAAGGCTGCAAGTGGCAAAGACTATATTCGTAAAACATTTGAGGCTCAAGGTTTTAAATATGCTGTGAGCTATACAACTAGACCTCCAAGACCAGATGAAATAGGCGGTCAAGATTATTTTTTTATTAAACAGCCTGATGCGCAGGACATGATTGATAAATGCGAATTTTATGAATGGGTTGCATTTAATGGATGGATTTATGGAACAACTAAAAAGCAGTTTTATAATGATGATATTTTTATTATGACACCGTCTGGTCTAAATCAATTATCCGAAGATGATAGAAAAACATCAACTGTAATTTATTTAGACATTGATGAAGAGGTAAGAAAACAGAGATTACTGGAGAGAAAAATGCCAGGCGATTCAGTTGAGCGTAGACTCGAGGCTGATCGCGAAGATTTTAAAAACTTTAAAAACTATAATATAAAAATAACAAATCAAAACTTTTAACATGAGCAATTTTGAATTAACAGGGGTAATCATTGAGGCATTTCCAGCCCAAACATTTAACAAAGGATTTCGTAAACGCGAATTTGTCGTTGAGACAGGGGATAAGTACCCACAAAAAATACTATTTCAATTAGTACAAGAAAAATGCGATATGCTGGAGTCATTTGGTATCGGAGATACTGTTACTGTATCATTTAACCCAAAGGGCCGCGACTGGACTGATAAAACGGGTCAAGTAAAATATTTCACAACTCTTGAAGCTTGGAGAATTAGTGGTCAAAAAAGAGCAGAAATTGGAAACTCTTCTGATGATACCGACTTTGATGATATTCATACATCAGCACCTATCACTAAATCAACAACTCTACTTGATGAGTTAACTGATGATGATTTACCTTTTTAGAATATAACCATGCGGTTTGTTAGTATTGATATTGAGACCACTGGATTAGATCCAGAATATTGTCAAATTCTTCAAATTGGTGCAGTTATTGAAGATACCTTAAATGTGGTACCGTTTGATCAACTGCCTAAATTTAAGTGTATTGTTGAGCACGCTAAATATACTGGGCAGGCATTTGCTCTAGATATGAATCAACCTATTTTATCAATTCTAGCAAAATTACAAACTTCAAATAAAGAGGATCGTCTTGCAATTAGAAGTGAGTATAATATTTTACCTGAATCACTGGTTGTCCAGTCTTTTTCAATGTGGCTAAACTCAAATGGGTTAGGCCCAGTCAATGAAACCGCCAGTCAAATTAGTATAACCGTTGCTGGCAAAAACTTTGCCACTTTTGATAAATTATTTTTAGAAAAATTATCAGGTTGGTCAAATAAAATTCAAATCCGGCAGCGAATTATAGATCCAGCAATCTTATTAATGGATTGGCAGGTTGATAAAAGTTTACCTAATTTACAGACCTGTATGGATCGATGTAAATTAACACGTAAAGTAGCCCATGAGGCTCTGCAAGATGCACTAGATGTGGTTAGAGTTATCAGAACTGCAACTACCGATTACCAATCAACTGGTCAAATTTAATATATTTTGTAGTATAATAATATTATGAAAGATAATAATGTACGTTTGGGCTATTGTTGTATTAATTTATCATTAGCCAGTAGAAAAATTACAGCAAATCGTGGAATGATTAAGAGGACCTTTCAGGCAAAAGGTCAAGACTACTGTAGTTTATTAGCACACCAAAATATAAAAGATGTTCTTGCAATTCTAAGCTGGAATCTAACACATGAAATCTATGTATATCGAATATCAAGCGATATTTTTCCATGGATGTCAGAATATGAAATTCAAAAGCTTCCTAATTTTTCTGAAATTTTAAAGGATTTACAAAAGATTGGCGAGTTTGTTACCGCAAATGGTATACGCATATCAATGCACCCTGGTCAATTTGATGTATTACCATCTCCAAACGAGTCAGTTGTTAGAAAAACGCTAAAGGATCTGGATCAGCACTGTGAAATTATGGATCTGATGGGCTTGCCGTTAACTCATGAGTTTCCAATTAATATCCATGTTGGCGGCACGTATGGTGATAAAGAGGCAGCAGCTGAGCGATTCTGTATTAACTTTGAAAAGTTATCAGCCAATACAAAAAAGCGGCTTGTTGTTGAAAATGATGATAAAGAAACTCAATATTCAGTAGTTGACCTATATAATTTAATTTATAAAAAAATATCAACACCAATTACCTTTGACTTTCACCATCACCGATTTAATACCAGCGGGCTTACTGAAGAAGAGGCTTTAATTCTAGCCTCAACCACTTGGGGTAATGCTACTCAATTAACTCATTATTCAAGTTGCAAAAAAACCTACGAAGATGCATCAGTAATTGCGCGGTCTCATGCGGACTATATTTATGAACAAATAAATACCTATAACCGTACGTTTGATATCGAGCTTGAGTGTAAAATGAAAGACCTTGCCCTAATTAAATATCGAATGTACTTTGCAAATCTACGTGAAACCTATTTACCATTTGATGATAAAAGTATATTAGAAAAAAATCAATCCTAAATGGATACAACTAACACAACGACTGAAGACTGCGGATGCGGTGGCTCTTCAGCAATAAAGACTCCACAGCCAACAATTCTTTCTAAAATAATAAATAAGGTATTTGTTTCAGAATCTACTAAAAATCATAGGCTTTCTATTTGTAAAACGTGTGATCACTTTGACTCAACATTTACCAGATGTAAACTGTGTGGCTGTTTTTTAGAAGCAAAAACTCGGCTTCAAGGCTTTCACTGTGCACTTGATCAAATCGGAGAAACTCCATTATGGTAATCTTTAAAAACTTAAAAAGGGACTTACGTCCCTTTTTTTAATTACTCAATTAGTCCTAATATTTTAGACTCCTGAACTGCCTCTAATTGGCAAGGCGAAATTCCTTGACCAAATCGATCCATTAATTTTTGTTCAGCTTCCCCAACTGATGAGGCCTGTACCAAATATTGTTCTCTAATTTTTTTTGTTTTGCCATTGTCATCTTCTGACTCAAAGCGTAGTTTTGCTAAATAATACATATTTTAAGTTTTGATTTGATATGTTTTACTTGAAACGGCTAACCAGTTTTAAATTAATTATTCCAATTTGGATTGGCAATAATTAACATGCCATCTTCAACTCTAGGAATTTTGCCAAGATCGTTATAATCAGCATAATCAATTTCGTCTTGGCTAAATTTTTGACCGTTGAACATAATATATTCTCCAGCGGGTGTAGCAAAATCATCATTACCTCGGTGGCTGTGTCCTTGACCCTTTACTGAATCATCAGAGGCTTGATCAATAGAAGGTTTCATAAATCTATTAAAAAGGCCCTCTTTTACTGACTTATTAGAGTCCTTGATGTTATTCTTTTTTGCAAACTGTTTTGCCTTTGCGATTGCTTGCCCTTTTGTCATACCGCCCTTTTGATATTGAGCAACTTTTGCATCAATAAAATCAGTATCACCATCTGCATCTTGATCAACCTTCTTTTTCTTAATTGGCATATTGTCAAAAGCTTTTTCAAACTTTTCAAAAATTTCAACGTATTTTTTCATTTGTTTTTGGTATATTTTTATAAAGTTATTTATATAATGCCTGAGGGACCGGAATGCAGACGAGTTTATGAGGGAATCTCAGAATTCGCTAAAAATAAAACAATTTCTCAATTTGAGGTACTTGGTGGCCGTTTCTTAAAAAGGGCACCAGATCTTACGGTTAAAACATCAGTGCCAGTCCGTGTGAGCGGTGGAGGAGTTAAAGGTAAATTTATCTGGTTGGAATTTAGTGACGAGACTTGCCTGTGGATAACACTGGGCATGAGCGGTTATTGGTCAACCGGCCTTAAACCACATAGTCATTTCCGAATAGGTTTTGACGATGATACTTCTCTGTACTTTGTTGATCAGCGCCGATTTGGCACCTTAAAGTTTACACTGAAGTCAGAGCTTTCAAAAAAACTGTCAAGTCTTGGACTAGATATGTTAAACGATCAAACTTCGAGCATTTATGATTTTATTAGAAAAGTTGAGATTCCTAAAATTCAGAAAAAAACGGTTGCTGAAGCCCTAATGAACCAGTCTCTATTTGCTGGTATAGGTAACTATATTAAATGTGAAATGCTTTATCGCTGCCTGATATCGCCACATCGATTGGTGCAAGATTTAACACAAGATGAGATTTGTCAATTATGGAATTGGGGTAAATTAATAATGCAGGCTTCATATGATCAAGGCGGAGCAAGTATTAGAAATTATCGACAAGTAAATGGAGAAACTGGAGGATTTACTTTTGAGTTTGAGGTCTATGCACAAAAGACCGATCTCAACGGAAATACTGTTATTCGTGAAGAGACTCTAGATGGCCGTACTACACATTGGGTGCCAACTCTTCAGCGATAAATAACAAAAAGAATATTAAGAGTTTTGAAGAATATTAAATCATTTACTGACTTTTTACAAATAAATGAAATGGGTGGCTGGGCAACAACTAAAACGCAGGGAACCAAAATAACGCCGGCTGTTTTACAGGAGGCAATTGGGGTTCTTGAAAATATTTTTAACGATTTTAATCAATGGGCACAGGCTCATGGATTTGATTCATTAACCGTAGTTGGTCCTGGCGGATCAGGCGTCTATTTCAAAAAGGATCTTGAAGAGAATCCTGAAAAGGCATATGGTGATGTTGATATTATTGTAATGTATCCGCTCAATGAGCCTCAAGGCCGTCAAGCTGAAATTGATACTCTTAAAAAATATAATGGTCTTTTTTTACAGTGGTTAGCCAAGACAACTCGACCTGACCTAGATAAAGAAGAAACCAGTGCCATCTCTGAAGGTACCCTTAAGTTAGTCATAAATTTAAAGGATGGACCTGTACAAGTCGATATTATTTCAACATTTAATTACTCATCAGATTGGGCAAAAGCCAGATATACGCCAATTCGGGGTATTAAAGGATTTGTTGTAGGTTTCTTATATCAAGCATTTGGTAATGCGCTTGATGTTTCGGTAACTGATCGAGGTGTTGTTGCCAAGATTAAAGGCGGAGAGCTGGTTAATCCATTATTACGTAAGGGAGTTGAAGAGAGAATTGTCACCAGAGATTTTAACCGGTTCCTAGCCCAGCTTGCAGAATTCACTGATGAATTTACGCGTGGAGAGAAGCGAGCAGTTCAGCTTGATCAATACTTGCAACAGCACCCTGGTATTGATGTGACTGCATTAAGTCTTGAACAGATTTGCAATGGTATTTTGGGATTTGCCAGAACGCTAGAGCAAAATGGTACATTTGAGCTGCCTAAATCTAAATACAAGAACTCTCAAGAATTCTTACAGGAAGTCGTTAATATTTACAAAATAAAAATAGACAAGCACACGTCTTCGTCTAAATATAATAAGGCTGAAACTGATCTAGCCCATCAACAACGAGCTAAGGTTATGAGTGATGCCGAAACCGCTTTTGAGTATGTTAGTAAAAAACTAGCATGAGCATACAAATACCGCCCAATAAAATATACGACCCAGCCAAGACCTGGTTTATAAGTGATCCACATTTTGATCATAGTAATGTTTTAAGATTTGAGGAAGGTTTCCATAACTTTAAGTCAATTGAAGAGCATGATACTGAAATAATTGCTCGTTGGAATTCAGTTGTACAGGAAGACGATACTGTTTTTTTCCTAGGTGATGCTTCAATGTATCGAATTAAATTGAGTTATCTTAAATGGATTTTTAGTCAGCTTAATGGAAATATTATTTGGTTAAAGGGTAATCACGATACTCATATAACCGACATGTGGTTTAGAGAACTTAGTGAAGCCGCAAAGATTATAGAGTTTAAAGAGTATGATGAGATTTTCTTTCCTGATTCTGACCAACAAATTGGTTATCGAAGAATTGTCTTATTCCACTATCCAATTCTTGAATTTAATGGAAAGCACCATGGTGCATATCATTTATACGGTCACTCACACACAATTGTGCACCCAATAAAAAATGCCTATTCAGTGTGTACCTGCTTGACGGATTATACGCCAGTAAATTTTGAATGGGTTAAACAAACAATACAGAAACATAATGAAGGACTTAATAGACTTGGGGAACTTAGTGTTCACTCAACTAGTTAAAGAGCACGGTGAACTTGAAGAGTCGCGTATGCTATTTTTATATGGGGTAACCACTTCAACCAGATGGGCTATATTAGATTCAGCAAAATGGGTGCTGATTGACCGAGATGGTCTACTATATAATTTTGAAGATTCTGTATTGGCTGACCTGGCTAATACTTGGACCACTATTTCTGAATCAATGAAAGCTGCTAATGTAAAAAAATATTTAGATAAAGAGCGGTCAAATTATGAAAGTTCGCAGCCTAAACCTGGAGAGATTCGGGAATGGTTCGGTCAAGAGACTCCATGGAGAGAAATTAATCTTTAATAAAAAACATATGAAAACTTTCCTAAATAAAGCAGTTGACTGTATCGGTATTACATTAATGATTACGGTAGTAGTTATTGGAATAGTATCTGAAATACTAAATATTATGCAATATTAAACTTATTAGTGGCAGCAACTGCATGACTTCGATGGCTACTTACTCCGCCGCCTGCGTTAATATCTGCAAAAAATTCAGCAGCGGCAGTTTTATCAGTAAAGGTTGGAAAGTTTGATGCAGGTTTTCCTTTTGTTGCAAATGCTATTGCAATATCTGCAGCTATTTTAGGATCGTTTACCAAATCCGGATTGCCAACTAGGTCTTTACCTATTATATTTCCGTATTTTTTATAATTAGCTCTACCGGTTAACTGGTTAAATCCACGACCTCTATATGTCCAACCGTCTCCACTTGACGCTGGTCCATTACCAATAATATTTGCATAAACCAAATTAAAAAAATCTTCAGGCTTACTCTTAAGAGCATCTAATTCTGAATCAGATAAGCTGCTAACTCTACTTCCAAATATTCCTTTAATTCTTGAGTTTGAGGTTGTGTCATATCCAACTTCACTTTTAGGTTTAAAATTACACTCTTTTGAAATTACGGATAATATACCTATTTGGGTAAGTGGATCAGTTATTCCTTTAGCTGTCATTGAACTAATTAATAATGAAATATTTTCTTTTTGATTTGTGTCAAAGTTTCCAGAACTAATATTAATATTACCAGTAGACTGTGATCCACCACTAGATTTGGAATCGCTAGATTTAGAATAGGCGCTTAAATCGCTTTGGCTAAAATTCTTCTCCTTCAACTTTTTAATTAATCTGTTAATTAAATCAGCATTAATTAATACAGTGTTATCATCAACTTTTTCAGTAGATTGTGGCAAATTAAGTTTATCAATATATTCAGCTGGATCAACCACCTCATTATTTACAGTAACGGTAAAATGTAAATGCGGTCCGGTTGAATTGCCTTTTCCTATATCACCAGCTCCACCACCGCTTAATCCAATAACTTGGCCCTGTTTAACTTGGTCCCCGGTTTTTACATCAACTTGTTTAATATGACAATAACCGGTTACAATATTATTAGCATGTTTAATTCTAATAGTTCCGCCACACATACTATTACCATTTATATTAGCAACAATTACCTCTCCGTCAGCTGGTGAAGTAACTGGCACTCCAGATGCAATTTTTCCATCTCTATATGTCGCCAAATCAACACCATTATGCGGACGTGATGTCCTGGGTTCTCCAAATGGGTGAGTTACATTAAAGACAGGCAATGGTGACATTAGGGTTGACTCATTAAGTGTTTTTATAAATTTGCTAAAACTGCGTATCATTTAATTTATTTATTTTTTACTTATAGTATCAGTGTTAAACTTAGCAATTGAGTCAAATGTCTCTTTACCAAAGTATCCATCTACTCCATATTTGGGAAGTGGATATCCTAAAAATTTCAGAGCAATTTGAATATCTTCAACCATTTTAGAATATTCCATACTGCCATATTTTTGAACTGCGATTGACTTTCCTGAATCAGCAAAGTCTTGTAGTGTTTTATAATAGTCGTTAGTAGTTGAATCGGTTATACCGGGGCCATCGTCCTTGCTCTTTTTAGGTTTTTTAGCGTCACCTGTTTCAGATTTTCCAGTTAACCAATCCCAAAATCCTTCATTTAATTCCTGATTAAATTCATCAAATTTCTTAAGCATATAAACTTTAACTATATTTTTTGTATTAGAGTATTAATTATATCTATTTATCAACACATGGCCGACAAAATAAAAAGAGTAGTAATAAACGGATTCAGATATTATCAAGTAATTAATGAGTCTGGAATAGTTGGAACCTTTCCTAGTGTTACAACAGTATTGGGGGAAACCTCTGACAAAACCGGGCTCAATCAATGGAGAGACCGAATTGGCCATGCAAAAGCTGACCAAATTGGCCAGGATGCAGCAAATCGAGGTACTGTGATGCACAGACTATGCGAACTCTATCTAAATTTACCAAGTTCGCTAAGCCAAAAAGACCGATTAGATGAGACTCTATCAATTTCAAGACTAGATGACGAAATTGAAAAATTTGATACCCGAGCTAAGATTGTTGGCGGAATGCTCTTTTACAATTTTATCAAGGCCAATTCATTTAATGAAATTCACAAAGTAATTGCTCAAGAAAAATTTCTATGGACCTCTAGGGATGGCGGCTATGCTGGAACAGTCGATAATGTATCCGAGTTAATAACTGGAGATATTGGAGTAGTTGATTTTAAAACTGCAAAAAAACCAAAGGACGAGAAATGGATAGAGGATTATAAACATCAAGTTGCAGCCTATTCAGTTGCAATTTGGGATAGACTTAATATTAAATCTACCACCTGTAAAATTTGGATATCAAATGAGGTTACTGATAAGCCTCAGCACTTTTCAATTAGTCCTAGTGAAATGAAGGAATATTATTTTAAATTTAGGGAACGTCTTGCTAAATTTTACAAACTACATCCAATTATCTAAAGGTTAAATTTGAATAGGCTCGCCAATCTTTCTAAGTAGATCAAGTCTAACTGACACGCTACGATCTCCCCAACCATATGCTTTTACATAAATAAATTTCTGATCAGATGTATTTCGTGCACCATACTCACTTTTCGCAATAATTCCAAATGCATTTTGGTGACCTGCAATATAATAGTGTTGACCAGATCTTGCAGATAATTTATCATCCATTGTAACTTCACTTAATTGATAGCCAGTTAAACCCAGTCCAACATACGGATAATTTATGGTAACTCCATTTACTGGATTGGTTAGTGTAATATTTTGAGCATTAGACTCAGTTAATTCAGCCAGGCTGCTAATTGGTCTAGGGTTATATTGTGATCCTTTCCATGGAATAAAAACTGGAATTCCCCAATTATTTCTAAACATGTCTCTTTGTGCTGGGCCTAATACAATAAACTGTAAATTTCTAGTAAAATCTTGTGACTTAAATTTCTTTACTAGTTCAAAATTTCTAAGCGCTGACCGGTTTGCCATGTCGCGCTTAAGTTCTGCACCAGTTGGCGGAAATGTTCCAAATGTAGCTAAACTTTGAGCACGCTCAGCATTTTGAGTACGCTCGGTCTCTAATCTACGGGCAGTTGCCGCTTCTACTTCAGCCTGTCTAGCTGCAACCAGTTCTGGATTTAATAGGGCCTCAACGTATCTAATTTCAGCAGTTGATAAATTAACTCTAGTTAGGTCAGGTATTTGATTAATATTAACCTTAACCCATGAAGATTTTGTGGTTGTTGTTCTGGAATCATTTGATTGAGTTGGAGTAATTTCTCCATTATCTATTCTGATTGCATCTGATATTTTGGCAGCTCGATACTCTGTATTATTTCTGGAAACAACTCTACGAATTGGCAGCCCTGAATAGTTTGCATCGTATAGATAGGTCTTCACAACAATAAAATCACCAATATCCCAATCTGCATCTGGATCAGCACCATATTGTCTGATTCGGTCAGCAAGTCTTTCGCGAACTTCCACTTCTTCTCTAGCTTGTCTCTCTCGATCGACTTGCTGTTGTCTAGCTTGGCGTTCTTGAGCAAGGCGATCCGCTTCATCTCTACTTGACTCAATTTGCTCAGCCTTTTCTCTAGATATTCGTGAATCTGTAACTAGCGATCGAATATAGTCACTGTTTAATTTAACTAATACAGTATTTGGTAAAATTTCTAATAGCTCATCATCTATATCAAATTTAGTTGGTGAAGTACTGCTGGTTCCACCTAGTGAAGCTATAAAAGAGTCAGCAACTTTAATTTTTTTAGCGGTTGGCAAGGCTTTGTCCATTGCTAACCAATTTCTTACTCCAATTATTGCATGAGCATCATCTTCATTTGCAATACCATTGGTTCCTTTAAATGAAAGTAGAGAACCCCAAGCCTTATCCTTTTCAGTTGAGCCAGATGGATTTGATGAAATATAGCCAAGTGTTTTTAATACTTGTCTGTACATTTTATAGCCTAGACCAATACCTCGTAATGAAGGTGGAATTCCTCCACCGGGAAAATGGCTTCTTTGAAATGAGTCTTCATCATCAATTTTAAATTTAATTGCATCTGAATAGGTTGGAAATACATCTCTCCATTTTCCAAATAGATCAACAAATTTAGACTCATTAATTGATTTAAGAGACTTCATTAACTCAACGATATCAGTTGGAAATTTAATATAATAGTTTCGAGTATTTGAAATAGGCTCAACTATAATATCAGACCTGTTAATTTGTCTTAATTTTAATATTAATTCACCAGCAACTTCTTCAAATATTTTAGGCTTAACCGGTTGTCTATTACGTAAATCAAGAGAGGCCTGTCTCATTGCACCCATGTCGCTGCCGCTTAATCGTTCAACCCTTTTAATCCCCATTTCATCAACTAGACCAGTAGGTGTATTTGATTCATTAACTAATTCAATAAATGAATTTATCATATAATTAATATATTTATTTGTTTTATTTATTTAAGAGATCTTTAATATTAATTGGTGTAATATAGTTATACTAAATAAATAATATAGAATGGAAAAGATTATAATAAAAAAATCAGGTCTATATTTTTCATTTTGGGATGAATCTACCCTCTCCTGGAATGATAGACTTATCTCTGATTCAGATTTACCAATTACTTGGTATTTTCAATATAGTATAGAAATTGAAGAATTTTTAACCATTACTGACTTATTATTACTTTTTGCACAGTATCAAGAAGACTTAGAGTTTGCATTTAGTAAATCTCTATTAATTGTACCATTTGATGAAATTTTATCAATTATTAATAAGCCGGTTGGGCTTAGTTTAATTGAGCCAACTGAACTGTATTTAATTAAGTTAGGCGAAATTAGAAAATCTGAAATATCGATTCCATATATTATTAGCTATCCAACTCTAATGGGATTAGAGGTGATTGGCGAGACTGGTGATGAAGATGTTCTGTACTCATTAACTGATATTAAGTTTGATGACTGGTGTACCTTAACTATACAGATTGATGACTATTTAGAGTATATGGATACCGAAAAAAATGAGGTTGAATTTGAAGGAATAATTCAATGGACCCTATATGAGGCTCTTTCTTGTATTTTTTCTCAAATAACAAATAGTATTACCTTTACCAAGATAAAAGACCATCCAGAAGAATTTCAATCCGTTAATACAGGTGGACCAATTATTGTTTCTGAATTATTTTCATGGATTGACGATATTGACAAATATTTTAAAGAAGCATGACAATTTGTCATATTTAATACACTGGCATAGAATTTGTTATATAGTATATTAAAAAGACAAATTATGCAAAAATCAACAAAAAATCAAAAATTAAAAAAAGTGGCTTATAATTTTGGCAGGCTTGCCAATTTTATTAAAGTTAAAGTACATTTACTTAAAAATAATTTATTAAAATGGGAAAAATAATAGGAATAGACTTGGGAACAACTAATAGTTGTGTTTCAGTCATGGAAGGTAATGAACCTGTGGTTATTGCAAATAATGAAGGAAAACGTACCACGCCTTCAATTGTTGCCTTTATAGAAGGCGGCGAACGTAAGGTTGGAGATCCAGCAAAACGACAGTCAATCACTAATCCTAAAAAAACAGTTTATTCAATTAAACGTTTTATGGGCCACACGTATGCTGAGATTGTAAAGGAAATTGCAAAAGTTCCTTATCTAATAGTAAAAGGCGAAAACAATAGCCCACGTGTAGAAATTGACGATAGAAAATATACGGCTCAAGAAATTTCGGCTATCATTTTACAAAAAATGAAAAAAACAGCCGAAGAATATTTAGGAACCGAAGTAACTGAAGCGGTTATTACTGTACCTGCTTACTTTAATGATGCTCAGCGTCAGGCAACCAAAGAGGCCGGCGAAATTGCAGGTTTAACGGTAAAGCGAATTATCAATGAGCCTACCGCTGCAGCTCTTGCCTATGGTATGGATAAAAAAGGCAAAGAGATGAAAATTGTTGTGTTTGATTGCGGAGGCGGTACACACGACGTTTCTGTTCTTGAACTAGGTGATGGAGTATTTGAGGTTAAAAGTACCGATGGAGATACTCACCTAGGTGGAGATGATTTTGATCAGGTAATTATTGACTGGTTAGCCGATGAATTTAAAAAAGAAGAAGGTTTAGATTTGCGTCACGACCCAATGTCTCTGCAACGATTAAAGGAAGGGGCCGAAAAAGCAAAAGTTGAATTATCTAGTTCAACCAGTACCGAAATTAATTTACCGTATATAATGCCGGTAAATGGAATACCTAAACACCTAGTTAAAACACTTACTCGTGCTAAATTTGAACAGTTATCAGATAGTTTGATTAAGCGTACAATTAAACCATGTAAATCTGCTCTAAAAAATGCAGGTTTATCAACGGCTGATATTGATGAAATTATCCTGGTCGGTGGATCAACCCGAATTCCAGCCATTCAAGCAGCAGTTGAAAAATTCTTTGGTAAAGCCCCAAATAGAAGTGTAAATCCAGATGAAGTGGTTGCACTAGGCGCCGCAATTCAAGGAGGAGTTTTATCTGGTGATGTAAAGGATGTATTATTATTAGATGTTACTCCATTATCATTAGGTATTGAAACCGTTGGTGGAGTATTTACCAAATTAATAGAGTCAAATACAACTATTCCAACTAAAAAATCGCAAGATTTTAGTACAGCGGCGGATAACCAGCCATCAGTTCAAATAGTTGTTTTTCAAGGTGAGAGACCAATGGCAAAAGATAACAGAAAGTTAGGTGAATTTAATTTAGATGGAATTCCGCCAGCTCAAAGAGGTGTACCTCAGGTTGAAGTTACTTTGGATATTGATGCAAATGGTATCTTAAATGTAAGTGCAAAAGATAAAGCAACCGGTAAATCACATAATATCAGGATTGAGGCAAAAAGCGGTTTAAGCAAAGAAGAAATTGATCGCATGAAACGTGAGGCTGAAATGAATGCAGATTCTGATAAAAAAGTAAAAGAAGAAGTTGAGAAATTAAATGAAGCTGATAGTATGGTTTTTCAAACCGAAAAACAGTTAAATGAATATGGAGATAAAATACCTGCCGAGAAAAAGACAGGTATTGAAACCGCTTTAACTGAGTTAAAGGAGGCGTATTCAGCTAAAGACCTTTCAAAAATTGACTCTGCTCTAGCTGCAATAAATGCAGCCTGGACAGCAGCCAGTGAAGATATGTATAAAGCCAATCAGGCCGAACCTACTTCGCCTACTGCTGATGAGCCAGTTGCAGATGCCGATTTTGAAGAGGTAAAATAATATAACTTTTTTAGTAATTAAAAATGAGCTAACTCAAATTAGCTCATTTTTTTTGGTATAATAATACTATGAGGAATAACCTAATTAAAATATTTTATAACGAAAAACAGGTTTTAGAAAATAATTCCAGTTTAAATTTTAGTAAGAGCCCGCTAAAACCAAAATTATTAATTGAATATCTTAGAGACAATAATTTATTAAGTAACTTTTCAATAACTAAAAATTTTAATATATTCGGTAATGCTGATTTTAAATTAGCCCATACCGATAATTATGTTGATGATTTTTTTAGTGGAGGATACTTATCTAGATCAAACGGCTTAGAATGGAGTCCGCAATTTGCTAACTCAGTTAGATACACAAATGCCTCTCTATATTCAGCTATAAAAAATTCAATAGTGGAGCCGGAAACCGTTAGTTTCAGTCCAACCAGCGGGTTTCACCATGCTAGACCAACTGGTGGTAGTGGATTTTGTACATTTAGTGGACAGGTAATTGCATCAGTTAAAATATGGAGAGAATTTAATAAAAGAGGTTGTTATTTAGACCTAGACGGCCACTTCGGTAATTCAATAGAGGACAGTCGGGAATTTCAGCCTGAGATAAATGAGGCTATTCCAGAGAATTTTAATTTTAATCCAACTGGAATTGACTATTCATATTATGAAAATTTAGTAGACTTTATTAAAAATACCTTGGAACCAGCTATTTTATCGGGTAAAATTAGCTATGTAGTTTGGTGTCATGGTGCAGATTCGCATTGTGACGATGAATTAGGCCATCAGTGTAGTACTGAGTATTGGACTAAATGTGCTGACTTTTTTTGGGCTTGGGTAAAAGTAATGGATGAAAAGTTAGGGCGACCACTACCAGTTTCATGTGCCCTATTTGGTGGATACCGATCCGATGACTATACAACAGTCTTAAGTTTACATACTTATGATTTAGTTGCATGTATTAATCGGCTACTTGGAATTAATATTGACTACCGGCTTGAGGTTAAACCTAGAAAAAATAAAAATTCTCATGTACACTATTCACGAAAAAGAAAAAGAAGACTTAAATTTAGAACTTATACTCAAGTATAGGGACTTGCTAAATAATGGCACGTCTTCTAAATATTGGGTTGATATTTTACCAATAATTAAAGAATTTCAAAAATTAGAAAAGTATGAGTATTGTCAAGTACTATGGTCTTATTACACTAAGTCCATTACTGGTTAACTTATGATAAGTTATACTTTTTCATTTTAGATGCACGTCGACGAGTTAAGTCTCTAAATAGTTCTCTAACATCAGGTTGACCAAGAGCTCCAGTTTGAACCAGTGTATAAAATTCAGCATCCGAATTCTGCATCATAATAAACCATTGTGCTAAATTAGGTTTCTTTTCAAACTCATCGTGTTGAAGCTGCAGTCTACGAAATCTAGGAAATAGTTCATATTCATAGCGTTCATCTTTAAAGAGTCGATTAATACCTAATTCACTTAATTTACGAAGAGGTCTATCACTGGCCACACTTGGCTGAATCTGGGTATTCCAATTTTCAAATAGAGTAATATGTTTCATATTCTAAATTATTTATAAAAGTTCTTGGATAAATAAATAAAAAGTCAAGTTAAAATGATTTATAAATATTCCGAATGGATTAAAGAATCTGAAACAGTTGAGGCTCCACCAGTAATGGACCCAGCAGCTCAGCCTGCTGTACCTGCTGTACCTAGCGATTCTATGGAATCTGAACCACCGGCTGCTGATCTTGAAACATTTGATGAAACTACTGAAATCGGTAAATTTCAAAAATTAGATCAGGATCGTAAAACTGCAGTAAAGGCGTTTAAAGATAAACAAAAAGAATTTTTGGCAATTGATGTTGAAACTCGTAAGTCTCCAGTAACTGATGAAGACAAAGAAAAGGTTAAAACCCTTAAAGACTCGCTTATTATATTAAATAAAACAATGAAAGATGCTGAGGCTGCTTTTAATAAATTTAATGATGAAGCCCTAGGATTAGGAGTTGAAATTCCTGGAATAGAGGCTGAGGATATTGAGCCATAATATAAAATTAAAAAAAAAATAAAAATAAAATGAAAAATTTAGTAAAAAGATTTGGTCAATTCGTAAATGAAGGTCACCATGATTCTATGTTTAGTCCAAATGCTGGAGATGATAATATGTTACCTAAGCAAAACCGTTATGATCGCTATGAAGAAAGTGGATATGATGACGAAGGTAATGATTTAGAAAGTGGATATGATGACGAAGGTAATGATTTAGCAACATGTGACTGTTATAAGTTTGATGATAATGGTGACTGTATAGAATGTGGAGAGCCTGAGGGTATGGGACGTCAAATGGATCGTACCTTATATGGTCAAGCAGATGCCTATCAACGGTCTAAAATAGATCGTCAAATCGACAGACATAATATGGGTAGAATGGATAATATGTCAGCTAGCGAATTATCTGAGGCTAAGAAGCAGGAAAAAATTGAGGCACTTGATGCAATTGACAAGAAATTTGCAAAAATGAAACCAGCAAAGAAGTCTATGCCAATGAAGCCAATGACAAAGAAGAACATGGAAATGGAAGAAGAAGAGGAAGAAGAATCTTCAATGAAGCCTAAAATGTTATTCGGTAAGCCAGTTAAATCTGCAAAGCCTGAAACTAATAAAATGCCACTAAAAGGCGGAAAACCTGCATTTTTATCTGGTAAAAAGTAAAATACACTTCTTTTAAAATATCAAATGGGTCAATATCTAAAAAATACTGACCCATTTTTAATTAGGGGAGTTTAGTCTCTACTATTTAAATTTAATACGGGTAATTGTTTCGATTTTTGAAAGCGGTGTTAATTTACTCTCTAGGTCTTTAGGTTGAACTTTAGTATTTTCAAAAAGATAAGCTTCCCAAACCTTGGTTTTTTTAATAAAAATCACTTTCCAGCAATGAGTTGGAATTGTAACTGTTCCAATTTTACCAGCACTACCTAACGATCCACACCAAACTTTAACTGAGTCAAATTGGGTAGCAAGTTCACGAGTTCTAGACTCTAGTGTTTTCCAGATACCAGCATTTAGTGAATGGTATTGTGGTGACATATTTGAAAAATAAAAACACTCTGCTTGTAATTCAGAACTGCACTGATTATCTGCAGCTGGACACATATGACCTCGGTCAAATCCAGAACCTTTATAGTCGCCCATTAGGTCAGTTTCAGCAGGCAGTAATGGATCAGGTGCAAATGCATCTTTTCTAGGAACCTTTGACTCTGGGCAAACAAGTCTGGCTCGGGTATCCCACCATTCAATATTAACCGAATAGTGTAGAGTTTTACTGTAATATGCAGTGTAGCCTTTGTGTTCTAATTTTATTGGACTAGCTTCTTTAACTGAATCCGTAAACAACAGTATAGTAAGTACGGCAATTGATAAAAATTTAAAAGTTTTCATGTATTTATTAATTTTTAAAATATTGGACATGCATCTACCACAATTGATCCTAGTTTAGGTAAAGTAACGTGCCACTCTCCAATTCGAATAGGCGGCCATTTTATTTCAATAGATTCATTGTCCCACTTCATATAAACTTTCCATGTGCCACTTGCAGTTGCAGTAACTTCAGGTTGAGTCGGGTCGGTCGATTGAACCGTATATGTTAATTCAATAAATGCCATTGCAAAACGATATGGACCATATATCTTATCATATTCAGGTGTTCTGGCACCAGGTTTACCAAATTTAGGATCAGTCTTATCTTTGTCTGTCCAGTCAGGTCCCTGGTTAGGCTTTGCTAAATTCTCTGCGGTATTAATAGTTGGAGCAACCGTTACACCATTAGCAGTTAGGGCATTAGCGAGAGCAGTATTAATTGAAGCAAGTCGGTCAGTTGCAAGAGCTGGATTGCCGGTGCCTGAAGCTGACTTATAATCTGTTCCAACTTTACTAGTTGATGACTTACCATATGTTTTAACCGCAGTGATTGTTCCACCAGCTTGTGTGATGGTAGCAAGTGCGGTTTTAATAAGTTCATTTATTCCAGCCAAGGCTGCTGGAGTTACGGTAATTCCATTATCTGGAAAAAAACTAAGCCCACTTTGTACATTTGGATCGCCTGTAGCCTTTGGAATCCCAGGATAAGAAGCGATTATTACTTTTGGAGCTGCCGCTGGTTGAGCAGCCTGTTGCTGTATATTAAATTCCTGGGCCCTTGGTACAATGTACAGGTCGGTTGCAATTGAGATGGCCTTAGCTAATTCAATTGTTGGATTTTTTTTAATATAATTAGCGGTTTTGACACTAATAGCATCAAGTATTTCTAATCTTTGAGGATCGGTTAGGTTTAAACTACCTTGCCAGGTGCTGTTAAGTTTAGCTGGATCTGCTTGATATGATTTTAAAGTTTTATATGAAGTTGCTGGATCCTTTGCTAGTTCAGGATCAGCGTTTGCTGCAACTTGCCAGGTTTTTAGTTGGCTTAAAATAAATGCATTTGGTGTAGCTGAGGCAAGAGAGGCTGCAACATCAACTTGGCCAGCATCACTCACCGTAACTGTACCTTTAACCAACGGCAGTGGAATAAATGCTCCAAGTAAACTAGTGGTTTTAAGTAAAAAGCCAGCAGCTTGATCCTGTTTTAAACCGGTAACCGCAGAGCTGAGACCAGCTATCTTGGTTGCGTCAAGTCCAAGTTTTGCACCATTTGTAATAATTGAGTCTGCTACTTTATAGAATGTTGCAAGTTGAGCACCCATATTTACATTTGAACCTGAACCGGCCCAATAGTATGCAGATTTTAATGAATTGGCTCGGTCACTTTTGCGGGCTGAGGGCTTTTTAAAAATTGACTGAAATAAATTAGTATCTCCGCCACCGCGTCGCCACCAATTCAGTGTCTCGGCATAGGCCGGATGAGCTTTAACTTGAGCAGAGGCTGCGGCAACTGTAGAGTCTATAATTGCTGAGCTGTTTCCATCTCTATATAGTTGATCAATATCAACTTCGCCAGCTTCTGTTATTAACAGGTTTTCATTTAACCAACTGGTGTAACTTTTAATTATTGGGGAGTAATTCATAGTGTTTATTGGGTTATAAAAATATATCAGTTGATGCTGTCCGATTAAAGTATTGAGTCTCAAGTTTTTTATACACAGCAGTCGGTAATACCGTTTCTGGATCAGATCCTGACGGTATAGTAATCTTAAAACTATTCTTTTTAAACCCTTCTTCAGCGGTTCCTTCAGCATATAGCTCATAACTCGATTGCACATTTAATTTAGTAAGTGCATCTTTAATTAATTTAATTTCGTCATTGTTATCACCTTCTAGCTCATCATTTATTATATATGCAATATCCATACCTGCCTTTTTAGCTGTTACAGTTAAATACTGAAATATTAGTGCATTAAGTTTATAAAAGTCAGATGCGGATCCACACTTTTCAATAATTTTAATTATGTTGTCCTCGTTCGTGCCAAGCAGTTTATAAGTTGAAGAGATAAACAGTTTAGCGGCCTGGAGTAGTAGTGAAGTAGGTTCTAAATAAGTAGATTGGTCCTTACCTTGAGCGTCTTTAGTCATTTGTGGCTCCCAATCAGCCTCTGTAATATTTGCAGATGGTCCAAATACTGAACCTGCAATAGCGGCCGGTCCGGTTGGTCCGGATGGCGGCTGAGTAGTTGGTGCGGTACTTGCTGCAATAATTGCAGCTAATACTAGCGGGTTAATTGTAGTAGCCGTCGCTTTATCCTTAAGTGGATCGGCTGGGAGCTTTGTGGTATTTATCGGATTTGAATTATAGTTGGAGACAAAGGTGTCAATTGCGGATAAAGTTTTTGGGCCAACTAAGCCGTCTGGTACTAATTGCTCTTCATATAGCTTAGTCATTGACCTAGACTCTTTAATTAATGGATTTAGGTTAGGTTTTTTATCAAAACTAAAATTTGCAGGATTACTCTGGTTAACTAGAGTTGTCTGCTGTAAAGCTAGTTCAGCCGCATTTAGTTTAGTTTGTATTGCAGCCCAGTCATTACGAGTTAAGGCAGCCGCATTTGCTTTTGTTAAGTCCGGTGTTGGTACAATCGGGGCAGCTGGTACTGATGTGACTGCTTTCGTGACAGCAGATGTTCCAGCCGTGCCAGAGGTTCCAGCAGCAGCCGCAGTTTTTGCAGCGGCAGTTTTTGCAGCCTCTGCCTCTGCCGCTGCTTGTTTCGCGACCTCTGCCTCTGCTGCTGTTCTGTTCGCGTCCTCAACATCACCTCCTACGTTCATTTGCCAATCCTCCCAATCTTTGGTTCCGGGTGGAAAAGGATTTGGACCAGGATTTGGACCTTTATTTTCATGAATAAGGCTCCAGCCTTTAAAGTCTTTAATTATTCTATTTGACATATTATTTATTATTTTTTAAAAATCCGGGTTTATTGTGTAGCTGGTAGGAATATTACTTGCACTTGTGAAGATTTGAAACGTAAAACTCGTGTTTCTAGCAGTAATCGCAGCTGAAATTTGAGTCTTGAGAGCAGTAAGACTTGCTTTATTTTTATTTTCTACAGGTAGCATATAAATTTTTGGTAAAATATTTTTAGTCCAATAGTCCTCAAATATTTTGACTCCAGTTTCTTCATTGTCATCAACCATACCGGTTGCATTTAGGTTAAGGTCATTTTGTCCAGCCCAAAATGCTCTAGTCTTTGCAAATAAGGCAACAATCATTTCAGCAATTTCTTTTGACAGTTTATCAACCGCTGCCGGCAATAACTGGGCAGAAGTTGCGGCAGTTCCATCAGTTCCGGCCGTTACCGCTTGATAACTTGTACCGCGGTTGGATCCTCCAGACGTTCCGGACGTTCCAGCAGGAGCCTTTACCTCGGCTCCACCGGTAGGAATATCGGAACCGGGTGAACCACCACCAACTGTACCAGTACCTAGGACCTGTGTAGCACCAACAATATCAGTGGTTTCAGTAATGAGGTTCCAGTTCTTAAAGTCTTTAACTATTCTATTTGGCATATTTATCTTCTTTTTTATAAACTCTTTAATTAGTCTTCTTTAACTTACTGTCTAAGTAGACTGTATGGTGCAGGAGCCGGGGTTTGAGCCGGCGGGGCTCCACCATTATAAACAACACCAGTGGGTGCAGAGGTTCCAGCAGTTCCAGCTGATCCATTAGTTGCAGCGGGTGCAGAGGTTGCAGCGGGTGCAGAGGTTCCACCCGTTCCAGCGGTTCCAGAGGTTCCAGCTGATCCATTAGTTGCAGCTGTACCGGTTGGTGTAGTCGGTGTAGTGGTTCCAGTGGTTCCAGTAGTAGTGGCCGGGGCTGCAACTGGTGCAGTATCAGCCATATCACTGGTTTCAGTAATGTGGTTCCAGCCACTAAAATCTTTAATTATTCTATTTGTCATGGTATCTTCTTTTTTTATAAACTTGTAGAGTTATTTATCTGGTACAGTTTATGACTTTGGGCCAAAGCCACGGTTTAGTATGTTACCTAGGTGCCAGTTTATGGTCTTGAACCAGTTTTTAACCAGGCCTATTAGGGTAGAGTCGTCTTCTGGGTTTCGGTAAAACACCTCGATAATAGAGGCCGAGCGTTTGCCTTTTAGATTTGTAACCACTGCAAACCGGACCAAGATACCCGGTTTAAGATTTGAGATATCAAATTCGCCAGGTGTCACTGCAATTGAGTCATCATCGCCGAAATTAATCCAGGGTTTGCCTTTTTTGTAGTATAGTGAACCAATCATAGCGTATGGGTTTTTTTAAGTTTTTTTAAATAATCCAAAAGAGCCAGGCAGTAAACAGCCCAGCACCAAGTGCAACAAGTACAGTTAATATAATTTCAGTACGGGTCATATCACCCGAGTCAATGAACTCAATAGACTCTGGTTGACGTCTGGCCCACCCAATTAAGAGCGATATAGTTACACCAATCGCGGCAAGTGTCAAGAGCTGGGGCCACAGTAGGGCCAATTGCGTAAGTAGTTCCATAGTATAGAGTTATTTATAAAACTATACGCGCCGAATCCTTAAAGTTTTGGGCCGGGACCAGATAATAATTTAAGGGGGCCCAGGGGCCAGGTGACAGGAACCGGGTTAGTTACGATAAAAGTCTTTGGCTTCTTTTTCATATTTTTTTATAAAAAGCGGGTCTAATATCAACTTATAGTAATCTCCAAGAATTTGTTCGAGTTTTATAAAATGAGTTCCAGATTCATCTATTGTTAGAAATTTATCTTTATTAAACCGTGTATCAAGATCTTCAGATAAATTAACGATATCTTTTCGGCTTAGCCCATTTTCAACCCTTAACAATTGTTTATTAAACCCAGCGGGCGGCGCGTTAGAATATCTATTAACATTATACTCTTGAAATTTATAAGAATAGGTATCATTAATAAAATCAGATATTTGGTCAACAAAAGATTGTTCATGACTATCTAAATCATCATATGTCAGATTTTTAGTTTTACTAATAGCCCAATTTCTCCAGCTATCATTTGATAAATCAAAACTTTCAGTTAATTGCGTATCGCTTTTGTTATTATAAATTGACTTAACGGCTGCAATTTCATTTTTATAAATGTTATCAACCAGTTTAGTAAGTTCTGCATCATCAGTTTTCAATATTTCTGTATAGGTTGGAAATATATCTCCCCAGCCAGATTTCTTTTGTATTTGTAAAAACTCAGTGTCATCGGATGATCTTAGTCGACCTAAATTTAGGTCAATATATAGCAGTAGATCCTTTGCTTCTTGGGAGTTTGGGTCTAGCGATGCCGTTAAAGATGATGGATAATACTTTTTATAAAAATCCTCAATTGGACTTGACCCTGACTCTTCAGAGAAACTTTCAAATAGTTTAATGTGTTTCATAATTATCCTTTATTTTATTTTATATCTACTATCTTAAAGTAACCTCTATCATCTACTTCGCCGGGTTCAACCTTATCAAAGTCACAATTGTATTTAGGGTATTTTCCTCTCTTTAGTTCTTTATATTGATCCTTCTCACTGGCCCTAAGACCTTGCAGAATACTTATACTCGCTCCTGTCCTAGCTTCATCTTCTAACGGGTAATATTTAACAAAGATTTGGAAATACCCCGTTGTGTATTCTTTACCACTTTCATCTGGTAATAATTTAGTTAACGGTGAGATACCCTCCCAACTATCATAGTTACCTCTAATTTCAATCTGACCAATCACTACAGTACGACGACTATTATCATCATCACCATAACTTGCTGAGACTGTTACCGCATCTTTGATATCTATAATAGTATGTGGTTTATAACCGCCGGTTTGAATAGCAGGTCTTGACGATTCCACCCAACCGTGTAGTAGGCCTTCTATAAGGTCTTTGCCCTTTTCAGTTAACTCTATAGTTATCTTACTTGGTGAATGGCTAATCTTATTATAGATTCTTTCGTGATCATCAACAAAGCCTTCAAATAGTTTAATGTGTTTCATAATTGTATTTATTTTATATTTTATCAAATTTTATAGTATTAAATATACAGTTTAAACCACCGATAGTAGAAGTTCCATATCCTGCAACATCTATAATTTTACCAACCCGTATTTCATGAACTAAATTATCATAATCAGTTTTGATAGCTAACCAGTTGTTGATATTGGTGTTTAGATGGTTTACCGCGTTATCTGTGTTTCGACTAGCCTGATTCAAATTAATTTCCTCATCTTTGAGTAGTTTTCTAGAATCAGAACTTTTAAATATCTTGGTATTGGTTAACGGTTTAAATACTAACTTATGGTGTTTAGTCCTTGCTAAAAGTCCTTCCACTTCAAGAACATCAGCCGTACCTGGATTAATAGAGATAATAAATCTATCAATTATGTCTAGATCTTCTTGTTTATGTTTTTCATAATCAAACTCTAATATTAAGCTATTCTCTTCTCTAGAGAAACCTTCAAATAGTTTAATGTGTTTCATATTGTATTTATTTTTAGTCAACAGCTACTATCTTAAAAAATTCCCTATTATCCATACTACCGACTTCTTCTGATGCGAATTCTCCTACACCTATTGGTATCAAATTCATATTACCACCTATCTTAGCATCTTTGTCCTCTTGAAAATCAAGAGAATATTTTAGCATATTATTATCAGATTTGGAAATAAAGCCATTGGGAGTTTTGTATAAATTAATCGAATACCATATACTATCATCATCTCTACCTGCCTTTCGACCTTTATCATCATACATACGAGTATCTCTTCTATAAATAATAGTTGGATCATTCCCTACCGTTAATTTTATAGTATTGTCTCTATTGAGAAGACTATGACCAGCCTCAGCACCAAAAGCAGGTCGTTTAATACCCAGATCCTCCCAGAATTTAGGCAGGAATTCTAATGTATATGACTTAGCCATATTCTCTTCTTTAGAGAAACCTTCAAATAGTTTAATGTGTTTCATAGTTGTTTATTGTTTATTTGATATCAGTTGACCGGATTAGGGTATAGCTAAAAGAGTTTTTATGGATTGAGGCTGCAAGTCTACAAATTGCCATGAACTTGTCAAAGTCAGCAGACCTCTTAAATACCTGACAGCCTTCGGACCAGTTTTCAACATAGGTAGAGTCGGCACCCGCTTTATGAATATTGATTCCAAATATACCTTCTTGGATGGTATCCTCGTTATAGGTAAGATCCTTGTTTGAGTCACGATATACTTTTACGTTTTTGGCCTGCCCCAGAGCCTCGTATTTGCCTTGATGCAATCTAATCGTATGAGATCCCCGGTACTGGCCTTCAACCAGTCGGGCAACCCCGGCCGCATTATGATATTCCAAGACACCTTTTTTACCTGGGTCAGTTGTTGCTGGCCAGCTCTCAAATTTCCAAACCCCGGCAACTTTATAGGATACGGTTAGCACGTCATCAAATACATTGGTTACAACTTGGCCAGTTGAGGCATTTCGGACCCCTACAATATTAAGGTCATAGTCCTCTGCGCCTTCAAACCAGGCATAACCTTTAGCCTTTACGGCAGCTTCAACTTGTTCCTTTGTAAACTTCATAACTTTTTTCTACTTTTTTATAAATTTATTTATACAGCAACAGACCTGGCTAAATTTAGTTCCAAACCGGCCCTGGACCTGGGGGAATCCAGGAACCAGCACTTAGGACAAATTAGCCAGGCAGAGGCCCCGTACCTGGGGAGATCCCCGAACCAGATAAAAGGGCAAATTAACCCGGAAGAGTCCCCGTACCTGGGGGAAGATCCACGAGCCCGATAAAAGGGCAAATTGCTCCTGAGACGGTTCCTGGACCTGGGGGCACCAGGTAAAATATAAAAAAGTCATGAGTTCTGCTCCTGGAGACTTTTTTTATAGGGGCATAGTTCACTACCGGGGCACCTCCCGGAGTGACCCTGGCTGACTCCAGGAGTGGTCCCAGGGCTGCCTGGTATTGACTCCAGGAGTGACCCTGGCAGCAGGCCGGGCTCTATCCAGGCAGCAGCCAGGGCTAGCCAGGGGTACTGGCCAGGAGCCGGTACAGGCTGCCGGCAGGCAGGCCAGGTAGGCTCTATCCAGGCAGGCCAGGTAGGCTGGCTGCAGGCTGGCCAGTCGAGAGTAGGGCTAAAACTTAGTCTGCAGGTAGGATATAATATAGGTATGAAAGCAGATTACAATGAGTATTTAGAATTAGGCGACCTGGCCCAGATGCGGACCGAGTTGCTGATCAGGTTAGAGACCGCCGGTCGCGACTGGCTCTTACTGGACCGGGCAGTCGGACAATATATTGTTGACTTGGAACGGGGTATAGGTACCGAGCCTTGGGCTGCAGAGTACCGGGTCTGGTTAAGGTCGAGAATCAGTAGCCTCTTCTTAGAGACGGTTGAGCAGGCCGTGGAGCACGGTGAGTATGAATGGGCAGAGGTGTTGACAAGGTACGGCCACCGATACTGTTTATCGGTATAATAATAATATAAAAAAAGAAATATAACAATGAAAAATCTACCTAAATTAGGAGGCTCAGCAGGCCGTAAGACCGGGCTGGCTCAAACACTATCTACTCTAGTCTTGACAGTAACAGTTGCCTTTGTTGCAAGTATTATCCTGGCCTGGCCAGTAAAATGGTTATGGAACTGGCTCGTACCGGGAATATTCGGTGGAATTCAGATCAGTGTTGCCCAGGCCTGGGGACTTATCCTACTGGCTCAGTTATTGATTCCCAGAAGTCTCGCCCCGACCGGGCAGGCCAAATCGGATAAAGGTTAGGTACCTTATAATTAAACAAAATAAAATATATACAATGAAAAATGCAAGCAAAATCGGTATGAAATACCGCAAGTTAAGCACAGGTGCAAAGTTAGCAGTAGTCGCTTCGAGAAAACGTCACGGTGATGTAAGCCGAGTAGCAACAGCAACAGGTTTCAGTCCAAACTGGACAAGCGAAGTCTTAGCTGGCCTAGGCACAAACAGTCGTATCTTAAACAGAGCATACGATATGACTCGCGGACGTATCCGTAACTCAAGCCTGATTGGATAATCCGGTCAGACACCACCTTAATAGATTGGGCCGGCCTGTAGGCACGGCCCTTTTTTGGGATCAAAAAAAGCGATAAGAAATGGGACTTGATATATGGGCAGTGAGCAACTGCATAGAGGCACGAGATAAACGAATGGCGGCGCTCAGGCTGGTTGAAGAGATTGGAGTCGGCCAGCTGGTTGAGATACTTGACCTGGATGAGCACTCAGCCAGGCACTGGCACGGTTTAAAACCCGGAACCTGGTTCCAGACACCTGGTTCCGAGGAGTCAAGAGCCAGGCTCTGCAGCTATAGTGTTTGGCACCGCTGGCGCAGGTACTGTGCAGAACTGTGTTCGGCAACCCTGGCCGGGCAGCCACATAAACTTGCTCCACTACTGGACCATACCGATTCAGGCTGCGGATTTAGTACCCGAACCTGCGGTGTCTTGGCTCGAGAATTAGAAAGACTGGCTCCAATATTTAAGGCTCATCTACTTTCTGATTACCAGGCTCAGGCACTGGGCGGAGTACTACAACCGGATGCCGAAGATTTTTTAGAGATAATGGGGGTCTTGACCGTGCACTTCCGGCTTGGAGCCCAGCATGGACTGGTATTTTTTGAATAGCTATAATAATAATAATAAAAAAAGAAATATAAAACATATGTTACCCACATTACAACAACTTTCTCGAGACCAGCACAATGATTCTGAATTCGGCAAGCAGGCCAGAAACTTTATATCCACTGCAGAGCCTTGGCCAATCCAACGTTATCAAACGGCCCGCTTCCGACCGGCCCGGAGTTTAGACCGAGTTGTCGAGATCATGGTTAAGTATCCAAATGACCAGGAATTCGGAGAAAAGTTACGCAGTTGGTTGGGCCAGGATTGTTAATAACTTCTTGAAAATAAATTTTTTTAGTTCAAACTAATTGCTTATATTTACTCTATATAAACCAATTAACCAAATCAACCATGAGCAAAACTGAAATGATCGCACTACGTGCACTGCAAACCTGGACCGTGTGTCTAGCTGGAATCGCAATTATTGGAATCGCGGTCGTAATCATAAATGCGGTAGCGGGTAGCAATACCTCAACGGCCGCGTTCGAGTTCTAAACCTCAACCCACTATCAGAACCGGGTTCGCCCGGTTTTTTTAGGTTCGATTCCTGGCCGGGATCGCAGAGGGTAGACTCCGACCTGCACTACAGTCTGGCCTGTTTATAACTTTGTTAATAACTTTATGAAAATAAATTTTTTAGTGTCAAATATAATGCTTATATTTAACCAACCAATTAACTCAACTACCTATGTCGACCCAAATCCGGGCAGCTCGCCCAAACCTTAATCCAAAGTCGCTACCGACCTTGGCACTTGCCGGAAGAGCCAATATCACCTTCCGCAATAATGAGCAACTTACCCACATGAACGTGCGGATCAAGCAGTTACGCGACAAGCAGGATCGCAAGAAAATGCTGCCCATTTACTACGTCAATATCTCCCTCTTGGCTGACGGACGTAGCGGACATCAGTTTGCCGGTACTGTTTTTTCCGAGTCCTTAACCTACAAGTTGGGTAAAGGTGTTACACCAAACTCGCGACTGGCACAGGCTCTGGGCTGGGTGGTAGCCGCCATCAAGAACCCAGCTATTTTAGGAACCCGAGTTGGTCTATTCCATAATGGGACCTGCTGCAAATGTGGCTTGCCATTAACCCATCCTGAAAGTATCAATACTGCAATGGGACCGGTTTGTCTGGAGCGAGTAAAAGCTGCAATGACAACCGTAGACTTTGCCGAGACCTTTACCCCAATCGGGGTATAGGGTCCGCAACTACTCCCTAGTGATATTGTCTATAACTTTATTTTTCCGTGTCAAAAATTATACTTATATTTAACTAACCCCTTAGACCCAATTAACCATGACAATTAATCAAATTAGAGAAATGATTGCCGAGTCAGGCAAAATGAAAGTATCCGAAGTCGTTAGCTATTTTAAGGCACGAGCTCCACATGCAGATATTAAATCTGTAAAAGAACAGGCAAAAGAAATGATAGCCGAGGCCAAGGCATTTAACAGGTAGGTCTCCCTAGTCCCGAACTGTTAATAACTTTATTTTTTTGTGTCAAAAATTATACTTATATTTAACCAACCAACTAACCCAACTAACGATGCCAACTACCACACTATCATCAATGCTTCTGGAAATGCAGACCTGGTGCAAGATCCCAGCCGAGACAGTCCAGGCAGCCGAGGCTTCAGGTATAACTACCCGCAACTCAAAAGAACTAAAGAGCTATGTAAATTCCTGGGTGCACGGCCGCTATGACGAGGATCCACAATTACTGGTTAACTCATTAATCCATCTTATCCCAAAAACCCGATAACCATGAAGAAGCAGATTGCAACCTTTATTAAGAGCCTACTCGGCCAGGTCGAGACGGCTGGAACCCCAGTAAACTTAGAGTACGGCACTGGTCCACGGCTACAGAGCTCAGTGATACCCGACAACCAACCCGGATTTAACGAGTTTTGGCAACGAGTCTCTAAACTCAATAACCAGACGACTCCCTAGTCCCGAGTATATAGTATATTAACCTTAACCAATACCTAAACCTGATCAACTATGTCAAAAAAAGAATTCACAGTAAAACAGGGTCTAGCGATCCAAGCAGCAGACCTAGCCTTTTGGCAAAAACTGCTAAAGAAGCGCAACTATGCAAAGCTACAAGCAGCGGTCACCTATGAAAATACCCACAACGAGCATCGAGACGGCTATGATGTCATGCGCGGCTCAGATATTACCAGTGCGGTGCAGAGCCTTGGTGAGTCATTGCGAAAAGATAAAGCGAAATTAAAGACGTCTGCCGTCAACTACTACGAAACCGAGAGCAGAGAATTTAGTCCAGGTCCATACTTAACCAACTCCTAAAAACTTTAACCATGCCCAAACAATATACACCACTTAAAGAATCTAAAATTAAGCCAGCAATGTCGACTTATGTAATGACACAGTCGTTAGAAGTTGATGCTGAAATTGGAGGTAAAATATACAAGCTTAAGAAAGGAGATGTTGTTAAAGTTGTTGAATACGACGAAGACAATGGATTGGCTTTTTTAAATATAAATGGTAAAGTATATACTACTTACGATTTATTAGATACCGCTAAATTTAATAAAGGAATTAAATTAAAAAAGGTCTTATAACAATTGTTAATAACTTTATTTTTCCGTGTCGAATTAAATACTTATATTTACTCTATATAAACCAATCAAAACTAAAAAATCATGATACGTAAAAAAGAAGAAAAGTCTGGACCAATTAGGTCGTATATAAACAACATTTATAGAAACCAATCTGAACAATCTGCAAGAGAGGGGTTAATGAATTTTGCGAGTGAACAAGGTTTTGAAATAAGTGATGTTGAAAACGCATTACAAGTTTATAAATACGATACCGAAGAAAACACTTGGGGTGAAAATTATTACACAAAAGTAGCAATAGCAAAAATGGTTGATATGATTTCGGGTAAATACGCTGAAAGATAAAACAATATCACTTAATCAATTAACCATGAACGATATCTTAATCAAAAAAATTCGCAGCGGTATTTTCGGAATAAAGTTAGGCACCAAAGAACCCAAAGAAATTGCCTCTTTACTTAACCGGTTAAAACCAATAAATATTGCAATGTACGAGGAGTTACTTGCACAGTATAAATTAGTAATTAAATAAATAACTAAACATGAAAAAACGCGAAGCAATAGAAGCTGGAATAGCTCACATACTTTTAATACTAGGAATAGCCCTATTTATAAGTATTCCTTTTTTAGTATGGACATTTAACTTAAATAATTAAACATGAAAGACTCAGCAGATAATGCCATGGCCGCACTCGAGGAATTAGCAAACAGCCTTATTGAAGGGGCTCTTAAAACCGGCAAAAACGAGTTTCTACTTATTGGTACAGGCCTCTTAACCTTGATTGCAGCAGCAGATAGCGAGGAGTCAATGACCGAACTTAATTTATTAATAACTAGATTTAATATCAAACGAATTAAAAAAGAGTCCGGCTCAACGGACCATGAACTTGCAATGGAGACCTTATTACGAGACCTCAGGTCAAAGAGCCTAAACTAATTCACGATTGGTTAACATGGGGTCAGGTCTGTAGTTGGACGCTGGCCCCTTTTTTTGTTAATAACTTCTTAAAAATAAATTTTTTTGTGTCAAATATAATGCTTATATTTACTCTATATAAACCAATCAAACCTTAATCATATGGAATCAGCAGAAGTCATCTATGTAGTTATTAGCTTAGTAACCCTAATTGTATTTTTTGTAATGGCAGATAATGTTTCACAAATTAAAAAGTCATTAAATCATAACTCCGCTAGACACATCAATTGTAACAAAAATTGGAAAACTAATTTAAATTTTGCTCACGCCGTTGTAGTTTTGTTTTTCTTTTATTTTATATTTGTTGCTTTAGTTTTTAGTGTAATGGGTATAATGTCAGGATCTGATTCCTCTAAAGTTGAAACCGAGACACCACCACCTATACAGCATTTTAACCCATCTGGTAAATTCCATTAATTTAAGTGTTAATAACTTTATGAAAATAAATTTTTTAGTGTCAAATATAATGCTTATATTTACTCTATATAAACCAATCAAACCTTAATCATATGCCACAAGAAGTTAAAATTAAAAAAGTTTACGCAGCCGGAATAGTAAACTCCAAAGACCAATGGTCTTGGCAAGGTACGGCGGTTGCCCACTCGATTGCCGAAGCCAAACAGTTATTAACGGCATATAAAAAGTCGGATGGAATAAAGGGTCGTTGCGAGGTAACAGATATGAATGGACCTAATTACACAAATCGCCCAATCGGCATAAGCCACTCAACTGACCTATTTTAATTGTTAATAACTTTTTGATAATAAATTTTTTACTGTCAAATATTATACTTATATTTACTCTATATAAACCAATCAAACCTTAATCATATGCCACAAGAAGTTAAAATTAAAAAAGTATTCGTACTACACCACACAAATCAAGGAACTCCCGAATCAGGTGAGATCCACAGTATATACACTACCAAATCATCTGCACTCGATGCAATGGCAGAAGAGCTTGAAACCGGTTATGGCGGAATAACCATGCAAGAAAACGAAGATGACGACTACATCCATATGTACATTACCGAGCAATTTTTAAAAAACTAATAACTCTTAAAACCCAAATCTCATGATAAAGAAGGTCATAATAATATCAATCGTAATTGTGCTTGCTCTTAAGTTTAGACTCGTGGGCGCAATCCTTATCTCAATCTTAAATCTGTTAACTTCAATTGTACACTCAATAGTAACAATTTAATTGTTAATAACTTTAGGAAAATAAATTTTTCCGTGTCAAAGATAATACTTATATTTAACTAACCAATCTAAACCAATCTAATATGAAGCCACAAACTCCACGCGACATCGCCTACCAAAAATTAGAAGAACTTCGCATCGCAGGTTTTTCAGACACCCAAATCCTCGAAGATATTTTGGGTAATCAATTATCCGGATCTGACGCACAGGAGGTAATGACAAGTATCTCTAATGAATACTTCGAACGTTTCGAAGATGATGACGATATCATTGACTTCAGGTCTATTAGATGAGTCGTTAACCCACCCAGCATAATAAACTTAAACTTAATTATTAACCCTAAAAACCTTATCAACCATGACAGTTAAATTAACCCCAACCGAATCAGAAGAAATATTCCACAATGCTCTTTGTAATGGGCTAGGCTATGTCGAAGGATATGGTATTGAATTAGACTTTAATAAACAAGACTATGCGCGAGCGGCTACGTTCTTAAAGCAAGGAGCAACTGACACAATATGCTATGAACAGGTTCTAATGCAAATCTTGAAAGATGGAAAAAAACTTACAATGATTGACCATGAATGTGAAGGAGAATACACCCGCTCGATCACCATAAAGGATGTCCACAAGCGAGTTTCACAAACTCCAATAAGACACTTAATGAATATGATTAATGAAGAGGATGATGCGGAAACCGCTGATGTGGTTATACAGTCAGTATTCTTTAAGGATGTAATTTTTGGCTAGGAATTTTGTTAATAACTTTTTGATAATAAATTTTTTACTGTCAAATATTATACTTATATTTAACCAACCAACTAACCCCAACTACAATGCTAAATACCTTATCAGCCGCTAAAAATATAGATCAGGATCTTGTTCTCAAGATTTCAAATAACCTACATGTCGTTGGCACCAAGGTAATTAGCTACGAAACGTATGTTGCCGATATTAAGCTTGGACCAAAGGGTCTAGACCGCCGAGTTCGGGTAATCGCAGACGGCAAGTTTTCACGAACTACCACCAAACAACTTTCTCAACTTGCGGCTCTACTTGGAACAAGGGTGGAACTCAAAACAAAGGACCATCAACTCTTTGACCGCTTCGAATACGGTGTCAGCATCAAGATAAAAGGTGCACTGAGTCGAGACGCAAGCCGCACGATTATAAAAAAGCTGGCAACCGGTAATTCGCTGCATGACTCAACTGTGGCCAGTATTCCAAGTTTCGATAAGACTGACTTGGCTAAATTACTTACCTATACCGACGGTAATCCAAAATTAAAAGAGCAGGTCGAGACGGTACTGTTCCTAGCTAAGATTGGAATAACCGGTTAATTGTTTATAACTTTATGAAAATAAATTTTTTACTGTCAAACTAAATACTTATATTTACTCTATAAACCAATCTAAAACCTAAAAAAACCATGGCAAAAAAATCAAATCAAGACCCAAGCGGAACATCATTTTTTAATGATACTATCCAGGCATCAGTAACCGATCTTATCAAAATGTTTGGAGAACCAGACGATGATAATAATCGCGGAGATGACAAGGTAAATTATGAATGGATTTGCGAAACCTCAGCCGGCGAGGTCTTTACGGTTTATGACTGGAAACACTATCGTTCGCTTGGTGATAATGAAATTGTAAGTTGGCATATTGGAGGTCCCAATTCAATGGTAACCGACCAAGCTGTAAACGAAATAGCAAGTCTATTCGATGAAATTGATGCAAATTAACAATGAAATTCCAGGATTTCCGTGCAGTCCTGCATGGGTCCTGGACTACTCCCTAGTACTGGGGGTTTCGCGTAACCCTTAAAAAAGGTGAAAATAAATTGTCAAGTGTCAAATAAAATGCTTATATTTAAACTGTAACTAACCAACTAAATTATAACTATGTCAAAACGATTTCAAACAACCAACAGCCTACCTGCCTACTTTAAGGAGATAACCAAGGTCCAGGTAAAACTAACCAAAGCGGACGAGCGAGCCTTGGCTATCCGAATACAGGCAGGAGACTGTGAAGCACTGAACTCCCTAGTACAGGCTAACCTTAAGTTTGTGGTAACACTCGCTAATAAGTTTGTCGGTATGGGTCTTTCAATCGATGACCTTATTCAAGAAGGTAATGCTGGTCTTATTGAAGCGGCCCATAAATTCAAGGCGGATAAGGATGTTAAATTTATTACCTATGCCCAATTTTGGATCCGTAAGCGTCTTAACCTGGCCCTATGCGAGATAGGTCGCAGTGTCAGAATTCCAGTAAATCAGGAATATGATATTTACAAACGCAAAATGGCCGGTGAGTCTATCAATATGACCAATGTCAGACTGGATATGCCAATCGGCGAAGATGGTTCAAATACTCTTGGCGATCTTTTACTTAAAACAGATTTTGTTGATCCATTTGAAACCGATGAGTCCGCTCAGACATTAGCCAAGTTAATGGCGAAGTTAAAAGATTCGGATCGACAAATTGTTGAACTTTTTTATGGTCTGGTTGGAGATGGTCTATCCACTAAAGAGATAGCAGAGGTTGTTGGAAAGTCTGCGGTCGAGGTAAATCGTGCACTAAAGGTTGCCAGATTCCAGATGAGAAGGGAGGCCGGACTATGCTAACCACAACTGAAGCCCGTTTCTGGGCAGAGACCGGTGTCGAGATCCTATTTTCCGAAGGCGACCCATTTAGCGGCAAGGTAGACAAGACTCGACTAGTTGATATTCTATATAATACAACCCTAAAGAAGTTGCTAGAAGAGGATACCTCAGAGCTTAGTGAAGAAGAATTTAATCAGTGCGTTGCCCAGTGCATGAAGACTCGATTAAACTAATTGTTAATAACTTTATTTTTTCGTGTCAAATAAAATACTTATATTTACTCTATAAACCAATTAAAACCAAACTTAAGATGGGAATAACAGCAACAGAATTTAAGGAGGCAATAGACCTCTTGGAAAAATTTAGAACAGACTACCAGTTCAATAAAGAAGATGAAAGATATTTAGGCTTCTTAAACGTTGGACCCGATCTTCTTGATGAGTCAGATCGGCTGGCATGGTTTCTTATTTTAAGAAATCCAGGGGTTTTTATGCCAATCATACATGAACTTGGACTGGAGACAGAAGAAGGACTTCATTTGGAAGAGACCGTTTTTACCATAGCAGATTGTTAATAACTTCTCCAAAATAAATTTTTCCGTGTCAAAAATTATACTTATATTTACTTAAACCAATTAAACTATTAATATGAAAGATGAAAAAGTATTTGTGGTATTGTACCACCACCCGGACGGTGTTGAAGTGTCTTTATTTAAGACAAACAAGTCTGCTGTTGCTTATCTAAAGGAACTTGCTGAAGAGAATGATTTTGAACTTAACAACGACAAAGACCCAACTGAAGCATATAGTGACGACGGAGACTTTGTACAAATTACAACTAACGTTATAGGAGACTAATATATTAATCAATTAACCCCAATCAACAATGAAAAAACCAAAGACTGCTCCAAAAAGATTACTTAAAGAATTAGAATACTTTAAACAAACTGCCAACTTCTTCAGAAATGCAACAGGCACCAAGAATGATTTGGATAATGCTGCAAAATACGATGAGTGGGCCAACAGAGTACAGGACCAAATAAATGAAATAGTTAACGCTTAACACTAGATAAAATGACAAACGCTGAAAGTAAAATATTTTCCAAGGTAATAGATACCAATTGGGAATTTAAAGAATTGCAGTCTGCCGGTAAATGGGCAGAGGCTTGCAAAAAAGCAGCAGAATACCATGCACATGTTGCGGAATTAAAAGAGTTAATGGGCGAGTCAGAGTATGATTTGTTTATTGAGATGGGAAGGAAGATGTTTGCATGAAAATCTTAAATATCCTAAACAATGAGTTTGTAGAAATCCTATGGATTGACGATTCAGAAACAGAATTGATTCCTATTCAAGAGTTTATTGATATCCATGGAGTTGAGAAATTAGAAACATTTAAAAAAACCAGATCATGATAATAGAAATAAATCATCCAGCAATTAGCTTCAATAAAGAAGACTCTACCTTTGTAGCCGAGCTCTCTTCTCTAGAGCAGACCCGGTTTGAAATAACGGATCTGTGCTACCAGGCAACGCCAATCTATGTAAAGAATCCAGCAACTGGCAACCAGATCAGAATGACCCGAACCTCAGTTGACTCTAGTGACGGTGGAGAAGATATTGCAGGCTGGTGGTACCGTGGCTTCAACCCGCAAAATGGAAAAAGTTTTAAGTTCCTATTCATTAATGATTAACCTTTGTATATACCATTTAATAATAAACATATGAAAACAAAAACACCATTCAAATCCAAAATTTTAAAATTTGCCGAAGAAATGACGGCTACTGAGTTCCTTAACGAATTTAGTGACCTATTAACTTTTGAAGATATCGATAATCTTCTTGATACTGATAAAGGATATGCCAACGTTTCTATCGAAGTAAAAGATGGTAGAAAAAATGAAACAATCTTTATTCTATTCTGCGATGGTAAATTCGATTCATACTCATATTAATAATATAACCCCAAATAACCCATGACACAAGTAGAAAAAGACCGACTGATAAAACTGCTAAGCAGTGCACTAGATACCAGTGAAAAAGACTGGAAAGAGGGCGAGAAATCCCATGCAGCAATAATAGGATATCTACAGGGTACAATTAAATCCGCGTTGAGTATCCATTTAGCTGAAAACTAAGCGGTCGCTCGGCAATATAATATTATAAATCTTAATGGTATGAATCTAAACGATAAAAACAAACAGGACTCTGAATGGATAATAATGCTTGCGCTTGCAGGTTTAACTGTCAGCTTTATTGCCTGTCTTGTCTGGACCTATTTTTTTTAGTATATTAATTACATAATAAATAAACAAAGACCTATGGCAAAGAAGCCCACAATAAAATACGAAGATATCCTATTAGAGTTAATTACTCTTCGAGAAACTGACTATGATGCATTTATGGACAGACTATACGATGCCTTGGCCGGCGAGTTTAGATCGATTGCCCATGATAAATCCCCGGTCACTGAAAAACGTGAGGCAATATGGACTATGATAAAGTACTTTGAAACAAAGGAACAGTACGAGAAGTGCGCTGACTTAAAGAAGTTAGTTGAAGAGATAAAAGAAAAACCTTAACCTATTTAATCCCAATCAATATGTGTGGAATAGTAATAATCGGATCGATTCTGTTTGGAATATACTGTATCTTTACAACAGAGCGCGGTGCCTAGCCCACTAAGAAATAAAAAATGGGTATGGCTCTTGACCGAAAGGATCGTTGAGACACATAGACCAGTTTATGTTGCAGGTACATTTAAATCAGCATATCAACTTGCACTGTTTAAGTTGAGTATCGCAAGCCCTAATATTGGGGAGCGTGCTGCTCGAGAACAGGCAAAAGGGCAGGGTCTGGTTTGGATATGGAATACTTTGGAGTTTGAAACAGTGGAAGAGGCCTTATGGTCTCCACTTGGTAAGGCTGCAAAATTAGAAAAGGTTGAGGTAAAAAGAGTTTAAATGGCGGTTTAATTGGTTTAATTCCGTAGGGTCTGCTCGAGAGGGTAGACCCTTTTTCATTTAATAGATATAATAGATAAGATAATATCAATTGATTATAAAATATATTTAACCAAATGGCTGCCATAACAACAACAACTACAATTGCTCCTACAACAACAACTACAATTGCTCCTACCTCAACAACAACCTCTTCAACGTCAACAACAACCTCTTCAACGTCAACAACCACAACGACTACCAAACTAATTGGACCCGCTGGGCAGATGAAGTTGCAGATTCTGGAAGCAGGAAAGACTCGAGAAATTACAGTATTCAACCCTGGCCAAAATATTATATCGCTGGAAACCGTAAGCGAATCGACCGATGCCTTTATATCAATTAGAGAAAGGGCACCAATTATGATCTCTTTTCCTTCTAGGAATGAGCTAAATGCCTTTGCCACTGCCTTAAATAGTTCAATAATAAATGGAGTAACTCCGTTTACCCTGAGTAATATCAGGACCGGTGCACTGGTACCAACATCAACAACAACCTCTTCAACATCTACCACTTCAACAACAACGGCTGCGCCTGGTCCAGCAACCACTACCACAACAACACTCTTCTTGCCAAGTATTCAATGGAACTTCACCAAGGCTGAAAATACATCTGCAACCTTTAAACTATATAAAAATAATGTAGTAGTCGAGACCAGATACGGCACAGATTCAGGTACGTACTATTCGATAGTTGCTGGCGATACATTTAAAGTTCAGGTAATAACAACGGCGGACCGCAATGGAGTTGCCGAAATAAGATCCGGAGCAACGGTTCTCTCGACAAGTTCAGGGCTGGGCAGCCAAATAACCGGTACTGTTACCGTGGCAGCAGGTAATGCCTATACCGCAACTGCAACCGCTGGTCTGTAAATTGTTAATAACTTTCCCTAAATAAATTTTTTTGTGTCAAATAAATTTGGTATATTTACTTAACCAATTAAACCAAGCAGACATGAAAAAATTATTTTTAATTCGTTTTGGAAATGTTCCAAACCCAGAGGTTACTAATGTATTAGCTAAACACATTAGCGGCCGAGCTTTTGCCGGTCCAATTCCTGGAGCAATTCTTTCAGTATTTAACACCGAGTCAGATCCTTCCACGATCACCCAGCAGTTATCAAAAACTGGGGCACTATTCTTCCTAATCGAAGAAGGCGCACTAAACCAGAATTTACCCGAGGGATTAATGGAGGCGATTAATAAGCTAACAGGAAATTCAGAAGTTACACCACAACCTGTAAATCCAAGATGGACACTGGACGATATTCTTGACCTCATAAGTCAAAACGGAATTGAGTCACTTACCGCATCTCAACTTGAAATCTTAAGAGCCGGAACTGTATAATAAATTTGGGACCTCTGAATGGAGGTCCCTACTCAGTGTTATATAAACCTAAAAAAGAATTGAAAATGATAGAGATTATAAGAATATACGTAAACAAGGGCGGTGCAACTGATGTATGTATCAAGGACCCTAATACTATTTATGAAACACTTAAAGTGTTAGAGACCGATATTGACCTTGACTATTTAGATAAGGGCAAGGTAAAAATGGGCTCGAGCTCTGAATTTATTGGTTCCATTGTAAAAGTTGGGGACCAGGAACTAGAAATAATTGAACACTAACCCTTTTAAAAAATTAAATTATGCAAACATCAATAGAAATTATCGACTGTGTCGAGACCGTAGACAATTGGGGAAGACAATCGACGTATTCAACTCGGGAAACTCTTAAACTCTTACTTAATTCGGACGATTGGACAGACGATCAAATCTTTCGCGGACCGGCAGATGAGAGATATTGTATAGACGACCTCATAGGCAAACGAGTAACAGTTGGCCCGGTAAATTTTACTGTGCAAGAAGATTGTTAATAACTTCTCTAAAATAAATTGTCAGGTGTCAAATATTATACTTATATTTACCTTGTCAACTAATCTAGACGGGACGGTCCAAACCAGGAGCGGGAGGTAGACTCCGACCTACGACATATTTAGGGAATTGTTAACAGCCAAATTGTTAATAACTTTATGAAAATAAATTGTCAGGTGTCAAATAAATTTGGTATATTTACTCTAACCAATTAACCCCTATATCAAATGAAACCTGAGCTAATCACAGTTGACCAATTTTTAGGCTTTAACTTAAGTCAAATATCACAAACCTATATCGGCAAAGATGCCCATTGCAGATGTGGTTGCGGTGGAGAATATACTTCCACATCGTATCATGTAGCGCCTCGCAGCCCAGTAAATGACCAGCTGACTGAGTCCCGACTTACCCGAGCAAAGCGCCTAATTAAAAAAGGTAATAGATACGAAATCGGCAGTAATAATATAAACATCTCAACCGGCCAGAACCGGGCCCTTACTCTTTATTTTGATGATTTAATTTAATTAAATTGTCAGGTGTCAAAAATTATACTTATATTTAACCAATCAATTAACCCCTATAGATTATGAAAATAGAAAAATTCTCAGTATTTCAGATCACTGATGACAGCGATCTTATTGAAAAATTATTAGGTGACGACGATGTTCCTGTTCCAGGTTCCAGGTTCTTAGTAATAGAGTCAGATAAAGATAATGTTGAAGCAATTCTTGAAAACTTTAATGGAAACTTTGATTTAGAAGACGGCAGAGCCTATTTTCCAACTAAAGAGTTTAAGAAGCTCACAACCTTTGAAGGAATTATTACTAGCGGTGAGGTCCGATAATTGTTAATAACTTTATTTTTAGATGTCAAAAATTATACTTATATTTACTCTAACCAACTAACCCCTATAGATTATGAAAAGATTATTTTGTACAGTGATTACGTCTATTGACGATACACTAGAGTCCCCATTGGTAATTCATTCAATGAACGAAACGCTGGACCATGCTGAACAGGCAATTATTGACTACATGGCCGGCGAGGATTTCGGCTTTGACTATGACATGTTAAACGACAACTTTGACACGTTTACCTTTGAAGTAACCGATATATTAGGCCAAGACTTCTAGCCGGTTGGACTCCCTAGTACTGATGTCGAATAAATAATAAAAACTGAAGTACTTAAGCCAATTGTGGCAAACTGTAGTATAATAATATAGTATAAACCAATTAACCAAAACAGAAAACCTATGCAAATCGGCAAAAAAGAATTAGATGTACGAGCATTCTTTACAGAAGCTTATGAAGGTCAAGTACCACATGACCGCAGTGTTCAACAGTTATATACTCAGTATATGACAACCTCAACCGAGACCGGGGTAAGTTATGGTCTCTTTAATGGAGTTGTAAAGAAGTTAAAAGACGGCACCGAGCCGAACTCCCTAGTACCGGTTCAACCAGTTATACCAACCGAAATGGTGGCTGAAGTAATTGAAATTGGCAATATGGAGTTTCCGCCATTTACTGCCTGGAAATCTGGCGATCTTATTGACCAGTTATTTTCTGACCATACGGAAGACGGTGGTATCTATTCAGGTACTGCAAATATTGTAATCGGCGAAAGTGGTGTTGGTAAATCAACAGTCACACTTGATATCTTGGCTAAGATTAAGCGAGTTCAGCCTGAGGCAAAGATACTCTATATCTCTAGTGAGATGACACGTAATGACCTCTACTTCTATTATCAAAAAACCCCTATTATTGCAAATGTGCCAACCTTACTCGTGATGGACTATGTTATGGGTCGCTTTGATAAGATATTGGAGGACACAATTAATGGTGACTATGATGTTATCTTAATTGACTCGCATCAAGATATTATTGTAAAATTAGCAGATATCCTTGGCTGGAAAAGTACCAGAGCCATGACCTGGTTAACTAACTTAATTATTGAAGCCGCTGATAAGAAAGGCAAAACAATCTTTGCAATTCAGCACATGACTAAAGGCGGTCAATATGTTGGAAGTACCTACCTTAAACATGCAACAACATCAATGATGGAGATTAAGTTTGATGATGCCGGTCGAAGATATGTAGAGTTCTCGAAGAACCGTCGTGGAGGCAGCCTAATCGGTAAGCGACTATACTACTCCCTAGTAGAAGGTGAAGTACGTTGGGATGCAACTTCATGGAGACAAGAGACCCAAGTTGCCGAATTGGCCGACCAAGAGAGGGACAAGCGTTCTGAACTTGAGTCCAAGTTTACTGATCTTTTTATGTCAGTTGGCAGACCAGCTGAGGTTGAAGAACCGGATACTGACTCTGACTCTGAGCCTATCATCAGCCAATAAGTTTAACTAAATAGTATATTAATATAAACCAAAAAAACCAAGATAACCATGATTTCACAAGAGCAATTTGACAAGGCGAAAGCCGACAGTAGCGGAAAAGATCCACTAATTAAAAAGGTAAAGTTATCTGATATCAAGATAGATGATAACTCCTTAAAGACAGGTAATATCCTGATTGGGGACTCAAAGATCCCAGTCTCAAACAAATTTTTTAACAGACTTGGCCAAGTTGTAAACTTACAGACAAGTTTATTAAATCGAATGGACAAGAATGCCGATCATTCAGTACAGACAAAATTATTGCAGGCCGTAAAGTCTTATTCAGAGACTCGTGACGGTGACAAAGAGTTTTTGTTAATCGGTGATGGTAATGCAAAAGAAGTAACCAATATTGTAAAGGCTGATAAGTATCACAGACTATCAAATGAAACCCTATTCGATACGGCTGGGCTTATTCTTAATGAAGTACCTGATATGCATGTTGAGTCAATTGACAATAGTGGTGGAGGTGTAAGTATAAACCTTATCCATGGCAGTCAAGTAGGTTTCGATAAAATCGGTAAGGACGAGGTATTCAGATTTGGAGTATCACTGGTAAATTCAGCAACAAATTCCAGAGTGGATGACTTCTTCTTGAGACTAAGTTGTGCAAATGGTGCGGTCGCCCGTAACTTAAATACGGCTTTTGAATTTGGCCAAGGTCAAGATGCCTTTCGTAAACTATTAGAGAGTATGACAGGTTGGTCTAAAGCCGGTTTTGTACCACGAACTTTTGAAACCCGTCTTGAAGGCGCAATCCGAACAAAGGCAAGCTATGGAGAACTTGAAAGAGTAATGAACTCTGTAATTGGTCAAATTCATGATGAGGATGTAAATGTCGAGTCGCACTATATCAGAGCCGCTCAACAACAGTTCTTTCCAGAGTTTGATATCACATCAAAACGAATTTTTAAAAATGGCCACAATCCACAGTTCTTAACCGATGCTCAGAAAAAGTTTATCAAAACTGACTCAAGCGTTTGGGATCTGGTTAACGAGTTAACATGGATTGGAAGTCATGCAACAACATTTAATTTTCAAGCCCCTAAAAAGTTTAAAGTAGAAGGTGGAAATCTTTTTGCAAAGAGCTGGGACCTTGAACACGCAAGCTTAGCTGCTATCTAGGTTAATTGGTTAATTGGTTAGCAATGAAGAGGGAACCGTAATGGTTCCCTTTTTTGGGCTCTATCCGCTAGTGGACTACAGTTTGCAGCCCCGGGCCCGTGCCGACCCCCATGGGTTCTGGACCTCCGCTCGAGCTGGGGAGAACTCCGGACCAGGTTCGCTATGTGAATTTATAAACAAAACGGGTTTTTATGGGATATAAATAACATAAATAAGTTACAGCAGACGTCAGCCAGGTGGCACGCTAAATATTTAATCTATATGAAATATATCAAGGAGTCAAGTGAGTGGCAGGCAACAACAGAAGTTGAACAGTTTTGTCAATTTTGCTGGAGTAAACTACAGTGGACATCTAAACCAGTTATTATTGTAACTGATGACCATGCCGAGGCCGAGTCCGTAAAGTCAATGGGAGCATTTAATCCCCGTACCGGAGAGATCAGGGTCTTGCGAGGTGATCGTTTAACAGCAGACTGGTACCGAACCTTGGCTCATGAATTGGTACACCATGCCCAGCGCGACAGTGGACAGACACTGGATGGAGCAGATGGATCTACAATTGAGAACGAGGCTAACAGTCAGGCTGCCGTAATACTCAGAGAGTACGGCCGGTTAAATCCACAAATTTTCCAAAAATAAATAAAAAAAACAAATATAGAAATGAAATTAAAATTATTTGAACAGTTTGTGAATGAAGGATTTGAAGCTGCTATCATGCCAGCGGAGCCAACCGACCAGGCCGTAAACCAAAATATAAAACCTATTATAAATAAAGTTGCATCTGAGGGAATAAAAAATGTAACACCTGCAATGATGTCATCCGAACAATTTAAGGGAAACTATAACGCCTCCAGTTTTGGAGGTACGTTTAATGGTGTTAATTATGTATGGGATTGTACTGGCGTTCCAGGTATAATTAACTCACAATTTATGGTAGCGGGTGACATTATTAGTGAGACTGCAAAAAATATGTTTACGGAAATAAAGAAAACTCCAGCTGATAATAATTATAATCCTGAAAGTCCGAGTATTGGATTTTATGATGGTAATGGTGTAAACTTTGTAATATACACAACGACTGACGGTAAAGTTAAATGTTTGAAATTTTTATAAATAAAAAGAATATTTCCTAAATCCGGTTAATCCCCAATCAGGGCTCTTGACTCTAATATAAGATAAGATAGATCCTCTTTTAATTCTTCCCTGTACTCTTCTAGATGTAATCCTTTCTGTATTATATGCAGTTCAACACCGTGCCAGGTCAGGAATCTCTCTAGAATCTCGGCACCTGCAAACCTGGCCAGCCGGTCCGGAGTCTCAACTATAACCATACTTACCTGCTTGCGAAGCACGGTCTCAAAGAGCCTATCGAGACCTGATCGGCCAGCTAGGCTACCAGCCTTACCCGTATCTTGGATTATCTCGTCAACCCGGACCCCAGCTGCGGTACAATATCCGAGTACCCGGTCCGTCTGTGCCTGTAACCTGGCCAGTACCGAAACCCCGGCCGCTCCTCGATCCGGGAACGGTGCTGCCCGGCAGTAGGCGATCACGAGCCTCTTCTGCGGCAAGCGACTGCCTATCATCTTCAAGAGCTCCTGCTTGTCATAGTAGGTCCGGCCGTTTACAATATTCTTCCACTTGTTTATTACACCCTTAGCTACATAACCCTCCAGTGTCTTCAACGAGACCCCAGCAAACTTGGCTGCATCCTTCTTATACATCAACTCCCCTGACGGAAAAGGCTTCAGGGACCCTATTTCTTCTTCTTCCATGGTTTTATCTATCTGGGCCTCGGCTACCTGTCGGGAAGCCTGGCCTGCCCGTGTCCCGCAGCCTGCTACTAGTGTCCAACTGCCGGGCCCTCTCGAGACCCCTGGGAATCCGGTAGAGCCGCGGAGTCGAGGGCCACCGTACTCCCTAGTCTTTGAGCAAGCCGGGTTGGTACCCACAGGACAGAGCCCGGCCGGGGTACTCCCTAGTCCCACCTGGTCAGGTTGGGGTCCGGTGGCCGGGGCAAGGGTCCGGTTTACTCCCTAGTCCCACCTGGGCAGATTGCTCCTGGGCCGGCTGGTCCGGGCTGGCCGGGACTCCCTAGTCCCACTGGGCCGGGTCCGGTTAGAGTCTGTTCTATACAGGTACCAGGTACTCCCTAGTCCCGGTCTGCAGGCTAGTGTAGACGGGTATCTTGAATAGGGTTGAGGGTCTGGTACCTGGCTAGGTAGCCTGGTATATTTCTTTTTTTTTTCTGATAGGTAGACCTGGTATAGTGTATAGTTTAGGTATATTTTATATTGTAAGGGTAGGCGCGCACCTGTGTTTATGTGCACAAAAAGAGCCAGAACCTGGGCAATAAAGAAGATAAATAATAAAAAAATAAGAACCCATGCCGAAACATATTAAATTGTTTAGTCAATATATCAATGAATCACATACTGAAGCCGCAGATATTTCACAAGAGATCCAGGCTCTAATAGACAAAAATGAATTTTTAAAAGGTAAAGTAAAAGCAACCGGGTCAGACCTAATTGAAGCAGATAATTTTGTCCTACTTTTTTCTGAAGAGACAGCCGGTCATATTGCGGAAAGACACTTAGATGGGGCAAAACCAGGTTCATTATTCAAAACCGGTGTAGACCTTAGACAGGTTGCTAAAAAATTACTTAATACTCCACCAACCGAAGAGGCCAGTGGCCGAGTAAAATGGTTAGCCGCTAATGGCGGTAAGGTTGGAGAAATGGGTGTAGCAAAGGCCGGGCCAGAGGAAGTAGCTATGATGCAGGATTACACAATGCCCGATGGAAGAAAAGAGGCTGTTAAAATAGCCCCAGGTAAAAGAAAACCAACCAGCCGAGTAAATTTAATTACTGCTGAACTAGGTACACTAACCAATGGCAAAAAGGCACTTAGCCTAATTACACTATTTCCAGGTGGAGCGAGTATTGATGGTACCGAAATACCAATGAACCGCGGCGAGTTTGCGGCTGCCGGCTTTTATTTTATAGTAGACCCAACCAGCCCATTACTTACAGACTCAGTAACCGAAACTGTATCACGCAGATATCGTAGGCTATTAAAAGAAAATCTTGATATTTCTGAAGATACATTTGACGAAATATTAAGCGATGCATGGTCACAGGCTGCAGACTCTTTTATTCCTGAAGAAGAGCCTCGAGAGTATTTAAATAATGTTGCGTTTGTGGCAGACATAAAAGTAAAAGAAATTAATCCAACTTATAACGTCGATTATCAACTTTATCATGGTGGTAAAATTGAATTTTCTATATATGATCCGGTTGCTGAAGAAAACGTTATGGTAAATCGTAGTTATTCTTTTTAAAACCATGAAGTACCTAACCCCATATCGTTCATTTAACTTAATTACCGAAGCTGTGGAAGGTGCAGAGCTTAAAAAACTAAAAGCGGCTGAGGAACAACTTCGTAACTGTGTTGAATTCGGGTCGAGCTTCTTAAACTTAGATGGCTGTACCCTGCTAAAGAGTTTACCCGCTGGATTAAAGGTTAATGGGTCCGCTAATTTAAGAGGCTGCACGGGTCTAACACATTTACCTGCCGACTTAACCGTTACTGGCTACTTAACTCTAAGCGGCTGTACTGGATTAGAGAGTTTACCTGCTGGTTTAAAACCTGGAGGAGGTTTAAATATTGTTGACTGCACAGGCTTAAGGAGTTTACCTGCTGGATTCAAAGTGATGGGAGACTTTTATGCAAACGGGTGTACGGGCTTAAGGAGTCTACCGGCTGGGTTAAAAGTGTTAGGCTTTTTATCGCTAGGCGGCTGTACCTCACTAACGAGTTTACCTGCTGGACTAGTGGTTATGGGCGACTTAAATTTAAGAGACTGTACCTCCCTAGCCGAGTTACCTCAAGACCTAAGGGTAGGCGGCCAAATTTTAAGATAGAAAGATAATGAAATACATTAAACTATATGAAAAATTTGAGGACTGGAAAACCGTATCGGTTGAGGACCTTGCCAGTGCTCAGGAGCTTCATGGAATAGGAGTCGTTTCAGATCAGGAATTTAGAGAGATAAAGAGACTGATGAGGGCTGAACAAGCGATTCTGCACTACTCTGGAGTTGGCAGCCTAGACCTAGCTGACTCCACCCTGCTAAAAAGTTTACCGGCTGGCCTAGAGGTTGGCGGAGACTTAAACCTAAATTGGTGTAACAGCTTAGAGAGTTTACCTGATGAGTTAACTGTTAGCGGCAGCTTAAGCCTATATGGCTGTACCCGCTTAAAGAGTCTACCTCAGGGCTTAATCGTTGGCAGAGACCTATTCTTAAACGGGTGTACCTCGCTAACAAGTTTACCGGCTGGGCTAGTGGTTGACGGCGACTTAAACCTATTCCGCTGTACGAGCTTAGGCGAGTTACCTCAAGACATAAAGGTCGGCCGTAGAATTTATAGATAAAGTATATGAAGTATATTAAACTATATGAAAAATTTGAAGACTGGAAAACAGTATCCGATGAGGCCTATTCAGATGTTCAGGATCTTCATGAAATAGGAGTTGTGTCCGACAAGGAATTGAGCGAGCTCAGAAGACTTAGGCATGTTGAACGGGAAATTCTTCAATACCCTGGAGTTGGCAACCTAAACCTAGACAGCTGTACTCTACTAAAGAGTTTACCGGCTGGCTTAAAGGTTAACGGCATGTTAAACCTAAATAAGTGTACAGGCTTAAGGAGTCTACCTGCTGATCTACAGGTTATTGGATACTTAGCATTAGGTGGCTGTACGGCCCTAACCAGTATACCGGCTAACTTAAGGGTCAGAGACTTAACCTTAATTGGCTGTACGTCCCTAGAGAGTTTACCTACTGGATTAATCGTTGACCGAAACTTAAGCCTATACGGCTGTACCAGCCTAAAGAATTTATCTGCTGGCCTAGAGGTTGGCAACACCTTAAGCCTAGATGGCTGTACCCGCTTAGAGAGTGTACCGGCTGACATAGCGGTTGGCAACCTAACCTTAGCAAACTGCACAGGTTTAAGGAGTTTACCTGCTGGCCTAAAGGTTGGCGGAAACTTAGACTTATATGGTTGTACCGGCTTAACAAGTTTGCCGGCTGGGCTAGTGGTTAAAAGAGACTTACTCTTGGGTGGTACCCGCCTAGAGAGTTTACCGACTGACTTAAAGGTCGGCGGCCAAATTTATAGATAAATGATATGAAGTATATTAAACTATTCGAAAAATTTGAGGACTGGAACCCTCTATCTGATAAGGACTTTGCTGAGACTAGGAAACTGCACAAGATAGGGGTTATTTCTGATCAGGAATTAGCCGATCTAAATGATTTAAAAATCAGTTCAAAACGGATACTCGACTATAAAGGAGTTGGGGACCTAAACTTAAGTTACACTATTCTGTTAACTGGTTTACCTCAGGGCCTAAAAGTTGGAGCAAATTTAGGCTTAACTGCCTGTACGGGTTTAAAGAGTTTACCGGCTGGCCTAGAGGTTGGCGGTGACCTATACTTATACGGCTGTACTGGTTTAAAGAGTTTACCTCAAGACCTAAAGGTAGCCGGCCGAATAATAGGCGGGCCGAAACTATATGAAAATTGGAACACAGTATCCGTTGAGGATCTTGCCAGTGCTCAGGAGCTGCACCAAATAGGAGTTGTGTCAAGCCAGGAATTAGCCGAGCTAAAGATCCTTAGAGATGCTGAACAGCGTATTATTAAATATAACGGGGTTGGCAGCCTAATCCTAGACTACTGTACTCTACTAAAGAGTTTACCTGCTGGCTTAAAGATCAATGGCCGATTAGAGCTAAATGGCTGTACGAGCTTAGAGAGTATACCGGCAGATTTAGAGGTGCTGGGAGAATTAGACTTAAGGGGCTGTACGGGCTTAAGGAGTTTACCTGATGGCTTAAAGATTGGCGGAGGTCTAGACATAAAAAGGTGTACGGGCTTGGAGAGTCTACCTGCTGGCCTAGTGGTTGGCGGTCAACTTGACATGGAAGGCTGTACCGGTATAAAGAGTTTACCGGCTGACTTAAAGGTCGAAAGCGGAGTCTACTTAGAAGGCTGTACGGCCCTAGAAAGTTTGCCGGTTGGATTCAAGGTCGACGGCAACTTAGACCTCGACTGCTGTACCTCACTAAAGAGTTTACCTGCTGGTCTAGAGGTTTCTGCAAGTCTATACATACGATCGTGTCCAAGCTTAGCCGAGTTACCCGAGGACCTAAAGGTTGGAGCCAAAATTTATAAATAACCTTAATGAAGTATCTGCAACTATATGAATCATGGAACCCTCTGTCTGATCAAGAGTTAGAGTCAGCTCAGGAACTGCACCAAATAGGAGTTGTTTCAAGTCAGGAATTAGAGGACTTGGTTAGTTTAAAGCAGGCTCAACACCAAATACTTAATTTTAAAGGATTTGGCAACTTAGATCTTAGTTTCTGTGCCTTATTAACGGGTTTACCGGCTGGCTTAAAGGTCGATGGCTTCTTAGACCTAAATTACTGTACTGGCTTAAGGAGTTTACCGGCTGGCCTAGTTGTTGGAGACTACTTAGACCTAACTGGCTGTACAAGCTTAACGAGTTTACCGGCTGACTTAAAGGTTGAAGATGACTTAACTTTATTCGGCTGCTCTTCCTTAACGAGTTTACCTGCTGGCCTGGTGGTTGGTGGCCAATTAGACTTAGCAAACTGCACGGGCTTAACGAGTTTACCGGCTGGCTTAGTGGTTGGCGATGACTTAAGAGGCTGTACGAGTTTAGAGAGTTTATCGGCTGGTCTAGAGGTTAGAGGAAACTTATACTTAACTGACTGTTATCAGCTAAAGAGTTTACCAGCTGGCTTAAAGGTCGGTGGAACCTTAAGCCTAAATCGGTGTACGGGCTTAAAGAGTCTACCTGCTGATCTAGTTGTTGATGGCGACTTAACCTTAGGTGGTTGCCTTGGCCTAGAGAGTTTACCTGCCGGCTTAAAGATTGGCGGCAAAATTTATAGATAACTGATATGAAGTATTTACAAGTATTTGAAGGTTGGATCAATGAGGCCTTAACCTCTGATCAAATAGCAAATGAAATTCAGGTTGCCTGTGCTGGTCTTGGAACAACCGAACCTAACTTAGCAAAGGCCATTTTATCAATACCTGATGTATTAACAATGAATAAGGTAAATCAGGCTTTAAACTCAGGCTTTAAAACTAAAGATTGGGCCTATGCGAGTGTCGGCGATGCAATTAATGGTGAACTTGGTATTTTTGACCAAAGCTATAAAACTCAAATTGATAATCATATTGCTAATATCCAGGTTCAAAACAGCTTAGGGACATTTGTTGCTCCACCGCCGTCTACTGACCAGGTGGTTAGTTCAATTAAAGACCGGGTAATTCAGCATGAAGGTAAAAAATATATTAAGTATTTAGATACTAAAAAAAATCCAACGATTGGAGTTGGCTTTAACCTAAACCGAGAAGATTCAAGTGTACTACTTAAAAGTGTTGGAGCAAATCCGGTTAAAATTAAAGCTGGAAAAGCCAAGCTTACTGATGCTCAAATATCTACTCTATTAAACAATGATTTAATCCAGGCAAAAAACGATGCACAGACCTTAATATCACAAGACCGTTCGGTAAATATTTCAACAGTTTGGCCAAAACTACCATTATCAGTACAGGGTGTTTTAACTGAAATGGTATTTAATTTAGGAAAGGCCGGCTTATCTAAATTTAATAATTTTCTAAAGTATATTTTATCCAATAATTATAAAAAGGCCTCAACCGAAATGTTGGACTCTGAATGGGCTGGTCAAGTTAAAAATAGAGCAAATACCCTATCTCAAATAATTAAATCGGCATAATATTCTGAATAAATAACCCTAATGAAGTATCTTAAACTATACGAAAACTGGAACCCCATGTCAGACGAGGCCTTTGCTGAGGCTCAAGAACTACACTCAATAGGAATTGTTTCTGACCAGGAATTAGCCCAGCTAGAGAAACTTATGGCGACTGAGTGGGAGATTCTCCACTACTCTGGAGTTGGGAGCCTAGACTTACGGGACTGTACCTTGCTAAAGAGTTTACCGGATGGCTTAAAGGTTGGCGGAAACTTAGGCTTATATGGTTGTACAAGTTTAGAGAGTTTACCTGCTGGATTAAAGGTCAAAGACTACCTATACGCAAACGGTTGTACCAATTTAAGGAGTCTACCCGCTGGTCTAGTGATTAGCGGAGGCTTAGAACTAAATTTTTGTACAAACTTAGAGAGTTTACCTAATGACCTAGTGGTTGGATCATACTTAAATTTAAATGGCTGTACCAAATTAGGCGAGTTACCTCAAGGTTTAAAGGTTGGAGGCTCCATACACGCAAGTGGCTGTACGTCCCTAACTCGTTTACCGGCTGGGTTAACAGTTAATTCAACCTTAAATTTAAATAACTGTACTGACCTAGAGAGTTTACCAGCTGGCTTAAAGATCGGCGGCGTTCTATCCTTAACGGGCTGTACGAGTTTAAAGAGTTTACCTGCGGATCTAGAAGTTCGCGGATACTTAGACTTACACGGCTGTACTGCCCTAGGCGAGTTACCGCAGGACCTAAACGTAGTAGGTCAAATTTATAGATAAATGATATGAAGTATATTAAACTATATGAATCATGGAACCCTATAACAGCCGATACCTTTGCTGAGGCTCAAGGGCTTCATGAGATAGGAGTAGTTTCAGATAAAGAATTAGCCGATCTAAAGAAACTTAGGGATGCTGAACAGCGTATTATTAACTATATTAAAGGTTGGTGCGAAGGTGAATCCTTAAACCTAGGTGGATGTGCCCTTTTGACGAGTTTACCTAATGGGTTAGTGGTTAGAGAAAACTTAAACTTAGAGTACTGTACGGGCTTAAAGAGTTTACCGGATGACCTAGTGGTTGGAGGAAGCTTACAATTATATGCTTGTACCAGCTTAGAGAGTTTACCTGCTGGATTAAAAATTAGCGGAAGCTTAGACTTATCTAACTGCTTTAGTTTAGAGAGTTTACCTGCCGGCTTAAATGTTGCCGGAAACTTAAGCCTATATGGCTGTGCCGGATTAAAGAGTTTACCTGCTGGATTAAAGGTTAATGGCAGCTTAAGCCTACATGGTTGTAGGTCCCTAAAGAGTTTACCTGCTGGCCTAACGGTTGGTGGAGAATTAGTCTTATATAATTGTACCAGCTTAGGCGAGTTACCTCAGGATTTATCGGTAGACGGCAAAATTTGTAGATAAATGATATGAAGTATATTAAACTATATGAAAGTTGGAAAGATCCAATAAAAAATACAGATCAGTTAAATGAAATGATTAAGTTACATTCAGTTAAACTCAAATTATTTCTTAGAGCACTTAAACGCTTACGAATACCAGATGAGTTATTTAAAAAAGTTGAAAAACTTATTGATAATAGAATAATTGATCCATACTCAACTGTGACCTCTATTTTAAAAGAAGTTTGCGAAGTATTTAAAAAGAATCCTGAAATAGAAACACTCTCTTCTGATTATATTAATGATAGTGAAAAGATTTTTGAAAATGCGGATACTTGGAATCCAATAAATTTTGATATTGAAGAACTAATACACTTAAATAGTATCGGTGTAGTTGATAGCTATACAGTCGATCAGTTTAAAAATTTATTGCATGATGCAAAACGTGTAAAAAATTATATTGAACCAAATAATAGTCAGTTTAATCTAGAGTTATACGGAACTAGTTTAGAAAGTTTACCTGATAATCTTTCTGTACGTGGAGCATTAACAATATCATATTCAAAAATTAAAGAGTTACCAAATAATTTAACAGTAAACGGTATATTTACAGCAAATGGAAGTATAATTAAAGAGTTACCTGAAAATTCAAAATTTAAAAGATCAATTTTTTTATCAAATTCAGCTATAGAAAAATTACCAGAAAACTTATCAGTAGTTGGAGATTTAAAATTAACCAGTTGCAGACACATTACCGCTCTTCCAGATAATTTATCAATAAGCGGCAGTTTAATGTTAGATGGCAGTACCATTACTACACTACCAAAAAATTTAGTAGTAGGTGGAGACCTTGATGTGTCAAGATCTACAATTATTAATAATATACATCGTGAAGCTGCGGCGGCCGGACCGACTAATAGTATGCTGTTTAAGTCAATTCACAATATTTTTAACCAAAAACTTAAACAGAATAACTGTACGGTTAATGGAAATATCTACTTTAGCTAAATATGCACAATATTTTAAGTTCTGACCTGAATACCCAGATAAATAACATTATTAAAAAAAGAATTAAACTAATGAAAAAGCAAATAGTTAAAAGATTTACACAATTTATAAACGAAGGAGATAATCCAGTTCATAATTTATTAAGGACTGCCCATAACCGCATGACAGGTAAACACACAGAACCAGTTGATTTTGAATCAGAGTTTAATAAGTTGACTGATGACGATAAAGATCACTTTAAAAAAATTGCAATGCGTACTAAAAATTCAAGAGAAAAGAATGTTGACCATGGCTCTCAGTTAGGGATTCCAACATACTACCGTAACAATCCAAAAAAGCTATTACATATTTTAGAAGACGAATACTTTACCCCTGGAAGCCAGCTCGCAGCAGAGATAGTTGATGAGTTTGTGAATGACGGTAGCATGACAATAGATGAACTAGCTCAAACCGTTTCATCTAGTGATACTCATCGCGGTACTAGTCCAGAACACATAACAAAGATATTAACTATGTACGCTAAACAACATTATTAAAAAAGAATTAACCTAATGAAAAATCAAATAGTTAAAAGATTTGGGCAATTTGTAAATGAATCAATGGGTTCTAAACGTGCTAAACTTAAAGGAGTTCAACCAATTCGAAATTTTGGATATTTATCTGATGCTCAACGTGATGAGCTTGCTGCTGATGCAGATACGGAAGCTAGAATGGAAGATTTCGATGGAGAAGTAGATAATGCAATGATTGATCACGTACTTAATCAAATCCAAACTGAATTAACTAGGGATGATGAAACCTATTTTGATATAAGTGTTGATTTAGCAGCTCGTGAATATACTGTTCATGCAATGTACGATGCAACTTATGGAACTTATGGAATTCGTATTCATGATAAACTTGATATTCCTGAGTTACCTATCACTTTACCTTTACCTGACCTTTTTAATCAAGTAGTAGACGGTACAGTTGAATACGGCGAAGCTCCTTCAGATACTGAAATGGAAGAATATCGTGGATTGGCAAATGATAAGAAGTATATGAACCTAAAATCAGACGTGCAGTCAAGATTTAATCAGTTAGGCAAAAAGGTTTCAGACTCTCGACCAAATTCAAAAGTCCGTCGGAAATTAACCTGAATTAATCTCTTTAATAATTAAAAGATCTACTCTAATAATTAGATTAACTATTTACCGAACCCTTTTCATAAAATTCAATATATAATAGTAATATTATAACTACTTAATTATGAAAAAACTAATCACCTACTGTCTATTACTATTAACCTTAACGGTAATTGCACAAACACCAGCCAAAGAACGATACATAAACAATCGTGACTATCTTTCTAAAAACTCCTTAACCGATTATAAAAGTTACTATGGAGACTCCTTACAAGGATTCGATGAAGCCTCTATGCGGGTTGAGTTGCTGAGACGAAATGTCTTTGGCTCAGAATACATCAACTATATTGCTCTTGTAAAAAGAGCATGGGTAAATCAAAAGTACGGTATTAAACCATTACTACCGGTCAATTCAAATAACAGACCGATTGGAGGTCCTAACTCAGTTAATTCACCTGGTAATGCTTGTGTGAATGAAGACTTTGAGCTTACTGCACCTGGAGCTTATAGTGGAATGAATTCTGTTTTAGGATGGACAATTCAAAGTGGACAAAACACTTCTAATATTTGTTGTGGAAATCCTACATATGGTGCTGGATGTGTTGCTAATCCTATTGCTAATTGGAATGCAGGTAGTCCTGAATTTTCTATTGTAGCTACTCCAATACTACCTGCACCTAGTTGTGCTAATCCACCAGGATTTAGTATTGACAATGTCTCAATACCTAATTCGCCTCTTGGCGGTAACCGAGTTGCAAGACTACAAAACTCTTGTCCAACAGGTTTGATGACTCGAATTATGACGCAATTTCCAGTTTCAAATTCAAATACCTTATTTCAATTTTGTTATGCAGGTTCTTGGGATGGCGTTCATGAGTGTTGCGGACAACCTGCTTTTAGAATTGATATGTATAATTGTACAGGTTCATTAATCCCAATACCTTGTGCTAACGTGAGCCTAACTCCTTCTGGACAAAGTTGTCAAAGTGGAGTTCCTGGTTATCAAGTTACAAGTGGGGTTTCATGGGTTAACTGGCAAACAAAATATATTGATTTAACTCCTTACATTGGTCAATGTATTAGAATTGTAGTAACGTGTTCTGATTGTTCTTATTCTGGACATCATGGAACTGCTTACTTTGATGCAAGATGTGGTGGTCAATTAGTTGGTCAGGGATTAGGTGGGGTTGGAGGAAACATTGCAGGACCTGTTAGTTTTTGTGCTGGTTCAAATCAAGCTATTATTGCTGCACCATTAGGATACTCTTCATATCAATGGATAGCTCCTATCACAGGAACAATTCCTGCAAATGCAGGAGGTACCGCTCCAACACTAACCATAAGTCCAGTAATCGCAGGAGCAGTGTATACAGTTCAGTTAAACTCTCCGTCGGGCTGTTCTTATATTGCAACCAATACAATCATGCCTACTCTAGTAAACATTGCAGGTATTGGTTCAGGAACAAGTTGTGCCGGCGGATCAAGTGGAACTGGCACGGTGCAAGGAAACGGTAGCGGCACAGGATATAACTATACTTGGGTAAATTCAAATAGTGCAGTAGTGGGTACCTCAGCAACAGTAAGTGGACTGCTTCCTGGCACGTATAGTGTAACAATAACTGGTTTTGGAAATGCTGGTTGTGGCTCAGCAACTGCAACCATCTCAGTAGGAACCGGTACACCGCAAATACAAAATCTATTAAAACCATATTGTGGTGCTCAAGCCTATTTAAGTGTAACCGGTAATAGTGTTCAATGGTCTACTAACAATACCGCTATCTCTGCTCCATTAGGCGTGGCAATGGGATACACCGTAAATAATCCAGTACAGGCTTCGGTATACACCGTAACCTATACTTCACTACAAAATTGTAACGAAGCTGCTTCATTCACCCTAATACCATCTCCGCCTGGCAGTATATCATTACTAACTACGTCGGTTTGTTTAAACTCGGCAAATGGCAGTGGAACTATTAACTTAACTCCTGCATCAGGTTCTCCGCCAGGTGCTAATTCATATTCAGTATGGAATTCCAATAATACACCTGCTTATAACGCATCACTGGCTCCAACTGGTCAAAATAGTTATGTGTTTGGAAATATGGGAACTGGTAATTATCAGGTAAGAGTGTTTGATGGTTCATGTGCATACACAACTTCGTTTAACATACTCACTCATGTGTTTTCTCCAACACTAAGTCCATCATCAGTGACACTATGTCCAGGCGGCGGTATTGCAGCTGGAGTGGTATTTAGTATTCCACCGTCATTATCACAATACACCTACTCTTGGACGCCTAACCTCTTTTTAGCAGGTAATACTCAACAGTCAACAATCCTTATACCTAATCTTGCGGTCGGTACTCAGTCAAATATAACTTACTCAGTTGTGATCACACCAACTGCGATTAATTGTCCAATGACACGTACACTTAACTTATGGGCAATCAATCCACCTACTCCGACCCTATCTTTAATACCAAACCTATGTAATAACAGCTCACCATATCAAATAATTGCTTCTCCAGCCGGTGGAGTATTTACTGGAGTTGGTGTAAGTACATTAGGAGTAGTATCGCCAACCGTAATCGGAGTTAATAGTTATACCTATGCAATTTCAATCAGTACCTGTGCAGCCTCTAATACCGGTAGTTACGAAGTTTCTTATTTTAACACTTCAGCCTTAACCGGTAGTATAAACAACCTATGCGTAACAGGCTCTGCTGTTAACCTAATGGGTATTGTACAAAACACTACAGGCGTTTGGAGCGGTGCAGGAGTCTCTAGCGGATCTTTTTCGCCAGCCGGTTTAAACACGGCCATTTATAATATTACATACAATACAAGTTCAACGCCCAATCCTACTGTTTGTCCATCAAGTACACAATTAAACATATCCGTAACAAATACGGTTATTCCTACCATGACATCGGCTGGTCCATTTTGTAATAACACAGCTTCTTTTGTATTGGCGGCTAATCCAGTTGGCGGGACCTGGTCTAATAACTCAGCTGTTAGTAGTTTAGGTATTGTTACGCCGTCCCTATCTTCTCCATCAAGTAGTATTGTTGGATATATGGTTCAAGTTGGACCTTGTGTAAATACAAACACCTTTGCTATTTTTCCATCAACCTATAATACAGCTTCATTAACTGGAGTAGTTCCTAATATGTGTGTTACCAATAATCAGTTTAACCTAATGTCTATTGTTCAAAATACAACGGGTACCTGGTCGGGTATGAGTATTAGTCAAAACGCATTTAACCCAGCTGGCTTGGGTACAGGCAGTTATGTACTAACTTACAATACAAGTTCAACACCTAACACTACAATTTGTCCTGATAGCAGAACCATTACCGTATCTGTACTTAATCCACCGGTACCTAACATTACCCCGGTTGGACCAGTATGTAGTTCAGATGCTCTTATACAAATGTCAGTTGCACCAAGTACAGGTAGTTGGATGACAACACCGTACCTTAACCTGAATGGTGTATTAACTCCATCACTGTGTTCTATTGGTAATAACCTTATACAATATGTGATAGGCACAGCTACATGTTCCTCACAACAAACAAAAACAGTTACGGTTGAGATATTTGTACCGTCAACCATATCCAGTCAATTACCAGATATGTGTAATACAGGTGCAGCTGTTAATTTAAATGCCTATGCAAGTTTTCCAGGTTCATGGAGCGGTTTTGGTATTACTGGATCAATGTTTAATCCATATACATCTGGTGCTGGCACAATAACCCTAATTCATACCACATCTTCAACTAGCGGCTTATGCCCAAGTACCTCAAC